>CDTY01002711.1_pt1 | contig 47172 bp, 36 predicted proteins | sample 557731 | NCBI WGS metagenome assembly CDTY01 (sample SAMEA3182101, study PRJEB8094) | gut metagenome | biome: human; feature: gut; material: Stool; isolation source: human stool | place: Canada | collected 2013-02-12
CCTCAAAGTAGCGCGTCTACCAATTCCGCCATCTCTCCGTAGGTGTTTCACTTTACCAAGTGCCCAGAACAGGACTCGAACCTGCACGTTATCGCTAACACTAGTACCTGAAACTAGCGCGTCTACCATTCCGCCACCTGGGCTCTATGATTTTCAATACATATTTAAAGCGAGCGGCAAACGAGACTCGAACTCGCGACCTCAACCTTGGCAAGGTTGCGCTCTACCAACTGAGCTATTGCCGCAATCATAGAAACTGTAAGTGCTTGTACTTGAACGGTGATTTTGCTACAACACAAAAAATGTTCAAATCCTTGTTTCCTTGGTTGTGGTGAAGAGAAGGAGACTCGAACTCCCACGACACAATTGTCACTACCCCCTCAAAGTAGCGCGTCTACCAATTCCGCCATCTCTCCGTAGGTGTTTCACTTTACCAAGTGCCCAGAACAGGACTCGAACCTGCACGTTATCGCTAACACTAGTACCTGAAACTAGCGCGTCTACCATTCCGCCACCTGGGCTCTATGATTTTCAATACATATTTAAAGCGAGCGGCAAACGAGACTCGAACTCGCGACCTCAACCTTGGCAAGGTTGCGCTCTACCAACTGAGCTATTGCCGCATTAGCACGCGCATTTCTCTAAATGCGTTGCAAAAGTAATGCTTTTTCGGATATGGGCAAAATATTACCGCTCTTTTTTGCGAAAATAACGCCTTTTTGTACATCAACGTTTGTAAATGCCCGTGTTTAACCCAAAACTGTCATTAGGAAATTAGGTAGAAACGTCAAGTGTGGTCCCTTAGCCAACTTACGCACTTCTGCCGTCATCTGTATTTCCGCCCGGCTTCGCCGTAGCCCGCTACGCTTTCAGCCGGTCGTAAAGCTGTCTGCCAGGCATAAGCACGCAATTTGACGAAGCCTAACGACCGATTTGGGTTTTACCGTTCAGCAGGCCTGTAATGACGCGATGAAACCACACGTTTGTTAATGCAGACAAAATGCAGACAAGCCCCAAGCCTTCTGTTCATGCGGGTTTGGAGGGTGTCAAAAAAAGGTCGGACATATTTTAAAATTCAAGGCACATATTTTGAAATATGTGCCTTGAATTTTTTCTTTGCTCAAAGAGGGGTTAAAAAGCGTCCTTTTAGCGTGTGTTAAAAAACGGGAATTACGCTCAAGATGTGATTTCCAGATTTTCCTTTGCTTGAACAACTCGTTTTTCGTATTTTTACAACGGAAGATAATAAAATATGTAATTACCTAAGACAAGAAATAATTAAAGACATATAGCAAACGGCTTGCAGACAAGTTATTAGGCTTGGCGAATCTGGTAAATTCAAACAAGTTGCCCAATAATAAGTCGAAACGCTGGTTTGTGCCCGCTCAGGGCGCAGACTGCTTTTCCTTATTCCGCAACAAGGTTTACCAGAACCCGCCAGGAGAATAACGAAAAGACAAGGCTGTGTCCTTTTTCTTTTCCCCTCTATATAGCCAAGCAAAAGCACGCAGCTAATCAAAACATCGCGTATAGCGTGTAATAATCTATGTGCGAATTAATCAATTAAAATTATATAGAAATGAGAAAGTTGTTTACATTATTAATGTTGCTTTTATCAACATTTTATCTTAAGGCTCAATCGTTTTCTTTAAATGGATTGACATATAGTACGACAGGTCCGACGGAAGTTGACGTATGTAGCGGTAGTGCTGTCTCCGGAGTTTTGACAATACCTGATAGTGTTATTTATAACGGTATTAGATATGCTGTAACCGGAGTACGTGAAATGGCCTTTGCGTACGATGAAAGTATAGTTAAAGTTATTATAGGAAATTCGGTAACGAAAATAGGGCGACAAGCCTTTGGACCTTGTGAAAATTTAGAGGAAATAATATTTGGTAATCAGTATATTACTATAGAGTATGACGCTTTCTCCGGTTGTGATAAACTTAAAAAGGTAGAAATGTCGAGTGGCAAAATAGGAAGTTCCGCATTTTCGGGGTGCTTTTTTCTTTCTGAAGTAATTATTGGAGATGGAGTTGATTTTGTGGACAGCTATGCTTTTAGTAATTGTGCCCTTTTAAATAATGTAAAAATAGGTAGCGGCCTTTCTAAAATAGGAGATGGAATGTTTTATGATTGCGATAATCTTAAAGAGATAACAATTCCCAATACTGTTGAAGAGATTGGTGCATCTGCTTTTTCTAAATGTACTAGTTTGGATAGTATTATGATTCCAGACGGAGTAAAGAAAATAGGTGATGCCGCTTTTGAAGGGTGTACGGATTTAAAAAAGGTAATAATAGGAAGTAATGTTGAAGAAATTGGAGTCTCTGCATTTTCGGGATGTACAGGCTTGGATAGTATTATGATTACCAACGGGGTAAAGAAAATAGGTGATGCCGCTTTTGAAGGGTGTACGGATTTAAAAAAGGTAATAATAGGAAGTAATGTTGAAGAAATTGGAGTCTCTGCATTTTCGGGATGTACAGGCTTGGATAGTATTATGATTACCAACGGGGTAAAGAAAATAGGTGATGCCGCTTTTGAAGGGTGTACGGATTTAAAAAAGGTAATAATAGGAAGTAATGTTGAAGAAATAGGAGCCTCTGCTTTTTCAGGATGTACAGGCTTGGATAGCATAGTTATACCTAATTGTGTAAAGAATTTAGGTAGTAATGTTTTTTGGGGGTGCAGTAGTCTTAAGCGCGTGGAAATAGGCAATGACGTTAATGAAATTAAAGATTATTCATTTGCTTTTTGCGGCGGACTTTTAGACGCAGTAATCGGCGAAGGAATAACTAACATTTGTAACATGGCTTTTTCGGGTTGTACAAGTTTGAAAACAATTACTGCACTTCCGTTAGATCCTCCAAATGTACACGCAACAGCTTTTGAAGATGTAAGTGAAGATGTTTTTCTGTATGTGCACGAAGAAGCAGTTGAACGTTATGCAACAACAGAACCATGGAAAAATTTTGTAGTGTCATCCATTTCGACACCAATATTGTCATTTTCAGTGAACAATTTTAAATATATGGTATCTAATCCGATAGAAAAACAAGTAGTTTTAACAGGTTACGAAGAAATACCTGAAGGAACATTGATAATACCGGAAACAGTGTCTTATGAGGACGTTGATTATGCAGTTGTAGGTATAGGCAGAAGCGCTTTCGAAAATTGTGCCTCGATAAACGAGCTTGTAACGTCAAATAGTATTGAAAGCATAGGCGATAGGGCGTTTTTGTCTTGTTCTAATTTAAGTAGAGTGCATTTGAATGGTAATATTACGACTATAGGAGATTACGCTTTTGCTTATTGCCCGTTTGCCGAAATTGACTTACCTGAAAATTTAGAACATGTAGAAAATGGGACATTTTATGAATGTGTGAATCTTGAAGAGATAGTTATTCCTAACTCAGTTGATGTTGTAGATGAATATGCTTTTTATGATTGCAAATCATTAACAAAACTAACAATAGGAAGTGAAGTTAGTGGCATTTATGGTTATGCTTTTGGAAATTGTACGGGCCTTAAGGAAATAACAAGCTATGCAATTGATCCTCCAGGCTTGCATGTTTTTGGTTTGAGTTTTGATAATGTGGATTGTATGAATGTAATAGTGCATGTACCTTATGGAACTTCACAATCTTATAAAGACAGAGTGCACTGGAATGTTTTCAAATATGAAGAAATGACTGCAATTAATAATCCTATAATAGCAGAAAATATAAAAATCAAAAATGGTGTATTATGTAATCCTCTAAATTCATTTGTCATAATTTATAATGCAGATGGCGGAGAGGTATATCGAGGAAGTGATACTGAAATAAAAATGTCCGCAGGAGTTTATATTGTGCGTAGTATGGGGGTAAGTAAAAAAGTTGTATTTTGAAAATAATTTAGCACTACTTCGCTACGTTAATACAGACAAAATGCAGACAGGCTCCAGGCCGTTTGTTCATGCGGGTTTGGAGGGTGTCAAAAAAAGGTCGGACATATTTTAAAATTCAAGGCACATATTTTGAAATATGTGCCTTGAATTTTTTCTTTGCTCTGAGAGGGGTTAAAAAGCGTCCTTTTGGCTTGTGTTAAAAACGGGACGGACTTTGCAGTTATTTGCCTTTCTTGAAAAATCGCACTACCAGCCCCGGGTCGGAAAGGTCGCCTTCGGTGGCTGCAGCGAGGCCTACTCTGTTAATCAGTTCGCCGGGCAGGGTTATGCTGTTTCCTTTGGCCGTTACCTTTTTGCTGATGTTCTCGGCTTTGTCGGCAGCGAGGTCTTGTGCGTATATCTCGTAGTCCTTGGCGCGCGAGCCTTCGGGGAGTGTTATTGTCACGGAAGCAAAGCGGCCGAATATTCCTATTGGTGCTTCGGGCTGTGCCACGGCAAAGGTTACGCCTATTTCTTTTGTATAGTATTCGCGGTCTAAGGCGCGGCCTATGCTTGCCACGGCGGTTGCCCCGTTGGGGTAGCGCGAGGCGAGGATGAACGGGCGGTCGGTAGATGTGGAGTCGGACACTTCAACGAGCGGCATACAGCGGCTCACGCGGGCGGGTGCGGATTCTTTCACCACGCTTCCCACGGGGCGCGATTTGTTCCATGTCTCGTCTTTGCCGAGCGTCCAATAGTCTTCCAACCTGTTGCCGTCTATGGCGTAGCTTTTGCCGTCCACGCCGAACGGTTCGGCTATCCTGTGCCAGCGCACGCCGCGTATCACCTCGTCAATGCGTTGCTTTACGTTGCGCCCCACGGGCGGGAAGGTGATGTCCTGGTTACCGTCGGGCAGGTTGCCGTTGAACTGGTGGCGCATTACTCCTATTGCGCAGCCCAAGCCGGCAGCGATGTAGGGTTCGTCTTCACAGTTGATAATTCCTTTTGCACCGCCTGTTGCGCATTGCGGCAGTATGTTGCATACGCGCTGTATTGTTACGGGTTGCGCTGTGATGTTCTCGACGTCGTAGGTGCGGAACACGTCGCTGAACGCGGTGAACTCATTTTGGAAAGCATGTTCAATCCAAAGTCCGGGAGCGTATTTCTTGCCTAATTCAGTGAGTGTTTTGCGCCATTGCCCGTCTCTTTCGTGCCGGCCCCAGTCCACTTTCCAATAGCTGAATCCGGCAGCGTGGTGCTCTTTCAGCTTTTCTGTCCAATAAGTGTTTTCGTCAATGTCGGCTTTGTTCCCCGGCTTTTGCGCGCACACCCATCCGCCTGCGCCTTTCCATCCGGCTTTCTTTACGCGGTCGGTAAGTTGTTTGAGCCTTTCGGTGGCATTCCCTTTGAACGAGGGGAAGCGCGTGGCGTCGAGTTCCACAGTGCCGAGGTAGGGATTGGAGGGCGTGTTAACGTCCTGTGGAATATCCCACGAATCGTCCATTACGAAGTACAGGTCTTTGCGTATGGTGGGATAACTTACGTTTACCCAGTCTTGGTATTTTCCTTTACCGAACATGTATTCCTCGTTCATGGCTTCGCGCGTCGGGTCGCCGCCGGTGTAACTAACCACGTATCCCTGCAAGTTCCATGTGCAGAAATAGTCGGGTGCGGCCGACGGCGTGTCGGGCACGAGGTTGTGCTTGTCTTGTGCCACAGAGGGCGTCAGATACATAGCGCAGCACAGCGCTGCAACGGCCATTGCTTTAATATTCATGAAATAAGAGATTTATAGATATAATATTAAACAGTCTTGTTTGATGTGGGTAAGTGCAGGTTCTATTCAGTCCATGCGGTCGCGGTAGTCTTCGTATGTGTATTGTCTGAGTACGTCGACTTTGCCGTTGGAGCGGCGGAATAGTATTGATGGGTGGTTTATGCCGTTGAACATGTTCGTTTTGACGGTAGTGTAGTGTATCATGTCGAGGAACACTATGTCGTCGCCCGTTTTAAGAGGACTTTTGAATTTCCAGTACCCCATGTAGTCGCCACTTAAACAACTGTTTCCGCCCAGACGATAGGTGCAAGGGTCTGTCACGTCATCGCAGTTTTCTAATGTCTCGGCACCAAGAACGGCGGGGTGGTATGGCATTTCAAGACAGTCGGGCATGTGGCAAGTGAAGCTCGTGTTCAGTACGGCCGTTTTTATGCCTTTGTCTTCAACGATGTCGACAACGGTTGCCACAAGCTCGCCGGTCTGCCATGCAAAGGCCGAACCCGGTTCAAGGATAATTTGCAGTTCCGGGTGGCGCGTCTTGAATTCCTTTAGTACCGAAACCAAATGTTTTGTGTCGTAGTCCTTGTGTGTCATGAGGTGCCCGCCGCCGAGGTTGAGCCATTTGAGCGAAGGAAGCCAACGGCCGAACTTGTTCTCGATTTGCAACAAGGTACGTTCGAGTGCATGCGAATCATTCTCGCAATGGCAGTGGCAATGGAATCCTTCTACGCCGGGGGGGAGAGTTTCAGGCATTTTTTCTGCGGCAATGCCGAAGCGCGTGCCCGGTGCACATGGGTTGTATATTTCGGTTGTTATCTCGGAGCGTTCGGGGTTTATGCGAAGTCCTACGGTGATTTTATGATTTGCACTTGAAGCATTCCATTCTTTTATTAATGGATAGAAATTACTGTATTGTGTGAGAGAGTTGAACGTTATGCTTTTTGAGCACTCCATTATTTCGCGGAACGTTTTTGTCTCGTAGGCCGGGGAATATGTGTGCGCCAGGCTGCCGAACTCATCTTTTGCGAGCCGGGCTTCATATGGGGAGCTGGCTGTAGTGAAATGTATGTAACGCCTGAATACAGGGAATGTTTTCCATAAAGCATAGGCTTTGAAAGCAAGGATTATTTCCACACCAGCATTAGCGGAAACACTTTTTATCAGTTCAAGATTGTGCAGCAGACGGTTTTCGTCTAAAATATAATATGGTGTGTCTTGCCCGACTGGGATATCGTAAGTGTTGTTATACATACTGGGATATATGAAAAAAGTTCCACGTCAGTCTTGTTGTTTTGTTTGCCGACTGAGTAGTGGAACTTTGTTAGTTAATACCGTTTGCTATGGATATGATTCAAACGATGAAAGAATTATTTGCAGCACTGTATCACATTATGCCGGCTTCTCTCAAATGAAGTTGCCACTTCCATGCAGAACTGAGCGCGTCCTCGAGGGTGTGTACGGCTTTCCAGCCCAAAACATTGTTGGCTTTGTCTACATTACCCCAAATCTTTTCAATGTCGCCGGCACGACGTCCTACTACTTTGTAGTTCAGTTTGACACCGGTGCATTTTTCGAAAGTGTCGATGAGCTGCTGTACCGAAACACCTGAGCCGGTACCGATGTTGAATATTTCAACGCTGTCTTCACTTTTCCCGTCTAATATGCGAGCCATGGCGCAAACGTGAGCTTTGGCAAGATCTACAACGTATATGAAGTCGCGAATGCATGTTCCGTCGGGCGTGTTGTAGTCATTTCCGAAAACGCTTAACTGAGGACGAATGCCTATCGCCGTCTGTGTTATATACGGTATAAGGTTTGCGGGCACGCCGTTGGGCAGTTCACCTATTATTGCGCTGGGGTGTGCACCAATGGGATTGAAGTAGCGCAGTATAACGGCTTTGATTGGGGAACCGCTTTTTATCGTGTCGGCTATTATTTCTTCATTAATTTGTTTTGTGTTGCCGTAAGGGCTTTCGGCTTTCTTTATAGGAGCTTGTTCTGTAACGGGCAGGTTTTCCGGATCCGGCTGGCCGTAAACGGTGCAAGAAGAAGAAAATATTATTCCTTTTACATCGTATTTTGGCATTAACTCGAGTATGTTTACGAGCGATACAATATTGTTACGATAATAAAGCAACGGCTTTTCTACAGATTCTCCAACTGCTTTGCTTGCTGCAAAATGAATGATTCCGGAGATAGAGGGGTACTTCTTGAATACGCCTTCCAGCGCGTCTTTGTCAAGGCAGTCTACTTTTTCAAAAGCAGGGCGTATGCCTGTTATTTTTTCAATGCCGTCAACGACATCGGCGTTAGAGTTTGAAAGATTGTCTACAATCACAACATCATAACCAGCTTGCTGAAGCTCAACTGTTGTGTGAGAACCGATGAATCCGGTTCCACCGGTAACTAAAACTGTTTGTTTCATGTTATTATTTGAAGTTTAGACGTTTTTTATCATCTTTTGATTATATCTTCAAAGTTTATCGCATTCGCTCAGCCATATATAGACATCTGCGTCGGAAGGCATTCGCCAATCGCCACGCGGGCTAAGAGAACAACTCCCCACTTTAGGCCCGTCGGGCAGGCAACTCCTTTTGAATTGCTGTGAGAAAAAGCGTTGGAAGAATGTCTTTAGCCAATACTTGATGGTCTCGTTATCATAGTAGTGTGCTTTTATGTCCTGGGTATTTGATTTTTCGCAATGCTTGCAATTGCCGTTAAAAGCATTACGTGCCAGGAAATATATTTTTTCAGGTCCGAAACCGTAACGTATTGCATAATATATAAAGAAATCATGCAACTCGTAAGGGCCTATTTTATCTTCCGTTTTTTGGGTTATTTGCCCGTTTTCGTCGGTAGGGATAAGTTCCGGGCTTATTGGAGTATTTATAATGTCTATTAGAGTGTCTCGCTCAATGGCATTGGATGTGTTTCCTGCAATCCATTTTATTAAATGCCTTATAAGGGTTTTGGGTATTGAGCTATTTACCCCGTACATGCTCATGTGGTCGCCATTGTATGTAGCCCAGCCCAAGGCAAGCTCGCTCAAGTCTCCCGTACCGATTACTAGTCCGTTTGTTTGGTTCGCAACATCCATAAGTACTTGAGTCCGTTCTCTTGCCTGACTATTTTCATACGTTGTGTCGTGTATGTCAGGATTATGCCCTATGTCGCTGAAATGTTGCAGGCATGCTTGCTTTATGGGGATTTCTCTTATAGTTACACCCAACTCAGTCATTAACGAAAGCGCGTTTGAATGGGTCCCCTTACTTGTCCCGAATCCGGGCATGGTTACGCCTATTATGTTTTTGTGGCTTATACCTAATGCGTCAAAAGTCTTAGCGCATATTAGCAATGCAAGCGTCGAGTCCAAACCTCCACTTACTCCTATTACAACGGTTTTTGCTTTTGTGTGAAGGATTCTTTTTGCCAATCCTTCTGTTTGTATGTTTATAATTTCATTGCAACGCTCGTCCAAATCGTCAACCGGCACAAATGGATGGGGAGAGATTCTTCTTGTTAGCGTAAAATTAGTTTTATCGTTTGGGGTTTTATCTATGTATATTGTTTTGAAATTTTCGTTTCCAATTTCAATGGCGGCACAATTGCAGAACGTAGTGTTTACTCGGCGTTCATGGCGCAATAGCTCAATGTCGATTTCACTTGTAATAAGTTGCTCCCGCATGCAAAAGCGCTCACTGCTTGCTATTATCCTGCCGTTTTCGCATATTATAGCGTTGCCTGCAAAAACTACATCTTGCGTGCTTTCTCCAAATCCGCAACTTGAAAAAACATATCCTGACAAAGTTCTTGCACTTTGTTCGCGAAGCATGGATTTCAGGTAACTGTTTTTTCCTACACCTTCGTTGTCTGCGCTCAGGTTAAATATTATTTCTGCTCCTGCCAAACATAGTTTGGAACTTCTTGGAACAGGTGCCCATAAGTCCTCGCATATTTCAATTCCGAATGTAGCTTCTTGTGTCTTAAAAATAAGACCGGAACTTACAGGAACTTCTTTTCCGAGTATTTTTATCTCCTGTTCTTTTATATTGCTTGCAGAGGCGAACCAGCGTTGTTCATAAAATTCTTTGTAATTTGGAAGGTATGTTTTGGGGACAACACCTATTATTCCTCCTCTGTGCAGCACAACCGCACAATTCGCAAGAAAATTGCCTATAACTAACGGCAAGCCAACTATTTCAATGGTATTAAGGTTTCGTGTTGCTTTGCATATTACGTCCAATGACTTTTCTGCTTCTTTTATTAGTACACTGCTTTCAAAAAGGTCTTGGCAGGTGTATCCTGTTATGCTTAATTCGGGGAAGCATACAATGTCAGCATTTTCTTCCTCTGCTTGCAGCATAAGGTTTATAATACTTTCCGTATTGTATTTGCAGTTCCCCGGGCGCACTCCTGGAATGGCGCTGGCTACTTTTACAAAACCGTATTTCATTGCGAACTAAAAGGTAGTTATATTAGTAAAGAAAATAATGCCTTTTTACTTTTTCTCTTTACTTGCTTTGTAACGCTTGTTTAATCCTTTAAGGACATCTTGCGTTATGTTCATGGCCTTGTCTGCATATAGAATATTGCTTTCTATTTTGCTAAGTATTATGGAGTATTTGTGTGTCTTATTATAGTCTTTTAGGAAATTCTCGATAGAGTCACGCATTTCTTCATTGTATTTCTGACGCTCCTCTTCGAATTCGCGGGTCAGTTTTTCTTGCAATACACGTAAATCCTCATCTTGCTTTTGTAAGGATGCTTGTGCCTCTACAGCTTGTTCTTGCGATGTAAATGCTCCCTGTTGTACTTTTTGCTGGAAATTAGCAGCGGCGTTTTGCAGTGCTTTGCCTTTTGAACTTAATGTGGCTTGTATATTTGCTCCCTTTTTTTCTAATATTTTTGAGTGGTCCACGCAGAACTGATAGCTGCTTAATATGGAGTCAACCTCAACAAACGCTATCTTAGGAATAGCTACACTCTCGCTGTTGCTGTTAGCTGTTGTTTCTGAAGCCTTTTTGGCGTTGTCAGACTTTTGGCAACCCGTAAAAAATGCGCTTCCTACTATAAGTGCCGCTGATAGTAATATACTGTTGGTTGTTTTCATTTCTTCGTCTCTTTTAAATTATTATTGCTTTGTTGTGGTTGTTTTGTTTTGGTATTTGTTTAATTTTGTCTGTGCAAAGATAATCAATTACACTGATTAAGACGGATAAACAGAAAAAACTTGATAAAATGGAAAATTTAAATTTGGAGCCTCGCAAAGTATTCGACTGCTTTGCTCTCGTAAATAAGGTCCCACGTCCTTCCAAAAAGGAGGAAAAAATGATAGCGTTCCTTAAAGAATACGGCGAAAGTCTCGGGCTTGAGACCAATGTTGATGAGGTTGGAAATGTAATAATAAAAAAGCCTGCTTCGAAGGGTTATGAAAGTTGTGCCACAACAATTATACAAAGCCACATGGATATGGTTTGCGAAAAGAACGCCGATGTGGATTTTGATTTTATGAATGACGCAATTCAAACAGAAATAGACGGTGAATGGATGCGCGCAAAAGGTACGACCTTAGGAGCAGATGACGGTATCGGCGTGGCAATGGAATTGGCCTTGCTGGCTGATGATACAATTGAACACGGACCTATAGAATGTGTCTTTACGCGCGATGAAGAAACTGGCCTTACCGGTGCGCAAGGTATGAAACCTGGTTTTATGAGCGGTAAGTATCTTCTCAATTTGGATAGCGAGGACGAAGGACAGATATTTGTCAGTTGCGCGGGCGGTGCACGAACAGAAGTGACTTTCAATTTTAATTGCGAACAGGCACCTGAAAATTATTTCTTCTTTAAGGTCGGGGTCAAGGGCCTTACAGGCGGTCACTCGGGGGACGATATTAATAAAAAGCGGGCGAACGCCAATAAGTTGTTGGTGCGTTTTATGTATAATGAAATGAAGAAATACGGTTTGCGTGTTTCTGACATCCAGAGCGGAGGTTTGCATAATGCAATACCTCGCGAAGGCTGGGCTGTTTGTGCAGTGCCAGTGGAGTATAAGGAAAATGTTCGTGTCGATTTGAATGTGTTTGCTTCTGAGGTGGAAGAAGAATATTCACAAACCGAAAAGTCTGTACAGTTTACATTGGAAAGTGTAGAACCTTCAGAAGTAATAGAAAAAAACATAAGCGATAAGATAATCACCGCACTCCAGGCCGTATATAACGGTGTCTTTGCCATGAGCCAAGATTTGGACTGGCTTGTGGAAACTTCGTCTAATCTGGCAAGCATTCATAAGGTTGGAAATAAAGTGCTGATTAATTCTTCTCAAAGGTCGAGTCTTGGCAGTGCACGCAGGAACATGAGTGATACTTTTGCCGCAACTTTCGAACTTGCCGGTGCGGAAGTGAAGATAGGCGAAGGCTATCCGGGCTGGAAGATGAACCCTGACAGCGAAATCCTGAAAATAACGCAAGAGGCTTACAAGCGGTTGTTTAATAAAGACTGTAAGGTTCTTGCCATACATGCCGGTTTGGAATGCGGCCTGTTCAGTGAAAAATACCCCGGGCTTGACATGGTTTCTTTCGGTCCTACGTTGCGCGGAGTGCATTCACCGGACGAGAAGTTGCTTATACCTACTGTAAAGATGGTATGGGACTTGCTTCTTGAGATACTTAAAAATATTCCGAAAGTAAAATAATAGTCTTTACGCCACAGTCTGCCGTAATAACCGGCGTCTGTGGCGTATTTTCCGGATATTCAGAAAATACGTGAAATGAGTTTTGGCTTGAAATTTTGCCGGCTGGCGGCAGGTCGTATGTATTTGCTGTTGCTGACTACGCTGTTGTTCGCGGCGCATGGTGTATTTGTTTCGTGCGACGATAATGAGGATTTTACGACATCACCTTCGGCAAAATTGACATTCCCGGCCGATACCCTTCGGTTGGACACCGCGCTTACCGTAGTTAGCTCGCCAACATATTCCTTTACGGTGCATAATCGCACGAGTAAAGGCATACGAATTACGAACGTTGCCCTGGCTAACCCGGAAAGTTCCGGCTTCCGGGTCAATGTAGACGGTACTTTCATCAACGATGATTATGATTACGCCATAGAGGTGCGTAGTCACGACAGCATTGCGGTGTGGGTGGACATAACGCCCCGTTTTCAAGATAGCGACGACCCTGTACTTGTAACCGACCGACTAATGTTCACACTCGAGAGCGGGGTAGTGCAGCAAGTTGTTCTGCAGGCTGTAACCCAGGATGTAAATGTTATGGAGCATGTGTTGCTGGACAAGGATACATGCCTGTCGTCGCGACGTCCGTATTTTGTTAAAGACACGCTCCGGGTGGCAGAAGGCTCGACTCTTACCATATCGCCGGGTGTGCGGATGTTGTTTGCTCCAAAGGCGGGAATGCTTGTTGAAGGTACGCTTGTGGCCCGTGGTGAGCGCGATTCGCTCATACTGTTTCGCGGCGGTCGTATGGATTATATGTTTGACGGGCAGCCTTACGACCGCATTCCCGGTCAGTGGGGCGGGATAACCTTTGCGTCTTCGAGTTATGACAACGAGATGGAGTATTGCGACGTGCATAGCGGCACGTTTGGCATACGTTGTGACTCGTCGGATGTAACGCGACGCAAGTTGACGGTAGAAAATTCAATAGTAAACAACATGAAGGGTGATTGCCTGACGCTTGTAAACAGTGACATTCTTGTGGGGAATTCGCAGATTACCAATGCTATGGGAAATACAGTTACAGTGCATGGCGGTCGCAATCGCTTTGTGCATTGCACGATAGCCAATTTCTATCCTTTCACTGGCGGACGCGGAAAGGCTTTGTACCTTTTCAATTCTTTGAATGGCACACCTTTGCCCCTTGTTGAAGCTACTTTCGGAAATTGCATACTTTCGGGTTGGAGTGCCGACGAGGTAGGCTTTATGTTTTTGGATGAGCCTTCGTTGCAGAAAAATTATCTTTTTGAGTCGTGTCTGATAACGGCAGAGGCTTCGGATGATACGGAGCATTACAGGAACAACGTGTTCGAATCACCGGATGACGAAGTTTGGGGAAGCGATAATTTCATTTCGTTCGACAACGAAACCCTTATATACGATTTCAGGCTGGATACACTTTCGAGGGCACGCAACATGGCCGATACGGTAATAACAAAAGATTATTATCCCGAGGACTTCTACGGTGTTGTGCGTTTGGTCGACAAGCATTCCGATGCTGGTTGTTATGAATTCGAATAAGTGTAAACTGAAAGTACATTTTTGAAACCAGAATTTAGAACAGTTTTAAATTATCTATTTTAAAGATTTACAGTAGTTTGGAGTTGCAAAAAATACAAGGCACATATTTTGAAATATGTGCCTTGTATTTTAAAATATGTCCGACATATTTTTTATTTGCTCTGAACCTGTGTTTCGGACATGTCTGCTAAAGTGGGATTTTGCGTATTAAAAATAAAAAACGGGGCAGACAAATAAAGTCAGCTCCGTTTCTCCTTGTTGAGGGTGGATAGTGGGATTCGAACCCACGACATTCAGAACCACAATCTGACGCTCTAACCAACTGAACTATATCCACCATGTTCATGCCCCATAGGGAAAGCATGGCTTTCAAAAGCGTTGCAAAAGTAAAGAATTCTTTTAATACAGCAAAATTAGTAACTCTAATTTTTAGAAACATCGTAAAAAAGTCTTGTTTTACGACGTGTTTTATTGCTCTGTTTTGCCGAAAGCGAGTGTACAACGCCATTTGCTAAAGAATATATATTAATATGTATATGTCTCGGATGATGTCGCCGGTGTTTATTTTATTCGTAATTTTACACATTGATATGAATAAGTTCGATTTGGTTTCAGCATACAAGCCTACCGGCGACCAGCCCCAGGCAATAGAGAAACTTACCCGCGGGGCGCTCGATGGCATGCCCGGGCAGGTTTTGCTTGGCGTTACGGGGTCCGGGAAAACGTTTACCGTCGCAAATGTAATCGCTAACCTTAACAGGCCGACATTGGTGCTTAGTCATAACAAAACGCTTGCGGCGCAGTTGTATGGCGAGTTTAAAAGGTTTTTCCCGAACAACAGCGTGGAGTATTACGTTTCCTATTATGACTACTACCAGCCCGAGGCATATATTCCTTCAACCGACACTTATATTGAGAAAGACCTCGACATAAACGAAGAAATCGACAAGTTGCGGCTGTCGGCATTGTCAGCGTTGCTGTCAGGACGCCGCGATGTGATAGTGGTATCTTCGGTGTCGTGTATATACGGCATGGGAAACCCTTCGGCATTTTACCAGAATGTGGTTAAAGTAAGAAAAGGCGAGACAATAGAAAGGAACACGCTGTTGAAACGCCTTATCGACAACCTGTATGTGCGGAATGATTTTGACCCAAAGGCAGGAGAGTTCCGCGTAAAAGGAGAGACGGTTGACATAATGCTCGCTTACGACGATATTATGTTGCGCATTTCATTTTGGGATGACGAAGTAACCGACATAGAGGAGCGTGACCCGCTTACGGGGCAGCTGGTCGAACGGTTTGATGAATATAAGGTTTATCCTGCGAACTTGTTTGTTACAGACCAGGGAACGGTTGAAAACGCAATCATTGAGATAAAGAAAGACCTGGCAGAGCAGAAAGCCTTTTTTGAGAGAGAAGCAAAATTCGCGGAAGCTAAACGTTTGGAAGAACGGGTGAACTACGACTTGGAAATGATTCGCGAAACCGGCCATTGCAGCGGAATAGAGAATTATTCCCGGTATTTCGACGGGCGAGAGCCTGGTACGCGCCCGTATTGTTTGTTGGATTTCTTTCCCGAAGACTACCTGATGGTGATAGATGAGAGCCACGTGAGTGTTCCGCAGATAAACGCAATGTATGGCGGCGACAGGTCGCGAAAGGTCTCTTTGGTAGAATACGGTTTCAGGCTTCCGGCCGCATTGGATAACCGGCCTTTGAAGTTTGAAGAGTTCCAGAAATTGGCCAAACAGGTAATATATGTAAGTGCAACTCCGGCTGATTATGAACTGCACCAGGCGGAAGGCGTGGTTGTGGAGCAACTAATCCGCCCGACAGGGCTTCTTGACCCGCTAATCTCAGTGCGCCCGGAACAAAACGAAATCGACGACCTCGTTGAGGAAATACGTGTACGTTCGGCGCGCAATGAAAGGTCGCTTGTAACAACACTCACAAAAAGAATGGCCGAGGAACTGACACAGTATCTGCTGAACATAGGAATAAAAACAAACTATATACATAGCGATGTTGATACCCTTGAACGTATCAAGATTATCGAAGACTTGCGGAGCGGAGTTTATGATGTAATAGTAGGCGTAAACCTTTTGCGTGAAGGTTTGGACCTTCCTGAAGTTTCGCTTGTGGCTGTGCTCGATGCCGACAAGGAAGGCTTCCTGCGCTCACACCGCTCATTAATGCAGACGGCAGGGAGAGCGGCAAGAAACGTAAACGGTCTGGTAATAATGTATGCCAATACGATAACCGAAAGCATGCGAAAGGTTATCGACGAAACAAAACGCCACAGGGATATACAAACCAAGTATAACGAAGAACATCACATTACGCCAAAGCAAATACGCAAGGCAACGGGAGCGAACGAACTCGTTACAAGAGCCGACCGCCACGGAGAAAAGGTGGAAATGGTGAAAAGCAGCCTGAGGGTTGCTGAGGATGTAGAGTTGTATAGTACGGAATCTGACATACGTAAGGCAATAGAACTGACACGTAAGGAAATGGTAGAGGCCGCACATCGTATGGACTTTGAGAATGCCGCATTGCTTAGGGATAAAATAATAGAACTCGAAAAAGTGTTGTCCAAGAAAGCGAAAAACAAAAAGTGATTGCAAGGAGAAATAATGTAATAATGAAAAAGTATATCTCATGTTTGACTATAGCAGGAAGTGATCCTTCGGGCGGAGCAGGAATAGAGGCGGATTTAAAGACTTTTGCTGCGTTGGGAACCTATGGGATGGCGGTGATTACAGCCGTAACGGCCCAGAATACGGTGGGCGTTTGTAGTTCGTTCGCATTGCCGGAGGATGTAGTAGCCGCACAAGCAGAAGCCGTGTTCGAAGATATTCATCCTCGTTTCGTTAAAATAGGAATGATAGCGAATGCAGGCATTATAAAAGCCGTAGCGCGTATGTTGCAAAAATATTCTCCCGAATTTGTAGTTCTCGATCCTGTAATGGTTTCGACGAGCGGCAGCAAACTTATGGCCGATGACGCGATAGATTCTCTGAGGTCGGAACTGTTGCCTTTGGCGTCGGTTGTAACGCCAAACCTGCCGGAATTTTCAGTGCTTTCGGGCTTTGGATTGCCTGCTACAGTGGACGAGGTTAAGGCCGGAGGGAAAAAGTTTTTCAACAAGTACCACGTACCGTTGCTGATTAAAGGTGGACATTTTGAAGATTCTCCTTATTCAACCGATGTGCTTGTCACTTCCGATGAAGTACGCGCATACTCAATGTCGCGTATCAGAACAGAAAATACTCATGGCACTGGATGTACATTGTCATCGGCGATAACGGCTTATTATGCCCGCGGGCACAAGCTCTCCGAGGCGGTTGGATTGGCTAAGTCTTATTTGTTCGAGGCTTTGAAGGCCGGTGCTGACGTTAAGTTGGGCGCAGGGCATGGGCCTGTTAATCATTTTTTCAAACCCGAAAAACAACGTTTCGAATAAAAAAGCTACCTTTGCACGCAGTATTGACTTATTTTGTAAATATTTAGAGATATGAAAGCTTATGTTTTTCCTGGCCAGGGCGCACAGTTCGTAGGAATGGGTAAAGAACTCTATGAAAACAATGCGCAGGCAAAGTCTTTGTTTGATGAAGCAGATTCTATTCTTGGTTACAAGATTACAGACATAATGTTTAACGGCACAGACGAAGATCTCCGCCAGACTAAAGTAACTCAACCTGCAGTGTTCCTGCACTCGGTTATAAGTGCGTTATGCGGTTCTGAAAATTTTGAGCCTGATATGGTTGGCGGACACTCCTTGGGTGAATTCTCAGCTTTGGTAGCTGCCAAGGCGTTGAGTTTTGCCGACGGCTTGCGTTTGGTATATGCCCGTGCAATGGCAATGCAGGCTGCATGCGAAAAGGTAGAATCTACAATGGCCGCAGTAATAGGTCTTACCGACCAGCAGGTTGAAGATATATGCCGCGAAGTCTCAGTTGACGGTAAAGTCGTAGTTCCTGCCAATTACAACTGCCCCGGACAGCTGGTAATAAGCGGCGACGTAGAGGCTGTTAACGCAGCTTGCGAGAAGCTCAAGGCTGTAGGCGCAAAACGCGCTTTGGTTTTGAAAGTAGGCGGAGCTTTCCATTCACCGCTTATGGAGCCGGCACGCGCTGAATTGGCTGCAGCAATCGACAAGACCGAGTTCGCAACGCCTGTGTGCCCTGTTTATCAAAATGTAGACGGTAAAGCATATACAGCACCCGAGGAAATAAAGAAGAATCTTATTGCTCAGCTGACATCTCCCGTTCGTTGGACAGAAGAAGTGAACAATATGGTTGCTGCCGGTGCTACGGAATTCATAGAGTGCGGTCCCGGAAAAGTACTTCAAGGCATGATAGGACGTATATGCAAGGGTAACGACGCTGTAACCGCGCGCAGTGTAGAGTAAGGCTATATACAATAATTATATGAACTGTTCTTTAAATGTGTTTGGAGAACAGTTCTTTTTATTTACAAACAGCAGCACTATGAACAAGAAAATTATCATATATCAGGTTCTACCGCGCTTGTATGGCAATAAAGTCGCGAACCCCGTGCCCTATGGCAGTATTGAACGCAACGGCTGTGGCAAGTTTGTTGATTTTACTTCTGCACGGCTCAAGAAAATCCGTGATTTGGGAGTCACTCACGTGTGGTTTACAGGCATATTGGAGCACGCTACGACTACAGATTATACGGCGTATGGAATAAAAAAGGACTGTGAGTCTATTGTAAAGGGCAATGCAGGTTCACCTTACGCAGTAAAGGATTATTACGATGTGGACCCTGACCTTGCGGTAAATGTTCCGCAGCGTATGGAAGAATTCGAAGCCTTGCTGGCCAGGACGCACCGTGCCGGAATGAAGGTCGTGATAGATTTTGTGCCCAATCACGTGGCCCGTACTTATAATAGCGACGCAGCTCCTAAAGGCGTAGAAGATTTTGGTGCGAGCGATGACAAGACGCAATCGTTCAATCCGGATAATAACTTTTATTACATTCCTAACGAGCCGTTCCGTTGCCCGGTTCAGGGCCGTGAGGAGTATGAGGAATTTCCCGCACGTGCGACTGGCAACGATAAGTTCAGCGCCTCTCCCGACGCATGCGACTGGTATGAAACTGTAAAGTTGAATTACGGCGTTGATTACCAGAATGGCGGAAAAACTTATTTCAATCCTGTGCCCGATACGTGGAAAAAAATGTTCGATATTCTCGACTATTGGAGCGCCAAAGGCGTGGACGCTTTCCGCTGTGATATGGCCGAGATGGTGCCTGTGGAATTTTGGCAGTGGGTTATAGGAAAAATCAAAGCCAAGTACCCCTCGGTACTTTTTATAGCCGAAATATACAATCCTTACCGGTACAACGATTATGTCAACATTGGCGGGTTCGATTACCTGTACGACAAAGTTGGCTTGTACAATACAATCCGCGAGGTGGTGTGTGGCCGACGCCCGGCCTCGGATATTACGTATTGCTGGCAAAGTGCGGGAAATTTGCAGAGCAATATGCTCGGATTTATCGAAAACCATGACGAACAGCGTGTCGCTTCGGAATTTTACGCAGGCAATCCGTTGAAAGGCCGCGCACCAATGATAACCACGGCTCTTATGAACGTTAATCCCGTAATGATATATGCCGGACAGGAGTACGGCGAACCCGGAATGGATTGCGAAGGCTTCAGCGGCCGCGACGGCAGGACTACGATATATGATTATTGGAGTCCGGCACTTATGCGCAAGGTTTTGTTTGAACCCGAATCGCTTACTCCGGCCGAAGTGTCTTTGCACGATTTTTACGGAAAACTGCTGAATATTGCAAAAAAGGAAAAGGCCGTGTCCGAAGGCCTGTTCTTCGACCTTACTTATTGCAATTTCGACCGTTACGAGGAATATCCTTCCGACAAGGTGTATTCTTTCTTGCGCAAGTCGAAGAAATCGCTGCTCCTTGTTGTAAGCAATTTCGCAGAGCGCGATTTTCGTTTGCAGGTAAACATCCCCGGACATGCTTTCGAGTACATGTCGATAACGCCGGGTGAATACGAATGCCACGACTTGCTTGGGGAATGCGAGGCTTTCAGGCGCATATTAAGTCCCGATAAGACAATTCAGGTTGACGTGCCTGCGCTTTCAGGCGTGGTGCTCGAACTTACCAAAACGAATTGATTTCCGCAACCTGCTAACGGTCTTCTGAATGTTGGCAGGTATTTTTTATACGTCAGCTTCCAACAAACGGTAACAGACAAAAAGAGCACGGATTTCCGGTTCGGAAAACAGCGTATTTTTGCGTGGAAGAATGAAAACTGATTTTAACTCCGTTAAACCCATGTGGGAGCAAATAAAAAATATGTGCCTTGTATTTTAAAATATGTCTGACATAATTTGAAATATGTCAGACATATTTTTTGCCCTCTGAAAACCGTGGTATACCAAGGCAGACAAAAACGGAGCACGCGGTTTGAACGTGGTGTGTATGTCGGCGGCATGTAGAATTAAGTGCTGTATGCAGCTCGATTTGCCGGTGTGCTGCATTGGGCTGTATGACGTATTGTCTATTTTGTTTTCTATAGGTTTTACATGTTGAAAGAGGGCGAGCAAACGTTGCAGCCATGTGGCAAAATACCCTGCAATATCATAACTTAGCATGGTTTTGGACTATAATATTAAATACGGATTGAATAAAAGCATTAAATTTGCAACCGGAAAAATTCTTTTTCAATAATGAAAGTGAGAAAATACCTAACTCCCGATTATGTTTTCGAACTGAGTTGGGAAGTTTGCAATAAAGTGGGCGGCATTCACACCGTCCTTGCCTCGCTGGCTCCGACGTTGGGGAAACACTTCGGCGACAAAGTCGTGTATATAGGCCCCGACTTGAATACGCCGGAGTTCCTGGAAGACAAGAGCCTGAAAAAAGACTGGGCCGCTGCGTTGAAGGCCGCCGGGATGCGCGTGCGCATAGGGCATTGGGATGTGGTTTCTTCGCCTTTGGCCATAGTGGTGGATGTAAACCAATGCCTGGATATAAAGAATGAAGTTTATTCCCGCATGTGGGACAAATATAAGGTAGACTCGCTTCATGCTTACGGCGATTACGACGAAGCCTCGATGTGGGCTTATGCGTCGGGGCGGGTAGTGGAGACAATCGTGCAGAAGTGTCTTAAAAAGGACGCCAGTGTAGTTCTCCAGGCACACGAATGGCTGTCGGCAATGGGCCTGTTGCACGTAAAAGGCACATGCCCTTCGGTGGCAACAGTGTTCACCACCCATGCCACAAGCATAGGACGTTCCATTTGCGGCAATGGCAAAAGTCTTTACAAATACCTGCAACAATACGACGGTGACGTGATGGCGCGCGAACTGAACATGCAGTCGAAACACAGTTCGGAAAAAGCAGCCGCATTGTTAGCCGATTGTTTTACTACGGTAAGTTCTATTACCGACAAGGAGTGCCGTGCACTTCTCGGTAAAGGATGTGACGTTATATTGCCCAACGGCTTTGATACCAAACTCGTGCCTGAGGCTAACGCTTATAAAAACATGAGGGCAAAGTCGCGGCGTAAGATATTGAAAGTAATATCGGCCCTTACGGGAAAGCAATTACCCAGCAATACGCTTATAATATCAACGAGCGGGCGGAACGATTATCGCCCCAAAGGCTTCGATGTTTACATGGAAGCATTGAAACGCTTGAATGCAAGCCCCGAACTGAGCGGCGATGTAGTTGCACTTATAGAAGTGCCCTGCTGGATGGAAAGCCCGCGCGAGGATTTGCTTATGAGGCTTTCACTGAATGACGACAGTTGCAGCGAACCGCTCGATAACCCCTATATAACCCATAACCTGCACAATTTCGATTACGACCGCATAGTAAGCACCATACGCAGCCTTGGGCTGGACTACGCTACGCTTAACGGCAAAGTGCACATGCTGCTCGTGCCTACATATTTGAACGGCAGCGACGGCGTTTTCAACGTGGGCTATTATGAACTTCTTACGGCATGCGACTTTACGGTATATCCGTCGTATTATGAACCATGGGGGTACACACCTATGGAAAGTGCCGCTTTCCATATACCAACGGTTACTACCGACCTGGCAGGCTTTGGCTGCTGGGTGAATGAACAGCAGGAAAAGGACTCGGCCGCAGGTAACGGGGTGAGAGTCATTCACCGTGACGACGACAACTATTTTGAAGTTGCAGAAAATATAAAAGACATCATTTTAAACTATAACTCCCTTAGCGTTCAGCAGCGCCAACAGTTGCGCCGTAGCGCGGCTAATATCGTGAAGAATGCCGAATGGGAGAACTTCGTGGAAAATTATTTCAAGGCCTTTGCCTTTGCTATAACAAAAACAAAAGAGAGAAACAGTAAATAAGGCAAATACGGGCCATAACTAAAATTATTACTGATGAAATTGAAATCTAGCAATTCGAACAATCCTGTGTGGAAGAATGTGACAATCAAAATGCGCATTCCTGAAAGTTTGAAAAATGTAGAGAGACTTGCCCACAATCTTTGGTGGACATGGAACAACGAAGCCATCGAATTGTTCAAATCGATGGATCCCGACCTTTACCGCGAATGCGGGAAAAACCCCGTGGCTATGCTCGGCAGAATGAGCTACGGTTCCTTGAACAACCTGGCTGCGAACAAAGAATTCCTCGAACGCGCGAACGATGTTTGTGCGAAATTCGACAAATACATGAAAGTTAAGCCCGATACATCACGTCCGTCGGTTGCATACTTCTGCATGGAGTACGGTCTTTCGAACGTATTGAAGATATATTCGGGCGGCCTGGGTATATTGGCAGGCGATTACATCAAGCAGGCTTCCGACTCGAACGTTGACATGTGTGCTGTCGGTTTCCTGTATCGTTACGGTTATTTCGACCAGAGCCTTGCCATGGACGGCCAGCAGATAGCCAACTATGAAGCCCAGGATTTCGAAAACCTGCCTATTGAGAAAGTGTTCGACAAAGACGGGAAACAGCAGGTTGTAGAAGTGCCGTTCCCGAATTACACTGTTTATGCTTATGTTTGGAAAGTAAATGTTGGTAGAGTTACATTGTATTTGCTCGATACCGACAACGACATGAATTCCGAGTTCGACCGCAATATTACAAAGACGCTTTATGGCGGTGATTGGGAAAACCGTCTGAAGCAGGAGTATCTTTTGGGTATTGGTGGCGTTCTTATGCTTAAGAAACTCGGTATCAAAAAGGATATATACCATTGCAACGAAGGACATGCCGCACTCTGCAACGTTCAGCGCCTTGTTGACTATGTGCAGGAAGGGAAGCTCTCGTTCAATGAGGCCCTTGAACTCGTACGTGCGTCTTCGCTGTACACGGTGCATACTCCTGTTCCTGCAGGGCACGACTATTTCGACGAAGGCTTGTTTGGCAAGTACCTTGGTTCGTATCCTGAAAAACTTGGTATCACATGGGACGAGTTCATTGGCATGGGACGTACAGACCCCGACAATCACGGCGAGAAGTTCTGCATGTCCACTTTCCTTTGCAATACCTGTCAGGAAGTCAATGGTGTCAGCCTGTTGCACGGCAAGGTAAGCCAGAAGATGTTCAACGGAATATGGAAAGGATATTTCCCCGAAGAAAACCACGTGGGATACGTTACAAACGGCGTACATTACCCGTCGTGGGCTGCAAAGGAATGGAAAGCCTTGTACAATAAATATTTCGATAAAAGTTTCCTGGATAACCAGAGCGACGAGAAGATATGGTCGGCAATTTACGATGTGCCCGATGAAAAAATTTGGGATTTGCGTGTTGCGTTGAAAACCAAACTTATAGATTACATAAGGATTCGTTTCCGTCAGAGTTGGCTGAAGAATCAAAGCGACCCGACACGTATAATATCGCTCCTCGAGAAAATTAACCCGAATGCATTGCTTATAGGTTTCTCGCGTCGTTTTGCCACCTACAAGCGCGCACACCTGCTTTTTAACGACCTCGACCGCTTGGCCAAGATAGTGAACAACGAGAATTGTCCCGTGCAATTTATCTTTGCCGGCAAGGCGCACCCCGCCGATGGAGCAGGGCAGGGCCTTATCAAGCAGATATATGAAATATCCAAGCGTCCGGAATTCCTCGGCAAGATTATTTTCCTCGAGAACTATGAGATGGAACTGGCGCGCCGCCTTATTTCGGGAGTTGACATTTGGTTGAATACGCCCACGCGCCTTATGGAGGCTTCGGGTACATCGGGCGAGAAAGCCTTGATGAACGGTGTTATAAACTTCTCGGTTCTCGACGGATGGTGGTACGAAGGTTACCGCGAGGGAGCCGGCTGGGCTATCACCGATTACAAGACCTACCAGAACCAGGCTTATCAGGACAGCCTCGATGCTTCGACCATTTACAGTATGCTGGAACATGAGATAATACCTCTATATTATTCGTTCAGCACCGAAGGATATTCAAAGAACTGGGTGGCTGTTATAAAGAACTCCATAGCCAAGATTGCTCCGCATTATACGATGAAACGCCAGTTGGATGACTATTATTCCAAATTCTACAACAAGGAATATGAGCGTTTCCAGATGCTCTCGGCAAACAACAACCAGAAAGCAATTGAAATTGCAGCGTGGAAGGAAACCGTAGCGCAGCGTTGGGATTCAATCAAGGTTGTTTCAACAACAGCGAGCGACAATATCAAGTCGCTGACGCTCGAAAGCGGAAACGATTTCGAGGTAACGCACGTTGTTGACGAGCAAGGACTGGACGACGCAGTAGGAATCGATTTCGTAATAATGGGAACGGGTAAGAACAACGAAGATTACCTGATAAAGAGCATACCTATGCAGATGGTTAAGCGCGAAGGCAACCTGTACACGTTTAATATAAAGACGCATATAGATTTTGCAGGCACGGCCAAGGTAGCGTTCCGTATGTATCCCAAGCATAAATTGCTCCCGCACCGCCAGGATTTCTGCTACGTGCGTTGGTTTTAACGACAGAACGGTATAATTGCAATAAATTCCGTACCATTTACCGGGCGACAGGAAATTTTGGAAATTCCTGCCGCCCGGTTTTTTATCGCCACGACTAATGTCGGAATCCGCGATTCCATGCGGTAAAAAATATGTCCGACATATTTTGAAATAGGTCGGACATATTTTAAAATACAAGGCACATATTTTTTCCGAAGTCCCGAGTGTTCTTTTTTATTTGCTTGGGCGAGTCTCTTATGTGCGTTCTGTAATTTTCGGGAACAGGAAATATAGAATATTTTAACGGGAAAAACAGGACATGTTATTTATTGAATGAATATCTTTGTATAGTATTCAAAAGTACATCAGGCTATGGATAATAAAACCCTCGAAATTATGAAAACCCGGCGCAGCGTGCGCGGGTTCATTCCCGGAAAGATGCCGGAAAGCAGTTTGATAGACAAAGTAATTGAGGCGGGAACGTATGCGCCGACCGGACGTGGAAAGCAATCGCCCGTAATTGTAGCGGTAACTAATAAGGAAACGCGCGATTTGCTTTCAAAACTTAATGCAGAAGTATTGGGCGTATCGTCCGACCCGTTCTATGGGGCTCCGGTAGTGCTTGTGGTTTTGGCTGACAAGAGTGTGCCTACTTATATTTACGACGGCTCGCTCGTAATGGGCAATTTGATGAATGCCGCCCATGCCGTAGGATTGGCAAGTTGCTGGATTCATCGTGCAAAAGAGGTATTCGCGTCGGCGCAAGGTAAGGCTCTGTTGAAAGAGTGGGGAATTGAGGGCGATTATGAAGGAATAGGGCATTGCGTTCTCGGTTTTCCCGTATCGGCTGAACAACCTGTTGCCAAGCCGCGCAAGAGCGATTACGTAGTATATGTGAAATAAAAAACGGCGGGATTCAATCCCGCCGTTTTCATACATGCCTAAACGATTTCAGGCATGATATGGTTGTTGAAATATTCATGTAATGCGGCGTTGGCACAAATGAGTTTTTCATTCCAGTGCTTGACACTGTTTTGGCCGATAATGTCGGTTATATATTTGACGGCAACGAAGTCAATTCCTTCGTTTTTGCAAACCGACGCTAAGGCAAAGGCCTCCATGTCGACCACATCACCGACGAATGCTTCGTCTGCGGTTACAAAATCGTCACCCGAATTTACAATACAACCGCATGCCCTCTTGTCGCAGCCAATAATGGACGGCAAGTTCAAGTGACATTGCGTTTCTATTTCAACCTCGACACCTTCAATTTCGAGAGGCGTCAGGTCACGGTCTATGAAATGTCTGGAAACCAATATGTCGCCCACCGAATAATCTTTGGTGCCGGCCGTTCCTAAGTTTATAACAATGTCAGGTCGGCCGGCCGATATGGCTTTGGTAAGGCGATATGCAGCATTTGCCTTGCCAACGCCGGTAAGCACGGTTCTTATATTAGGGAAACTGATGTCGAACATTTCTTCTTTTACGGCAAAAGATATAATAACGTCCATGTCTTATATGTTTTTGACAGTTGCAAAAATACAAAAGACCTGTGTCTTATCCTGCAATTAAGCGGTTCTATTATGTATTCAATGACTTATTAACATCAAAACTGCTTGAAAACAATTTTTTGCAGCCTCTGTTTTTTGGTAATTATTCGCTATCTTTGCGAAGATATTAATTAAAAACCGCAGGAAACATACCTAAATATATGGCAAAAAAGAACGAAGAAGCAGCCGGGGGCGTTAACGAAAAGCTGAAAGCCCTTCAGGCCGCAATGGCTAAGATAGAAAAAGATTTTGGAAAAGGTACGATAATGAAACTCGGCGACGAGACAACGCAGCCGGTGGATGTAATACCTTCGGGAAGTATACTTTTGGATAACGCGCTCGGTGTGGGCGGATACCCCCGCGGGCGAATAGTGGAAATCTTCGGTCCTGAAAGTTCCGGTAAGACAACAATGGCGCTCCACGCAATAGCCGAAGCGCAGAAGCAAGGCGGCATAGCAGCCTTTATAGATGCCGAACATGCTTTCGACAGATTTTATGCGGCCAAGTTGGGTGTAGATATAGCAAACCTGCTTGTCTCGCAGCCCGATAACGGCGAGCAGGCTCTCGACATAGCCGACCAGCTGATACGTTCGGCGGCGGTAGATATAATAGTTATAGACTCTGTTGCAGCCCTTACGCCGAAAGCCGAAATAGAAGGCGTGATGGGTGAAAGCCGCGTAGGATTGCAGGCACGTTTGATGAGCCAGGCATTGAGAAAACTGACATCAGTAATAAGCAAGACGAAGACAACGTGTATATTCCTGAATCAATTGCGCGAGAAAATCGGCGTTATGTACGGCAACCCGGAAACTACAACCGGTGGAAATGCATTGAAGTTCTATGCCAGCGTGCGCTTGGACATACGTAAAGGCGAGGCGCTGAAAGAAGGAGACAAAGTTTACGGAAACAAAGTAAGGATAAAGGTCGTTAAAAACAAAGTGGCTCCTCCCTTCCGGGTCTGCAAGTTTGATATGATTTTCGGTGAAGGAATCTCGCGCGTCGGTGAGATTATAGACGTTGCAATAGATAACGACATAATAAAGAAAAGCGGCTCTTGGTTCAGTTATGGCGAAACACGCATTGGGCAAGGACGGGACGCTGTTTTGAAAATGTTGAAAGACAACGTTGAATTCCGCAATGAAATAGAACAAAAGGTTGTGGCCTTCCTGAAAGACAACCCAAATGCGGAAGACGATAACTCTTCAAACGAATAATTGCGACGTGTGGCATAATTTATATCTGCCGCAAAGTAATGGAAAAACGGTCGAAAAATGTGTAGAAAACAACTGATAAGGTCCGGAGCTATTTTAAAACGGACTTTATCAGTTTGTTTTTATTTTGTGCATAATGATTTAAGTATCCTTCATCTTATAATAAAAAAGAACAACCTGCGTTATAAAAACGCCCCGTGTTATACGCGTGTGTAGTAACGACGTATTATAAAGTTTAAAAGACATTTATAAGTAAGCTGAATAAAACACAATAAAATAAATGAAAAGATTCTATTTGTTGTTGACGATATTGTTTTTCTCCTGCGTTTCTTCGTTCGCACAAAATGCAATGAGCGACCAGCAGATTATAGATTATGTTGTCAGCGAGCAGGCAAAAGGAACATCGCAGTCGGAAATTGTAACTTATCTGATGAAGCGAGGTGTAAAAATAGACCAAATACGTTCGATACAAAGAAAATTAAAGCTCGAGGACGGTGGCGCTTTGAATGCAAAAGACCTTATGTCTAATGGCTTGAATAGTAAGTACGACCGCTCGCGCACCCGTAAACAAAACGGAGAGACAAGAAAAGATAATACTTTGAAAAATAGCGCTATGGGGCGCATTAAGCCCGATAGGTCTGAAGAATTGGACGTGGTTCATACATACGATGAGTTCGACCCGGAATTTATGGAAATGCGCGGCGCTTTGGACGAGATGTACCCCGACAGCATTGAGTTGCTGATACAGGAGCGCATGGAGAAAAGCAAAAAGAAAATATTCGGACGCGACATTTTCAATAACCGGCTTTTGAGTTTTGAACCTAATATGAATATAGCTACACCGTCGAATTACGTTGTAGGTCCGGGCGATGAAGTGAATATTGATATTTGGGGTGCGTCGCAGAATACATTTTCACAGGAAGTTTCTCCCGACGGAACAATAACAATCGAAGGGTATGGGCCTATCCAACTTGGCGGATTAACAGTAGCGAAAGCTAACCAGAGGTTAAAGTCGCTTCTCGGGAGTCGATATAGTTTATCGAATATTCGTTTGACAGTAGGACAAACCCGTACAATATCCGTAAATGTAATGGGAGAGGTTAAAGTACCCGGCACTTATACGCTTTCAGCTTTTGCTTCCGTATTCCATGCCTTATATATGGCAGGAGGTATAAGCGACGTCGGTACACTCCGCAACATAAAGGTTTACCGTAATGGAAAATTGCTAAGCAATGTGGATATATACGATTACATATTGAACGGAAAAATGCAAGGAAATGTCCGTTTGGAAGATGGTGATGTTATTGTAGTAGGTCCTTATGACTGCCTTGTGGATATAACGGGTAAGGTAAAGCGTCCAATGTATTATGAGATGAAAAACGGTGAGAGTTTGGCGTCTTTGTTAAATTACAGTGGCGGTTTTACGGGCGACGCTTACAGGAAATCAATTCGTGTCATACGTAAAATGGGCGGCGAACTGTCTGTACACAATATTTCAGAGTTTGAAATGAGCAATTTCAAAATGGCTGACGCCGATTCGGTAAGTGTCGACAGTACGTTGCAGCGTTTTTCAAACATGGTAGAGATAAAAGGTGCCGTTTTCCGTCCGGGAATGTATAACGTAGGTGGTGAAATAACGACCGTAAAACAACTTGTAGAACATGCCGAAGGACTTACGGAAGACGCGTTCACTGCACATGCCGTTATGCACAGGTTGAAGAGCGACCGCTCCTTGGAAGCACTGAGCGTGGATATAGGTGCGGTAATGGCAGGCACAGCTCCCGACATTCCACTGCGCAACGGAGATGTTCTTTTGGTTCCGAGTTTGGAGCATGTGAAAGAAGCTCAGGATTTGAAAATATATGGCGAGGTTTATTATCCGGGAACATATAAATATGCGTCAAACCTGACGCTCGAAGATTTCATTCTCCAGGCCGGTGGACTTAAGGACGCGGCTTCAACTGTTAAAATAGATGTCGCGCGGCGTCGTATAGACCCCAAGGCCGAGGTAAGTTCAAACGAAATATCGCAGGTATTTACGTTTGCCTTGAAAGACGGACTTGTAGTTGACGGCGAGGAGTCTTTCAAGTTAATGCCTTTCGATGAAGTATATGTAAGGAAAAGTCCTGCTTATAATGAACAGCAGAATGTGGAGATAGACGGAGAGGTAATGTTCCGCGGAACGTACACTCTTGCAAGTAAAAGCGAACGGTTGAGCGAAGTCATAAAACAGGCCGGGGGTGTAACCAACATGGCATACGTGCGTGGCGCGCGTTTGGAACGCCAGATAAACGAGGATGAGCGTGCCCGAATGGAGAGTGTGTTGAAAATGGCACAGCAGTCGGCTACCGGCGAGGACTCTGTTTCTATTTCTAAAGTACAATTGGGAGAAACATATAATGTCGGAATCGAGTTGGATAAAGCATTGGCTAATCCGGGAAGCGAATATGACATAGTGCTCCGCGAAGGCGACCGTATTGTAGTGCCGCAGTACACGAATACGGTGCGCGTGTCGGGCAACGTTATGTCACCTAATACTGTTCCGTACCATGCAGGCAAAAATGTGAAGTATTATGTTAACCAAGCCGGCGGTTACGGCTTCCGTTCAAAGAAAAGCCATACATACATTATATATATGAACGGCATGGTAGCCAAGGCAGGAAGGTCGGCCAAGCCCGAACCGGGCTGCGAGATTGTAGTTCCGAGCAAGCCGAAGAGTACAGGAAACAGTTTGGCGCAATGGCTTTCTGTGGGAACAGGTCTTGCAAGTATAGCAACCATGATAGCAACTATTGCCAATATCACTACCAAGTAACGCCTGCGGCATTGGACACTGCGACTGGCATAGCCGGCCACATATATAAGCGAACCCCCGAAAGCACATGTGCTTTCGGAGATTCGCTTTTCCTTTTATGCCACATGGAAACTTTTCATGAGTAAAAACAGCCGGCGGCCGCGCCGCAGTTCCTGTCTGCATTTTGTCTGTGTTTAACAATCGCGCAAATCCCTTTGTTCATGCGGGTTTGGGAGGGGGCGAAAATATGTGCCTTGTATTTTGAAATATGTCCGACCTATTTCGAAATAGGTCGGACATATTTTTTCTTTTCTCCCGGAGGGGCAAAAGCGGATGTTCGCAAATTAACGTTTTACCGAGTGCCGATACACTACTTCTGCGTTTGCTTTGTTTTATGGCAATGCAAAGGGTCTCAATCCAAAACGTATAAAACAGACATGGGAATTAATGCTTTATATAACAAAGCCCGGTTTACTCATGGTTCTTAGAGTGGGGCGCTTTTGTATTATGTGAATTTCTGGGATTGCTCCGAAACGGCCACCACTTTTCTACCATTTCTTTCCTTTCCTCTATTTTTTCTGTCTCAGTAGTAAGAGCTCTTTTGAATAATACCACAAGCGCAATCAAGAACACAATTTCAACAGCACTATAGAAACATGCCAACTCCAAAATCTTTTATCTGTTCTATGCCTTTCCATAAAATAAATATCAGAATGGGTATATTAGAGCTTTTGATTCCCACTGTTTAAGTGTCTCGTTTGCGGTAAGAGAATGTATATCATCCCTTTGTGCTATTTCCTTGAGTATGGGAACGGCAACATCTGGATATGTTTGCAGTAAGCCAAAGGCTGCAAACATTCTTACTCCTACATTAGAATCAGACAACAATGCCTCCAATTCATTCACTCGTTCTAATCCCTTGAGGTATTTAATGATTTGAATAATTTGCTTAAAGGCTTCATTACCCTTTTTATAATCGCCATTCTCCGTTGCGGCAGCCTGAGTGGCCGCTAAAATCTTAAAAGAGGATAAGGCTTTGTCTATGTTATTAGTATGTTCCATTGCTTAATCTACTTGGACGGCATAAAGATAGTGAAAAAATGACCGACGTGGGATTATTAGCCATGTGTTTCTGTAAATACAGTTCAGACCTTATAGCCGTAGTAGATTTGTGCAGCGTCTCGTGTGCCACGAATTCCGGCACGCCTGTGCAACTTGTACCGGCGTTGAACTATCTGACATAATGTCACGTTTGGCTTTGCTTGCCAATTATCCGATAATATTTGCTTTGCAATATTCGGGTTTGGCACACGTATTGCAAGAAACATATCGGATTCCGTTTTGCGGATGACATAAATAGAATATAAACAATAAAATATATTTAGAAATGGGAAAGATTATAGGTATCGACTTAGGTACAACCAATTCATGTGTTGCAGTGTTTGAAGGCAACGAACCTGTAGTGATTGCTAACAGCGAAGGCAAACGTACCACGCCGAGCGTTGTGGCATTCACGAAAGACGGCGAACGCAAGATCGGTGACCCGGCAAAACGTCAGGCAATTACCAATCCTACTAAAACTATATATTCTATTAAACGTTTTATGGGCGAGACTTACGACCAGGTCCAAACCGAGATAGCGCGCGTGCCGTATTCAGTTGTACGCGGTGATAACAATACTCCGCGCGTAGATATTGACGGTCGCCTGTATACGCCTCAGGAAATTTCGGCAATGATTCTTCAGAAAATGAAGAAAACGGCCGAAGATTACTTGGGACAGGAAGTAACCGAAGCGGTTATCACAGTGCCTGCATACTTCTCCGATTCGCAGCGCCAGGCTACAAAAGAAGCAGGACAGATTGCCGGCCTCGACGTAAAACGTATCATCAACGAACCTACGGCGGCTGCCTTGGCTTACGGCCTCGACAAGTCGAACAAGGATATGAAGATTGCTGTGTTTGACTTGGGCGGCGGTACGTTCGATATTTCAATTCTGGAATTTGGCGGCGGCGTGTTCGAGGTGCTTTCTACCAACGGTAATACACACCTTGGCGGTGATGACTTCGACCAGAAGATTATAGACTGGCTTGTACAGGAATTCAAAAACGATGAGGGTGCCGACCTTACTGCCGACCCGATGGCTATGCAACGTATAAAGGAAGCTGCCGAGAAAGCGAAGATAGAACTTTCTTCATCAGCTTCTACGGAGATAAACCTCCCGTACATCATGCCGGTAGACGGAACACCCAAACACCTTGTAAAGACACTTACACGTGCCAAGTTTGAAAGTCTGACGCATGATTTGATACAGAGCTGTCTTACCCCTTGCCAGAATGCAATTCGTGACGCTAAAATCTCTGTGTCTGATATAAACGAAGTAATCCTCGTAGGAGGTTCGAGCCGTATTCCGGCTGTACAGCAAGCAGTTCAGGAATTCTTTGGCAAGACACCTTCGAAAGGTGTAAATCCGGACGAAGTGGTAGCAGTCGGAGCAAGCGTACAGGGCGCTATACTTAACAAGGAATCGGGTGTAGGTGATATAGTCTTGCTTGATGTAACGCCTCTTTCGCTCGGTATAGAAACGTTAGGCGGCGTAATGACAAAACTTATAGACGCAAACACCACCATACCTTGCAAGAAATCCGAAGTGTTCTCAACAGCAGCTGACAACCAAACAGAGGTAACAATACATGTATTGCAAGGCGAGCGTCCTATGGCAGCACAAAACAAGAGTATAGGGCAGTTCAACCTTACAGGTATTGCTCCCGCACGTCGTGGAGTGCCTCAGATTGAAGTCTTGTTCGATATTGACGCAAACGGTATATTGAAAGTTTCGGCAAAAGACAAAGCTACCGGAAAAGAACAGGCTATAAGAATAGAAGCTTCCAGCGGATTGAGCAAAGATGAAATAGACCGTATGAAGGCAGAAGCAGAACAAAATGCCGAAGCCGACAAAAAGGCAAAAGAGAAAATCGACAAATTGAACCAGGCCGACAGCATGATTTTCCAAACAGAAAACCAGCTTAAGGATTTGGGCGATAAGATTCCTGCCGACAAGAAAGCTCCTATTGAAAGCGCACTGCAAAAATTGCGCGACGCACATAAGAGTGCCGATTTGGCAGCAATAGATTCTGCAATCTCAGAGCTTAATGCGGCTTGGCAGGCAGCAAGTGCACAGATGTACCAGCAGACAGGTGCAAACCCAGGAGCAGGTGCGGCAGGTGCAGGCCAGCAACAGAGTTCTGCTAACAACAGCCAGAAGAAAGAAGATGATACAATACAGGATGCCGATTTCGAGGAAGTGAAGTAAGCCTCTAAAAAAGAAAAAGGCAAATAAAAAATAGCGTGAAGCTAATCAGCCTCACGCTATTTTTTATATTTAAAGTTTTTCGTTATAGTCGAACAAGTAGGGGGCGTCTTTTAGCATAGGATGATTTGAGTCTTTTTTGCTAAGTATGATTTTATCTTGCGGTATTTGCCAGTCTATCGCAAGGTCAGGGTCGTCCCATGCTATAGCACCTTCGCTTTGCGGGGCGTAAAAGTTATCGCATTTATATTGGAATACGGCTGTTTCGCTCAGCACTGCAAATCCATGCGCAAAGCCTTTTGGTATGAAAAACTGAAGGTGATTGTTTTCTGTTAGCTCAACTTTTACGTGTTTTCCGAATGTGGGCGAGCCGTGTCTAATGTCCACGGCAACGTCCAATACCCGTCCTTTTACAACTCTTACAAGTTTGCTTTGGGCGTAAGGGCTTTTTTGGAAATGCAGGCCGCGTATTACTCCGTATTGTGAGCAACTCTCGTTGTCTTGCACAAATGTTATTTCTTTTACCAGGGAGTTGAAATTTTTTTGGTTGTAGCTTTCAAAAAAGTATCCGCGTTCGTCATTGAACACTTTCGGCTCGATTATAACAACCCCCTCAATAGCCGTTTTTATGATGTTCATATGCAGTGTTTACTTTATTATGCTTCGTTTGCGCGACGTAATAAATATTGCCCGTATTGGTTCTTTTTCATAGGTTCGGCGATAGTGCGCAACTTCTCCGCATTTATCCATCCATTACTGAAAGCAATGTCTTCAAGGCATGCTATTTTCAAGCCTTGTCTCTTTTCTATTACTTCAATGAACGTAGAAGCTTCCGACAGTGAGTCGTGCGTTCCTGTATCAAGCCAGGCAAAACCTCGCGCAAGCGTACTAACTTTTAATCGGTTTTGTCGCAAGTAAGTTTCGTTTACGGAAGTTATTTCCAGTTCTCCCCGTGCTGAAGGTTTTATGCTTTTTGCAATTGAAACAACGTCGTTAGGATAAAAATATAAGCCTGTTACAGCGTAATTTGATTTAGGGCGGGTTGGCTTTTCTTCTATGCTGATTGCATGCCCATTAGAATCCAATTCGACAACCCCGTATCTTTCAGGATCGTTTACATGGTAGCCAAAAATAACGGCGCTCTTTTCGCTTTCAACAACTTTACGACTTTCTTTTAGTATTCCAGTAAAACCGCTACCGTGGAATATGTTGTCGCCTAATACGAGGCAAACATTACTTTTGCCTATGAATTTTTCTCCTATTATAAATGCCTGTGCAAGCCCGTCTGGGGACGGCTGCTCGGCGTACTCAAAACTAACTCCGAAGTCTTCACCGTTTCCAAGTAAGCGTTTGAATCCCGGCAGGTCTGTAGGAGTAGAGATTATGAGGATTTCGCGTATCCCGGCCAGCATTAAAACCGAGACAGGATAATAAATCATAGGTTTATCGTAGATTGGCAGCAACTGTTTGCTTACGCCTTTAGTTATGGGGTACAGTCGTGTGCCTGAGCCGCCGGCTAATACAATTCCTTTCATGGCTTTTATTATAAAAAGGTTTTAAATGCTATTTATGCGAATTGTTCATAAACCGGCTGTATACGACGGAAATCTTTATGTCTTTGGTGTCTCCGCCTACAAGACGTGTACTTCCGAGTGACAGGTCGTTGCGAACGCGTGTTAAAACGTTTAGCGAGTTGTATGTCGTTACAACAGGTATGAGCATAACTTTATTCCAGTTGGGATGTTCTTGTTCCCATTTTTTGTATTTCTCGATTCTTTCGGCTTCAGTGTCCCAACTGTTCACACCTGCACCACTTTGCCGTTCTTTGTAAATGTTTGAAACAAGAGATGAGATGTTGCTGAATGTGTATGCGTTTTCCCCACTGTCGAATGAGCTGACGAATGATGTAGCTCCGTCTGCCACTTTCCCGTCTTCGAAAAATTCATACATCTCGTCTTTCTTTATCATAAGCAGTACCTGAGGTATGGGCAGGTTGTATATGCTTTGGCTGTCATTGTTGCGGCGGGTGAATGAAATTCTGGCACTGTTTATGGTGTCGTTGATATGTTCCTCGTTGTATATACTGTCTATGGGGAGTGTGACCTCGGTAAATATACATGCCGGGGTTTTTACAAAAGTATAGTCTTTAGCGTTAATGAGGTTGTCTATGTTTTTATTTTCGATGTGCGTATTTTGCAAAACTTCCTCAGTTGCCGCCATTCTTTGAACGCCGCTTATTACGGAATCATTGTAAGTGTATCTGAAGTACACGCTCAGTGCAACAACGTCGATGTTAAGCATTGTGCCGTTGCCTGCCAATGTGCGGAAATAGAAGCCCGGGCATACGTGGTTTATGAAATTGTACGAATTTTTGAAGTTTTCGGGATTGTCATAATACTTCTTCATAAGGAATGTTCCGTACTCCTTAGGTAGCTTTACCTTTATGTGTTTTGAGTAGGAAGAAGAGTATTTGGTGCTGTCGCTTAGCGTCATGTCGCTAACGGCAAAGGTCAGTTCCTTTTTTACTGCCGTGGGTTGTGGGTTCAGATATTTCGTGGGGTCCAAATTGGAATAATATGACACGTTTTCTTTCATTACGTTTGCGGTGTCCAATTCGTATACGCCAAGTTTCATAGAGTTAAGCGAGTCGCCGTAAAAATTTGATATATACAGCTGTATGTCTACCGAGTCGGCTTCGATTTTACCATTGTCGGATACCAACGAATCCCTGTCGGGCAGTGTGAAATCTTCAAGAATGTGGAACTGTGCCAGGAAGTCGCATATAGTGGTGGCGTTGGTCTCGGGGTCCGTTATTTTTCCTAAATAGCTTTCCGACGTTGTGGCCAGCACGCTGTCGGCTTTTATCGAACGGGATGTAACGCTGTATATGGCTTGTGAAATTTGCATTTCGTCTTCGCCGGGCATTATGCTTCCGCCTATTGTGCCTGTTTCGTCATCGCACGAAACGGCGATTGCAACAAGGGTCGTAAATACGATTAAATATTGCAATAAACTTTTTGTTTTCACTTGTCTCGGGAAATTTTCTTGTGGTGAATTTATTCTGCGTTCTGCCTTTCTATTACGCAAGGCTCTCGAAAAAGTCGCCATATCTTTGTCCGTAGTCCTTGTCCTCGGAATACGGCAGAACCGGCAGCCCTTTCTGTTGTGCATAATTCAGCAGGTCTTCGCTTGTGTCGGGCGAAGAAACGGTTACAGCGTCCGAAAAGTTAATGGCAAGCCGAATCAAATCGTCAGCTTCCACGAAGTCCATTTTCTGCTTTTTGAGCAGTGCCTCCGTTACGTTACGCAATAAAAGGCAGGACTTGAAGTTCTCGGGCAGTTGCTTTTTGAGCGCCAAAGGGCTAAGTTCGAACACTACTTTTGAATTCGCGAAAGACGGGTCTTCCTTGAATATGGTCTTGATATACAGTGGTGCAATGGCAGAAATCCAGCCTTGGCAATAAATTACGTCCGGACACCACCTCAGTTTTTTTACAGTCTCAAGTACACCTCTTGCATAAAAAACGGCACGCTCGGCATTGTCGTCGTATTCTTCGTTCTGCGGGTCGTATGCCATGCCCCTTTTTTCAAAGTAGTCGTCGTTGTCGATAAAGTACACTTGCATGTGTGCGGCTTGTATGGAGGCTACTTTTATGATAAGGGGGTGGTCGTTGCCGTCGATTATAATATTCATACCCGAAAGCCTTATTACTTCGTGCAATTGGTTGCGCCGTTCGTTAATGCAGCCCCATTGCGGCAGGAATGTGCGTATTTCGCGGCCGCTTTCCTGAATGGACTGTGTCAGCATACGGCCTTCTGTCGACATGGGCGTTTCGGGAACGTATGGGATTATTTCCTGGTTTATGAATAATACTTTTTTTATGTTCATGTATGGTATGCTTGCTATACCTGCAAAGGTACTAATTTTTTGCGATATGGCAAAGAACCCGCCTTTTTGAATTTTGAAAATCAAAGACTTTGTATAACACTGCAGCAATGTAGCTCTGCATCCAAGGCTTCGGCAGGTAGTAAACGGTCAACGTCCGGCAGCCTCGCATTCTGTCACTCCTTTTAAAAATGGTAGAGAAATAAACTCGCTGTAAAAGTTGCTGAAACAGACAAATACGACAGCATAAACAGGGTATCGAAAAGACTGTTTTATACGCCGAAAATTCATATCTCATTTCCAGCTGTTTATACGTACCTCTGAGAAAAGAAAAAAAGCAAGGCAGGAATTTTAAAATATGTGCCTTGTATTTTAAAATATGTCAGACATATTTTTTTGCGTTTGAGAGAGGGGGTTGGAAATGACAGACAAAAGCGGATGAAAAAACGTAAAAAATTTTATGGCATTGATTCCTTCGTGCGTGGCTCCTGAAACTCCGCGTGTTTCATGTGCGGAGTGGAATGCGGATTGGCATGCCTGATAAACGTAGTGGGTCAGGAATATTTTTTAGGGAACTTCAGCAGTATGGCTCCAATGGTCACGACGCCCATAATCATAGGATAGTACATGTACGGGACTATTGTAACCGGGTTGGTGCCCGACAGTCCGGCTGCCATTAGTATCTGCGCCCCGTAAGGGATAAGTCCCTGTACGACGCATGAGAACGTGTCGAGAATGCTTGCGCTTTTGCACGGGTTTATCCCATATTTGTTGCTTATCTCTTTTGCTATTTTGCCTACGGAGATTATGGCTACCGTATTATTTGCAGTACAAAGGTTCGTAAGGCTTACAATAGCCCCAATGCAAAGTTCTCCTCCGCGTTTGCCGTTAATGCGTTTCGACAGCATGCCGATGATGTAGTCTATTCCGCCGTTTGCCTTTATGACTTCCAGCATTCCGCCGGCCAGCATGGATATTATTATGAGTTCTCCCATAGACATGATACCCTTACCCGTGGAAACGAGCCAGCCTTCAATACCTGTACATCCTGTAGTCAGGCCTATTATGCCGGCAAGGACGTTGCCCATGAGCAGTACTGCAAAAACGTTCATTCCTGCTATTGCCGTTATCAGAACGGCCACGTATGGTATTACCTTTATAAGGTCTGTAGTCGTGATGCTTGCGGAATACGGGGACTGTGTGCCCGACAGTATATACAGTATAGCTGTTATTATTGCGGCAGGAAGGACTATCTGGAAATTGGCTTTGAACTTGTCGCTTAATTCGCAGTTCTGTGTCTTGGTAGCTGCTATCGTGGTGTCGGAAATGAGCGACAGGTTGTCACCAAAAAAAGCGCCGCCAACTACTATGGCTACGACCAGGGCTACCGGTTCTCCTGTATTTGCTGCAATTCCTGAGGCTATAGGTACAAGTGCAGCCGTAGTACCTACAGACGTGCCTATGCTGATCGATACGAAGCATGAAGCCGCGAAAAGTCCGACCAATACAAGGTGCGCAGGCAACAGCGACAGCGTTATGTTTACCGCGGCATCGATTGCGCCAATGTCCTTTGCTGTTTGTGCGAAAGCTCCTGCCATAATGAATATCCACAGCATCATCATAAGGTTTTCTTGCCCCGCACCAGATGAGAAAATTCTGATTCTGTCGGATATGCTGCGGCTTTTTAAGGTAAATATGGCATATATTGATGAAATCGTAAAAACTACAGAGAGCGATACCTTGTAAAAGTCGCCCGTGAGCATGCTTATACCTAAAAACAAGGCCGCGAAAAAAAACATCGGGCTCACAGCAAGTAAGCCCGTTTTGTTGTTTTTGTATGTATTGCCGGCTGTGCCGGACTCTTTGTCATGCATTCTTGTTGCGTTGTTTTTTAAGTCTATATGTTATTGTGTATATCTTTTTCTGGTATAGGAGCAGGGTAGGGTGCTGCTTTTTCGCTTATTTGGCGAACATTATGTCGGACATCGTGAAGCCGGGCATTATCATGCTCCTGTCCACAAACCCGTCTATGCCTTCTATTTCGCCTTTCGACGTGTATTGCCAGATTGTGAACTTGCTGCCGTCGTTGAGCTCGGGTTCTTCTTCGTGATATTTCGCCACCATGAGTTTATACCCGCTGAATTCGCCGCTCAGGTATTTGTTGTAGAAATTCTGGAAAGTGTATATAATAGGTTTTGACTTGTAGTGTTCCTCAACACGTTTTATAAACTTTTTGAGGTCGGAAATGAATGTGGCATGCGATTTTCTCCCTCTGTTCTCAACGTCGATAATAACGGCAAGGTCTTGCTCGTTCGAACGAATCTGTGATGTAAGATTCTGGAATTGCATTTCCATATCGGCATTGGGGCGGTAGTAATGGTAGCTGCCTACCTTGAGTCCTGCTTTGCGCGCTTCTTCTATGTTGTACCTGTATGTGTCGTCCACAAGGCTTTCTCCTTCTGTAGCTTTTATGAATACGTAACCGATATTCTTGTTCTTCGAAATGGCTTGCCAGTCGATTAATCCTTGGTAATGCGACACGTCTATGCCTTCAAGCGGCACATTTTCCCACGAAGTTTTTATTTGTGCCTCCAAGGGCGTTTGTATTATTTTCGACTTTGCTGCCTTTGCCGGAAGCATGTCTGGTTCCGGCAAAGCTACACTCATCATTTTTGAGGGGCGCTTGTCTTTTTTGTCGGCACATACTTTACCTGGACAGGAAACTATCAGCGCGATTAACGATATTACTAATACTTTGAAGCGGGTGGGCATTTTGAAGCGATAGGAAGTTATGCTATATCTTTTTAGCAGAAACGCTTGAACGCAAAGTTATAAAATATTTTGATATTATTAGGCCACTTTGTTTTATTGTGTTGAGTTTATATGCCTGTTTGCCGTTTTTATGAGTTTTAAAACGTTATTTTGCCGTATTCGTAAAACCGTTTCTTTTCATTACAGCAGCAAGTATTTAGAGTAAAAAGTTTCTTACGTCGTTCGAGATGGCCCAAAGCATGAGCAGTATGAGCAGTCCCATTCCTATTAACTGCGTACGTTCCATGAATTTCTCGGAAGGTTTGCGGCGAGTTATGACTTCATATAGAAGAAACATCACGTGTCCTCCGTCCAAGGCCGGTATTGGCAGTATGTTCATAAAAGCAAGTATTATGCTTATGAATGCAGTTAGTTCCCAGAACCGTTGCCAGTCCCACTGTACCGGGAACAGGCTTCCTATGGCACCGAAACTGCCTACGCTTTGTGCTCCGTCCTTGGTGAATACGTATTTAAGGTCGTCTACATAACCTTTCAAAATCTGCAATCCGTGGGTTATGCCGGCGGGGAAAGACTCGAAGAAACCGAAGGTCTTGGTTACTGTGGGATAGTTCATTACGGCGGAACCGTACAAGACACCCAACTTGTAGTCGGAAGTGAGTGTTACAACAGCAGTGTCTGGCTTGGTGCTCCCTGCATGAATAAAGGCAATCATGGCTTTTCTTACTTTCATGCTGTCAGCATGTCCGGCTGTTGCAAGTTCATCTTGCATGCGTCCTTGCTCGTCGTTAAACTCATTCCATGTGCTTATGGTGCGTCCTCTGAAACTTACAATCTTGTCGCCTGCCATTATTCCTGCTTTGGCGGCTGGCGAACCTGGCATTATGCTGTCTACGATAGATGGTTGCAGGGTCTGTACAAAAGGCGGTACTTCCTTAATCATAGAAAGCATGTTGAGCTCGCCAGGCATGTTTATGGTTATTTCCTTGCCGTCGCGCAGCACTGTTGCCTTGTTCGCTTCTGAAAGCGCACGGTATACGTCGCTTACGCTTTCGGCGCTATCGAAACTTGTAAATTTAGTTTTATCTGTGCCTAACAGTATGTCACCATCACGGAAACCGAGTTTCTTTGCAGTGTCGTTGAACTTCATTCCGTAGCTCATTTTCTCTATGGGGGTATATGTCTCGCCCCAAGTGTATAGCACCATGGAATATATAATGAGTGCAACTATGAAATTCACCACAACGCCAGCTACCATTATAATCAGTCTTTGCCATGCTGGTTTTGCGCGGAATTCCCATGGCTTAACGGGAGCTTTCATCTGTTCCGTGTCCATGGATTCGTCAATCATTCCGGCTATTTTTACATATCCGCCCAAAGGCAGCCACCCCAATGCGTATGTCGTGTCACTACGTTTGGGCTTGAATTTGAAAATAGAGAACCATGGGTCGAAGAACAGGCAAAAGCGTTCTACTCGCACTTTGAAAAGTTTTGCGGCAAGAAAGTGCCCGCCTTCATGCAGGAATATAAGTATCGAAAAACACAATATCAGTTGTAGAGCTCTTATAAGGAATGTTTCCATTTAGTGAAGTGTTTGTTTTTTATGTCTGAGGTAATTTGAAATATGTCTGAGGTAATTTAAAATATGTCAGAGATAATTTTGAAATACACTATGTATTATACTGAAAGATTTCAAAAATGTTTATTTATAGTATGCACTGACAAGCTCTTCTGCTTTGGCACGTGCTTCCTTGTCTATGTCTATTAAATCATCTATTGTATTTACAGGCTTGAATGGTATTATGTTTATTGTTTGGGCTATTATTTTGCTTATGTCGTTGAATTTTACTCTGTTTTCCCTGAATGCGAGGTTTGCAATTTCGTTTGCAGCATTTAAAACGCATGGGATGTTCCCTCCTTTCTTTATTGCTTCATACGCAATTGTAAGGCATGGGAATTTGTCTTCGTCCGGGGATTCGAAAGTAAGATTTCCTATTTCGCATAAGTCTATTGGCGCAGCGTTCAAGGTAAGGCGGTCAGGATAGCTTAAGGCATATTGTATCGGAATGCACATGTTCGGCGCTCCGAGTTGTGCTTTTATGGCTCCGTCGACAAATTGTACGGCAGAGTGCATTATGCTTTGAGGATGTACTAGTACTTGAATTTTTTCAACTGCCACGTCAAAAAGCCAATGAGCTTCGATAACCTCAAATCCTTTGTTCATCATCGTTGCCGAATCTACGGTTATTTTTGCTCCCATTTTCCATTTAGGGTGTTGGAGTGCTTGACTTACTGTTACATCAGCAAGTTCTTCTTTTGTGTAGTTACGGAACGGACCGCCTGAAGATGTAAGCAGGATTTTATCTATTTTATTGTTGCCTTCTCCCACAATACATTGGAAAATCGCCGAGTGCTCGCTGTCTACGGGTATAATTGGGGTTTTGTTTTCCAATGATAGTTTTTTTATTATTTCCCCGCCTACTACGAGAGTCTCTTTGTTTGCCAATGCAATTTGCTTGTGCGCCTTTATAGCACTGATTGTTGGCATTAATCCTGAGAATCCCACGAGCGCCACTAATACCGTGTCGATGTTGCTTGAGTCTACGATTTCGCATAAAGCCTTTTGTCCTGCATATACCTTTATTGGCTCGTTCTTTAGTGCTTCGCACAGTTCGTTGTACTTTGAATCGTCGGCTATTACAACCGAGTCCGGCTTAAAACGTGTTGCTTGCTTTATAAGTAATTCAATATTGTGATTTGCTGTTAATACTTCGGCCTGATATTCTTCCGGGTGTTCTGCGATTACGCTTAAGGCTTGCGTCCCGATAGAACCGGTAGAACCGAGTATGGCTATGCGTTTTTTGCTCATGCGTGTTTATTGTGATATTTTGATTTGTGGGATGATTCTTGTAAGTATTTAGTTTATGCTTGTAAGGCCTTCTGGCAAATCTAACTTCAATGTCCTTTTCCTTGGGTTGAAACTTACAAGGAAATCTTCATTGAAAGGTATTATTATTTCTTTAGTACCTTTTATGTACAGCAGCGTGTTTATCGAGCTGTCGTCAATTCCTGTTATTGTCCCCAAAAAACCTTCGGTTTTATCGTAAACATTGAAGCCTGTAAGGTAGCTGGCAGACGGTAAGTTTGAACTTTCGCAGTCTTCGAACGCTTCTCTCGGAAAATATACGCTTGCTCCTACGATAGATTTTGCTTCGTTTTCGCTTTTTATTTCTTTAAGGCGAACATTTACAGTATCGTTGCTTTTAGTTGCAGACTCTTCTATTAGAAAAGGTGCTTTTAATCCGTCCAGCTCAAGAATAAGGAATTTGTTTTCTTTATCGACGGCGGTGGAATCGTTACAAAGAATGACATGTTCTCCTTTGTACGAGTTGTATTTCTTTATTTTTCCAACTAAAACAGCGTCGTCAAATAGCATTTCAGTCAATTCTTAAAATGTGTGCGCCCAGTGAGTTCAAACGTTCGTCAATTTTCATGTATCCGCGGTCGATTTGCTCGACATTGTCAATGCGGCTGGTTCCTTCGGCGCTTAGTGCTGCAATAAGCATGGCAATACCGGCCCTTATGTCGGGCGAAGTCATGCGACGCGCCTTTAAGGGGAATTTGTGGTTGTGTCCTACAACTACAGCTCTGTGAGGATCGCAAAGTATTATCTGTGCGCCCATCTCGATAAGTTTGTCGACAAAAAACAGCCTGCTTTCGAACATTTTTTGATGGAAAAGCACTGTGCCGTTTGCCTGCGAAGCCGTTACTATAAGTACACTCAGCAAGTCAGGAGTCAGACCCGGCCATGGAGAATCGGATATGGTAAGAATAGAACCGTCTAAAAATGTTTCTACTTGGTAATGGCTTTGCGTCGGAACTGTAATGTCGTCGCCTTTTACGTGGATGTGTATTCCTAATCTTTTGAAAGTTTCCGGAATGATACCGAGGTTGGCCACGGAAGCATTTTTAATTGTAATTCCGCCTCCCATTATGGCCGACATTCCTATGAAACTTCCTACTTCAATCATGTCGGGAAGAATCGTATGGCTTGTACCCGAAAGGCTCTGCACGCCTTCTATTGTAAGCAGGTTAGAAGCTACGCCTTTTATCTTCGCCCCCATGCAGATAAGCATTTTGCAGAGCTGTTGTATGTAAGGCTCGCATGCGGCGTTGTATATAGTCGTTGTTCCCTCTGCCATTGTTGCGGCCATTATCAGGTTTGCAGTTCCTGTAACCGACGCTTCATCAAGCAGGATGTATTTCCCGGTAAGTTTGTTCGCCGAAATGGTGTAAATTCCGCCGTCGTCATCGCTTTCGAATTTTGCTCCTAATGCATGCAACCCTCTCAGGTGCGTGTCGAGTCGTCGGCGTCCTATGTTGTCACCTCCGGGTTTGGCCAAAGCAGCTTTGTGGAATCTTGCAAGCAGTGGGCCTACGAGCATTACGCTTCCACGCAACTTCGAGCACAGGTTTGCAAAATCACTACTCCCAACATAGTTGCTGTCTATATGGTCGGCGCAGAAAGAATATGTACTGTTTCCTTTTTTTTCTATCCGCACTCCCATTTGGCGCATGAGGTCTATTAGGTTTACAACATCCAAGATGTCAGGGATACCGCTTATTGTTACGGTTTCGTCGGTAAGCAGTGTGGCGCAGATAACCTGAAGCGCTTCATTTTTCGCGCCTTGCGGGGTTATCTCGCCTGCAAGCCTGTGACCTCCTTCTATTAGAAATGACGCCATGTCGTATATAACTTAGATGTTGGGTTAGGAAACAAACAGCGCTTTATTTGAATTCATCCATATAGCGTTGTATGTCGTTTTGTATTTTTTCGTCGTTCAGTGAATCCTTGTTCCAGGTTTCCAGATTCCGTCTCATTCTTGCTGCGGCGAGCTTCATCAGTTCGTCCCGTTTTTCGCCCTCGGGCATTTCGCTGAGTTCGCGTAGTAGTACTTCCATTAAGTGCCCGTAATGGCGGAAATGTATTTTACTTGTCGGATATGGAACCTGTTCAGGCTTGTTGCTGCCAATGCGTTGCTCTATAGGGAACGGATAGTCTACGTCGAGTTTGTAGCCGGTCATGAATGCCAGGTGATCCCATAGCTTTTGCTGCAGGCCGGGTGTGTTGCGGTTTTGTGCCGAGAAGTTTGCCATTATCCTTACTATAGTCTCTGCGCAGCGCTGCCGTTTGTCGCGTTCCTCTATTCCCATAGCATATTCTGCCATCTTTTGTACAAGACGGCCGTATTCCGGCAATATTAGTTTCTCGCGTTTTGTGTTGTAGTCCATTTACAGTAACTTTTTAGGAGTCGTGGCTATGAATTCTTTCAGGTAGTAAGGCTCGAAGTATGCAACATCCTCAAATTCTCCTTTTGCTATTGATTGTTGCGCCAAAGGCAGCATGTTGCGTGCTTCGGGTATTATGCCTTTGACGAAGTGTGCGTTAGAGTGCGCTATTACGGTCTCGCATTTCTCTGCGCCGTTGCCGAAGAAATAGACAGGTTGCTTCTCCAGCAGGTCGTCGAAAGTTCCTTTTTCCACAATTACTGCTTCTGTGGGGCGTATTTCTTTTAATGCCCTGTCGTAAACGGCTGTGTATACTTCCATACGCCTTGCGTCTATCATAGGGCAGAACAAGGCGTTTTCTTCTATTTCGTCGTGGTACAGCAGGAGCGGCACTGTAAGGAGTTTCAGCGTTTGAACCGAAACCAGCTTTACGTTCCGGCCGTAGCATACGCCTTTTGCCGTTGAGGAGCCGATTCTTAGTCCTGTATATGAACCGGGCCCGGAACTTAATGCCACATAATCGAGCGGTATGGCGTGACTGTCGGCAAACGAGAGTGCGTCTCTTACCATAGGTGCCAGTATTGTAGCCTGGCGAGGCCCTTCTTTTTCGAGTTGGTCGTAAATTATGTGCCCCTCATGGCTTACGGCTACGGAGCACACTGATGTTGAAGTTTCTATATATAGTATGCACGACATTTTAAACGTACATTTGTTTTGTTGTGTGCAAAGATACAATTTATTTGAGATTATTTGCCGTAGGCAGAGTAAATGCTACTGTTTTTCCGGCAATTTGCGTATTCGTTTGCAAGTAGGCTAATGCGGTTTGTTTTTTGTAATTATTTTTGCACTCTTGTCACCAAAAACATAATACAATGGACGAAATTCTGAACGGGCATAATAAAAACGAGTATCCGCCCATGCACACGGCAGAGCATATAGTAAACCGCACCATGGTAAACATGTTCGGCTGCGGGCGCAGTAAAAATGCGCATATAGAGCGAAAGAAAAGTAAAATAAGTTTCGATTTGCCCGAGTGTCCCACCGAAGCGCAGGTGGACGAAATAATGCGCAGGGTAAACGATGTTATTTCGGCCGACATGCCAGTTACTTACGATTACGAAGACGCCGCAAATGTGGAGGATGGCATTTCGCTCGAAAAACTGCCCGAGGGCGCGAGCAGCACTATACGCATAGTAAGGGTTGGAGATTATGACAAATGCGCCTGCATAGGTAAGCATGTTGAGCATACAGCTCAGATAGGACGTGTTGTGCTGCTGGGCACAAACTGGGACGAGGAGAAAAAATCCTTCCGCCTTCGTTTTAAACTGGAAGGAACCGACTGGGAACAATGATAGTTTTTTAGCGTGTAACCCGGGTAGGAAAACAGACAATTAAAGCACTTGAAAATAGGTGTTGAAATTCAGAGTGTTACGACTACGTCTGAGAAAAGAAAAAATACAAGGCACATAATTTAAAATATGTGCCTTGTATTTTAAAATATGTC
>CDTY01038776.1_pt1 | contig 46101 bp, 27 predicted proteins | sample 557731 | NCBI WGS metagenome assembly CDTY01 (sample SAMEA3182101, study PRJEB8094) | gut metagenome | biome: human; feature: gut; material: Stool; isolation source: human stool | place: Canada | collected 2013-02-12
AAAATTAGTGGCTCGGATTTCAAAATCCGAGCCACTAATTTTTTCCTTGCTCCCATGCGGGGTAAACACGCTGAAAACCAGTTTTCATTTTCCGTGCACTGGAAACAGAGATAAAATCACTATTTTTGCAGACTATATATAAATTATCCAAAATAAGATATGAAAAAATTAGTCCGATTCACTTTATCGCTTTTATTGTTCCCCGCAGGTGTGAGTGCCGACGGGATAAACGCGCTGCTGCTTTGGAAAGCAGACAACAAATGCGTCAGCGTTCTGCTCGACAAGCAGCCGACTGTAAAATTCACGGCCGACGAGATTAACATCACCACGCTCGACGGCGTTATCTCCTTTCCCGCAAACGAAATAAGAAGGTTTACATACGGCTCCGACCCCGTGGCTATAGAGAACGTCAAAGCCGCAGGAGGATTCGAGTTCTCGTTCAAAGGTAACATGCTGCGCATTTCACACCTGCCCGGAGGTTCGCCCGTCGAAGTGTTCGACACAGAGGGAAAACAAACGGCTTCCGCCCGGACTGACGGCAGCGGCAACACAGCAATCAGTTTCGCCGCCATGCCTACAGGGGTGTACGTAGTAAAAACACAGTCGGGTAACTTTAAAATCAGCAAGCCATGAGGAAGATACTTTTCATAATCGTAACCATGGCTGCATTGGCCACGGGCGCAAAGGCGCAGGACCGTATATTCGTTTACCGCAACGACGGCGGGTTCGACGCTTTCCTGAAATCGGAAGTCGACAGCATGACGCTCTCGCATGAGGACGCCGAGGGCAAGTACCACGCCGGCTGGGAGACGCAGCTAATCCACACGCCCGACAGCACATACCGCATTCCACTGGCGGCTATCGACAGCATTTCGTTCTTTGCCCCGCCAACGATACTAAACAAGGACGTGTTCATACTCACCGCCGAACACGACGCGTACATCACCCGGGCCGACACGGTTTCGTTCACCTTTGCGTCCGGCACGCCCGAGGAACTACTGCCCGAGAAAGGCAACCTCGTGGTGTCGCGATACGACTGCACATCGTTCCCCGACGGCATTGTGGCAAGGGTGACCTACGTGGCTGAAGACGCCGCCGGCATGCACTACGAATGCGAGCGGGCAGGCATTGACGAAGTGTTCGACCAAATTCTGCTGTATGAGGAATGCATCCCAGCACAAGACACAAAAGCTGAAAAAAGCACCAAAGCGTCAATAGAAGCCAATGCCACGATTTGGGATGAGACTTACAAGGAAAATTTTGAAAAAGACGGCACATCGGCAAGCATTGAAGTAAACGACAAGGCCAGCCTAAGGGTATTAATGCGCAAGACGCTCGGAAGCCCTTTCTATTTCAAATTGGAATTAGAAAACAAGCTCGGCATACACCAATCGCTGACAGCAACAAGCGAAGCTGGCACAGGGGCATTGGCCAACATAATAAAAGACAAAGCTATTGGCAGGATACCCATTCCCTACACCCCGCTGTTTATTGTCCCGAAAATCAGCATGGACGGTTATTTCAGCCTTACCGGCGAGGTGAAGCTCGAAGCAGGGCTGTTTTTCAACCGTCGAGACATGTTAAGCTTCGAATATAAGGAAGGCGAATGGGGCTTGCACCGCTCTTACGAACAAGACGGCGGGTGGGAAATGGCCCAGCTGTCCATGGAAGGCGCGGCCGAAGCAGGCATAATCCCGGAACTGCTGTTCTCGTTCTGCGGAACAGCCACCGGCATTGGCATAAACTTCAGCGCGGGACTGAAAGAATACGTCAATTTCAAGTTCGACGCATTGGAATACTTCGACACCGGTGCATACGCGGCCATAAAAGAAAGCTATGCATGCACCACCGCGCCCTACTCCATATCGGCTTTCGCGCGGGCCGGATTGTTCGCCCCCGGAGCAAGCCTAATTTTCACATATTCGGACGAAAAACAAATAGGGAACGACAAATTTATTGTACCCGAATTTTCAGAAATCACTTGCACCGACGGCACAGAAAGCAACTCTGAAGTCGTTTCAACCGACATCTCACGCGATTTGTTGTTACCAACAAACGTAGGCTTTGCCGTTTACGACGACGAAAGCAACTTAATATCCAAGAAATACAGCAGCGCTACATATACAGGACCTTCTGAGTGGCCGTTCAAAGGACTTTCCGAACAATTTTCCGGACTTGAAAGCGGTGAATACACTGTCTACCCGTTGATAAAGATATTCGACAAGGAACTGCTGGCTACTCCTTCTGGAAAATTCACAATCACCGACATGTCACCGTTGATAGGTTCATGGTTACAGGTCTATTGGCTCGAATACGGCCTATGGTGGCACGAAGCAGACGAAGGTGTGTATGTAACATTTACACCCGACCACCTTTTCAATACCGGAGAAGAAGCCGGGCATTGGGAAACTGACGGTACATCTTTGACAATGACATACGAGATGGGCTCTTTTACTTACACCTACGAATTCAAAGACGGCTATTTATACTTCTTTGACTACAGCGAAGCCGATAAACCCTATGTTTATGTCTATAACAGGATTGGCCCTCCTGCCGAATTGTTAGGCACTTGGCAAAACACTGGCGACGGATACCAATACATGGAAATTACCGAAACCTCTTACAGTAATTACAGCATAGACGAATACGGTAAATACGGTGAATACGGTACATACACATACAATGGCAACATCATGTACATGGTACAAACGGGAGAAAGCAGGCAAGAATATACCGTAAAGGTCGTAAAACTGACAGAGACCGATTTAGTGCTGAGGTACGAAGAATACGACGAAAACGGAAATCTCACCGACAGTTATGGTTACAGTTACAAAAAGCTAAAATGATTTACGAACAATAAAAATCAGGTAACAACTCTCCGATGCCCAAAAAGGTATTCGAAAATCCCTACCGGCAAAATCCGGCACGCAGCAACAGAATTTGTCTGCGTTTTTCGGGCGTTTCGCAAACGGGTTTTCAAAGGGCGAAAAATATGTCTGACATATTTCGAATTATGTCAGACATATTTTAAATTATCTCAGAGATATTTTTTACTTGCTCCCATGTGAGGTTTACGCACTGAAAACCAGTTTTCATTTTCCGGGCACGGGAAACAGACATTTAAAGCCGCTGCTTTTGCCAGCAAAATATAAACATTACAACAGCCATGAAGAACTTCACCTTTCGAACATTCCAGCTTCCCTATTCTCGACGGGCACAAGAAACGGGAAGATAATTATATAAATCCGATGTTGCAAATACACATTATTATATATATGCCGCGCAAACGCTGCGGACAAGCAATGGAAAATTGCGGCCGGCGGCACATTTTCGGCCTTTGCGAAAAAAAACTCCGCCAATGTTTTGTGTATCGGAAAAGTATAACTAATTTTGCAGTCGCTAAAAATCCGAATCATCAAGATAATAAAATAAAAATTAAAAAACATACTAAACATGATTATCGTACCTATCAAAGAAGGTGAAAACATTGAAAGGGCGCTCAAGAAATTCAAGCGCAAATTCGAAAAGACCGGTGTGGTAAAAGAACTGCGCCGCCGTCAGCAGTACAACAAGCCGTCGGTTCTGAAACGTCTGGAAAAAGAACACGCTATCTACATCCAACGCATGCAGCGCATAGAAGATTAAAATAAATTTGCACATAAGGCTTGCGCCTGAAAAAAAAATTACATAAATTCGTTGCGTAAACATACTACGCAGCGAATTTATGCTTTTATCCGGTTTCATAAAATACTTGGCCTACGAGAGGAACTACTCCCCGCTGACGGTGAGTTGCTATGAGCGCGACCTGAAAGCATTCCAACAGTTTTTCGAGAATGCCCGCCCGGGCATGACATGGAAGGACGTAGACTCCGAAATGATACGCCTGTGGCTCGCCGACATGCTGGAAAAGGGCAACACGGCGGCCACGGTGAACAGACGGCTCAGCTCGCTGCGCACATTATATAAATACATGCTCGCCAAGGGCGAGACCCGGTATGACCCCACCGGCAAACTGCGCGGCCCGAAGAAGCAGAAGACACTGCCCTATTTCGTAAAGGAATCCGAAATGAACCGCCTGCTCGACGACATACCGGTGGAAGACACTTTCGAGGGGCACAGGAACCACGCAATAATAAATACGTTTTACAACACGGGCATACGAGTTTCGGAGCTTACCTCGCTCAACACCGGCAGCGTGGACCTGGCCGCACGCACAATAAAGGTAACGGGGAAACGCAACAAGCAAAGGATAGTGCCTTTCGGAAAAGAGCTGTGCGACGAACTGCGGCAATATATAATAATGCGTGACAGCGTAGCCGGCGACAGCCAACCGGCATTTTTCATAACGTCGAAAAACACGCGCCTTTCCACCGCCGAAGTAAGAAACATAGTAAAGGAGCGGCTTTCGCTCGTAACTTCGATAAAGAAACGCTCGCCACACGTGCTGCGGCACACATTCGCCACGTCCATGCTCAACCACGACGCCGACATAGAAGCCGTAAAGCAACTGCTCGGGCACGAAAGCCTGTCAACCACCGAGATTTACACCCACACCACATTCGAAGAACTAAAGAAAATATACAAACAGGCCCACCCAAGGGCATGAACTTCATTAATTTTTAAAGTTTTGTACTATGGAACTGAAAATTAAATCTATCCATTTCGATGCAACAGAGAAGTTGCACGATTTCATCGCCAAGAAATTAGCCAAACTCGAAAAATCCTGCGACCAGATAGGAACAGCCGAGGTTACACTGAAAGTAGTAAAACCCGAAACGGCAAAAAACAAAGAGACTGGCATTAGAATCAGCGTGCCCAACGACTCGCTTTTTGCCGAAAAAGTGTGCGACACTTTCGAGGAAGGCGTAGACCTTTGCGTTGAAGCACTGCTGAAACAGCTTAATAAATACAAGGAAAAACAACGCAAATACTAAAAAAAGTCGCCAAACATTTTGCGTTTAAAAATTATTGACTAACTTTGCAGCCGTTTCCGACCTAATTCTTAGTGAAGAAACGGCTGTAATCGTGTGCGACGCATTACAAGGGTAAGTTCCAGAGTGGCCAAATGGGGCAGACTGTAAATCTGCTGGCGTATGCCTTCGGTGGTTCGAATCCATCCTTGCCCACAAGAACGCGGAAATAGCTCAGTTGATAGAGCACTAGCCTTCCAAGCTGGGGGTCGCGGGTTTGAGTCCCGTTTTCCGCTCAAATGCTGTTATAGCTCAGTGGTAGAGCACTTCCTTGGTAAGGAAGAGGTCCCGAGTTCAAGTCTCGGTAACAGCTCCACTCAACGAAAACACAGCAAAATCTCATTAAAACAATTATAAAAAAGTAAAAGCTATGGCTAAAGAACATTTTGAGCGTACCAAACCGCATGTTAACATCGGTACCATAGGTCACGTTGACCACGGAAAGACAACGCTTACCGCTGCCATCACCAAAGTATTGGCAGAAAGAGGATTTTCGAGCGACGCAGAAGTAAAATCGTTCGACCAAATCGACAACGCACCCGAAGAAAAAGAGCGTGGTATTACCATTAACACCTCGCACGTAGAATACGAAACCGCAAAGCGTCACTACGCACACGTTGACTGCCCGGGACACGCCGACTATGTAAAGAACATGGTTACCGGTGCTGCCCAGATGGACGGTGCAATTATCGTAGTAGCAGCAACCGACGGTCCTATGCCCCAGACACGTGAGCACATCCTTTTGGCTCGCCAGGTAAACGTACCCCGCCTTGTTGTATTCCTCAACAAATGCGACATGGTAGAAGACGAGGAAATGCTCGAACTCGTTGAAATGGAAATGCGCGAGCTCCTCACACAATACGACTACGAAGAAGATACTCCCATTATCCGCGGTTCTGCACTCGGTGCACTCAACGGCGTAAAAGAATGGGAAGACAAGGTAATGGAACTCATGGACGCAGTAGACAACTGGATTCAGGAGCCTGTTCGCGACATCGAGAAACCGTTCCTCATGCCTATCGAAGACATCTTCTCTATCACAGGTCGTGGTACCGTTGCAACCGGCCGTATCGAAACCGGTAAGGTAAAGGTTGGCGACGAAGTTCAGATTCTCGGTCTTGGCGAAGACAAGAAATCGGTTGTAACCGGCGTTGAAATGTTCCGTAAGATCCTTGACGAGGGCGAAGCTGGTGACAACGTAGGTCTGCTCCTCCGCGGTATTGAAAAGACAGAAGTTAAGCGTGGTATGGTTATCACCCACCCGGGTGCAATCACTCCTCACTCAAAATTCAAAGCTTCCATCTACGTATTGAAGAAAGAAGAAGGCGGCCGCCACACTCCGTTCGGCAACAAATACCGTCCTCAGTTCTATCTCCGTACAATGGACTGCACCGGTGAAATCAGCCTCCCCGAAGGAACCGAAATGGTAATGCCGGGCGACAACGTTGAAATCACTGTAGAGCTCATCTACCCGGTAGCTCTCAACGTAGGTCTCCGTTTCGCAATCCGCGAAGGTGGTCGTACCGTTGGTTCAGGTCAGATTACCGAAGTTCTCGACTAATCAAGACTATAATAAAAAGAAACCATATTATTTAAGGCCCCTATTCCTAACGGATGGGAGCCTTAAATTACGGGAATAGCTCAGTTGGTAGAGCACTGGTCTCCAAAACCAGGTGTCGGGAGTTCGAGCCTCTCTTCCCGTGCATAAATAATGTTTGAATATGTTTAAGAAAGCGTTAGCATATTGCAAGCAATCATACGAAGAACTTGCATATAAGACGACTTGGCCAAGCCGCCAGGAATTAGGACATAGCGCAGTGGTCGTACTAACTGCTTCCATAATCATTGCGCTGGTTGTGTTCCTGATGGATTCCGCGTTCCAGTTTGTCATGGAAAAAGTATACCCGCACTGAAAAACTATCTTACAATGGCAGAATCTGCAATGAAATGGTATGTGCTTAAAGCGATAAGCGGCAAAGAAGGCAAAGTTAAGGAATACATTGATGCCGGAATAAAAAACGGTCATTTCAATGGTGCCGTATCACAAGTGCTCATACCCACAGAAAAGGTAGTTTATCCCGGACCCGGTGGAAAGCGCGTAGTAAAAGAGCGCAATTATCTGCCGGGATATGTGCTTGTCGAAGCCAACCTGATTGGTGAAATAGCACACGAGCTCCGCACCACCCCTAACGTGCTGGGCTTTCTTGGAAAACCCGACAAACCTGAACCACTCCGCCAAAGCGAGGTGAACAGGATTCTCGGCAGTGTAGACGAACTTGAAAACGAAAGCCAGGAAATCGCACCCAATTTCATAATAGGTGAAAGCGTCAAGGTAATCGAAGGCCCGTTCAGTAATTTCACAGGATTCGTTGAAAACATAAACAACGACAAAAAGAAATTAACTGTTATGGTCAAGGTTTTCGGGCGCAACACACCTCTTGAATTAGGTTTTATGCAAGTGGAAAAGGAATAACAAAGGTAATGTTACGTACCTTTATGTTCCGAAGAATAAATTAAAATCAAACAAAAAACAAAATGGCAAAAGAAGTTGCTGGATTAATCAAACTACAGATTAAAGGAGGCGCTGCAAATCCATCACCTCCCGTAGGACCTGCTTTAGGTTCGAAAGGATTGAACATTATGGACTTTTGCAAGCAGTTCAATGCCAGGACAGCAGACAAGGCGGGAAAAGTATTGCCGGTCGTAATTACATATTACACCGACAAGTCGTTCTCGTTTATTGTAAAAACTCCTCCTGTTGCAATCCAACTGCTCGAAGCTTCTAAGAAAAAAAGCGGATCAGCAGAGCCCAACCGTGCTAAGATAGCCGAAATCACATGGGATCAAGTGCGCGCTATTGCCGAAGATAAAATGCCCGACCTGAACTGCTTTACCGTTGAATCGGCAATGAAAATGGTTGCAGGAACGGCACGCAGCATGGGTATATCAATAAAAGGGGAATTTCCTAATAACAACTAAAACTTCAATTGAAACATGAGTAAACTGACAAAAAACCAAAAGTCTGTAGCCGGGAAGATTGAAGCAGGAAAGATGTACACATTAAAAGAAGCATCCAGCCTGGTTAAGGAAATCACCACTACCAAATTCGACGCTTCGCTTGATATTGACGTACGCTTAGGCGTAGACCCCCGCAAATCGAACCAAATGGTTCGCGGCACTGTATCATTACCCAACGGAACAGGTAAGACTGTTCGTGTTCTTTGCCTCTGCACTCCCGACGTGGAGGAAGCAGCAAAAGCAGCAGGAGCAGACTATGTTGGACTCGACGAGTGCATAAATCAAATAAAAGGCGGATGGTTAGACTTTGATGTTGTTATCGCAATGCCTTCGGTAATGGGCAAAATCGGACAAGTAGCCCGCATTTTGGGTCCGCGCGGCCTTATGCCCAACCCCAAAAGCGGCACAGTTACGATGGACGTAGCCAAAGCCATAAGCGAGGTAAAACAAGGTAAAATTGACTTCAAAGTAGACAAGGCTGGTATAGTACATACCTCAATTGGTAAAATTTCTTTCACTCCTGAGCAAATAGCCCAGAACGCAAAAGAGTTTATCAATACTGTAATTAAGCTCAAGCCTGCAGCAGCAAAGGGAACATACATCAAGAGCATATACCTTTCGAGTACTATGAGTCAGGGACTGAAAATCGACCCGAAATCAATCGACGAATTAAACTAAAATCGAATCATGAGAAAGGAAGACAAACAATTAGTAATAAAGCATCTTTCTGAATTACTAAAGACATATGCTCACTTCTATCTTGTAGACGTTACTGCGATGAACGCAGAGGCAACCAATGCTCTACGCCGCAAATGCTTCAAAAATGAGATTAAGATGGTTCTTGTAAAGAACTCCCTTCTCCATAAAGCATTCGAAGCGTCGGACATTGATTATTCGCCACTGTACGATTGTTTGAAAGGAACAACAGCACTTATGCTCTGCAATGTAGCGAACGTTCCCGCCAAACTCATTAAAGATACCTCTAAAGATGGCATACCCGGCTTGAAAGCCGCTTATGCAGAAGAAGGATTCTACATTGGCGCAGACCAGATAGATGCATTGGCTGCAATTAAGAGTAAGAGCGAAGTTATTTCTGAAATTATTGCATTGCTACAATCGCCGGCAAAGAATGTCGTATCTGCTCTCCAGTCTGGTGGTCAGACCATACATGGAGTATTAAAAACACTGGGAGAACGTCCCGAATAAAAACAAGAATAAAAACAATTAAAAATAAAAATTAAAAATGGCAGACATCAAAGCTATTGCTGAAGAATTAGTTAATCTTACAGTAAAAGAAGTAAATGAATTGGCAACTGTCCTGAAGGACGAGTATGGAATTGAGCCCGCCGCTGCAGCAGTTGCAGTAGCAGCTGGTCCAGCAGAAGGTGGAGCTGCTGCCGCTGAAGAGAAAACATCTTTCAATGTTGTACTCAAAGCTGTTGGTTCCGCTAAGTTACAGGTTGTAAAAGCTGTTAAGGAAGCTTGCGGCCTTGGCTTGAAAGAAGCAAAAGACCTCGTAGACGCAGCTGGTTCAGCACCTGCAACATTAAAAGAAGGTGTTGCTAAAGAAGAAGCAGAAGCTCTCAAGAAAACAATTGAAGCTGCTGGTGCAGAAGTAGAACTCAAGTAATTAGTTTTACAGCTACAAATATAGTTAAGAGTCCTCTGGTAGAGGGTTCTTAACTTTTTGCGTATTATAAATTCTTACATCCTAACAAATAACGAATGTCGTCACATATTGTTAACCAAAGAATAAATTTTGAATCTGTCAAGAAACCTATGCCTTATCCCGACTTTCTTGACGTTCAACTTAAATCATTTCGAGATTTTCTGCAGCTCGACACTCCGCCTGAAAAACGTAAGAACGACGGACTTTACAAGGTTTTTGCAGAAAATTTCCCCATAGCAGACACGCGCAATAACTTCGTTCTTGAATTTCTTGATTACTATATCGACCCACCACGCTATACCATTCAAGAATGCTTGGAACGCGGGCTTACATACTGCGTACCTTTAAAGGCAAAACTTAAACTATACTGTACGGATCCCGGACACGAAGATTTCGATACGGTGGTTCAGGATGTATTCCTTGGACCTATTCCGTACATGACCGACAATGGAACATTCGTTATTAACGGTGCGGAACGCGTAGTAGTTTCACAATTGCACAGGTCGCCCGGTGTATTTTTCGGTTCAAGCGTACATACTAATGGAACACAACTGTATTCCGCACGAATAATCCCATTCAAAGGCTCATGGATTGAATTTGCTACAGACATTAACAATGTCATGTACGCATATATCGACCGCAAGAAGAAACTTCCGGTAACAACCTTGCTTCGCGCCTTGGGCTTTGAAAGCGATAAGAGTATTCTCGAGATATTCAACCTGGCCGAAGAAGTTAAGGTAAACAAGACGAATTTGAAAAAATGCGTTGGCCGCAAAGTAGCAGCCCGCGTATTGAAAAGTTGGATAGAAGACTTTGTTGACGAAGATACGGGCGAAGTTGTTTCAATAGAGCGTAACGAAGTCATACTTGACCGCGAAACCGTTATTACAGAAGAACATATACAGCAAATTATTGACTGTGGGGCACAGAGTATTCTTGTACACAACGAAAAAACAAGCAATTCCTCTGACTATTCTATAATCTTCAACACACTGAAGAAAGACCCCTGCAACTCTGAGAAAGAAGCTGTCTTGTTCATCTATCGTCAGCTCCGTAATGCAGACCCGGCGGATGATGCCAGCGCTCGAGAAGTTATAAATAATCTTTTCTTCTCTGAAAAACGTTACGACCTTGACGAAGTAGGACGTTACAGGATAAACAAAAAGCTCGGTCTTTCTACGGACATGAGTGTACGTGTACTTACAAAAGAAGATATTATTGAAATAATAAAATATCTTATCGAACTAGTCAATTCAAAAGCTACGGTTGATGACATTGACCACTTGAGCAACCGCCGTGTACGTACTGTAGGTGAGCAGCTCAGCAACCAATTCGCAATAGGACTTGCACGAATGAGCCGCACCATTCGCGAACGAATGAATGTAAGGGACAATGAAGTTTTCGTACCTACAGATCTTATCAACACAAAAACTATTTCGTCCGTAATAAATTCGTTCTTCGGTACAAACCCGTTATCGCAATTCATGGACCAAACCAACCCATTGGCAGAAGTGACACATAAGCGCCGCCTTTCTGCACTCGGTCCCGGTGGATTATCTCGTGAACGTGCGGGTTTCGAAGTTCGAGACGTACACTACACACATTATGGCCGCCTATGCCCTATCGAATCTCCAGAAGGACCTAACATCGGCCTTATTTCTTCGCTTTGCGTCTATGCCAAAATAAATAACCTTGGCTTCATATCCACGCCATACAGAAAGGTTCAGGATAAAAAAGTAGACTTGGATAATAACAACATTATTTATCTTACCGCTGAAGAAGAAGAAAATAAAATAATTGCGCAGGGTAATGCCCCTCTTAATGATGACGGTACATTTATACGCACTAAAGTAAAGTGCCGCCAGGATGCCGACTATCCTGTTGTTTCTCCTGAAGAAGTAGAGCTTATGGACGTTGCTCCGCAACAGATAGCTTCAATTGCAGCAGCCCTCATTCCATTCTTGGAGCATGACGACGCACACCGCGCGCTTATGGGCTCAAACATGATGCGTCAGGCTGTTCCACTAATACACAATGAAGCTCCTATTGTGGGAACCGGCATAGAAAAACAAGTGTGCGAAAACTCACGCACCATGATAACCGCCGAAGGCGACGGTGTCGTTGACTATGTAGACGCAACCCGTATTTGTATATTATACGACAGGACAGAAGACGAAGATTTTGTAAGCTTCGACTCGGCACTAAAAGAATATACAATTCCTAAGTTCCGCCGCACCAATCAAAATATGACAATTGACCTTCGTCCTATCTGCGTTAAAGGGCAACGCGTAAAGAAAGGAGAAATTCTTACGGAAGGATATGCTACAGAGAAGGGCGAACTCGCTTTAGGACGCAATTTGCTGGTTGCATACATGCCTTGGAAAGGGTATAATTACGAGGACGCTATTGTATTAAGCGAACGTTGTGTTCGCGAGGACATACTGACTTCTATTCATGTAGATGAATTCTCGTTAGAAGTGCGCGAAACCAAACGTGGTGTAGAAGAACTTACTTCTGATATACCCAACGTAAGCGAAGAAGCAACCAAAGATCTTGACGACAAAGGTATAATCCGTATTGGAGCCCGCGTTGAACCAGGAGATATCCTGATAGGAAAAATCACTCCTAAAGGAGAAAGCGATCCTTCACCCGAAGAGAAACTATTACGTGCTATTTTCGGCGACAAGGCTGGCGACGTAAAAGATGCTTCACTTAAAGCAAATCCCTCTCTAAGCGGTATCGTAATAGACCGCAAATTATTCTCCAAGGCAATAAAGACACGTGCGTCCAAAGCAGCAGATAAAATAGAGTTAGAGAAAATCGACAAGGAATTTGAAGCTAAGGCTAACGATTTGAAAGATATTCTTGTCGACAAACTTATGATTCTTACAAAAGGACGCACATCACAAGGAATCAAAGACAACCTTGGTACAGAGATAATCGAAAAAGGAGCTAAATTCAAGAAAGAAGTACTTGCAAACATCGATTATTCCTCTATACAGCTGAGCAAATGGACTTCCGATGTCAAGAAAAACGAACTCATATCCAAACTTATAATGAACTACCTTAAAAAGTTCAATATAATGGATGCTGAGCTTAAACGCAAAAAGTTCGTAATTACTATAGGAGACGAACTGCCTTCGGGAATCATACAAATGGCAAAAGTCTATGTTGCAAAAAAACGTAAGATAAGCGTAGGCGACAAAATGGCCGGACGACACGGAAACAAAGGTATCGTTTCCAAGATTGTACGCCAGGAAGACATGCCGTTCCTTGCCGACGGAACACCTGTGGACATTGTACTTAACCCGCTCGGCGTACCTTCGCGTATGAACCTTGGACAAATCTTTGAAGCTATTTTAGGAGCTGCCGGAAAGAAATTAGGCGTAAAGTTCAGCACGCCCATATTCGACGGAGCCAAATTAGACGACTTGTGCGAATGGACCGACAAGGCCGGGCTGCCCCGCTTCTGTTCAACACAGTTGTACGACGGCGAAACCGGAGAACCTTTCGACCAAAAAGCTACAGTAGGAGTCACATACATGCTCAAACTGGGGCACATGGTTGAAGACAAGATGCACGCACGCTCTATCGGCCCGTACTCATTGATTACTCAGCAACCTCTTGGAGGTAAGGCGCAATTCGGTGGCCAGCGTTTCGGAGAAATGGAGGTCTGGGCACTCGAGGCGTTCGGCGCTTCACATGTTCTGCAGGAAGTCCTTACTATCAAGTCTGATGACGTTATAGGACGTGCAAAAGCATACGAAGCCATCGTAAAAGGCGAACCGATACCTACGCCCAACATACCTGAATCTCTCAATGTGCTATTACACGAGCTGCAAGGTTTGGGACTCAGTGTAACGCTCGATTAATAAACGGAACTCTTTACACAACATAAATATACATAAAATGGCTTTCAAAAAAGAATCAAAGATAAAGAGTCAATTTACGAAAATTACCATAGGACTTGCCTCTCCTGAGGAAATACTGGAAAATTCGTATGGCGAAGTACTAAAACCGGAAACCATAAACTACCGTACATACAAACCCGAACGTGACGGATTGTTCTGCGAACGCATATTCGGTCCTACCAAAGACTACGAATGCCACTGCGGTAAATACAAAGGCATACGCTATAAAGGCATTGTCTGCGACCGTTGCGGTGTAGAAGTCACTGAAAAAAAAGTACGTCGTGAACGCTCCGGACACATTCAGCTTGTTGTGCCTGTTGCACACATTTGGTACTTCCGTTCACTGCCTAACAAAATGGGTTATCTATTAGGGCTTCCTACAAAGAAGCTTGACATGATAATCTATTATGAACGTTATGTCGTTATCCAGCCCGGTGTATTGGCCGAAGAAGGAGTCGCAAAATATGATCTCCTTACAGAAGACGAATACTTAGAATGGTTGGATAAATTGCCCAAAGACAACCAATATCTCGAAGACACCGATCCCAACAAGTTCATAGCCAAAATGGGCGGCGAGGCAGTTTACGATTTGCTCACACAAATAGACCTTGACGCATTATCCTACGAACTTCGCGACCGTGCAAATACCGATTCGTCGCAGCAGCGCAAAAACGAGGCTCTAAAACGCCTCCAGGTTGTAGAATCCTTCCGTGCAAGTCGCGACCGCAACAAGCCGGAGTGGATGATAATGAAAATAATACCTGTCATTCCTCCTGAGTTGCGTCCTCTTGTACCACTCGACGGCGGGCGTTTTGCAACATCCGACCTTAACGACCTGTATCGCCGCGTACTCATACGCAATAACCGTTTGAAGAGACTTTTGGAAATAAAAGCTCCCGAAGTCATCCTGCGTAACGAGAAACGTATGCTTCAGGAAGCCGTAGACAGCCTTTTCGACAACTCACGCAAAAGCAGTGCCGTAAAAAGCGAGTCAAGCCGTCCGTTAAAATCCTTGTCAGACTCCCTCAAAGGAAAACAAGGACGTTTCCGCCAGAACCTCCTCGGTAAACGTGTAGACTACTCTGCACGTTCGGTAATCGTTGTAGGCCCTGAGCTGAAAATGGGCGAGTGCGGTCTGCCAAAACTTATGGCAGCCGAATTATACAAGCCGTTTATAATCCGCAAACTCATAGAACGCGGCATCGTAAAAACAGTAAAAAGCGCGAAAAAGATAGTCGATCGCAAGGACCCGATAATCTGGGACATCCTCGAATACGTGATGAAAGGCCATCCCGTATTGCTAAACCGTGCGCCGACACTCCACCGTTTGGGTATCCAGGCTTTCCAGCCAAAGATGATAGAAGGAAAAGCTATCCAGCTGCACCCGTTGGCATGTACTGCGTTCAATGCCGACTTCGACGGCGACCAGATGGCAGTTCACTTGCCTTTGAGCAACGAGGCCATACTCGAAGCGCAGATACTGATGTTACAAAGCCACAACATCTTGAACCCTGCAAACGGAGCACCTATCACCGTTCCTTCGCAGGACATGGTGCTCGGCCTTTATTACATCACCAAACTACGTCCTGGCACTAAAGGCGAGGGACTTACTTTCTACGGTCCGGAGGAAGCCATCATTGCATACAATGAAAAACGTGTCGACATACACGCACCGGTAAAAGTGCTTGTGAACGACCTTAACGATGACGGAATCCTTGAAAAACGCCTTGTTGAGACTTCTGTCGGACGCGTTATCGTAAACGAAATAATACCTGAAGAAGTTGGTTTCATAAACAAGATCATCTCTAAGAAATCACTTCGCGACATTATTTCGCAAGTAATAAAAGCAGTCGGCATGGCACGTGCCTGTGAGTTCCTCGACGGTATCAAGAACCTCGGCTACCGCATGGCTTACGTGGGCGGCCTTTCGTTCAACCTCGACGACATCATCATTCCCAAGGAGAAAGAAGAAATCGTGAAACGCGGCAACGACGAGGTGGAGCAAATCACGGCGAACTACAACATGGGTTTCATAACCGACAACGAACGCTACAACCAAGTTATCGACGCATGGACGCATGTTAACTCCGATCTTAAGAAAACGCTCATGAAACAGATGACCGAAGCCGACCAAGGCTTCAACGCCGTATTCATGATGCTTGACTCGGGAGCACGTGGTTCGGCCGACCAGATTGCCCAGCTGGCCGGTATGCGCGGACTTATGGCAAAACCTCAGAAAGCCGGTGCCGAAGGTGCACAAATTATAGAAAACCCGATTCTTTCGAACTTCAAAGAAGGCATGTCGGTGCTTGAATACTTCATCTCTACCCACGGTGCCCGTAAAGGTCTTGCCGACACGGCTCTTAAAACGGCCGACGCAGGTTACCTTACCCGCCGTCTGGTTGATGTATCGCACGATGTTATCATTACAGAAGAAGACTGCGGCACACTGAGAGGCTTGGTATGTACTGCCTTGAAAGACGGCGAAGATGTTATTTCTTCCCTCTACGACCGAATACTCGGTCGCGTATCGGTTCACGACATTGTACACCCGACAACCGGCAAACTGATAGTTGCAGCCGGAGAAGAAATAACAGAAGCCATTGCCGACGAAATCGAAAAATCTCCTATCGAAAGCGTCGAGATACGTTCTGTGCTCACATGCGAAAGCAAACACGGCGTATGTATGAAATGCTACGGCCGTAACCTCGCCACCGGGCGCATGGTACAAAAGGGCGAAGCAGTAGGTGTTATTGCGGCACAATCAATCGGCGAGCCGGGTACGCAGCTTACGCTCCGTACATTCCACGCCGGAGGTGTTGCTGCCAACGCAGCTGCCAATGCAACTATCGTGGCAAAGAACAAATCGCGAATCAGTTTCGACGAACTACATACTGTTAATGTTGTTCGCGACGACGGTTCTACCGGAAAGATTGTAGTAGGACGTCTGGCCGAAGTCAAATTTATTGACGAAAACACCGGCATTGTACTGTCGTCACAAAACGTACCCTACGGTGCCGAACTCTTTGCAAACGAAGGCGACATAGTGGAGAAAGGCAAAATCATTGCTAAATGGGATCCTTTCAACGCCGTAATCGTAACCGAATGCGCCGGTATAGCAAAATTCGAAGATGTCATCGAAGGTGTGACCTACCGTGTGGAAGCCGACGAAGCAACAGGTCTGCGCGAGCTTATAATCATAGAATCCAAAGAGAAGTCGCGCGTCCCCACCTGCCACATCGTCGACGAGAACGGAGAACTCATTCGCTCCTACAACTTCCCCATCGGAGGACACATCGCAATCGAAGACGGGCAAAAGCTCAAAGCGGGCGACATCCTCATTAAGATTCCTCGTGTTGCCGGCAAGGCAGGCGACATCACCGGTGGTCTCCCCCGTGTTACCGAGTTGTTCGAAGCACGCAACCCGTCGAACCCCGCCATCGTTTCCGAAATCGACGGCGAAATCACAATGGGCGGCGTGAAACGCGGAAACCGCGAGATAATCGTAACTCCCAAGTTCGGCGACCCGAAGAAATACCTCGTGCCACTGTCAAAACAAATCCTCGTACAGGAGAACGACTATGTACGCGCCGGCACGCCTCTGTCCGACGGCTCCATAACTCCCGCCGACATCCTTGCAATCAAAGGTTCGACGGCTGTGCAGGAATACATTGTCAACGAAATACAGGACGTTTACCGCTTGCAGGGTGTTAAGATTAACGACAAGCACTTCGAGGTAATCATCCGCCAGATGATGCGCAAGGTGCAGATTGTAGAACCCGGCGACACACGCTTCCTCGAACAGCAGATTGTCGACAAGCTCGAGTTTGCCGAGGAGAACGACCGCATTTGGGGCAAGAAAGTCGTTACCAATGCAGGCGACAGCGAAACGCTAAAGCCCGGTATGATTGTTACCGTACGCAAGTTGCGCGACGAAAACTCGCAGCTCAAGCGCAAGGACATGCAGCTTGTCGAAACGCGCGACGCCGTACCGGCTACATCAACCCAGATACTCCAGGGTATCACACGCGCCGCTTTGCAGACATCGAGCTTCATGTCGGCCGCTTCGTTCCAGGAAACCACCAAGGTGCTCAACGAAGCAGCTATAAACGGCAAGGTAGACCGCCTCGAGGGTATGAAGGAAAACGTGATTTGCGGACACCTCATCCCCGCCGGCACCGGTCTTCGCGAGTTCAGCAAGGTAATAGTTGCCGACCGCGACGAATACGAGCAAATGGCTTTCGAACGCAAAAACCGCGAAACCGAAGCCGTTGAAAGCAACCCGGCCTGAATCAAAGCCGTACAACCAATAATTTTCAAATAGCCCACTATCATAACGAAAGTGGGCTATTTTCATTTTTCCACTTCCGAACTTGCATATTAGCACTGAAATTTGTTCTTTTGCAAGATTCTTGCTTTCTTTTCAAAGCAAAAACACACTTTTGAAACCGTATCTGCATTTTTTAGCATCAATTACATCATGAGTTTCCGCTTCAACCCGCTATATTTACTAACAACAGTTTTATTTGTCTCAATCCTCGGAACCGCAACAGCCGGTAATGCCATTAACCCGGCAATACAGCCGTATGTTGACTTCCTGTCGAAAAAGCCGTTAACGGCCAAGGAATATGTGCTCTCGCTGTTCAAGACGCACGACATTGTAATTATATGCGAACGCGACCACCGCGACATAACCCAATACGAACTTTACCTTGACATAATAAGCGACCCATACTTCACAAGCAACGTGGGAGTTCTTTTTACCGAGGTGGGCACCCGCAGCCTCAACCCGGAACTGAACCGTTTCCTGCACACGAACGGCCTTGACAGCGCTGAAGTGGCGAGGAACATACTCCACCTGCGGCGCAACATGCTTTACTACCCCACCTGGCACAACTACAACTGGAGCATCATGGCTGAAGGGATATACCGGCTCAACGCCTCGCTGTCCGAGGAGAAAAAAGTGTCATGGTATCCGGCGGACATATATTTCAGCATGGAAAGCCCGGCCAACAAAAAGCAGCTGGAAACAGCATATGCGCAGTACTACGATTATTACCAGCGCGACAGCCTGATGGCCTGTTACGTGATAGCCCAAATAAAGGAGATGAAAAAACTCAATCCCCGGCAAAAGGCACTCGTAATAATGAACTACCGCCACGCATTCAACCACAACTACCAGCGCACGAAAGGCGTGCCGGAGCAAAACGTGGGACGCTTCCTTTTCGAGGCTTTCCCCGGGAAATGCGCCAACGTAATGGTAAACCAGTTCGCGTTGGCGGCAATACGTTCCGACAACGACGTTGCCGTAGTTCCCACTTGCAACGGCAAATGGGATGCGGCGTTCAGCACCGTGGGACTCGAAAACGCGGGATTCGACTTCAATGGCTCACCGTTCGGGAATGACAGTTTCGACCATGACCCGCGCACCGTAGCGGGAACCACATACCGGGACATTTTCACAGGCTTCGTGTATTACCGCGCCATACCGGACTTCCGTATCGTGACAGGCGTGCCCCATATAGCAGAAAACGGCTTTGACGACGAGTATGAAAAACGCGAAGCTGTTTTCTACGAGATAATGCAGAAAAACAACCCACACGAGGCAAGGAAATACATTTGGGAACTGAACGAGAAGAAAGCGGCAAAAGAAGATTTCCTGCCCCAACTGATGAAGGAAATAAACAAGTGGCTGGAATGACAATACCGGCGCATACGGCAACAAAAACACGGTAGTCCCGGCCACTCCTGCCGGCTTCACACAAACCTTGCAACACAACTGATTTGTCAGCCAGCCTATACGAAAGGCGGCAAAAATCGCAGTAGCAGGGCACACTCAGCGCCCGAGACGGGACGTATCTGCGCACAAATTGCTACTTTTGCAATCCGATAATATACTTTATGTACGAAATATGCCGGATTCTAAAAGAAATCAGAGAGCAGCACGGAATTGCGCTGCAATCTGTTCACGACTCTACCGGAATACATATCGCCCAACTAAGTAGAATTGAAAACGGAAAAAGACTGCCGACGCTTGAACAAATCCACATTCTTGCCAAGACTTACGGGTGCGATGAGAAACAACTAATCATCCAAAGGGAAAGCGACCTTTTGACAAACACTATTTCATATCCGGAAATAGCGTCGGATACTTTAAAGGTGGCAGAGGCAAAAGTTTTGCACGGCTCGCAATACCTGTCCCTCTTCCCTGGAATGTGTTGCGTGAAACCTACCATTGACATTGAAAGCCGGAGGTACATTGGCAACAAGGCAAGCCTTGCAGATTGGATTATAGACATAATAAAAAAACATGCAAGCGTGAACGGCTCCTTTTTCGACATTTTTGCCGGCTCGGGTGCTGTTGCAAAAAAGGCCGTTCCCCTTTTTGACAAAATAATAATAAACGACTTCCTGTTTTCCAATAATATTATATACCGGGGCTTTTTCGGCCGTGGAGAGTGGAGCGCAGAGAAACTTTCGGAAATCATAGACGCATATAACAACACTGATGCCGAAAAACTTTCCGAAAATTACTTTTCCGTTAACTTCGGCGGGAAATTTTTCGAGCACAAGCTCGCAAAATTAATAGGATATATCCGTGAAGACCTTGAAAAAATGCGTCCCCGCCTTACGGACAAAGAATACGCCATAATGTTGGCATCGCTTATTTACAGCATTGACAAACATGCCAACACCGTAGGACATTTCGACGCTTACATAAAAAAGCCCATTCCCGAAAAGCCGTTTAAACTTAAAATGATAGCCGCACGGAATTACCCTCAAGTCGAAATACACAGGGAAGACGCCAATTTACTTGCCCGTAATATATCATGCGACGTTGCATACATTGACCCTCCATACAATTCGCGCCAGTATTGCAGGTTCTATCACGTTTATGAGAATCTTGTAAAATGGGAAAAACCGCCCCTTTATGGCGTGGCGTTAAAGCCTGCTCCCGAAAACATGAGCGGTTACTGCACAAGCCGTGCTCCCATGTACTTTGAAGACCTGATTTCCAATTTAAAAGCCAAATACTTTGTAGTATCATACAACAATACGTATAATTCAAAGAGCAAATCCTCTGCCAACAAGATACAGCTGCAACAAATTCTCAACATACTGAACAAATGCGGCGAAACACAAGTTTTCGAGCATTCGTATAACGCTTTTAATACAGGCAAAACGGAATTTGCAGACCATAAGGAACTTTTGTTTGTCACACAAGTTGATGATGAAAAAAAACGTAAGGCGTTCACCCCTGTTTTATGTTGGTGACAAGTACAAACTAATCTCCGAAATAAAAACCCACTTCCCAAAGGACATCAACAAATTCGTAGAGCCGTTTGTAGGAGGAGGGTCTGTTTTCATGAACGTCGATGCCAAGGAATTCATATTAAACGACATTAACACCTATGTCATTTCCCTACACAAATTCCTTTCGCAACAGACTGATAACACAGATGAGTTTTTCAGTAACATTTGGGGCATAATAAAACGATACAATTTATCGTGCTCTTATCTTTGCGACGACATTCCCGATGACCTAAAAGCTTTATATCCCAAGACTTATTTTGCAAAATACAACAAAGAAAGCTACGTTAAACTACGTGCGGACTATAATAACTCCGGCACACCAGACATGGCCACTCTTTACTTGCTGCTCGTATACGGGTTTAACCACATGCTGCGTTTCAATTCCAAAGGTAAGTTCAACCTTCCTGTGGGCAATGTTGATTTCAACTTGAATACAGTCAATGCACTAAAATCGTATTTTGAAGAAGTCCGTAAAAAAAATCCCCTTTGGCTTAACCTTGATTTCCGCATTTTTCTATCGCAACTCAATCTTTGCAAATCCGATTTCATATATCTTGACCCTCCTTATCTGATAACTTTCAGCGAATACAACAAACTTTGGAACGAGAGCACCGAACGCGAATTATTAAGCCTGCTCGACAACTTTTCCGATAGTAAAATTAAATTTGCCATATCAAATGTAACTCATTACAAAGGACGTATAAACAACATCTTTGTCGAATGGGCACATAAATACAATACACACCCTATAAAAAGCAACTATATAAGCTACCACGATAATTCCATTAAATCGTTTAACGAAGTATTAGTAACAAACTATTGATACCATGGCAAGGCAATCGGAATATAAGCCCCTTTTATACACTACAACGGTGCGCAATCCGGAAAGGTATAAAGACTTCATAAGCATATTAAAAAAGTTCGACGGTCAAATTCTAACGGCTGATATAATTGAACAATTTGAACGGGAAACCTTTAAATGCGGGCTTTACAGACCGGTAAAACGAATTCCCGTTTCAGTAAAAGAGAAATGGGGAAAAACAAAAAACGGGGACTTCGGAGAATACGCTCTTACTGACGAAGAAACAAAAGCCATTTACGATGGAAACGACCCTAACTTGCACAACGATATAAAAGGCCACAAAGAAGCCGGATTCAAAAGAGGCTGGGAAAGTCGTTTCGACACACAGTTCAAACTGTTAAAAAGCTTAGGATTTGTATATTACAAAATGGGAGAGCCTATAAAGTTCTCCGAAACAGGCAACTTTCTTGCCTCTGCCGTGTCTATAACTTACGAACAAGACGGAACGGTTAATCACACTGTTGTAAAGCCGCAAAACGAGCAAATTGCATTTATGCAGGCATTCGCAAAACAACAGCGCTGCAACCCGTTTATACGCGAATTAAACGACAACATACCGCTTATTCTTCTGCTTAAGGTAATACGGTTGCTCAACAAAGACTCAGAATACAATAACTGCGGCATATCGTATAAGGAAGTTCCGCTCTTGCTTTTTTGGAAAAACAACGACGCCTATGCACTATACGAACGTATTAAAAAATTGCGTTCCGAACATGGTTACACCCCCTCGGCAGAAACCATAGCCGCCATTTGCATTAATGAAATACTCGGTACATTCAAGAAGTTCAAGTTGAAATCCATTGTTTCAGAATATCCCGACGATTTCGTAAGAAAAATGAGGATGACAGGCTTAATAACATTCCGCGGCGGGGGACGTTTTATCGATGTCAACCATAACGAAGACGAGAAAATAGATTACATTCTGAAAACGTACTCATCTTATGAAAAGTACAACACAGAGCACGGCTATTTCAAATACATGTCTTCCATAGACAAACATCTGTTCTGCATACAAAGTGTTGAAATCAACAAAAACGAAGCGGCCGGCAAACTCGCGAGCTGGACAAAAGTCTATGGTTGGGAAACCATTAAATCTGAATTGGAGAATCTGGTTAAAAGAGCGGCTTCGAAAGATAATACGCTTAAATTCATTGATGCTCCCTCGCGTCTCGAATTTCTTACAGCCCTCGCCATAAAAACAATGTTGCCACACGTGGTAGTTATACCAAATTACCCTATCGACGATACCGGACTTCCCACCTCTACAGCCGGAGGCGGATATGGGGACATCGAATGCTTGGAAAATCCAAATGCCGTTCTGGTAGAAGTGACAATGGCACAAGGCCGCACACAAACAATAATGGAAGTATGGCCTATAGAACGCCACTTGGAAGAGTTTATAAGAAAATACAACTTAAGCTCGCAATGCCTGTTCGTGGCCCCGACAATATTCAACGACACTGAACGCCAGATAAAGTTTGTAAAGGCAGACAAAGGGCTCACCATCCGCCCTTTAAAAATAAAGGATTTCATAAACTATCTTGAAAACAGCAAGAAACTCTACCACCGCGATGCATAATTCGCCCGAAAGTAATACAACAACGAACAAGAAAAAAATACAGTCCCGGAAAACACATTGCACCAAGGGCGACTTATTAAATGGGAACGGAACACCTCGCCCGGATAATTATCATTTCGTCAACCTGCGGGGCGCGGAATATTAAAACCGGGTGCGCGGAAACGGCGGTGGCTAAAAGCTTCTCAGCAAGCGATTTTCGACTGCCCGAAAAAAGGTCCGACATATTTCGAAATATGTGCCTTGAATTTTAAAATATGTCCGACCTAATTTTTATTTGCTCCTATCCCCGCCTGTAACTCTCCTTTTGCGCCCCCGTATTTCCGTTCACAATAGTTAAAACCCGTATGGCAGCAATGCGGCTCTGCGATGTCAACCCGACGAGGCCATACAAAACGTTTCTTTCGCCGAATGCCTGCATGTCTGTTTTACCCTGCCGGTTTCAAACTAACCATGTAATGCTGTTTTATCCGCCCTGTTTGTCAATCCTTCAATACAACTGGCGGCAAAAAGCGCAGTCTCAGGGCACACTCAGCGTTAGAGACGGAACTTATCTGCGCACAAATTGCTACTTTTGCAATCCGTATTAACAAATAACACACATTACTATGTTTGAAAAAGGAACGAGGGCAAACACCCTGCACGGGATATTGCTCATCGCATTGTTTTCGTTCGCGGCATTCTACCTTGCCGAAGTGCCATTCGTAAAAAGTCTTTCCTTCTCGCCCTTAATAGTGGGAATCATACTCGGAATGCTTTATGCCAACAGTCTGCGCAACAAGCTGCCCGAAACATGGGTGCCGGGCATTAAGTTCTGCACAAAGCAAATACTCCGCACGGGCATTGTGCTCTACGGCTTCCGCCTCACTCTCACCGACGTGGCCGCCGTTGGCCTGCCCGCCGTTGTGGCCGACACCGTAGTGGTGTGCGGCACGATATTCCTGGGCCTGTGGTTCGGCAGGCTGCTCAAACTCGACCGCGACACGTCGCTCATGACATCCGTGGGCAGTTCCATCTGCGGTGCGGCGGCCGTACTTGGCGCCGAACCTGTTGTGCGCTGCGAGGGACACAAAACGGCCATAGCGGTAAGCACCGTGGTAATCTTCGGCACAATCTCTATGTTCCTCTACCCCATAATGTACCGCGCCGGAATGCTCGACACGCTGGGCAACATGGGCACGGCCATATACACCGGCTCAACCCTGCACGAGGTGGCACACGTGGCCGGGGCAGGCAACGCCATGGACCCCACCGACGCGCTCGGCATTGCTGGCAATGCCACCATAACGAAGATGATTCGCGTAATGATGCTCGCTCCCGTGCTCGTGGTCATGGCCTTTTGCCTCAGCCGCACGGGCAAAGCCAAGGCCGCAGGCGGCAAACGCAAGATAACAATCCCCTGGTTCGCGTTCGGCTTCATTGGCGTGATATGCCTCAACACATTGCTGCAACACGCTACCGGCGCGGAAACGGTTAAAGACATCCCGCTCAACGGCGCAATAGAATACATCGACACGTTCATGCTCACCATGGCAATGACGGCACTGGGCACCGACACGAGTATCGACAAGTTCCGCCAGGCCGGGGCAAAGCCGTTTCTCCTGGCAGGCATGCTGTACGTATGGTTGGTTGTGGGAGGATATTTCCTTGCCAAATACACCGTGCACGCATTCGCCTGAAACGCGCCCGCACATATAGCCATAAACGGCAGTATAAATTTCACCGGGATAAAGCAAATGTAAAAATCCAAGAATATGAAAGTTTTTCAAATACTTTCATATTCTTACATAAATATCGAACAAAAGCGCACGGCCTTACGAGCCGCGCGGATATAGGCGGCATTACGCGGCAGGATGAGTTGCCGTGATTCGCGCAACCCCGGCACACCAAGTCCGCGTGTCCGTATTTATCCGCCGGCAAAACCTTAGTTTTCATGCGGGTTTGGAAGGGGTAAAAAATATGTCCGACATAATTCGAAATATGTCTGAGATAATTTAAAATATCTCAGACATATTTTTTATTTGCTCCAAAGGGGGGGGGTATTTTACACATTCCGGCATGCGGAATTTTTACTTGGTTTTCACCGCGCGGCACTAAGTTCAGGGCACGCCCGCAGTCGCACCTGCATGAACACAAAAGCCTGAAAATTGCGGTCGCATACCTCTTATTACAAACATTTATTAACAAGCGGCGCTTATTTACCACTTTCTAAATCCCTTAATTATAAAAATCATTAATCGGAGGGGTAATTTTTAACTTTCATAAAAGCATTTCGACTTTTTTGAAGTAGATTTACCGTGATTTATACTTCAGCCATGCAAAGGTTGGCTTTCTCTTGTAAACAGACGCATACACCATAACCCAACAAAAATCTTATGCAAATGAAACAGATTAAATTCTTATTGGCGGTCTTCGTCCTTGCATTGGGCGGGCAGCTCAAGGCTGTCACCCTGCCCGAGACGAGCGAAGGCGACAAAGTGAAATGGTACTTCCTGCAAACAACGCGGGCAGACTACGCCGAGCCAACGTTTTACACCGCTATGGACGACGGCCTCATAAAGGGACGCGCGCAGGCCGTATATCCAGACGTTGACGGCATGAACAAGCAGCTCTGGAAATTCGAAACGGAGGACGGCGAGTGGTACACCATAACCAACTGCTACGACGGGCGCAAACTCGGCACGGGCGTGGGCCCCAACGGCGAGAGCCTCATGATGCAGGACGCGCCGCAGGCCAAGTTCAAGCTGCGCGACCTCACGGCCACCGTAGGCTACGACTGCTTCGGCCTCGAGACCGACACTCCCGCCCCGGGCGGCGGCACCCAGTACCGCTGGCCCAGCATGACGGGGCCCAACGACCCTTATGACGGCCTTGTGTGGCTCGTGGGCGAAGGCTCCTCCACGGGTGACGACTGCGGCATTATTGCCGTAGAATTCGACGGCGTATATGAGCCCGCCACAAGCCGCGAGCTCCTGCAAGCCTACCTCGACCGGTTGCCCGCCAACTGGGAGAGCACATACCTTTACGGCACCGACCCGGGCTTCGAGAAAGACGAGGCCAAGGTGATAGAATACACCGACCTGGTGTACAACGCACTCACCAACATCGCCACCATGAGCGACGACGAGTGCCAAGAGGCTTACGACAAAATACAGGAACTCACTTCCTACCTTGACGACGAGGCCAACATAGTGCCCATAAACGAAAACAGCTACTATTACATCACAACGGCCAACGCCGACTTCACCGGCAACGGCAAGACAAACTACGGCTGGTACGGCCCCATGAACGAGAAAGGACACATAGGCTGGAAGGCCCTCGAGCCCAACAGCAGCTTTGTGTGGACGTTCACGCGCAACGACGACGGCACATACAAGATAAAACACCTGCTCACCGACATGTACGTCGACTCCACGCTCGTAAATCAGCTTAGCGACCAGGCATTCATGGCAGACCTGCCCGTGCGCGAGCAGATTATAACACGCCTGAACGGCGGCGGGCAGTTCAACATAGAGTTCAAGGGCGCCGTAGCTCCCTACCACCAGAACGACCATCAAGGAGGTGCGGGCGAAAGCGGCACTGTGGTGCAATGGGACGGCGAGGCAGGCTCGCCCTCGGCTTGGTACCTGCGTGAGGTACCCGAAGCCGAACTGCAACAAATTCTCTCAAACCTCAACTTCGAGAAGACCGAATTCTTCCTTGCACAAAACCCCGACTTCATGGACGACTACGTTGTGGGCACGGGAGTAGGCCAGCTTAACGACCAAACCGTTTACGACAACATAAAAGCCGCCTACGAGACAGTACTCAACGAAGTGGGCAACAACCACACAAACGAGGAGTACGGCACATACCTCGACAACCTGAACGCTGCCATTGCCGCAGCCGACGAGAGTGTGACAAACCCGCTCACCGAGGGCTACTACAAGTTCACCGTGGCCAACCCCGACGTACTCACCCCAGACGACGAATCGCTGCGCACCCTTGCCTGGGCGCAGCACAAGGAAAACACATCCGTTGTGGAGTGGAGCAAGGACGACGGCACGGCCGACTACATCTGGAAAGTAACCTTTGCCGACAACGAAGGGCACATATACATACAGAACGCCGCAACCAAGCGGTACGTATCGTGCGGCACTAACCTTTGGCGCGGCCAGAACATAAGTTCCTCGGCCGAACCACTCACCAAACACTACATCGACATGATAGGCCGCAGCGGCGTAGTAAACATCTACAACACCGACTACCCCGCGTTCCCCTACCACGCGCTCAACTGGGACACCTCGCTTAACGGCACGGTGTGCTACGCCGAGGGAAACCCGGCACGCTGGTACATGAAGCCCGTTGATGCCGAAGAAGCCGAGAAACTGATTGCTGAAGCCCTGAACCGCGACCGTATCGACACGCTGCGCAATATCATTTCTCAGGCCGAAGCCAAGATTGCCGACACCGACATTCCTGTTTACGACTTCTCCAAGCCCGTAGTCACCAATTCCGACCAATTCTACTCCAACGCCCAGGCGCCCGTCGAAATGGAGAACACTTCCTTCGACCACCTGATCGACGGCGACTACGGCACCATATTCCACTCCGTCTACAACAGCACTGTGCCCATAGACGACTACCACTACCTGCGCGTCTACGCTCCCGACGGCCTGCCCGACAAGTTCGGAATCCACTGGGCAAAGCGCTGCTTCAGCCAGTGGGCGGACGGCAACACCGACGACCGTCCCACGAAGATTGTGATAGGTCTCTCGAACGACGGCGAGACATGGGAACGCCTTGACACGCTCACCACAGCCGACGGTCTGCCCACTATCGAAACCGACACGTTCTACACCTCGAAGCAACCCATTGAGGGCGCGGGCTACACCTACTTCCTGATGAAAGTGCTCGAAATCAACCACCGCGACAACCTTAACGACGGCTTCGGCCACCCGTTCTTCACCATGTCGGAGTACAACCTCTATCCCTACACGGGCACCGACCCTGCGTCGCAAATAAACTTCCCCGAAATAAAACCGGCCGTTGAAAACCTGCAAGCCGCAATAGCCGACGCCGAGCAGGTAATCGCCTCTGGAGTTGTGGGCGACGACGCCATACCGGCTCTCCAGGCCGCTTACAACAAGCTTTTGGAAGCGTGGGTTGACACCACGAAGTTCGCATACGTCTACAACACCTACAAGCAGACAGCCGCCCTTGCCGAAACGGGCGACGAACCGGGCTACGTGGACAGCTACGAACCCGTTGACGAGTTCGACCTCGCGCTCGACGAAATCCACGAAAGCGTGCAGGCTCCCAACATCTCGAACGCTATTCTTGACGAGGCAATAAGCCGCATGGACGACGCTTACGACAAGTTCATGGAGCATGTGGTAATGCCCGAGCCCTATGTATGGTATGTCATAAAGAGCGGCGTTACCGACGAGGCATTCTCCTACGCCATCAACCAGCCAGTATTCCTCGGCAGCACCAATGCCGGCACGCAGCTTTCCATAGGCGGCTATCCCACCGGCAACGAATACACCGACGTTTACGCAATCTGGCGCCTTGTGCCCGTTGAAAACGACGACGCAACAGCCGCAGAAACGAAGCCCTGGAAGAAACAATACGCAATACAAAGCCTCGGCACGGGACAGTACTGGGGTCCGTACCGCGGCCAGGGCTCAGGCCTTAGCCCGCTCATGAGCAGCGAACCCGCACCCTACAATCTCTATTCCTACGGCATGGGCTGCTTTGCGCTCCAGCAGGAAGGCGTAGCCGACCCGGCCGACCGCATAAAGGCCGACGGCACGAACAACGTGGTGCTCAACTACCCGGCCGACGGAGGACACCAGCAATCATGGCGCTTCGAGAGGGTGGACTACGTTACCTCCGAAGTGAAAATAGGTTGGTATCCTGCCAACAACACCGCAATAATAACACTGCCTTGGGCTATGAAAGGCGAGAACTCCATTCACGAGTACAACTCAGGTATTGAGACCTACGCTGTAAGCGGCGTGGAAACCGTGGAAGACCCCGAGGGCGGCGAACCGTCGTACAACCTGCTGCTCACAGCCAAGGACGAGTTCGAGGCAGGCGAGCCGTTCATCCTCGTCACCACCGGCGAACCCGATGAAAACGGCAACCAGCCGCTCAAGTTTGCACTTCCGGCTGCCGAAGCAGACGCCATAACCGACACTTGCTCCACCGACTACAACGGCCTGACCGGCACACTGCAAGGCATGAACATAAGCAACGAAGCAAGTCTGTACTTCAACAACTCCGTGCTCAACGTTTGCAGCGACTCGCCAGTGTTCATCGCCGGCCGCAGCGGATATATCGACGCGACGAAAGTACAGAATCTCGGCGGCACGCCCGACAAAGTAATAGGCATTGACGGCATTATCAACAACATAGGCAAAGTTGAAATCACCGACAGTGCTGACGCGCCTGTAAACGTCTACACCATAGACGGCATACTGCTCAAGCGTAACGTCAAAGCCTCCGAGGCTACACGCAACCTGCCAAAAGGCGTTTACATAGTGGGAAAGGAAAAAGTGCTTGTAAAGTAAGCACAACCCGCTTGCCATAAACTGAAAAACCGCAGCCCGTTACGGGTTGCGGTTTTTTCATCCGTCCTCCCCTCCTGCCGGGGCGGCAAACCCGAAACGGTCATCAGGCTTTGTCAAATTGCGCGCTTATGCCCGTCAAATAGCTTTACGCACGGCTGAAGGCGTAGCGGGCTACGACGAAACCGTGCGGGAAAGCAGATAACGGCAGAAGTGCGTAAGTTGGCGAAGTGACAACACTTGACATCATTGCTTAATTTCCTGATGAACGTTTCGGGTTAAAGCGTGTCTGTATTTGTCCGAACACGAAACCTTAGTTTTCATGCGGGTTTGGAGGGGGTAAAAAATATGTCCGACATAATTCGAAATATGTCTGAGATAATTTAAAATATCTCAGACATATTTTTTATTTGCTCCAAAGGGGGTGTTTATTTTATACATTCCGGTGCGCGGAATTTTTACTCGGTTTTCACCGCGCGGCATTAAGTTTCGGTTAACTTTGGGGCGGAAGACGTGAAAGCTGCGGTGCATACAAATTTTGTTTCGCAAATTTGCACGGGGGTTGGCTAAGTGAACTATCCTTCGCTGCATGCACGGATAACGCCCACGCCAAAAAGCGCCGCAATTTACTGCTGATTCAATAATACAGTTCTCTTGTTAAAAATACATAAATTTCAGCAATAACATATGACTTTATTTCCTTTTCAGTATCTTTACGCACTACAGACAAATTCAAACTAACGACCTTGTTACATAACATACTTATAACTTAAAAACCCTATGCAAATGAAAAAGATTACACTTCTTTTGATGGTCTTTGCTCTTGCATGGAGCGGGCAGCTAAAGGCTGTCACCCTTCCAGAAACAAGCAAAGACGGCAAGGTGAAATGGTATTTCATCCAATCCATGCGGCAGGACTACGGCGAGCCGATGTTCTACACCGTGGACGGTGACCTTATTCGCGGACGCGTTAAGGCGGATTACTCCGACTACGCCACCCTTGCCAAACAGCTATGGTGCTTCGAAACCGAAGACGGCGAATGGTACACCATCACCAACCGCTACGACGGGCGCAAGCTCGGCGTGGGAATGGGACCTAACGGCGAAAGCCTCATGATGCAGGACGCGCCACAGGCCAAGTTCAAACTGCGCGACCTCTCGGCCGAAACCGGTGAGGATTGCGTCGGCCTCGAATCCGACATCCCCGCTCCGGGCGGCGGCGACATATTCCGCTACCCCACCCTCACCGGCCCTAACGACAACCTCGACGCGATAGTGTGGCTTGTGAGAGTAGACTTCTCAACCGGCTTCGACTCGGCAATAAAGACCGTCGAGTTCACCGATACATATTCACCGCAGAACAGCGAGACAGTAACGTGGTACAACATCGCCAGCTCGAAGGCAGGCAATGAGGGCCGCATAATAGTAGACAACACTTCGGTGGTTGACGCACAGTACAAGTTCACCGTCGACACCAAGGAATCGTCCGACCTGAACGCTCAGTGGCGCTTAGTCGAGACCGACCCGGGTAAAGTAAGCATAGTAAACCGTGCCACGGGAAACAGCATTTCCACCAACCTCACTATCGAAGATAAATACAACGTGCCTACAGCCGACGGCAAGGGCATTGTGGCTACCACATGGAATATCCTGCCCATAGCCGAAGGACAATACGCAATATCATCTGTAGGCAGCGACAAGGTAATGCGCCTGCTTAACGCGCAAACCCTCGGAAGCGAAACCGACGAACTGCCCGACACAGACCTGAACGGCACCGGATTCGCCTGGGCATTCTCGCAGGCCGACACCGAAGTTGGGATTAACACCGTTACACAACAAGACGGCAACGTCCGCGTAGAGAACGGCCGCATTATCGCACCCGAGGGCGCAAAAGTGAATGTCTTCACTCCCGAAGGCGTTGAAATGCCTGCCGATTCGAAACTCATGCCCGGCATATACATCGTGACGGTAAACGGAAAGGCTACTAAAATATTGGTTCACTGATAAAACTTTAGGATTATGAAGAAACTAACATATATCGGCTCGCTGCTCGTAGCCCTGCTCTTCGTTTCCGTTGCGGCACAGGCACAGGACGTCGTACTCGCAAGTATCGGCAAGTCAGGACAGACGCAGCTTGAAGTAAAATTCGATGACAAATACATGAACTTCGGCACAGCCGGCGGCTCGCAGGAAATATCCTTCAAGACAAACACCACCGTTACGGCAACTTCCTCCGCCGCATGGTGCAAAGCCGCTATAGCCGACGGCAAGGTTAACGTTACCGCCGAAGCAAGCAACGAAGAAAACACCCGCGAGGCAGAGCTTACAATAAGCGCGCTCGACGGCCTGCAACAGGTTATCACCGTGCGCCAGCTCGGAACAAAACCGGCATTCCTTATAAATGAAGAGACCGTGAACGTGGCCGGAATAAACAGCCGCGTGCTGCTTGACATCACGTCCAACTCCGAACTCTCGTTTGCGCTTCCCGACTGGGTTACTCCCGTCGACGCGGCAACGGCACAAGGAACAAAGACGTACATCTTCCTTGCCGGAGAACTTGAGAACAACCAGACCCGTTCGGGCGACATCACCGTGTCGCTTGCGGCCGATGCAAGCCAAGCGGCAAAAGTAAGCGTAACACAGACCTTCGAAGGATTTCCGAAGTTCTATGTCATAAGTGATACGCATTTCGGCTCGGGCGACGCCGTAAGCCGCGTCACCAACGTGCTCAACAACCTATACTCGCTCGAGTCGGACATCGACGCCATAATCGTAAACGGCGACCTCACCGACGGCGGGCAACCCGACCAGTACGAACAGTTCCGCTCCGTGCTCGAGGACGAGTCCATACTGCCGTCCTACGTGGCACGCTACTACGTTATGGGTAACCATGAATGGATTGTAGGCGAAAATGCAATGGAGAATTACAGCGTCCTCGGCCAAGACCACAACAAGTACTTCGACATCAAAGGATACCCGTTCATCTACGTTGGCCTGTCGGGCGGCGGCGAGCAGGACTACAGCGAGGAGGCATACGAGTTCCTCGCCGAGAGCCTTGCCGACGCGGCAGTAAGATATGCAGGCCGGCCTATTTTCGTGTTCACCCACATTCCTGTTTACGGCACGACCCACGGCTCGGGCGACACCGACGGCGGCTGGGGAAACAGGAGGTTCTACGACATATTCAAGGACTATCCGCAGATAATCCACTTCTGCGGCCACACTCACTTCTCGCTCCGCGACCCGAAAGCACTGTGGCAAGGTGCATTCACCAGCATAGACGACGGTACCAGCAACTACTGCTACCTCAATCCCGGAATAGATGTTGACGGCTCCACCCCGGCGGGCACGTCGGACGTACAGGAAGGCCTCATCGTATCGGTAGAGGACCTTACGAACGTAAACGTGCGCCGTATCGACACGCACCGCGGCGAGGAAATAGAACCCGCATGGAATTTCGAGGCTCCCTACGACGGCACGAACATGCCCTACGCCTCATACACCGGCGGCGAAGCGCCTTACTTCCCCGACACGCAGGTAACCACCGAGGAGGGGCAGTCGGACGAGCGCACCATAACGTTCCCGCAGGCTGTTGACGACGACGTTGTGCTTTACTATAAAGTCTCCGTCAAGAACTCCGCAGGCGAGGAAGTTGCCACCGGCAACCGCTGCTCCTCGTTCTACCTCGGCAGCGAAATGCCCGAGACACGCAGCATTACCCTTAACGGCCTGCCGCAGGGCGAGCAGCTCTACGCCGAGGTAATCGCATACGACCCCTACGGCAACGCCTCCGAACCCATCACGAGCGAGCCGTTCACCGTGGGCAGCTACACTCCCGCTCCGGGCACTGTTGTTCCCGAGCCCGACCTTCTCGACATGACCATAAGCGAAATGGGCGTTGTCTCCGACGCAACGGGAACGTTCATCTTCGACCACGGTTCGGTTGAACCGCTCGTTTACGTTGACAACACCTACCAGCGCGTAGCTGCGCAGTTCCAAGGCAATACGTCGCAGTACTACAAGCTCGACTACAGCAACAACCAGGAAGTAAAAGACGCCATGTGCAACGAGATAACCTACGAAACGCTCTTCCGTTGCAACGAAGTGCTCAGCGGCTGGCACAACCCGCTCAGCTCCATGGACGAAGGCGGCCAGGGCATAGAGCTCGACGACGGAAGGATAGCATTCTACGTTGGCTTCAACAACGCCAATGGCGATAACGAATACAAGTCAATCTCGTCAAACGTAGTAGCCCAGGCCGGCACGTATTACCACGTGGTTGCCACCTACAGCAAAGCCGAGGGAATGATGCGCCTGTACATCGACGGTTTCCCCGCGGGCGAAATTGCCGTTGACGGCGAGCCGAGACTTTCGGCCGAGGGCGCGCAGTGGGTGGCTATCGGCGGCGACGCAAGCACGCGCATGGATTGCGACGGCGTATTTGACGGCCAGATTGTAGTGGCACGCATGTACACCCGCGCCGTAACGCGCGACGAGGTGTACCTCATGTACCGCACATACCAGGACATAGCCGAGAGCGTTCCGGGCGAGGATGACACTCCCGCCGAGGTGGCTCCCGTAGCCGACCTGATGGACATCGTGTTCGGCGAAAACGGCGCAGTAAAGGATGTTTCGCCTGTGGCAACAGAGGTAACCAACGGCGGAGTCATTCCCGAAACATATTTCAACGAGACCTACCAGCGCTGGGCGGCCAAATTCACAGGCGCCGGCGGCCAGGAGTTCTACGCAGTTCCTTACGGCACCAGCGGTACAATATACGACGCCCTGAGCGGCAGCTTCTCGCTCGAAGTGCTTGCCGTTATCAACAATCCGGGCGACAACCTGCCCGCGATAGTAAGCTCGCAGCAAACAGGCGGCTTCGGTATCGAACCGGGCAAGGACATACAGGTGTGGGGCTGCTTTGCCGACAGGTATGCCACCGCTTACACGGGCATAGACGTTGTACCCGGACGCTACTACCACATTATCGGAGTTTACGACTACGACAAGAGCGAAATGCGCGTGTACGTAGACGGGCAGGCGGCTGGCAGCGTGTCGGTTGCAGGCCTCATGGACTACCCCGACGGACTGGCACAATACTTCTGCATTGGCGGCGACGCTTCGTTCAACGCCGATATAGCCGAATACCCGCTCAACGGCGAGGTGGCTCTCGTGAGGATGTACAGCCACGCCCTCACGCTCGGCGAGGCCAAGAAGCTGTACAACGACCTTCAGGAAATATCGGCCGAATAAACAAACGGCATACAAAGTAAAAACCGTGCGGCAAATTGCCGCACGGTTTTTTTTGCGCCCATATACGAACGTCCGGCCTCCGAAGCGGCATGCGCCAAAGCAGACAAATAACGCAGCAAAACCGGAGTCACAAAAAAGCTGTTTTTTGACCCTAAAAACGTCCCCTCATTTTCAAGGGCTTACACACAGGTAGGAGAAAAGAAAAAATTCAAGGCACATATTTTAAAATTTGTCGGACCTATTTTAAAATTTCTCAGACATATTTTTGCCCCCGTCGCGGAGTATGCCGGCGAAAACAGACAAACATGCACACAAAAAAGCGTAACGTAAAAATCCCCGCCTGACGCATGTGGCAGCGCAAAAAAATCACGACAGGTAATTCGGTATAACGTTGTCTTTTATTAATTTTGCGACACATAACCGATTTTTGTTTACAACCATGAAATTTGTTAAAAAGATTCTTAAGAATTTTAAAGGAATCACATTGTTCGCGCTCGCGGGGCTAGCGGTATGGAGCTGCAGCCAAGCGCCGGAAGAGAAGACGTTAACGTCTTACGTCGACACTTCCATAGGCACGGGAGGGCACGGGCATGTGTTCGTAGGCGCCAACGTGCCTTTCGGGGCGGTGCAACTCGGACCCACAAGCATTCCTACCGAATGGGACTGGACTTCCGGCTACCACGAAAGCGACTCCACCGTAATCGGCTTCTCGCACACCCACCTCAGCGGTACGGGCGTGGGAGACCTCTTCGACATCACGGTAATGCCGGTAACGGGAAACGTAACCTATGCACGGGGTAATGAAAAAGACAAAAATTCAGGACTGTGGTCATACGCCGACCGCAGCAAGGAAGTCAGCCGTCCTGGCTACTATTCGGTGCCGCTGACTCGCTACGGCATTACCGCCGAAATGACGGCTACCGCAAGGGTGGGCGTACACAGGTACACGTTCCCTGCCTCGGCCGAATCGGCAATCGTGTTCGACCTCGAAAACGGCGGCTGCTGGGACAAGACCACAAAGACATTCATGGAGGCCGTGGGCAAGTCGGCAATACGGGGATACCGCTATTCCGAAGGCTGGGCCAATGACCAGAAGATATATTTCTATGCCGAGCTGTCGAAGCCTTTCGACAGTTTCAAACTCAACGGCAAAGACAACATGTACGGCCGCGCCTCGTTCTCGACAAAGGACGGCGAACAGGTGCTGCTGAAGGTGGCCATTTCGCCTGTAAGCATGGAAGGGGCAAAGGCCAACATGGAGGCCGAGCTACAGGGCTGGGACTTCGACGCGGTGGCAAAGGCTGCCGACAAGGCATGGAACGACGAACTCTCGAAAATAAAGATTGAGACCGCCGACGAAGAGGCAAAGACCGTATTCTACACCGCCCTTTACCATACTATGGTGGCTCCGTCGCTTTTCTGCGACGCAGACAGCAGTTACCGCGGCGCGGACGGACAAAACCACGAGGCCGGAAACTTCGTGAACTACACCACCTTCTCGCTCTGGGACACCTACAGGGCCGCAATGCCCCTGATGACCATTATTCATCCCGAAAAGATGAACGACATAGTAAACACCATGCTCTACATCTACCGGCAGCAAGGCAAACTACCCGTATGGCACCTAATGGGTTGCGAAACAAACTGTATGGTGGGCAATCCCGGCATTCCCGTTGTGGCAGACGCGATTACCAAAGGATATAACGGCTTCGACATGAACCTTGCAATCAAGGCTATGGTAGAATCCGCAAACCGTCCCGACCGCGGACAGGACCTGAGGATGAAATACGGCTACATACCGTGCGACTTGTTCGGCGAATCGGTGGCCTACGACATGGAATATGCCATTGCTGACTGGGCGCTCGCGCAGGCCGCCCTGTACAAATCCAAGAGTGCAAAAGATACAACGGCCGCAACGGAGGACTTGAAAATCTACAGGCATTTCGACGAAAGAAGCCGCTCGTACAAAAACTTCTTCGACCGCGAAACAGGCTTTATGCGCGGAAAAGACAGCAAAGGTCAGTTCCGCACGCCTTTCAATCCGTTCGCTTCCACTCACAGGGCCGACGACTACTGCGAGGGCAACGCCTGGCAGTACACATGGCTCGTACCCCACGACTTTAAGGGGCTCATAGAATGCTTCGGCTCGAAGGAAGAAATGCTCAAGCACCTCGACAGCCTTTTCATCGTCAAGTCGGAACTCGAGGGCGACGCTTCGCCCGACATCTCCGGCCTAATCGGGCAATACGCCCACGGCAATGAGCCGAGCCACCATATTCTCTATTTCTACACCATGGCCGGACAGCCCTGGAAGACGGCCGACAGGGTGCGCGAAGTTCTTGCCAAACTCTATCGTACCACTCCCGACGGGCTTTCGGGCAACGAAGACGTAGGGCAAATGTCAGCATGGTACATTCTTTCTTCGCTCGGCTTCTATCAGGTTGAGCCTGCAGGAGGACGCTACTGGTTCGGTTCGCCAATCTTCGACAAGGCCGAGATAAAAGTGGCCGGAGGCACATTTACCCTTAAAGCCGAGAACAACAGCAAGGACAACAAATACATTCAGAGCATTACCCTGAACGGGAAAGTCTATACGAAGCCTTACATAGACTTCAAGGACATCACCGCAGGAGGTGAACTTACAATCGTAATGGGCAACGAACCTAAAATATGGTACTGCCCTGACGAACCCGCCGCATACAAAGACCAGAGACCTGCTCCGGAAGCAAGGCTTTTCAAGTCGGAAGCGGTGGAAAACGAGATTAAGCGCGTATGCGGGTTGTTGAAAAATCCCCGTCTCGCCTGGATGTTTGCCAATTGCTTCCCCAACACCCTCGACACCACCGTACACTTCGGTGAGGACGAAGACGGCAACCCCGATACTTTCGTATATACCGGGGACATTCACGCCATGTGGCTGCGCGACTCGGGAGCACAGGTTTGGCCCTACATCAGTCTGATTGACAAAGACCCGAAGCTGCAGAAAATGATTGCCGGCACTATAAACAGGCAGTTCAAGTGCATTTGCATAGACCCTTACGCAAACGCCTTCAACGTAGAACCAATAGGAGCAAGCAATCCTACCGACCGTCCGGAGACAAGCCCTTACGTGTTCGAAAGGAAATGGGAAATAGACTCGCACTGCTACCCTATCCGCCTTGCCTACGAATACTGGAAACGCAGCGGCGACACTTCAGTATTCGGCAAGACTTGGCTCGAAGCAATAAACAAGATTGTAAAGACAATGAAAGAACAGCAAAGGAAGAACGGACACGGGTCTTACACTTTCCTCCGCACGACAGACAGGCAACTCGACACGAAATGCGTATCAGGAAAAGGGAATCCCGTAAATCCCGTAGGACTCATCGCGTCGTCTTTCCGTCCGTCGGATGACGCAACGACTTTCGAATTCCTTGTGCCGTCAAACTTCATGGCCGTGTCTTCACTCAGGAAAGCGGCAGAAATACTTACCGAAGTAAACAAGAATAAAGCTCTCGCAACGGAATGCAACGCGCTTGCCGACGAAGTGGAATCCGCCCTCAGGAAATACGCAATTTACCAGCACCCCGAATACGGCCAAATCTATGCGTTCGAAGTTGACGGCTTCGGCAACCAGTATATTATGGACGACGCAAATGTTCCTTCACTGCTCGCCATGGCCTACCTCGGAGACGTTCCCGCAGACGACCCGATATATCAGAACACGCGACGCTTCGTATGGAGCAAGGGAAATCCTTACTTCTTCCGCGGCCCGGCGGGTGAAGGCATAGGAGGCCCGCACGTCGGCACCGACATGGCCTGGCCCATGAGTATAATGATGAAAGCGTTTACCTCGGATAACGACAAGGAAATACAAGAATGTATCGTGCAACTCATGAATACCGACGCAGGAACAGGCTTCATCCACGAATCATTCAACTGTAACAACGCTTCAAACTTTACCCGCCCTTGGTTCGCATGGCAGAACACCCTTTTCGGTGAACTTATACTCAAAATCATCGGCGACGGGAAATTGGAAATATTAAACAACATCAACTGATATGATTTTCAGAAAAACTATCGTACTCGCCGCCTTGATAATGGCAACGAGTTGCGGCGCAACCAACGAGAAATACAATGAAAGCCCTACTGAGACTTCGCCGGCTGATTATGTCTCAACGCTCGTAGGTTCGCTTTCAAGTTTTGAAATCTCCACAGGCAACACCTACCCGGCCATAGCCTTGCCGTGGGGAATGAATTTCTGGACACCGCAAACGGGCAAAATGGGCGACGGGTGGACTTACAGATACGACGCTCACCGCATACGTGGTATCAAACAGACGCACCAGCCCTCGCCATGGATAAACGACTACGGACAGTTTTCAATCATGCCTGTACGCGACGTTTCAAAAACAGACGAAGAAGCCCGTGCAAGCTGGTTCTCCCACCAGAGCGAAACCGCAAAGCCATACTATTATTCAGTCTACCTTGCCGACCACGATGTAAAGGCAGAAGTAGCGCCTTCCGACCGTGCCGCAGTGTTGCGCTTCACTTTCCCCGACAGCAAGAACTCCGGTGTAATCGCAGACGCCTTCGACAAAGGCTCATACATCAAGGTTATCCCCGAGGAGCAGACCATTGTAGGATATACCACACGCAACAGCGGCGGAGTTCCGGAGAATTTCCGCAACTGGTTCGTTATGAAATTCGACAGGCCTTTTGAAAGCGTGCAGGTCTACAACGGCAAAGACGCCGTAAGCGGCAACGAGTTCGAGGGCGAACACGCTTTGGCCGCTGTAAAGTTCGCTACCCGCAGAGGCGATAAAGTCAATGTAGCCGTCGCTTCATCCTTCATTTCTCTCGAACAGGCATACACCAACCTGCGCGAAGTAGAAGGCAAGGACCTCGAAGCAGTAAAGGCCGACGCCAAGGCCCGTTGGAACGACATCCTCGGAAGAATTGAAGTGTCGGGCGGGAGCACCGACCAGTACCGCACGTTCTACTCCTGCCTATACAGGAGCACCCTCTTCCCTCGCAAGTTCTACGAGATAGACAAGAACGGCAAAATCCTGCACTACAGCCCGTACAACGGCAAAGTATGCGAGGGCTACATGTACACCGACACGGGATTCTGGGACACTTTCCGCGCCCTCTTCCCTCTCCTCAACCTCGTCTACCCGTCCATTAACAAGGAAATCCAACTCGGCCTCGTAAACATTGCCAAGGAGAACCCGTTCCTGCCCGAATGGGCCAGCCCCGGACACAGAGGCTGCATGGTAGGCAACAACTCTGCTTCTGTCGTGGCCGACGCCATAATGAAAGGCGTAAGCACCGAAGACCTCGACACGCTCTATCGTGCCATTGTTTACGGCACGGAACACGTACACCCGCAGGTAAACTCCTCCGGAAGGCTCGGCCATGAATATTACAATACCCTCGGATACATACCTTATGACGTAGGAATAAACGAGAATGTTGCTCGCACCCTCGAATATGCCTACAACGACTGGTGCATTCTCCAGATTGCCAAAAAACTTAACAGGCCGGAGGCGGAAATAAAGAAATGGTCCGAAAGGGCACTCAACTACAAGAACGTGTACGACAAGTCGTCGAAACTTATGCGGGGACGCAACAAAGACGGCACGTTCCAGTCGCCTTTCAGCCCGTACAAATGGGGCGACGCCTTCACCGAGGGCAACGCATGGCACTACACGTGGTCGGTGTTCCACGACGTGCAGGGTCTCATAGACCTCATGGGCGGGGAAAAAGAATTTACTGAAATGCTCGACTCAGTATTCGTCGTGCCGCCCATTTACGACGACAGCTACTACGGCGGCCGCATACACGAGATTACCGAAATGCAGGTGGCCGACATGGGCAACTACGCCCACGGCAACCAGCCCGCCCAGCACATGATCTACCTTTACGGCTATGCCGGAGAACCGTGGAAAGCACAGTACCACGTAAGAGATGTAATGAACAGGTTATACACCGCACAGCCCGACGGCTATTGCGGCGACGAGGACAACGGACAAACTTCGGCCTGGTATGTGTTCTCGGCCCTCGGTTTCTACCCCGTGTGCCCCGCCTCGGACGAGTACGTAATAGGCTCCCCGCTTTTCAAACACGCCACTATCCACCTGGAAAACGGCAAGGACATTGTGCTCGACGCCGGCAACAACTCCGGGGAGAATGTTTACATCAAAGCAATAAAGATGAACGGCAAGAACTGGGGGCACAACTTCTTCCGCTACAGCGACCTCATGAAAGGAGCAAACATCACCTTCGACATGGCCTCGCGGCCTGAAAAGACAAGGGGTACAGCTCCCGAAGACAAACCTTACTCACTAAGCAAAAAACTTTAAAACCGCGAAGTTGTCCGGGCAACACATAGTACCGGACAACTTCCCCAAAACATCTTAACGATATGGCAAATTATAAGACCGACCGGCGCATTGTACTCACACTCGACGCAGGCGGCACAAATATGGTATTCGGGGCAATGCGCGGCGGCGAATTTATCGTCAACCCGCTCACCCTCCCGTCGAACGCCCACAACCTCGACCTCTGCCTGGACACTATGGTCTTGGGCTTCAAGTCTATCACAAGCAGGCTTAAGGACAGCCCCGTGGCAATCAGCTTCGCCTTTCCCGGCCCGGCCGATTACCCCAACGGCATCATCGGCGGCTACCTGCCCAACTTCCCGTCGTTCCGCGACGGCGTGGCCCTCGGACCCTTCCTCCGCGAGAAGTTCGGCATACCCGTGTTCATCAACAACGACGGCGACCTGTACGCATACGGGGAGGCCTTGGGCGGTATCCTGCCCGAGATAAACGCCCGCCTCGAGGCGGCCGGCAGCGCCAAACGGTTCCACAATCTCATAGGCTACACCTTCGGCACGGGCTTCGGTATAGGCACGTTCATAAACGGCCGGCTCAACCGCGGCGACAACTCCTGCGTCGAGACCTTCTGCCTGCCCCACAAGAAAATGCCGCACATCATAGCCGAGGACGGCGTTGCCATACGCGCCGTCAAGCGCGTGTACGGCGAGCTCACCGGCCAGCCGGGGCACAAGTTCGAGCCCAAGGACATCTTCGACATAGCCGAAGGCAAGCGGGAGGGCAACCCCGAGGCGGCCCGCAAGGCATTCGCCGAGATGGGCGAAGTGGCGGGCGACGCCATGGCCACGGCCGCAACGCTCATCGACGGCCTCATCGTCATAGGCGGGGGAATCACCGCGGCTGCCAAGTACATCATGCCCTCGCTCCTCGAATCCATGCGCGGCAAGATACACACCCTCGACGGCGACGAACTCAACCGCGTGCAGATGAAAATATACAACCTCGACGACGAGGAGGAATTTGCGGCCTTCGCCCGCGGCGAGCAGCGCAGCCTCAAAGTCTACGGCACTGACAAGGAAGTAATCTACGACCCGCAGAAACGCATAGGCGTGGCCATATCCAAGATAGGCGCAAGCAAGGCAATCTCCGTCGGGGCGTACACATTCGCACTCAACCAGTTGGACAAATAACACAAAGACATGTACCCCTTAAAGTTCAGACCCATTCTCAAGAGCCTCGTGTGGGGCGGCGAGAAAATAGCCCCGTTCAAACACATCGAGACCTCGCAGCACAACATAGGCGAGAGCTGGGAGCTCTCGGGCGTGCGGGGCAACGAGTCGGTCGTCGCCAACGGCGAATACGCCGGCCGCACAATCAGCGAACTTGTCGCGCAGTTCAAGGACCGCCTCATCGGAAAGCGCAACTACGCAAGGACGGGCAACGAGTTCCCCCTGCTCATCAAGTTCATCGACGCCAAACAGGACCTCTCTATCCAGGTGCACCCCAATGACGAACTCGCGGCCAAGAGGCACAACGGTTCCAAGGGCAAGACCGAGATGTGGTACGTGGTGGGAGCCGACAGGGGCGCGCACCTCATGTCGGGTCTCAGCCGCGAAATCACCCCGGAGGAATACGCCGCCCGCGTGGAAGGCCACACCATTACCGACGTGCTCCGCGACTACCGCGTATCCCCCGGCGACGTGTTCTTCCTCCCCGCCGGACGAATACACAGCATAGGCGCGGGCTCGTTCATAGCCGAGATACAGCAGACCTCCGACATCACCTACAGGATTTACGACTTCGGCCGCCTCGGGCTCGACGGCAAGCCCCGCGAGCTGCACACAGCCCTCGCCAAGGATGCCATCGACTACACCGTGCTACCCGACTACCGCACCGCCTACACGCGCGAAAAGAACAAGGAATGCCTCCTCGTGGACTGCAAGTATTTCACCACCTCGCTCCTCGACATCGACCGTCCCTTTGCCAAGGACATCGCCGCCCTCGGCTCGTTCCTCATCCTCATATGCACGGCCGGTAATGCCACGGTAAAGGATGCCGGAGGCCACACCGAGAGCATACGCCGGGGCGAGACAATCCTCATCCCCGCCGACACGGCCGGTATCGAGATAATGCCCGAAGAAAGCGCCGTACTGCTCACCACCTACATCCGATGACTGCCCCGGCCGGTGCCGCGCGACGCGGTCGCGATGAATCGTGTATCTCAAGGGTGGAAAAACCGTGCACGAAAAACAGGCCTTTTTGGTCGCAAAATTTGAAAACTAAAATTCAGCGCGTTAGCCCCACCCGGGAGAAAGGAAAAAATACAAGGCACATAATTCAAAATATGTCTGACCTATTTTAAAATATGTCAGACATATTTTTTGTCCCTTGAAAACCCGTTTGAAAAACACCCCGAAAAGACGGACAAAAAGGGCGGCACTTTATTTCGCCATAAGAACCGTAATAGTTAACTTTGGGGCAAACAACAAAAAACTATCAAAACACCATGAAAAAAACCGTCCTCACGCTGCTGCTCCTCGCAACGGCATTCGTTTGCTCCGAAGCAAAAACCCGCAAAACCCTGTTCGTCATCGTCGACGGCATTCCGGCCGACTGCATAGAGCGGCTCAAACCCCACACAATAATGGACATTGCCGAAGAAGGCGGCTACGCCCGCGCATACTGCGGCGGCGACGTGGGCATGTACAGCGAAACGCCCACCATCTCCGCCATAGGCTACTCCAACATAATCACCGGCACGTGGATGAACAAGCACAACGTGCGCGGCAACAGCAACATACAGGAGAACTACAACTACCCCACCATCTTCCGCATTGCCAAAAACCAGTCGCGCCCAGTCACCACCGCCATCTACTCCTCGTGGACCGACAACCGCACCGTGCTGCTGGGCGAAGGCAAGCCCGAGACAGGCAACCTCAAGATTGACTACGTGTTCGACGGCTACGACAACGACAAGACCAACTTCCCCAACAAACCGGGCGACTTCCACATCTTCGACATCGACGCCCACGTGTGCGCCGAGGCCGCCAAGAACATACGCACCAATGCCCCCGACCTCAACTGGGTCTACCTGTGGTACACCGACGACGCCTTCCACATCAAAGGCAACGGCGAACACAGCGACTGGAGCGTAACGGCCACCGACTCGCTGCTGAGCGACGTTTGGGAAGCGGTAAAATACCGCGAAAAGAACAACGACGAAGAATGGCTCGTGATAATCGTTACCGACCACGGGCGCGGCAACGACGGACACAACCACGGCGGGCAGTCGGCACGCGAACGCACAGTATGGATGGCCACCAACCTCAAGAAACGCAACGCACAGTTCGGCCGCCCCACACTGTCGCACACCGACATACTGCCTACGATATGCGAGTTCATGGACTTCGACGTGCCCGACGACGTGCTCTACGAACTCGACGGCACATCCTTCTATGGCAAGAACGACATATACGACCTGCAAGCCGCCCAGTACGACGACAAGGCCATACTGTCGTGGAAATGCGACAACCTCAAGGCCGCGGCATGGATATACATGGCCACAACAAACAACAAGGCCACCGGCGGAAAGGACAACTGGCAGAAAGTGGGCGAAGTGCCCGCACCGGCAGGCAGCTGTATCATCGACCTCAAGAAATACGGCGACTCGAAGTTCTACAAATTCGCCGTGCGCACCATGAACAACTGCATAACCCGCCAGCTGCACAAATAACACCCCGCCGCGCCGTGCGCCGCGCGGCGTAACGCAACGCAACCCGGCCTCGCCACATACATAAAACACATGAACACGAACGAAATAGACCGTCTCAGCCTTGAAAAGGCGCGCGCCCTGTTCGACAGCGGGCAAATAAACCGTATCGAAACGGGAACGGTAAAAGGGCTGTGCGACATACACGCCGGCCTGTTCGGAGGGCTTTATGAGTTTGCGGGCAAAATACGCCGGCTCAACATCTCGAAAGGAGGATTCCGCTTTGCCAACTGCCTCTACCTCGACGCAATCCTGCCCATCATCGAAAAAATGCCCGAAAACACGTTCGACGAGATAATAGCAAAGTACGTGGAAATGAACATCGCCCACCCTTTCATGGAAGGCAACGGGCGCGCCGGCCGCATTTGGCTCGACATGATACTGAAAAAACGCCTCGGCCGCATGGTAGACTGGGCGGCCGTCAGCAAAACGGCGTACCTGCAAGCCATGGAGCGCAGCCCGGTGAACGACCTCGAACTCCGCACCCTGCTCGCCCGGGCGCTGACCGACAAGGTGGACGACCGCGAAATTATCTTCAAAGGGCTCGAACAATCCTACTACTACGAGGGCTACGAACCCTGACATACCGCCATGACACCCCGCCGCGCCGTGCGCCGCGCGGCGGATACACATTATTATATATAGCATGCCGGGGATATGCAACATGCGCCCCGCATGCGGATATAAAAGCCCCGCACGGGAAACGGGCGGACGCCAGGGCGTAGCCCCGTTCTGTGCCGCGCGACGCGGCCGCGATGAATCGCGTCTCTGCAACGGCGGTTTCCGGTGCGGAAAAACGAAAACTGATTTTCAATGCGTTTACCCCACATCGGAGCAAGGAAAAAATTAGTGGCTCGGATTTCAAAATCCGAGCCACTAATTTTAAAA
>CDTY01006221.1_pt1 | contig 45785 bp, 40 predicted proteins | sample 557731 | NCBI WGS metagenome assembly CDTY01 (sample SAMEA3182101, study PRJEB8094) | gut metagenome | biome: human; feature: gut; material: Stool; isolation source: human stool | place: Canada | collected 2013-02-12
GGCGCCACCTGCGACGCCTATCACATGACCGCTCCCCGGCCCGACGGCTCCGGCGGCGCCAAGGCCATGGCCATGGCCCTCTCCGACGCCGGCATCGCCCCGGAGGAGGTGGACTATATCAACGCCCACGGCACCTCCACCCACCTCAACGACGCCGGAGAGACCGCCGCTGTGAAGGCGGTGTTCGGCGACCACGCCCATGCCTTGGCCATCAGCTCCACCAAGTCCATGACCGGCCATATGCTGGGCGCTGCCGGCGCCGTGGAGGCCATCTTCACCGCCCTGTCCCTTCACGACGGCTTTGTGCCCGCCACCATCAACTATCAGGTGCCCGACCCGGAGTGCGACCTGGACGTGGTGCCCAACGAGGGCCGGGAGAAGGCCCTGCGCTGCGCTCTGTCCAACTCCCTGGGCTTCGGCGGCCACAACGGCAGCATCCTGCTGAAGAAGTGGGAGGCGTAAAAGATGGGCATGCAGTATAATTCCAACGAGATCGCCCAGATCCTGCCCCACCGCTATCCCTTTGCCCTGGTGGACCGGATCGTGGACGGCGAGCCGGGCCAGTGGGCCAAGGGCATCAAATGCGTCAGCGTAGGGGAGCCCTATTTCTGCGGCCACTTTCCCCAGGAGCACGTCATGCCCGGCGTGCTGATCCTGGAGGCCATGGCCCAGGTGGGGGCCGTGGCGGTGCTGTCCCTGCCGGAGATGCGGGGCAAGACCGCTTATTTCGGCGGCGTGAAGAATGCCCGGTTCAAAAAGAAGGTCACCCCCGGCGACAGACTGGAGATGACCTGCACCCTGGTCAAGCGCCGGGGCCCGGTGGGCATCGGTCAGGCCACGGCCACGGTGGACGGAGAAGTGGCCTGCACGGCGGAGCTGACCTTCGCCATCGGCGGATGACGGTTGCTGTTTTTCCGCCGGTCTGATATAATAAAATCCCAGTGGACAAACTAATGGCGGAAAGAGAGCGAACAGCCATGCTGAAGCACGCATTTTTCAACGTGTATACCAAATTCAAGCTGCATTTTTATCAGGAGATCTTTCGCCGCTTCCAGGATCGGGAGGCCAGTCTCACCACCGTGGAGACTTTCTGCATGGAAACCATCCAGGCGCTGGGCCGTCCCTCCATCAATGAGTTTGCCTCCTTTATGCGCATCTCCCCGCCTAACGCGGCCTATAAGGTCAACAGCCTCATCAAGAAGGGCTACATCCGCAAGGTGCAGTCCCGAGAAGACAAGCGGGAGTATCACCTGGAGGTCACTCAGAAGTATATCGACTACTATAACATCTCCACCTCCTATATGGTGGAGGTCATGGACCGCATCACCCGGCGGTTCTCGCCGGAGGACTGCGCCAAGCTGGAGGAGATGCTGAACGTGGTCAGCCGGGAGCTGATGCCGGAGGTGCAGCTTCCCGAGACCCAGCTGCCGGAGTAAGTCCCCGACCGGGAAGGAGGGGACCGGAAGTGGTCGCCGGTCCCCTCTGTTCCCAGCGGAAAAGGCGGGGAAAATCCGGGTGTGTTGGGTGCCGAAAAAAATATTTTTCCTAATTTTGATTTTTTTCGGGAAAAGCCTTGACAAATAGAGAGTTTCTTGGTATAGTAATTCGTGCCCTGTCGGGGATGAAAAAGAGACGGCGGCATAGCTCAGTTGGCTAGAGCATGCGGTTCATACCCGCAGTGTCCCCGGTTCAAATCCAGGTGCCGCTACCATTTCCCGTGAGAAAAGCTCTCACGGGAACCCCCTTGGGGGCATCCGACCTGGCCCGTTGGTCAAGTGGTTAAGACACGGCCCTTTCACGGCTGTAACATGGGTTCGAATCCCGTACGGGTCACCATCCCATAGGACGCCGTGTGAAGCGGTGTCCTGTGGGTCCCCAACTTCATATGGAGGCTTAGCTCAGCTGGTTAGAGCGCCTGCTTCACACGCAGGAGGTCACTGGTTCGAGTCCAGCAGTCTCCACCAAAAAGAACCTGATTTTATATGAAATCAGGTTCTTTTCTTTTTATTCGCCGTGAAAAAGTTTGCTCTAAATTTCTACTTTTTCTCCGCCCAATACATTGACCAATACCGCGATAGTAGCCGATAGAATGAGACAGCACCGGGAGGGAATTTCCCCACCCGGTGTTGCCTTATGTTTATTTTGGTGGTTACATCGCCTTTCCGATCATATCTCCCATGGTATCTGCCGCCTCCCGCATCATATCGGGTATAGCATGAGTATAGGAGCTGAGGGTAAAGCCCGCGCTGTAGCATCCCAAGGTGCTAGACAGGGTCTTCATATCCACCCCGTTCTTTAAGGACAGCGTTGCGAAGGTGTGCCGAAAATCATGGACCTGAATATGCTCCATACTGATGGCTTTCAGGATCTTCTTATAAGTGTGCCTGAAGGAGTCTGGATCAAACATTTCTCCCGTCTTATGACAGCTGCTCCGCCAGCAGTTCCTGTAAGATCCCCTGGGTTAGACGATAACCGAAGATAAATGCTGTTGAGGTACTCATCCTGCAGAAGAGGACTTTCATATAATCGCGCATCATATGCTCCCCCCTGCCAGCGACACACAATACCTCGCCCTGGCCTCTATTGCCATCCCAGCCGCATAGAGTTATCAATATTGTTAGCAAATTCAAAGCGGCACCCGGTTTCCCGGGTGCCGCCATTTTTTATTTAGGTCCTCTGCTTCCCCATATTCCGCTTGATCCATTCCCTGAGTTCATCCTTAGGAATTACGATGCGGATACCGATTCTCAGTGCAGGAAATTCCCCGCGCCGCTGCCATCCTCGGAACTGAAAGCATCAGCAGAAAATCTTCGCAAGATTTGAATGTTTCTTTTTCACTTGATATCCTGATGCTTCAAAAGCCAAAACCCCGCAGCAATAGATACAATAAGATAACCGCTCAACACGAAAAAGCACGGCAAAAATGATGTTAAATCATTTGATGCCTCATAAATAGATGGCATATGGGCAGAGATTTTGAACAAATCAAGTTCCATGTTGATCTTCAAAAAGCCGAGAACCATCTCCAAAATTTGCGGGATATTTGGAATAACAAGCCCAAACACAATTCCTGTAATTGCATTTCTGGTAAGAATTGTCATCGTAATTACAAAACTGATGTGTGCCATCACAAAAAGGACGCGCGCTACGACGGAAAGCGCATAGTAACTGGGATAAAGGACTGTCCCCATGCCAAATCTGTTGTATGCATACATCCCTATAACGATGCCGCTAATCAGCATAACCAATAAATAGACAGCGGATATTGTAAGAGCGATAGAAAGATAGTATTTTTTCTTCGCGACGCCTCGGCCTATGATCGTTTTCATTGCGCCAGAACGATAAGCTTCCGCTACTATATTTGCTGTTAGCAACATGAAGGCATAGAGAATGATATCACCGCTCAAAAACGAACTAAAAAAGCTGTTCACACCCATAGTAGGAGTTGATTCAGGTCCCGGAGAAAAATACCGAACCGATACCATCAGAAAAACAAAGCTCAGAGCAAGGCATCCAAAAAAGAAATTGTCTTTTTTAAGCTGATAGATATGTCCACGAATTAGATTCTTCATACTGCTTGCCCTCCAGAAAGTTTTTCTACAAAAAATTTCTCAATGTCCTCACCGTTTCTACTCAAGCCACACACACGCACGTTGTTTTCCACCAGGAACTGGTTGAGGTCCGCCGGATTGATTTTCTCGTCCAAGCGCAAGCTTTGATTGGAAAGGACTTCACATCGGACATCCGGGTAACGGGATGCAATGAGTGTTTTTGCACCCTGCAGGTATTCCGGCTCAACCGTAACCTGAACACCGCTGCTGCATGCACGTTCCAGCGTTTCTTTGCTGAACTCATCGATCAGACATCCGCCATCAATAATGGCGTAATCCGTCGCCAGTTTATATAATTCGCTTAGGATATGGCTGGCAATCATGATGGTGGTACCATTTTCACGATTTAATGTCTCCAGCATTTTACGCATCTCATAGACACCTTCCGGGTCAAGACCATTGATCGGCTCGTCGAGAATGAGAAAATCAGGATTTCCCAGCAACGAAATTGCAATGCCCAGCCGTTGCTTCATCCCCAGGGAAAATTGGCGTGCTTTCTTTTTCCCAGCATTCTGCAATCCAACCATTTCCAGTATTTTATGATGATCTTGAGATTGGATGCCAAACAGCATGGAAAAATAGCGCAAATTTTCCAATGCTGTCATATGCTCGTAGATGCCCGGCTTTTCAATCAGCATCCCCATGTTATTCCGTACTGCAGCATCATCTGACTTACCCAGCAGTGTATAACTGCCTTCACTTTGCTGGGTTAAGCCGCAGATAATACGCATAAGCGTAGTCTTTCCGGCTCCGTTTTTTCCCACCAAACCATAGATCGACTTTTTCGGTACATGAATACTCACATGATCCAGAACCGTTTTTGTTCCGTAGACTTTCGACAGGTTATCCGTTTGCAAAATATATTCCATATCATCGCCGCCTTTATTGTATTTATAATCAATGACAACAAACTGTGAACTTTATTTCAGTTCGAGTACCAAGTAAACTGGTTGATCGGTTATCCCTTCCAGGGCATGGAACTGTATTTCACATCATGTCCTCCCCGTCCATATCTTGACTGAGTGCTGAGATTGTACCATATAAGGTTGAGAAAACAACTGAAGATTTTCTTAAGTTTTCTTAATCTCCGGAAGTGAAATACATCTTTTCGTCTACAGTCCCCCATTTTTTGAACCGTAGATGGCGCAGAAATGATTTGCTTAATCTTGGCCTTAACGGTACAATCCAGGCAGTCAGAGGCGTGAAAAACGCTCCCCGTTCCTGTCGGTGGAGGACACCGACAAGGACTGGGGAGCGTCCTGTCCGCAGAACATACCGTACACTGTCCCAAACCGCGCGGAGGCAGGGTGGCTCAAGAGGGCAAAAGATGAAGGAAAAAGATCGCGAGTGAAAACGCAGCGTGAGCGGAACGCCCGCAGAAAGCGCCCAATAGCAGGGCTTTAATGTCCAGACGGATCTTCACACGCAGGAGGTCACTGGTTCGAGTCCAGCAGTCTCCACCAAAAAGTTCCTGATTTCGTAAGAAATCAGGAACTTTTTTTGCTTTACAAAGGAAAAGCTGAGCTGAAATTTTTGCTGTGATCAAAAAGCATATGGAGATGAAGCACCTAGAGACTGCTGGTAAGGACGTCTCCATTGCTGACTTCACTTATCCTGGAGTCTATAAACCAATTCGCGCAAAATTCTTGACACGACCATATAAGCGTTTCACGAGTTTTCGATTCCTGGTACAAACTCGTAGGGTAATGATAAAGCTGCGGTGGAAAATGTTTTCTCCATCGCAGCTTTCAAAGTACATATGTAAAACACATACAAATTTTAAGTATGAAATCTAGAGGCTAAAGAACAAACTGAATTTACCTATCTCCACCACTTTTATGCGTTCAGGAAAGGCCGGTATGATAGGGGATATTTAATCTCTCCTAACATAAATACTGGCAGAGGAGTTTTTTGTAATGAGGTGCATCTGTTTAACCATGTATGCAGGCGAATATTTAAAATCAATCTTTATCCAATAAGCGATGGCTGTTAAATAAGTTTCTACATTGCAGGAAATGTAGAGTTCACGATCAATGGAAGTATCTATTACAGTATCCTTAAATTGAATATCGAAAGTAGATATAAAAGTATCAACGACTTTTTTTAAAAAGTATTCTTTTACATTTAGGCTCTTTTTGAACTCTTCTGAGAATAACAGTTGATAAAAAGATTTGTTTTGGTATACATGCGTAAATAATGCTTCATTCGCTATTTGGGAAGCCTGTTGATGATTTATTGCCTTAAAAGATGAAATATAGTTGTTTATGTAGTAATTTATCTCATCGTCTAAAAAAGCAACTAAAAAAGCGGTTTTACTATCGTAATGGGCATAAAAGGTGCTCCGTGAATACCCGGCATGATCTACTATATCTGAAACAGAGATATCTTGCACGTTTTTTTGATTGCAAAGTTCAACAAAAGATAGCTTTAAATCTCTTTTCGTTCTATTGACTCTTTTGTCAGATAAGTTACTCATCATCTTCGACTCCGCAAAACAATATTTGATTTGTCTTTTTATGAATTTTGATACATTATAATCTATTTTTGTTAAGATTTCAACAATCGAATTAGCGTCTTTGGATTTTAGCATCCGCTGTCTGTAGTTTGGTATGAGAACACAAATTATAAAGTTTGGGCTTGTACAATATAATGATGCGCAACCTCACAGAATCCCTAAATAATATGTCTTTTTGATGGATATCGTACAATTTTATACTACTTGTATAATAGTGAACATAAGCGCAATTTATGATAATTGAAAAAATTATTAAAAACGATACAATTGTTTTAGGCTTTCAGGAAAACTTTTGGGCATATTTTTATTAGGAGGTATATTGTAATATGAATTTTTCCCAGTTGCTTTCCCCGATTACTATTAGAAATCTTACCATCAAAAATCGCTTTGTTGTTCCGCCGATGGATACAGCATTACCCAATCCCGATGGTACAGTAAGCCAGAAAATGATTGATTATTATGCGGCAAGAGCGAAGGGTGGTTTTGGACTCATTATTGTCGAGTACTGCCATGTAGATATCAAGGGAAAGCCTCATGTGAACAGCATTAGTGGATTTGATGACAAGTTTATTCCTGGCCTTACCGAATTAGCAAGCGCGATCCACAAATATGATGGTGCGCGTGCGTTTCTCCAGCTGCACCATGCTGGCAGACAAGGAAGTACGATCGCCAGTGGATGTGATACGCTTGTGGCTCCTTCCGCAGTGCCTGATTTTCTGAAAAATTTCAAGGTCACGGCTTTGACCACTGAAGAAGTATATGATTTGATTGAAAAGTTTGGTGACACCGCAGTGCGAGCTCAAAAGGCTGGCTTTGATGGAGTTGAAATTCATGGTGGTCACGGCTATCTGGTTGCAGAATTTATGTCTGGTCTGTGTAATAAGCGCACAGATGAGTTTGGCGGTGATTTCCGAGGCAGAATGCTGTTCCCTGAACTGATTATCAAGAATATTCGTAAAAAGGTAGGAAATAACTTCCCCATTACGATGAGAATCAGTGCCACCGAACCCTTGGCGGGCGGAAGAGATATCAATGAAAGTCGAGTAGTTGCAAAATATCTGGAAAGTGTTGGGCTTGACGCAATTAACATCTCCATTGGGCTGAACGGAGCGCAGAAATGGGTCATTGTTCCTAATCAGGTTCCCTGTGCCTATAATATCGCTAATGCAGAGGCTATCAAAAAATCTGTCAGCATTCCGGTAATTGGTGGGGGACGCATTAATGATCCCTATATGGCAGAAGAGATTCTGGAAAGCGGCAGAGCGGATATGATTTACTTTGGCCGTGGCTCTTTGGCTGATCCGGACCTTCCCAATAAAATTGCAGCAGATGCACCGGAAGAGATTATTCCCTGCATTGGATGTGTACAACGGTGCCAACTGCACCTTCGGAATCCCAAAATTGGAATTTCTTGCCTCATGAATCCTTTCACTGGCAAAGAAGGTACATGGAAAAAAATCCCCACAGAGAATCCGAAGAAAATTGCTGTTGTTGGCGCTGGCCCCGCAGGCCTAACATTTGCTCACCATGCTGCAGATCGTGGACACGATGTTACAATTTACGAACGAAGCGACCATGCCGGCGGTCAGTTCTGTCTTGCAGCAGTGCCTCCTTTTAAGCACGAGCTTGCTCGGGCAATAAAATATATGATTGAGGCGTGCAAAAGAAGCAAGGTCAACATCCTTTATAATACTGAAGCTACCAAAGAAATGCTTCTGGAAGGCAACTATGATGCAGTTGTTCTTGCAACAGGCGGTTTCCGTATTTGGCCTAAGATTAAAGGTATTGACGATGGAAATAAAGTCCTTGCTGTTGACATCCTGGAAGGAAAGAAACCGATTCATCAGGGTAAAGTTTTGCTTATTGGTGGTGGATTGGTTGGCGTTGAAACAGCAGACTATATTTCTGGCCGCCCTGGTCGGGATGTCACTGTCGTAGAAATGACAGATCAACTTGCTCCGCAGGCGTACTTTACTGCTAAAGATCTGCTCTTAGAACGGCTTGCGCAAAACAATGTGAAATTCTATATGGAGACCAAAGTGGAAGAGTTTACTCCGGATGGAGCGATTTGCACTAAAAACGGAGAGAAAGTTATCTTTTCCGGATTTGACTCTGTTGTTATTGCTATGGGGGCAAAATCTTATAATCCTCTCGAAGAAGAAATAAAAGATTCTTTTGCTGAAGTACATGTTATTGGTGATGCGGTTGAATCACGAAGTGCCCTGGAGGCTATTGAAGAGGCAACTAAACTCTCAATCGAAATTTAATGTAATACTTCTTTAGTTGTCTGGCGCAACCATAATTGCTGGCAGATGAACTTAGGTTATTACTGATAAGGAGGACATAATTATGGGACGTCTTGAGGGGAAAAAGATCCTCGTTTCTGGTGCAGCATCCGGGCTTGGAAGAGCAGGAGCCGTTATTTTTGCTAAAGAGGGTGCTGATGTCGCTGTTACAGATATCAATGTTGATGGGCTCAATCAGCTTTTGACGGAACTAAAACAGTATGGGGGCAACTATGTTGCTATTGCTGGCGACGCCACAATTGAGGCGGATGTAAACAATGTTGTGGATAAAGCGTTGGCTGCACTTGGGCGTATTGATTGTTTGCTCCAATCGGCAGGAGTTTCAGATCATTTTGCACCTGTGGCAAATGTCAGCAATGAAGAGTGGAACCGCGTTATCAGTATCAATTTGACTAGCAATCTGTATTGGGAACGTAAATTGATCCCGATTATGATTGAAAATGGCGGCGGAAATATTGTGAATGTATCTTCTGTTTGCGGACTGACTGGCGGTAGAGCGGGTGCGGCATATGTGGCATCCAAGTGGGGACTTATCGGATTGACGAAGAATACAGCCAGAATGTATGGCCGGCGTGGTATTCGGTGCAATGCGATTTGCCCTGGAGGTGTAGCAAGCACTAACTTTATGACGGGGATTACTCCTGACGAAGAGGGATGGGATATTGTTAAAAGCGGCTTCGGAACCTCGTTGAAGAAAGGAACTGAAGACCAGATTGCTAATACAATGCTATTCTTGGCTTCTGATGAATCTGACGGGATTAACGGCTATGCAATCGCTGTTGATAATGGCAGCACAGCCTTCTGATTAGGGAAACCAAAATAAAGGGGGAAATTATGGAAACTGAAAGAGCGATGCCTTTTTATGGGTGGTTCAATGTGTTGTTTTGCGCGTTGATCTACATCGGTGTCCAGACAATTTTTAACAATGGCTTTTATACCTCTGCAACATATTGTGCTGAAATTCTATCGATTTCCAAAACGTTACTTTATACAGCGATGACGGTTCATAGCATCGTTAGCGGCTGCTTTGCGTTTTTGACGGGAAGAATTATTTCTCGATTTGGCGTTAAGAAGACAGTTTTTATCGGACTGAGTTTTATGATTATCGGCTCAGCTATCATCCTTATTGTACCGAATATTGTCACTATTTACATTGGCCTTTGCTTGATGGGCATAGCGATTCCTTTAAGCACTAATATCCCTGGGCAGACAGTTATTACACGTTGGTTTGATAAACGCAAAGGCATGGCTATTGCTATTTTTGGTACAATCTATTCCGTAGCGGCTATGGTTGTTTCGCCGGTTGTCAGATCGTTGGTAATCAATCACGGTTGGCAAGCCTATTATTGGGCATTGCTGATTGGCGCTGGAGTAGCATTTATCATAGAGGCGCTCCTTGTCCGTGAAGAACCGTCAAAAATGGGTCAGGTTCCTGATGGCAAGTTGATAGAAGCAAAGGATATGAGTGCTGCAGAGCAGGAAAAATCTGCAAAGAAGAAGGCAAGGCAAACGTCCGCTGTTGAATTTACCGCGAAGGAAGCTGTACGAACAAAAGAGCTGTGGATTGTAACATTGATTTTCTGCGTGGCGCAGTTCTTGAATGTAGCGATCAAATCCCAAGGGCAGAATGCTATGTCATCTTATCTTGATCCTGTACTGACTGCCACGATTATTGGTGCATTTTCGACCATCAGCCTTGTTGGCCGATTGGGCAGTGGTGTGATTTCTGACTTTATGAGCCCCAAATATGTTCTTGTTTTAGGCTCGGTTCTTTCTTCAGGTGGCATGCTTCTTTTTATGCAAGGAAATACAAGCTCTGTCTTTGCGTGGCTTACAATCGCTCTTTCCGCACTTGGCTATGGCCTCCTGAATATCGGTGTTTCTACGGCATATGCTGGGTTCTTTGGCAGAAAGGACTATTCTAAAATCTTTTCAATCGGCGTTGGTGCCAGCACGATTGTTGCAGCAGTGGCGAACACGCTCACTTCAGTTGTGCAGGAGAAGATGGGATACCATGGTGTGTTTGTGCTTTGCTTGGCTTTATGCATCATATGTGTGATCCTTGCCATTTTCTGTAGGGCACCGCAAAAAGACTAGGGTTTTAACCTCCTCTCTCGTCCGTATTTTGCCCCTATATAAGGAAGATTTGCTCATAATTGGAGCACGCCATCGTTACGATATCCGACTTATCGGCACTGCAACGATGGCGTGCTCCAAATTAAAAACGGATGCAAACATCTTTAGGTATGGTATTATAAAAATGAATTCTGAGTTGTTATCAATAACTGTGCTTATTGCAATTATTGTACTGTCTACGATTTCCAATATCAACATTGGAATAATTGCATTTATTGCAACTTGGGCTGTTGGCGCATTTGTCTGGAAGCTTTCTATGGCGACAATACTGGACACATTTCCGAGCGATACAATTATGTTGCTGATTGCTGTTGGAATGTATTCTGGCTTGTTTAAGGAAACAAAGACTGGGGAATGGATTGTCGATAAAATTATTTTCTTAACAAAAGGGAAGCTATGGTTTATTCCATGGGTGCTATTTTTTGTTGCCTTGTTGCTAACTTCTATTTCCATGGGCATTATTTTTATGATCCCTATTTGTAGCACTTTAGTTAATAAGTATAAAATCAATCCTATGCTTATTACTGCTATGACGCTTTGTGGTGCACAGACTGGTTCTTTTTCGCCACTTTCTCATTATGGAATAATCACGAAGCAAATCGTATCCAACGTGGGATTGTCGATTGATTCGTGGTGCCTCTTTATTTTAGTTGTACTGTTTAATTTGTTTGTAGGTCTTTTGTCTTTTTCTGCATTTGGCGGTTTTTTACTTATAAAACAACCCAACGCTATATTTGAGGGAAAAGTACACAATAAAATAAAAATGCCTCAAACTTTGTGCTTGATGAGCTTACCTTGCCTTGCAATTTTGTTTTTTGCTGGTGTTGATGTTAGTGTTGCGCTGTTTATTATTTGTGTATTGCTTTCTTTTGTGTTAAAGTTTGAAAACAGACCAGCTATGCTTTTGGCAGTCCCATGGAGTGTTGTCATGCTAGTGGCTGGATTAATGATGTATGTGGGAATTCTTGAAATTTCCGGGACGATTGAGTGGTTGAGTACAACTCTTACCCAAAATGTTCCCGATACCATAGCAGGGTTTTTCCTTTGTCTTGCTACGGCGTTGATTTCTTATTTTGCGTCTTCGTTGGGGTCGATAGGAGCTATGCTTCCTCTAGCCACACCTATGATGCTTTCGGGGCAAATAAGCACGATTGGCGCTTGTGCAGCAATCGGAGTGTGTGCTACCATCGTTGATATAAGTCCGTTTTCTGCCTATGGAGCACTAATGTTGACTATGGTAGATGAAGAAGAACATCAAGTATACAATAAATTTAGATTAACCATGATTATATATGGCGGAATACTCGCATTTGCAGGGCCTTTTTTTGCGTGGTTGTTGTTTTGGGTTTTGAATATTGGATAGCAAGTAAAAGGTTAAACAATCTGTATGAATGAGGAACTGGATACCTTCTTTGGAGAAACGGATTACTATTGTTGCTCCACATGCTGATTCATATGGAGAATATCTGGGAAAATCTAAAAAGGCACCGGACAGAAAATTTTTCTTTCTATCCGGTGTCTGTTCTTTTTGTTGGCTTTTACATTATATCCTTGCATGACATGTTCTATGAAGGCTCTTATGGTCTGGGTAGTGTCAAGAGTTTTTCGCACTTTTGTTTGCAGAGCCAGGGATGGATGAAGTCAGTCAGCAATGGAGGCATCCTGATAGCGTTATGAACTGCTCTGCCATATGCTGGGCAAATGTATTTCATTTATATTCAGGCCTTTTTATATAGCGCTATCTGCCTTCATTGCCAGGGGTTATCCGTAAATGAGGAGGCTTTTGAAATCGGGGTTGGGAAGGCCACATATAGGCGTACGACAAAAGTACAACAGGCAGGCTGGATCGATCTGCCCGCTATCTGCCGCCAGCAGTGCAGATCCTTTGGAAAACGGCCCTTTTGCAGTGCCTTTCGGGTGGCTTTATCCTTTCAAATGCAGGAGGTCACTGGTTCGAGTCCAGCAGCCTCCGCCACGAAAATCCCTTAGAGCCGAAAGGCTCTGAGGGATTTTTCCTTTTTCCGGGGCAGAACCAGCCATATGGCCTATAAAAAAATACCCCTCAAGGGAATACGGCAGGGAGCCGGCAAGGCGTATTATCTGGGCAGTTCCCAATTTCGCTATGCGAGTGAGGTTTTCCATGACACATACGACGGCAGTGAGCTGTGATCCGGCAAGTGGCGGAACGGGACGATAGCTGAGCCGTAAAAAAGGGATCTCGCGTTTTTTGCAAACAGGTTTATAGATGCCGTCAGAAAAAGCGGGGAGGCCAATCCTTAAAAAGGATTGGCCTCCCCGCTCATATTTGCCTGCTTTTTCTCTCAAGCAGATCAGGCAGAACGGAAACAGACGCCCTTTTGGAGGCAGATTGCGCCCGTTTCCCTCACAGTCCCTTTCGGAATTGACCCAGGTTCAAGATCACTGCTGCCAGCAGCTTGCTTCTCTCGTACAGAGACTCCACAATGGCATACTCGTTGTCCGTATGGTTATTTTCGCCCCGGACGCCGCAGGAACAGAGGGTGGGTGTTCCCGCCAGCGTCAGATAGGACGCGTCAGAGACACCGCCCAGCACGATTTTTCCCGGAGAGCCATACCCATACTCTTCAGAGACGGCTTTGGTCAGTTCATACAGCTCCATGACACCGTCGATGGTCTCAAATGCCGGCATAGCCACACGATAGCTGCACTCGGTGGTGGTCCCTTCTACGTGCGTTTGTGCGCAAATGGCCTGGGCCTTTTCGATGGTATTCTCCAGCTCAGACTGCTTCAAAAAGCGCATATCCACATCCAGCTCACAGCGTCCCGGCACGGCGTTGGCCACCGTACCGCCCTGGATGACGCCGCAGTTGACCGTGCTGCCCTGGGAGAGGTCGGTCAGGGCCTGGAGCTCAAGTACCTTGTGGCACATCTCCTCAATGGCGTTGCGGCCGGCAGTGAAGTCATTTCCGGCATGGGCAGATACGCCGTTGACTGCCACATGAAATTCCACCCGGGCGCTGCGTCCGATGCACAGGTCGTTGTTGACGCGGCCGGTCTCCATGTTGAACGCGCACAGGCAGCCCTTGGCTTCCCGCATAATGGTTTCTCCCGCCTTATCGTTGTGTTCGTGGCAGGATTCCTCGTCAGACACAAAGCAGATCTTGATGGGCCGCTCCCGGAAACCGATCGCCGCCAGGGCCTTGACCACATACAGGGCGATGACGATACCGCCCTTCATGTCCAACACACCGGGGCCCCGGGCGTGTCCGTCCTCCACCCGGAAGGGGTTGGGACCATACTTGCCCGGAGGCAAAATGGTGTCGTAATGACCGCAGAACAGCACCGGCTCTCCGGGCAGATCGGGATTCAGGATGCCGGTGAGATAATCCTGGGCGCCGTCCCCCATGGGCAGGAGTGTGCACTGCATGCCGGTGCTTTCAAACTCCTGCTTAAAACGGTCCACTACCCGGCGCAGTCCCGCCAGGTCTTCGGAGTTTCCCTCCAGATTTACCACATCCCGCCACAGATCCAGCATCTCCTGGCGGTGGCTGTCTACATATGCCTCAATTTCTTTCTTCAATGTTACCATATCGCATTTCCCCTTGTATGTATAAGCTTCAAAGTTGATAAGCCGTACACCATCAGACTGTGAACCACCCATGTTGGGCAGCCGCAGCCTGGTGGAGTTGGGCCTTTTCTCTTTTTATTTGGCAGCGGCTTTCTTGCCCTGCACATAGAAGAAACGGGAGACCAGAATGCCCATCAGGATCACCAGCAGGGTCAAAATGCCGCCGTTGATCCCCAGCATGGAGCCAAAGTACAAAATCGCCACACCGAAGACCAGGGTCAGCAGGCCGGACTTGAGATTCTTCCGGGCCTGATCGGCAAAGATGGCGCCGAACAGGGCGGGCAGGATGTAACTGAAGGACGAGGTGATGAACTCCGGCAGCAGGGGGATAATCTGGGTGCCCAGCAGCACAAAAATGGTGATCAGGGACGCGGAGACCAGCACAGAGCAGGATACGCCGATGGTGCCCACCACGTCGCCTTCGTGGGTCCCGGGCTCCACGCCGGCCACCTTCTGGGCCATGGCGGCGGCGGGCATACGGATGTCACCGCAGCTTCCGGCCAGCCAGCCGATATAGGAGCCGGCGGCGCCCATGGTGGGATAGTAGGCAATGGGCTGGACGATCCAGGAAATGCCATAGCTGGCGGCCACGATGCCCCAGATCTGGAAGATCGTGCCCCAGGACGGCATGACATCATACCGCAGGCCCACATAGATCGCGGGGATGAAGTTGGCGATGATGGCCAGGCCCATCGTGATGCGGCCGTTGCGGATTACCTTTTTACTGTATTCCATGGCAGAAAACCTCCATTTATTATAGCACCAAATTTAGCCAACGATGGCCTGAGTTACCAACATTCCAAAAAGCAGGGAAATTCCAAGGGCCAGTTCCTGAAGCCGCTGGTGTTTTTTGAACGCCGTAGTCATCACCAGCATCATGCCGCCGCCCAAAACCGCGGGCAGCCACTTGGTGGTCCAGGTAAAGGTGTAGAGCTGGTTGCCCAGCAGGTAGGCAAACAGTCCCATGGTGGCGGCGCCCATCAGCACCTTGATCCACTTGGGGTCGTATTTGGTGTCCATCCAGGTGACCACCTTGTCCATCCGGTGGATGAGAAGGAAAACCACCAGCAGCCAGCCCAGGTTGTTCAGAGCCATGCCCCACAGGGAGTGCACGAAGGCCTGCAGGTCAAAGCTGGCGCCGCCCACCTCGGCACCGGTGATATCGGCCATCAGGGACACCACGCCCAGCTCAGTCCGGGCTGCACCCACGTCGCAAAGGCGCATCCAGGTGGTAGGGGAGCCGATCACCGCGATCAGGGCCAACACAGAAACCACAGGGGCCAGGGAGGGGCCCAGGCTGGTGAGGACTGCGGAACGCATACCGGCTCTTCTGCGGGAGCGATCGATGCCCAGCCGTTCCGCCTCTTTCAAAGAGTTTTTCAGAAAGATCAGTGCCTGGGCCACCGATGCTATCACGATCAGGCTTGATAAGATCCATAGCATTGGGCTGTTGATGATTGCGTTCATGTCCATTGTCTCCATACTTTTTTCCTCCAACATACATTTTTATATCTTTGCCAGCGCGGCGGAAACAAACATTCCTGCCAGCATTGATATTCCAAGGGAGAGCTCTTGCAAGATATGGTTTTTGGCGCACAGCCGCGTCAAAAGCAGCATACACGCCGCAGAAACAACCGCTGCCACAATGTGCAGCGGCGTCTGGCCAACACACGAGTTGGCCAGCAAATAGACAAACAGACTGGTGACAGCGGAGGCCATCAGCGCGGATACCAGCCCCTTTTCAAAACGCTGATAGAGACGATTGGTGATCCCCTCCATCCGGTGATTTAGGAGAAACGTCACAACGATCCAGCCTGTGCCGTTGAGGGCACAGGTCCACAGCGCGTAGGACCAGGCACTTATGCCGATGTTGCTGCTGAGCTCCTCCACACCGGCAAAGCTTGCGCCGATGGCCACATTGGCCAGTTCTGTCCGGGCGGCGCCTATGTTGTTCAGGTTGAACCAGGCGTTGGGGGCACCCACGATGCTGATCATGCTGACGGCGATGATGACCGGCGAGAGCGAGGGCCCTATGGCTGTAACGCAGGCCGACCGCATGGCGGAGCGGATCTGTCTGGAGGTGATGTCCAATCTCCGGGCTTCCTGCACGGCGTTTTTGAAGTAGAGAATGGATTGCGTCAGGATGATCGCGATCATGGGCAGACAGGAGAGCCAGATGTCTTTTCCGTTTATGATTTTCTGAAACGTCAGTTCATCCATCGTCCTGCCTCCCTCCAATTTACAGCCAGGTTCCTGGACCTGAAAAAGGCGTCCCTTGGATCATTGCGGATGGTGTCGATGCTGTGTCCCATGTTCTTCATCTTCCCCTTTTGTTGAAACTGCTTGCAATTATTTTGATTCGCTGTGTTATTTTGTAAATTTATTATAAAATTTGCTTTGGCGCCGAAAAACGTCCTTAAATCGCCGAAAATAAAAAGGGAGAGGAAACATCTGTTTCCTCTCCCAATAAAGGTATAGTACAAATACCACCCACAAGATGGCTCATTTTTCCAAAAAAATCCGCACGATTTGGGCTGGCCGCCCCTTCCCGCAGGACGCATTCCCCGCGGTGGCGGCATACCCGGCTGTCTTGAGTTTGTCCAAAATTCGGTTGGCGCTCCTGCAGCTGATGTCCAGCTTCTGGGCCAATTCCCGGGCGGTAATGACATCCCGCCCGTTGTCAAGAGCTCTTGCGATCTTTGTTAAGGTCCCCACGCCGATGCCCGTCTCCTGGGCGATCTGCTTCCACTGATCCATGGATGAGCCACTGCGCTCTCCCTTGCGAATTCCGCTGGGAACAATGTGAAGCTCCGTGTCGTCATCCGCTTGCAGTACGGCGCAGCTGTGTTTTGCACAGCGGCACTTTTCCAGCGCTGCTGCCGCCAGCCCATGGGCGTCAAATACCGTCTCACCGTATCCGATCCCGATCAGAACCTCGTATGGGCATACTTCCACCAGCCGATTCAACAGCGACAAGTGCTGCCCCATCTGGGCCTTCACCGCTTCTCTGGATGAGAAGATCATATAATTTGACAGGCCCTGTTCCACCACAGCGCCATTGACAAGAGTGGAAAACCGGTAGATTTCCCGAATGATATGGGCCCGATTCACTGCGCAGGCGTAGTCGTTCATCACCAGAGCCGAAATATCCGCAGAGCGGTGGATTTCAATGTTCAGCACCGCAAAATGCATATTTACGCTCCGCTTTGCTATGACCAGCTTCTGGGCAAAGGCGATCTGCTCCCGGATATTCGAGAGGGTGGGATTGGCAAAAATGTAGGGGATCGATGCCTCCTCCATCATCTTTGCGGTTGTGGTCAGCCGAGTGATACATCCGCTGACCCGCCTGTTTAAGAGATGCTCCCGATGGAAATCCAGCACCAGCTTATTGTAATCGGGACTCCGCGGATTCCCCTTAAAGCATTGGATACGGAGCCGGCTCTCATCATAGCCCAACTCCTTGTAGATCTCTTTGAGCACGGGCTTATCATAGGTATCGATGCTCAGTCTTGTGATATCCAGACCATGCCGCATTGCCACCAATAAGGCCCGGTAGATATCACTGCCGTCAGGGGGCAAAAAGAGCCATATGGTCTCCTGCTTCAAAGCATTCTTTGTATAGTAAAAGGCATTTCCCCCGGCAAAAATCACGGCGTTGAAGCGCTGCTGGCGATCCTTCAGCAGAGCGGGAGCCTCTTTATAGTCGATGTAAAATAGATACTCCACATCCACATCTGGGAAGTCGGTCTCAAAGACCTGTTGGAAGTTATGAAAATAAAGTTCCGGAAAAAGCTGCGGTAGTACAACTGCCATGCGCATAAGATATCCCCTTTTCTCTTTTCGATCCTGGACGCCGCTCTATACTCTTTTGCTTTGTATGTCCGCCCTTCCTGTCGTGCCTTCTGGAGGCTGTCATTTTTCCATCTGCCACATCACACGCCCACGGGGAAAATAGTCCATCTGCTCCCACGTAAGAGACAACCTTATTTTACTTCTTGTTTTACTACTTTATTTACTAATCATACAGTATGAATTCTGCGTACGCAACTCCATTCTTCGGCTGCCGCAGACACCTCCCCTATCTGGTGTGGCTCAACCCGGAGCCGGCGCCCACCCATCCCCACTTCTGGGGCCAGACCCATCTGAAACTGGCCAAGCTGTTCCCCATGTACGACCTGTCCGCCCAGAGGCTGGAGACCGCCGTGAGACGGCTCATGGTCAAATAGGGGCGCAGCCGTCAGACGGCAATGGCTTTGAAGTACAGACAACGGAACTCTTGAATCCCAAGGGCGGCGTTATCCGGACCCGGGCGAACGCCGCCCTCCGGCTCAGCCCGTTTCTGGGCCAGCAACATAAAAATTCAACGAAAAGCCCCCCGACATCTGATGATGTCGGGGACTTTTGATTGTGCAAAAGGCACCGCTGCGCCAGCGTTATGCGCCCATGTAGCGGAACAGGAAGGTCACGGCCTGGGCCCGGGTGCAGAGGGCATCCGGGGAGAAGGCGGAGGGGGAGGAGCCCAGGGTAATGCCCTGCCCGGCGGCCCACTCCACCGCGTCGCGGTAATAGGCACCGGCGGTCACGTCGGCAAAGCGCTTGGCACCGGCGGTGGCTTTGTGCCAGCGCCAGAGGAAGGTCACCGTCTGGGCCCGGGTGCAGGGGGCGTTGGGGGAGAAGGTGGAGGCGGTGGTGCCGGTGGTGATGCCCTGCTGCAGGGCCCATAGCACCGCGTCATACCAGATGGCATCCTCACTCAAATCGGTGAAGGGGTTGGCCGCGGCCTCCGGCCGGGGGCTGCCGGCGGCTCGCCACAAAAGCAGCACCGCCTGGGCCCGGGTGAGGACCTGGTGGGGGCTGAAGGTGGAGGGCGTGGTACCCAGGGTGATGCCCTGCCCGGCGGCCCACACCACGGCGTCGTGGAAATAGTCCGCTTCCGCCACGTCGGTAAAGGGGCTCCCGGCGCTCTCCCGGTAGCCCACCATGTACCGGGAAAAGTGGGGCGTGGTGAAGGTCACCGTCTCCGTCTGGAGGTCATAGGAGGTGTCCCGGAGGGTGAGGCCTCCCAGGTCGTCCAGGTGGTACACCGCCACGCCGTGGGCGGATTGACCCGGGGAGAGGACGTGAGGCAGGGAGACGGTGGCGCTGCCCCCGCCGAAGTGGGGGATGGACGCACCGTCGCTTGTGAAGTGCAGGTCGAAAACCGGGGCGTCGCCGGCGGCGGATTGCTGGTGTCCGTTCAGGTCCCCGGCGGCCACAGGGGACACGGTCAGGGCCACCTGTGGCCCCTGGGCCTGCCGGGCCACGGCGGTGATGGCGGCGGAATCCAGTGTCACGGTGGCGGCGCCGGAGGACACCGTGAGCACGGCGCTCTCGTGCTGGCCCAGGGTGTCCAGGGAGGCCACCGGCAGCAGCACCTCCACATGGGTGGCGCTGCCGCTGTCCACCAAAATCTCCAGGACCGGCGCGGTACTGTGCTCCGTAGCGGCCTCCAGCAGGGCGTCCACGGACTTATCCATGGTGTCGCTGTCCACCTCCGCCTTGGCGGTGGTGCCGGAGACCGTGGGCGTGACCTGGGTGGAGACGGTGGTGCTGCCGCCGGAGGTCTCGGGCTGGGAGGACTGGGGCGGCTGCACCGGCGGGGCGGTGTTGTCGTCGGAAGGACCGGAGGTGTCCCCCTCCGGGGCCTCCGGCCGGACCAGATACAGGCCGCCGCTGAGGCTCACCTGATAGCCCGGGGCCACAAAGGCCGTCGGATCGGCGGTGAAGCTGCCGCCGGAGATGGAGAGGGTGTCCTGCTCCGTGGCCTCCGCCACATGGATGCCGCCGGAGAAGGTGCCGCTGCGGATGCTGACGGCGGACCAGGCGTCCTGGGCGCCGCCGGTGAGCACCAGGGCGTCCGCCCCGGCGGAGAGGGTGGTGTCCTGAATGTCCACCGTGAGGGCCCCGGAGGCCTCCGGGCGGGAGCTGTCCCCGTGGATGCCCGTGTGGACGCCCCGGATGACGCAGCCGCTGACGCTGACGCTTCCCCGGCCGGCCAGGGCCAGGGCCGTGACGCCTTCGCCGTGGGGCCGGGAGTCGGTGATGGTGAGGCCGGAGAGGGCGGCGCTGACCTGCCCGCCGGTGGCGATGGCACTGGCGCCCTCTGCGGCGCCGGAGCAGTCGATGGTCCCTCCGGTGAGGGTCAGGGTGCCATCCTCCATGGAATAGGCGCTGCGGCCAAAGTTCCGGACGTTGACCTCCGTGGCCTCCACGCGGGGCTCTGCCCCGGCGGTGTCCGGCACCTGGACCGCGCTGGCGCCGAAGTCCGCTAGCGTCACCCGGGAGAGGCGGAGGGTGCCGCCGGTGACCTGGATAGTGACGGAGGGGTCCTCCTGCCGACCGTAGATGGTGTATCCGCTGCCGTCCAGGGCGACGTTCCCGGAGAGGATCAGCGTCTCCTCCAGCTGCACGTCGCAGGGCAGCACGATGGTCTCGCCAGAGCTGGCGGCAATGGCCTCCAGAAGGTCGAATTCAAAGTCCACGTTCCGGCTGCACCCGATGAAGGTGTTGTTCCGCTCCGCCCGGCCGTCTAAGTAGGTGCGGTGGTCCGGGGTGTCGTAGTAGGTTTCCTTGACGATGCCGGTGGCGCAGTGGGAGATGGTGTTGTCCTGAATGCGGGTGATCTTTCCGTCCCGGAGCACCAGCACGCCGCAGGCGGACCAGCGGTCGGCATAGGAGACATAGCCCTGGATGGTGTTGTCGGTGATGACCGCCTGGGCGCCCAGATCGATCTGGATGCCGTTGCCCGCCGCGCCGGGATAGGGCTTGCAGGCGATGTCGTTTCCGGTGAGGAGGGCGGTGCCGCCCTTGATGGTCACGCTGTTCTTGGTGAAGTTGGAAAACCGGCAGTTTTCAATGGTGATGCGTCCGGTGCTGGGACGGTCGTTGGTGCCCGCCTGGACACCGGAGGAGTTGTTGTGGCTGTTGTCGGAAACGCCCGCCACATGGATGCCGGACAAGGTGAGATCCACGTCTCCGCCGGCCACCTGGAGCAGGACCGTGGGCTCCGCCGCAGCCTGAAAGACAGTCTCCTCCCGTCCGGCGCCCACCAACGTCATGTCTCTGCCGATGGTCACCGGGCCCTCCAGGCGGTAGGTTCCGGGGGCAAAGACCACGGTGGTGCCGGGCTTGGTGTCGGCGGCGTAGGGGGAGGACTGGTCCAGGATGTCGCTTAAAACGGCCCCCTCGTCCACCAGATAGGTCACGTCCGTCACTTCTCCATACACATTGCCTACCAGGCCGGGGCCGTAGCCCGAGCCCCAGACGCTCCAGATGTTGTCGGTGGCGTCCATGGTGAGGCCGCGGACCTGGACCGTGCCCGCCCGGGCGGCGGACGCGCTGACATAGGCGTGGAGGGTCACGTTTTCCAAAGTGGCGGTGCCCAGGTCAGCGTCCTCATTTTGGGGATTGAAGTAAATGGAGCCGCTGAACACCTCCCCCTGGGTGCCGTCGGGGTGGGCCACCGGCAGCAATGTGGCGTTTTTCAGGGTGAAGTCCCGGCCCATGATCTCGATGGCCTTGTTGGGCTCGGACTTGCTCTGGAAGTCCACGCCGTCAATGGTGACGCCGTCGCCCCACACGGAGACGAAATCCTGGGAGGCCCAGGCGCCGTTGGGCCGTTCCACCGGGCTGATGATGACCACCTGCCCGCTGCCCACGATGGTCAGGTCGTCGGCGTGCAGGGGGAAATACCAGCCGCCCTGGCCCGGGGCATCCCAGTGGGCGTACTGCTCCAGGTGGTCCTGGGTGAGTTCATAGACGCCCTGGGCCAGGTGCCAGGTCTGCCCGTCCTCCTGGCCGGCCACGGCGGCGGCCAGGTCGTCGGCGCTGGCGATCTCGATCACGTCGCCGGAGAGGGGGAGACTGGAGACGGCGTCCTGGGGCTCCGCCTCCGGGGAAGGGGCGACCTCCGACGCTATGGCCGGGGGCGTCTCTGCCACGGTCCGGTCCGCGGCCAGGGCGGAGGCCGGCAGGAGACTAAGGCACATGGCGCAGGTAAGGAAAGCGCTCCAAAGGCGCAGGCGTGGGGTTGGCATGGTCGTTCTACCTCTTCTTTGCATTGGGCCCCTGGGCAGAAAACGGCTCTGAGGCGGCCCTCTTTATGGTAAATGCATGCACGGCATGCAGAGGGGATGAAATCGCCTCATTGTATCGGGAAAACGCCCAAAGCACAACCGAAAAGTGCTGGAAAGGGAGGGAATATATTCCAGGAGCTCCCTGCGCCGGCCGGACCTGAAAAGGCTTCTTCCGGCGTGGGGATAGAGCTTGAAGGACTGGGGAAAAGAGGAAAACAAAAAGCGGGACGGGGTTTCGATGCTCGCAATCGAAAATCCATATTTGACTTGCCTTGTCGTGCCCCATATAATTTTAGCTAGAAAAGTAAGTTAAATCTCTAACAAAGATGGGGGTCAAGATGACAGCTTTCCTGTACTTTGCGTTTTTGATTCTGATCGTTGCGATCGGATTCACCGTTTTTCGGCGGCCCATGTATGAGGTGATCTTCGGCGCCTTTGTGCTTCTGACGGTCTTCACGGGAAAGATCACCAGCATCTTCACCTATATGACCGGGGCCGCCAACACCTATCTGCTCTATACCATCGCGGCCTTTATCTGCTTTTCCATCTTCTTTGAAAAGACCGGCATCATCAGCGATATGATCCACATCATCATTGCCCTGGTGGGAAGATTTTCCGGGGGAGCAGGCTATGTGGCCATTCTGGCCAGTGCCGCCATGGGCGCCCTTTCGGGGACCGGTCCGGGCAACGCGGCGGCCATCGGCGTCATCACCATCCCCACTATGAAAAAGACCGGGTTTCCCTCTGAGCTGGCGGCGACGGTGGAGATGGCGGCCAGCTCCCTGGGACCGGTGATTCCCCCCTCCGGCGCCATCGTCATTTTGTTCGGGGCCCTGGACGCCTTTTCCCCACACACCTACACCTTTTCCCAGTTCTGGCTGCTGGCCTGGGTCGTCTCCTTTTGGTTTTTGCTTCACCGCTTCCTCACCCTCTTCTTCCTCATTCGGAAGTATGACGTCAAGCCTATCCCCAAGGAGGAGCGGATGCCCTTTGGACAGGCGCTGAAAAAGGGGTGGAAGACCCTGCTGTTGCCCATTGTGATCTTTGCCCCCTTCTTTGTCGACGCCTTTTATAACACCAGCTTCGTGGCGGACCGGCTGGGGGAGGCGGGGGCGGCGGCCTCGGCCAACATCCTGCTGACCACCATCCCCAGCATCGCCATCGCCTTTGTGGCTGTGCTGTACGTGATGAAGGGGAATCGGTTCTCTTTCCACAGCCTGGTGGACTGTTTGAAGGACGGCATTTCCGGCGTGGCCCCGGTGATCATCATGGCCTATGCGGGCTTTTGCATTACGGAGCTGTTCAACGACATCGGCGTGGCGGAGAGCATCTCCCTGTTCGTGGCGGACAAGCAGATCCCTCTGTGGTTCGCCGCAGTTATCTGTCCGCTGATCTTTACCGTCCTGGGCATGTTCATGGAGGTCACCTCCCTCTTTGTGCTGCTGGGACCGGTTTATATCGCCCTGGCCGCGGCGGCGGGAATCAACCCCATGCTGGCGGCTATGATGGTCAACCCCATGACCTGCGCTATGGGGCATATGACGCCGCCCTTCGCCCTGTGCTTTTATGTGTGCATGGGCATTGCGGAGTCGGATTTCAAGGAGACCACCAAGCTGTCGGTCATCTGGTGTGTGGGCCAGTATGTGCTGACAATTCTCATTTTGTATGGGCTGGTGCCCATGTTCGGCCTGCTGGGCTAGGAGGAGACGGGATGCGGAAAACGTGTATCAAAGCCACCCAAATGATATTTGCCTATGGCATGAGCGTCCTGTTGGTGGTATGCTTTCTTGCAGCACTTGCCTATGTGACGGCGCTGATCATCGGTCAGCCCGGGTCTGTGGCCATCCATCAGGTGGTCAGCGGCAGGGTCTTCCCCCTGGTCTACTATGGGGGGATTCTGCTGTCCTTTGACGGGATGCTGCATCTTTACTTGAAAGGGGAGCTGCTGTTCCGGCTGGACCTCCCCAAGCATCCCAGAAAAAAAGAGGAGAAGTGAGGGCTGACCGGCGAGGGCTGAAAAAAGATTACAAAGGGAGTTGGGGAAATGACACTGGCACAGCTGCGCTATTTCATGGAGATCGTCAAGACCAAGAATTTTACGGAGGCGGCCAGCAATCTGTACATTTCACAGTCCACCCTCAGCTACGCCATCCATGAGCTGGAGAGCGAGCTGGACATCTCGCTTTTTATCCGTCGTCCCAACAAGAAGATCGAACTGACCATGTACGGCGAGGCGCTGTACCCCTTCGTGGCGGACGGCATCCGCCTCATCGAGGAGGGCAAGAACCGAATCGCCAGCATGAAAAGCCCCCTGCACGGCACGATCCGCCTGGGCTTTTTCCACAGCATCGTGTTCTCCGCGGTGCCGGCTCTGCTGGCCTATTTCAAGGAGGACAACCCGGGCAACGAGATCGAGTTCCAGACGCTGGTATCCCACAACTGGGTGGACTTCCGGCAGCTGCTGCTGGACGGCAAGTGCGACCTGGTCTTGTCCGCAGGGAACATCGGAAACGGCTGCGAGAGCGTGAAGATCGCAGAGCATCGCATCTTCCTCATCGCACCCGCCGACCACCCCTACGCCGGGCGGGAGAGCGTGCGGGTGGAGGACTTGAAGGACACCCAGCTGGTCCAGATCGACGCCAACAGCAACATGGACCAGCGCATCAAGGAGATGCTCAAGGCCAGAGGAGTCTCCCCCAGAATCCAGTATGAGGCGGACTGGACGGCCCAGCAGCTGGCGGTGATGAACGGCAAAGGGCTTGCCCTGTCCTGCGACGTGGCCCTGGACGAGCGCTTTGTGCGCAAGGTCCCGGTGGACGACGACCTGGCCATCATGCCCCTGTACCTGTCCTGGACCAACAAGCAGAAGCTGTCGGGAGCCGTGCTGTACGTGCGGGACTACTATCTCCAGCTGGCCCAGAGAAAGGGCTCGGAGCTGATTTTTTAAGCCCGGACCGTCGGCCATGAACATACAAAAAGGGAGCGGAATGCCCTTGGGGCATCCCGCTCCCTTTTGCGCACTTTTTGGGGGAAAAGGGAGGTGCCTTCCGCCTGGCGGCGGGAGAGGGGAGAGACGATTTTTTCAGCATATAAATTTTCGATTCCGGCGTTAAATTAGTTGAATTGGACAGAAATGGGGGCCTTCGGTACAATAGAGTCAGCAAGGGTTGTTAAACTTTTGTCAGCACATTTCAGGTGATCGCGACACCCGGAATGTGGGATTGAAAAGTGGAACAAGCCAAATCTGGTTTTTTATTTTAGGAGGGATTCCAGTGGGTAAAAAAATGACAAAGCGTCAGAAGATGATCTCATATACCTTGAATTTCTATGTCACGTCCATCCTGATGTACATGATCACCCAGAATGTGGTGGCCAACATCATGGCCAGCTATCCGGAGGTGGCGGATTACACGGTCAAATCTCTGACCACGCTCCCTACGCTCTTTGGCCTGATCGCAACGTTTGCTATGGGCCCCATCGCCATGAAATTTGACAAGACCAAGCTTTTGGTGCTGGTCATGCTCAGCATGGGCGCCTTCTCCCTGATCTTCTTTGCCAACGGTCTGGCCCACGGGCCCTTTGAACTGTACTACGTGGCGGTGGTGTTCGGCGGCTTTGCCATGGGCAGCTTCGCACCGCTGATGAATCTCATCATCGGTGAGAACTTTGATGAGGAGGACCGGGCCGGCCGGATCGCCTCCTACAACGTGACCAACAACTTTGGCGCCTTCTTCATCCTGCTCATCAGCGGCCGGATCGCCGCCACCAACAACGGCGCTAACTGGCCCTATGCCTATCTGCTGGGCCTGTACTGCTTCCTGACCACCGCAGTGTTCTATGTGATGATCAAGAAGTCTGGCTACCGGGATGACAAGGCCGCCAGAGCGGAGCGGGCAGCGGCAAACGCCCAGGCGGAAAAGCCCAACGTGAAGTTCTCTGAAATCCCCAAGAAGGTCATCGGCATCGTGGCTGCTATCGGCATCCTCCACTGTGTGTTCTACATCGGCCTCAACGCCTACTACACCAACGTCTCCACCTGGATCAACGACAACGGCTTCGGCAACGCGGCCCAGGCGGGTAACGCCACCTCTCTGGTTCGGTTCACTCTGATTATCATGACGTTCCTGTACCCCTTCTGGTCCAAGGTGCTCAAGAGCTGGATGATCCCCTGCGGCTACCTTCTGGGTGCCATCGCCATGCTGTGCATGCTCAACATCCACTCCATCTGGGGCGTCTACGCCGCGGCCTTCTTTGTGGCCTTCGGCACCAGCATCGCCCACAGCACCATCTACTCCAAGGCCCTGAACTATGTGCCGGAAAACTTCGCGCCCATCTCCTCCACAGTGGTGTGGGGCCTGGCCAATTCCGGTGCCTTCTTTGCCACCTATGTCCTGGCGGCCATCTCCGGCGCCCTGGGCGGCGGCATGCGGACCCAGCTCATGGCCGGCTCCATCATCCTGGTGGCCTGCATGGTGGTGGCCATCGTGATCTTCGTGGTGTTCAACCCGGATAAGAAGAAGCAGGCGGTGTAAAGACCGCCGGGCAGACCCGTCAGATCTAAGAACGGAAAAGAGAGGACCTATGAACGATTTTTACTTTCAGCTCAGCACCAAATTCCACTACGGCAAGGGCGTGGTGGCCGGCATCGCCGACGAGATCCTGAACTACGGCACCAAGGCCTTTTTCATCTACGATGAGATCCCGGCCACTGTGTCCGGTGCCTACGACCTGATCCACCGGGTGTGCGGGGAGAAGGGCATCACCGTCACGGACTTCACCGGCATCGAGCCCAACCCCAGACACAGCACCATCGACAAGGCAAGAGCCCTGTTCCGGCAGGTGGGCGCGGATGTGGTCATCGCCCTGGGCGGCGGCAGCACCATCGACTCTGCCAAGGCCCTGTGTCTGACCGCCACCTATGAAGGAAGCTGCTGGGAGGTCTTTGAGGCGGCGGACAAACTGGAGTCCCTCTCCACCCAGGGGAAAAAGGAGGAGGGCGTCTTGCCCCTCATCACCATCCCTACCATCGCCGCCAGCGGCTCGGAGGTCTCCAACGTGGCGGTGATCGCCAACCACGACAAGAACATGAAGCTGGATTACCGCTCCGACGCCTTGCGGCCGGTGGCTGTGTTCACAGACCCCACCTACACCTACACCGTGCCCCCCTTCCAGACCGCCTGCGGCATCCTGGACATTATGTCCCACTCCTATGAGGGCTATTTCAGCCACAGCGCCGGCAGCATGCAGGACGGCATCTCCGAGGCCATCCAGCGCACCTGCGTGGAGCACGGCAGAAAGGTCATGCTGGTCCCCCACGCCTATGAGTCCAGAGCGGAGCTTTTGTGGGCGGCCCAGCTGTCCATCGCCCACCTGTCCGACCAGGGTCGGAACTTCGTGGGCAACATCCACGCCACGGAGCGCGTGGTGGGCAACTACTTCGGCTTCCCCCACGGCGCGGGGATCGCCATCGTGTCCCTGGCCTGGTTCAAGTACGCCCTGAACGACCAGACTGCCTACCGCTTTGCCAGATGGGCCAAGAACGTGTGGGGCGTGGACCCTGCCCTGAGCGACATGGCGGCGGCCCAGGAGGGCATCCGGCGCTTCGAGGCATTCATGGAGGAGCTGGGCGTGCCCACCCGGCTGAGCCAGTCCCGGGAGAAGGTGTCCCAGGAGCTGGTGGCCCAGTGCGCCGACGAGGTGTGGGAGCGTGTGGACGCCAGCACCTGGTTCAAGCCCCTCCACGACAAGCAGGAGCTGCTGGACTTCCTGATGCTGGCATGGTAACGGACCTCTGTCAAGAATCGGAGAAATTCTATTATTTTAAGATTGGAGCATTGAACAATGGATGGTTTCAGATTTGATACACAGACCTGCCTGTACTACGGCAGAAACGCGGTGAAGGAGCACCAGGAGGTGTTCGACGACTTCGGCAAGAAGGCCGTCATCGTCACCAGTAAGTTCGCTGAGGGCTGCCCCAACCTGGGCCTGGAGGACGTCAAGGAGATCTTCGACGCCAAGGGCATCGCCTATATGGTCATCGACTTCACCATTCCCAATCCCCCGGTGGAGAACATCGAGGAGATGTACGAGAAGACCAAGGACTTCCATGCGGACTTCATCGTGGGCATCGGCGGCGGCTCCTCTCTGGACGCGGCCAAGGCCCTGGCTCAGCTGACCGACGGCAAGCGCAAGGATCCGGAAAAGTCCGCTATCGACATCTTCTTCGGCCACGGCAAGCCCTATGATAACTACCGCAACATGTGCGACATCCCTGTCCTGACCCTGCCCACCACCGCAGGCACCGGCTCGGAGGTCACCGGCGGCGCAGTGCTGACCCGCAACGACATCCACACCAAGATCGCCATGAACCAGTGGCTGTATCCCGTGGTGTCCTTCGTGGACCCCCGGTATATCGAGGATTCCCCGCTGTTCTTGCTGGACACCGGCGTCATCGATGCCCTGGCCCACGGCGTGGAGAGCTTCATCCGCCGGAAGGATCACCTCTATGCGGCGGCCAACATCATGAACCAGGGCATCTCCAAGATCGCCTTCCAGCTCTTTGCCGAGTTCAAGGACAATCTGCTCAACGATACGCTGACCGCGGAGGACTATGACAAGATCGCTCTGGCCTCCATGATCCAGGGCATCGCCTTCATGCAGTCCTGCACCTGCATCCCCCACGGCATGGGCTATCCCCTGTCCCACTACTATGACATCTGCCACGGCCTGTCCTGCGGTGTGTTCCTGGGCGAGTGGCTGAAGAACTTCAAGGACCAGTCCCTGATCCAGGAGGTCATCACCGACTGCGGCTTCAAGACCTCCGATGAGTTCGCCGACTATGTCCGGGCCCTGACCAACCGGGACGTGGAGCTGGAGGTCACCGACGAGGAGATCCAGAAGTGGTCCGATCAGTTCATGGCCCAGCAGACCTGGCGGATCGAGTCCAACCCGGAGGAGCTGACCAGAGACGACATCTATACCATTTACAGAAGAGCTCTGGCCAAGTACATCAAGGAGTGATCCCCTACCCCAAAGGTACACGCCTGCCAAAGGGCAGGCGGCAACGAGCAGCGAAAAGAGGTTATATATGGCTACAAAATATCCCCATTCCTTTACCCCGCTGAACATCGGCAAGGTTCAGATTCGGAACCGCTATGCCCTGGCGCCCATGGGCACCGGCAGCATGGGCGGTCCCAAAGGGGAGTATACGGACAACACCATCGAGTACTATCTGGAAAGAGCCCGGGGTGGCTTTGGCCTCATCGTGATGGGCAGCATCATCGTGGATATGGAGGCCCAGAAGCCGGACCTGATCAACGGCCCCATTCCGCCGGCCTACGCGCCGTCCGTGTGGAGAGAGTCTGCGTGCCGCCTGGTGGAGCGGATCCACGCCTACGGCACCAAGGTCTTTATGCAGCTGGGCTTCGGCCACGGCAGACAAAAGCCCGGCCAGAAGGCCCCCTCGCCCATCCCTAGGTACGCAGATCCCAGCGAGATCTGCGAGCCCATCACCGTGGAGGAGATCCACACCAAGATCCGCTACATGGTCAAGACCGCCAAGATGGCCAAGGACGCCGGCTTTGACGGCGTGGAGGTTCACGCCATGCACTGGGGCTACCTGCTGGATCAGTTCGCCATGGCCCTTTGCAACTTCCGGGAGGACGAGTACGGCGGGTCCCTGGAGAACCGCCTGCGGGTCCATAAGGAGATCGTGGAGGGCATCAAGGCCGAGTGCGGCCAGGACTTCCCGGTGTCCATCCGCATGGGCATGAAGTCCTACATCAAGGGCTTCCACAAGCCCTCCCTCTTCGGCGACGAGGAGGCGGGCCGGACCATCGAGGAGGCCTGTGAGATCGCAAAGCTCCTGGAGTCCTATGGCTATGACATGCTGGACTGCAACTCCGGCATCTACGACTCCTTCTACTACGCCGTGGCCCCGGCCTATATGGACAAGGGCTACAACATCAAGCTGGCCAAGGAGATCAAGAAGCACGTCTCCATCCCCGTCTTCGTGGCCGGCAAGATGAACGACCCGGAGCTGTGTGAGCAGGCCATCGCCAACGGCGAGATCGACGGCGTGGCCCTGGGAAGAGCCGGCCTGGCGGACGGCGCCTATCCCCAGAAGCTCATGCGGGGCCGTCCGGACAAGATCCACCCCTGCATCGCCTGCGGCAACTGCATGGCCTCCTCCTTCTCCAAGGTCTCCGCCACCTGCGCGGTAAACCCCATCGGCATGCGGCCGGGCCAGTATCCCCTGACTCGAGCGGTGCAGCCCAAGAAGGTGCTGGTGGTGGGCGGCGGCGTAGGCGGCATGGAGGCCGCCCGGACCGCGGCCACCAGAGGCCACAGCGTCACCCTTGTGGAGCGCTCCGACAAACTGGGCGGCCGTCTCTTTGACGCCGGAGTGCACAAGTTCAAACAGGACATCCGCAACCTGGCCAAGTGGTATGCCCAGGAACTCAAGGACCTGGGCATCACGGTGAAGCTGGGCACGGAGATGACGCCGGAGGACATCCGCGCCAGCGGTGCCGACGCGGTGATCTTCTCCATCGGCGCCGACGCCGTCATGCCCCGCAGCATCCCCGGCATCGACCACCCCAAGGCCGTCTCCTGCACGGATGTGCTCTCCGGCAAGCGGACCGTGGGCCAGAAGGTGGCCATCATCGGCGCCGGCCTGGTGGGGGCTGAGATGGCCTATGACATGGCCAAGGAGGAGGGCAAGGAGATCGTCCTGGTGGACGGTCTGGACGACATCCTCTCCAACGACCCCGACGGCGTGCCCTTCCAGACCCGCTGGATGCTCAACGAGCTGCTGGACCTCCACGGCGTCAAGAAGTACATGGGCCACATGCTGGCGAGCATCAACGACCAGGGCTGCGTGCTCAAGAGCAAGAGCGGCGAGCTGGTGCCCATCGAGGCGGACAATGTTATCATCGCCATCGGCTTCCGGGCCAGAAAGTCCATGTACGAGGCCCTCTACGGCACCGACATGGAGGTCTATGAGATCGTGGCCGGCAACGGCATCGGCAGCATCGCCAGCCAGGTCAACGCCGCCTACGAGATCACGAGAAATCTGTAAAGCAGCGGACCTGCACAGGCCGCCTAGTACATTTTGGTTGCTTTTCCCATATCTCTCTCTGATAGGATAAGGAGAGATTGTCTCTGGGGACATAACCGCCGAAGGCTGACACTCCGCTGAAGCAGCCCTGGGGCTCCGGAGATCACCGGAGGGAGCGGCTGCCTTCCATATTGAATATGCACATGCTCACTGGGCTATGGGATGGATGTTGCCATCTCCATAGCCCAGTGAGCATGTGGGGGCTTTTTCCTTTAGAGACAGGCGAAAAGAACAGGAGAAAGAGATGAGGAACAAATGCCAAAGTCGTGGAGACGGACCCTGTGCTGCCTGACAGGTGCCGTGCTGTGCCTGAGCCTGACCGCGCAGGCGGCAGAACCGACGCAGGACACCCAGGTGCCGGAAGAGGAGACCGTTCAGATGGAAGCGCCAACCCAGGAGCCCCAGACCGCTCCCGAAGAGGGGGACCAGACAGGGGACACGCAGGCTGTCCCGGAGGAGGAAGCGCCTGTCGCCTATGGTGACGTGAGCGAAGGGGACTGGTTCTATCCGGCTCTGAACTGGTGTGAGCAGGCGAGACTGCTTCGGGGCATCCCTTGGCTTGGCGTGTTTGGAAACGGGCAGACCGTGACCCGGGCCATGTTCACCACCATGCTGGCCCGCCTGCTGGAGCCGGATCTGGCCTGGGAGGAGACGCCGGTCTATACGGACGTACAGCCCGGGAGCTATTACTATCAGGCGGTGTCCTGGGCCGGCGCCCAGCACCTGGTCTCCGGCTACGGCGACGGGAGCTTTCACCCGGAAGAACTGCTGACCCGTCAGCAGATGGCCGTGCTGCTGGCCTCCGCCGCCCGGTATCTGGGCTATGATGTCACCCCCACTACCACACCGGCAGCGCCTACGGCGTCTACAACCTGATCTCCTACAACCCCACCACAAAGAGCGGCGTGATGGTGCTGACCAGCGGCGCCAGCGCCACCAAGGGCGCCTACGGAATCTACGCCGTCTGTGGGGAGATCAGCCGGATGCTGTATGAAGCGGACCCTCAGTGAGACACGAGCTGGAAATGCAGGCAGTCCCCGGATGGACAGGGTGCCTGACAGGCGGAGCTGTGCAGGAAAGCCATCCGGCAGGACCATGCAAAAAATGCGGAGCGGCACAACGAAAGCGGTGTCGATCCACGTTCTTTCACGGCATAAAAATGGCGCAAGAGACACATGCACCGGTAAATTTGTGCATATTTTTCCGCTCTCGTGAAAAACCCCGGAAAAATACAGGAAAAAATCATCAAATTAGCAAATGCATTTTTTTGTCGATTATGGTATAGTAAATGCGGTTTGAGCCCGAAGCCAGACCAAAACACCATAGGAAACCGCATATTGCCCGGCCAAGGAAGCGCATCAAAATTTTCTTGCGGCCCAGGGAGAACACGGTAGCAAAGGCGCTCGCAAACTTTTTGAGGGATGTTTGTGAGGGCTTTTTTGTTTAGGCGGCTGGGCGCTATCCTGTCCGCCCAATCCAAAGGAAAGAGGTACGAGAGATGGAAGCAAAAGTCGACGCCAAGACCGAGCGGGTCCGAATTTGGGAGGAACTGCTGAAGGTAGCCAAGCCGGACTCCAAGTTCAGCTGGCAGTTCTCCGAGTTCATCTGCGACTATGAGGGCAGCGAAAAGGGCACCGAACTGCTCACCGCCACGGACATGTACAAGAACGCCAAGGTCATCTTCATCACCCCGGACAACAACCTGGAGACCCTCCGGGAGCAGGCCTTCCGGGACAAGAAGACCGTGGTCATGACCAACTACGGCATCACCCGGGGCTTCTTCCTCATCGCCCCCGGTCAGATCCCCGAGGGGAAGGAAGAGGTTGCCTCCCTGCTGGACGGCGTGTCCCGCTACTGGAAGCACCAGACCCTGGCCCAGCTGCAGCAGTCCGTGGGCCACATCGACATGATGGTCACCGGTGCCTCCGCCATCACCCCCAGCGGTATCCGCTTCGGCAAGGGCCACGGCTACTTTGACCTGGAGTGGGCCATGCTCTCCTCCAAGGGCCTGGCCGACAACTCCACCGTCATCATCGGCGCCGGCCACGACTGCCAGGTGGCGGATGTGCCCGTCACCGTGGAGGAGTATGACACCGCCATCGACTTCATCGTCACCCCCACTCGTATCATCGAGACCCGCCATGAGTTCCCCCGTCCCAGCAAGGGCATCATCTGGAGCCGCCTGGCCCCGGGTATGCGGGAACAGATCCCGCCCATCCAGGAGCTGTGGTGCGAAGTCCACTGCAAATGAGCGGGGAGAAGCAGACTCCCCTGCTGGAGCTGCAGGGGATTACCAAGATCTTCGGCGGGGTAGCCGCCAATGACTCCATCAGCCTGAAGCTGCACCGGGGCGAGGTTCTGGCGCTGTTGGGCGAGAACGGCGCCGGCAAGAGTACGCTGATGAACATCATCTACGGCATCTACCGCCCCGACGCCGGCAGCATCCTGGTCAACGGCCAGAAGGTGCGCATCACCTCTCCTAAGGACGCCATGGCCCACGGCATCGGCATGGTGCACCAGCACTTCATGCTCATCGGCCGGTTCAACGCGGTGGAAAACGTCACCCTCATCACCCCCGACGCCTCCTGGTCTTTGCTGAAGAAAAAGGAGATCCGGGCCTCTCTGGAGGAGCTCAAGGCCCGCTATGGCATCGAGGTGGACCTGGACTGCCCGGTGGAGCAGCTCAGCATCAGCATGCAGCAGAAGATCGAGATCCTCAAGCTGCTCTATACCGGCGCGGACATCCTGATCCTGGACGAGCCCACGGCGGTGCTGCTGCCCCAGGAGTGCGAGGCCCTGTTCGAGATCATCCGCCACATGGCCCAGCAGGGCAAGGGCGTCATCTTCATCAGCCACAAGCTGGACGAGGTGCTCCAGATCAGCCAGCGGGTGGACGTGCTCTCCCACGGCCGTATCACCGGCGAGGTGGAGACCGCCCAGGCGGACAAGGACCTGATCGTGCGGATGATGTCCGGTGACAATGTGCCGGATATGTCCGGCTACGTGAAAAAGCCTCCCCAGGAGGAGGCGGCCCTCTCCTGCACGGGCCTGGTGGCCTTTGACGACCGGAAGGTCCGGACGTTGGACGGCGTGGACCTGACGGTCCACCGGGGCGAGATCGTGGGCGTGGCCGGCGTGGAGGGCAACGGCCAGGACGAGCTGGCCGAGGTGCTCGCCGGCGTCCGCCGGGCCACCGCCGGTCAGATCTCCATCGGAGGAAAGCAGATGGACCTGTCCGACCCTGCCGGCTTCATTGCCAGCGGCGTGGGCTATATTCCCTCGGACCGGAACACCGTGGGCACCGTGCCCGATTTTCCCCTGTCTGAAAACTGGCTGCTGCGCAACCCCCACTATCCCAAAAAGCACGGTCTGACGGACCTGCGGGCCGTCCAGGCCCAGACCGCCCGGGCCATGCAGGACTTTGACGTCCGGGCCGCCGGCCCCGGCGAGCGCAGTGCCAACCTCTCCGGCGGCAATCTGCAAAAGTTTATTCTGGCCCGGGAGCTGGAGTCGGAGCCTCAGGTGCTCATCTGCTCCTATCCCACCCGGGGCCTGGACGTGAAGGCCTCCTGGTTCATCCGCAGCCAGCTTACCAAGGCCAAGGAGCGGGGCGCCGGCGTGGTGCTCTTCTCCGGTGACCTGGACGAGCTCTTTGCCATCTCCGACCGCATCGTGGTGCTCTACCGCGGCCGGGTGGTGGGTCAGCTGCGGCCGGAGGAGACCACGGCCCAGGAAGTAATCCTGATGATGATGGGGGGAACGGCATGAAGCGCTTATCCTTTTTCCGGGAGAGCCTGGCCCACTACCAGGGAGCCAGCCGGGCCCGCAAGCTGGTGATCCTGCTTTTGAGCGTGGCGGCAGCGATGCTGGTGGGCTCCGTGCTGATCCTGGCCGTAGGCGCCAACCCCCTGGAGGCCTACTACTATATGCTCATTCGGCCCATCACCTCCATCTCTTCCATCGGTGAGGTGGCCATGTACTTCACCCCGCTGCTGCTGGTGGGCATCGGCGTGGCCTTTGCCTTCCACGCCAAGCTCAGCAACCTGGGCGGCGAGGGCCAGATGCTTTTCGGCGCCCTGGGCATGACCCTGGTGGGCATTCCCCCAGTGGGCGACGCCCTGGGGATATGGTCCTTGCCTCTGGGCATTTTGCTGGGCATCCTGCTGGGCGCGGTGTGGGCGGCGGTGGCCGGCTTCTTCCGGGTCCGGTTCAACGCCAGCGAGATCGTGGTGACCTTGATGCTCAACTACATCGCTGAGCAGTTCATCAGCTATGTGGTGTTCTACCCCCTGCGCAGCGGCGCGGAGCCCCAGTCCGCCCGAATTGTGACCTCGCTGCCCAAGCTCTATGAGGGCTCCCGCATCAACTGGGGCGTGATTTTGGCGCTGCTTTTGACGGTGGGCTACGCGGTGGTGATCCGCCGGACCCGGTTTGGCTATCACCTGCGGGCTCTGGGCGGCAGCCGCCGGGCGGCGGAGTACAGCGGCGTGAAGAAAAACCGCTACTACTTCCTGGCTCTGGCCCTCAGCGGTGCCCTCTGCGGCCTGGCCGGTGCCGTGCAGATCAGCGGCAACACCATGCGCCTGATGGAGGGCGTGGCCGGTGACTTCGGCTTCAGCGGCATCGTGGTGGCCATGCTGGGCAGCCTGCATCCGGCGGGCATGGTCATTGCGGCGCTGTTCATGGCGCTGCTGGAGGCTGGCTCCGTGACCATGCAGGTCCGCACCGGCATCCCCGTCTCCTTCACCAGCGTGCTGGAGGCATTGATCGTACTGTTTATCCTCCTGGGCATGGCCATCAGCGCCGCCCAGAGCAAAAGGAAGAAGGTGAGCAAGACCTGATGAACGAGACCAGCCTTTTGTCCTCGGCCTTCCTCACGGCCCTGTTCTCCTCCGGCGTCCGCCAGAGCATCCCCCTGATCTACGGCTCCGTGGGCGACACCGTGTCCGAGCGCTCCGGCGTCATGGGCATCGCCCTGGAGGGCGAGATGCTCTTCGGTGCCTTCTTCTCCTATCTCTTTGCCCTGCGCACCGGCAGCCTGTGGGTGGGTGTGCTGATGGGCGCTGTGGCCGGCATGCTCAGCAGCCTCATCGTGGCGGTCTGGTCGGTGCTCTTCCGCCAGGACCAGTCCATTGTGGGCATCATGTTCAACATCCTGGCCACTGGCTTTACCAACTTCCTCAACCGCATGATCTTCGGCACCTCCAATGCCAACATCAGCATCGACACCTTCCAGCCTATCGCCATCCCGGGCCTGTCCAGGATCCCCGTGGTGGGAGAGATCTTCTTCAACCAGGACATCCTGGCGTACCTGTCCGTGGTGCTGGCGGCGGTGGTGTTCTTCCTGCTGCGCCGGACCAAGCTGGGGCTGCAGCTGGGGGCCGTGGGTGAAAATCCCCGGGCGGCCCAGGCTGCCGGCATCCAGGTCTACCGGGTGCGGGTCCTGTCCTATATGTTCTGCGGCTTTGCCGCCGGCGTGGCCGGCGCGTCCCTGACGCTGAGCACCGTGGGCACCTTTACGGAGTCCATCTCCGCCGGCCGCGGCTTCATCTGCCTGGCCATCGTGATCTTGTCCCGTTGGAATCCGCTGACGGCTCTGGTGGCCAGCTTCGGCTTCGGCTCCATCCAGGCCCTGCAGATCCGGCTCCAGGTCCAGGGCTCCGCCCTGCCCTATCAGGTGTTCGTGGCTCTGCCCTATCTCATCACCGTGCTGGTGCTGGCACTGGCCGGCCACAACATCCGCGCTCCCCGGGAACTGGGCGTTCCCTTTGAAAAGGAGAGCCGCTGACCTATTTTGTATCCTGTCCCCCTTGTGGGGAGGAAATATTTAGGAGGTAACCAACCCATGAAACGAATTTTCTCTCTTGCAATGGCTCTGGTACTGACCCTGGGTCTCATGACCGCCTGCGGCAGTTCCACCACCACCGCCAGCAGCAACGGCTCCAGCGCTGAGAGCGGCGACGCCGCCGGCGAGCGCACCACCGTCACCAAGATCGCCGTGCTGCTGCCCGGCTCCATCACCGACGAGTCCTGGAACCAGACCGCCTATGAGGGCCTCCAGCAGATCGAGGCCATGGGCTATGAGACGGCCTACACCGAGAACGTGGGCTCCAACGACATGGAGGCCGTGTTCCGCAGCTACTGCGAGGACGGCTATGACTTCGTCATCGGCCACGGCGCCCAGTACGGCGATGCCTGCTGCCGTGTGGCTGTGGACTATCCCGATGTGAACTTCTTCATCACCGGCAACGCCCCCGAGGATGTGCCCGCCGAGGAGCTGCCCGAGAACATCATGTTCGCCGACTACCGTGAGTGCGAGGGCGCCTATGTCTGCGGCGCTGTGGCTGGTCTGATGACCCAGAGCGGCAAGGTCGGCTATGTGGGCGGCGGCAACAACACCACCCAGCAGTCCGACAAGAACGCCTTCATCGAGGGCGTGGCCAGCGTGAACCCCGATGCTGAGGTCAAGTCCGTCATCACCGGCACCTTCGACGACTCCGCCCTGGGCAAGGAGACCGCCATCGCCATGATGGAAGAGGGCGTGGACGTGATCCTGCAGACCTGCGACCACACCGGCCTTGGCGTGCTGGAGGCCTGCAGCGAGAACGGCATCTACTGCCTGGGCTACACCACCGATCAGTCCTCTCTGGTTGCTGACGGCCTGTGCCTGACCTCCATGCTCATCGACATCCCCACCATGATCTCCTCCCAGATCGACCTGATCAAGGCCGGCGGCTACGGCGGCCAGACCTTCCCCGGCCTCCACGACGGCGTGGTCAGCATGTCTGCTTTCAGCGACAAGGTGCCTGCCGATGTGGCCGAGCAGGTCAACGGCATCATCGACCAGATCAAGTCCGGCGACCTGGTCATCACCCCCAATTACAGCGAGGAGTAATTCTTTTTTCCCCTTCACACAAAACGCCGCAGAGCATTGCTCTGCGGCGTTTTTTGCGGTGTATGGTTTTTGCGATTCCGGTCAGACTATGGGAAAAGGAGGCGCGTCCCATGTCCTTTCTCATTCTCTGCCTCACCACATTGGGGTCCTTTGCCGCCCTCTTTCTGGCGGCCAAACTCATCGGCCACAAGCAGATCTCTCAGCTGGACTTCTTCGACTATATCACGGGAATCACCATCGGCTCCATCGCGGCGGAGATGGCCACGGAGCTGAAGGAGCCGTGGAAGCCGCTGACGGCCATGCTGCTCTACGGAGGCATCACGCTGCTGCTGAGCGTGGTGGCCAACAAGTTCCCCAGGACCCGCAGATACCTGTACGGCGCCCCGGTCATCCTCATGGATCGGGGAAAGCTCTACCGGGAAAACCTGAAGAAAGCCAAGCTGGACCTGAATGAGTTCATCGTCCTGTGCAGGCAGCAGGGCTATTTCGACCTCACCGCCATCCAGACCGCCATCTTTGAGTACAACGGGAAGCTGACCATCCTTCCGGTCAGCACCCGGCGGCCCGCCACGCCGGAGGATATGGCGCTGACCCCGGAGCAGGAGCTCCTATTCACAGAGCTGATTATGGACGGCCGGATTTTGGAAAAAAACCTCAAGGGCATGGGCTTGGATCAGACCTGGCTGGAAAAACAGCTCAAAGAGCGCAACATCCGCTCCGCCAAGGAGGTGTTCCTGGCGGTGTGTGACAAAAACAAAAATCTGGTGCTCTATCAAAACAGCGGCGGGAAGGACGCGGCAGGGCCGGTGAAGTGACCGATGCGCCCTGCCTGGGTGCAGCTTTGCATCCCAACCCAGAGAGGAGGAATCACAATGGCGAAAAAAGGAATGGCCCGTCCGGACTGGACCCACACCCAGCCCCGCAATGAGGTGCCGCCCGTGCCCCAGATACAGGGCAAGGCCAAGCATGGAAAAGAGCGGGCAAAGCCCTTGGAGGGCGGAGCCGGCCGGGAGCGGAAGGACTGACACCTGACACGCCGGCCACAGCGCAGGAGGAAGGGACTGTTCCGCAAAAGGGAACGGTCCCTTCCTCCTTTTCCCCCTGCAAAAGGGGAAAGTCCGCCGCCTTCTCTGAAAGGGGAAAGGCGGCGGACTTGTCACTCGATCTGCATGGTCTGCATCTGCTCCTTGGTGGTGCCCCGCCGCTTTCCGTATTTCACCCAGTAGGAGGTGGAGGCGGACACGAACCACTTTTTCGTCAGGGGCATGGTGACAGAGAAGGTCTGGGGCGTGCCCTGGGCAATGGAGCGGGCAAAGCGCTTGATCTTCCTCGCCGCCAGAAAGCGGAAGGGGGAGTCCAGGATCGCCTCGCCGCTGCCGATGGCCAGAACGGAGCCAAAGGGATACCGGTTTTGCCGGCAGAAAAGGCGTATCATCTCCACCGCGATCTCATTTTGCTGGGGCTCCAGAAAGCCGCAGTTGATGAGCACGGACACGGTGGGCCTTTTCTGGGGCGGATGGTCCTCCAGGAATTTCAGGAAATGCAGCAGAGGGACGGGGATGGCGTCGGCGTACAGGGGGAACACGAACAGCAGGTGGGAGACTCCGTCCAGCTTGTCCCGCAGCTCCTGGTGATTGCCCTTGGTGATGGGGCAGAGCTCCGCGTTTTCCCCGTAGCAGGCGGCAAAGATCTCCCCGTAGCGCTTGGAATTGGACCGGGGCGCTCGGGGACTGCCGTTGAGGATCAGCACACGTTCCATGCCTTCAACTCCTTTCCTGCAAAGTCGTTGACCTCTTCCTCCCGGCAAAAGAGGACATGGTGGGTCTTAAAGCTCATGTTGTGGGCATTCCGGGCCACCAGCTTCCGGAAAAGGGCCCGCTCCTCCTCGCCCGTGTCGCCGTAGGCCAGAATGGTGGCATCCTTGGGCACCACGCTGCGCTGGACGTGATGGGTCTCCCCATCCAGAATGCGGATGAAGGCCTGCTGAACGGGAATGGCTCGCTCCAGCATGGTTTTCATGACGGTGTCATAGCCGCCGTATTTGATGCGGCTGATATACAGCAGGGTGTCGCTCTGGGCGATCAAGGGATAGACCTTGACAGCGTCGTCCCGGATCACGCATCGGCCCGGCGTTTTGGTCCAGCAGCCAAAGCATCCCACACAGTTTGCGATGTTCAGCTGGGACAGGTCGATCCACTTCACATCCTCCCGGTCCGGGAGAGGGATCGAAAGGGGGCAGTCGCTCAGGATCAGTTTCATAGTTGTGTTATGCTCCATCGAAAGTTTTGCCCCTTATTATGGCATAAACAGCGGAGAAATAGGAGACTAATCTGTAAACTTTTCATAGAAAAATACTGGGAAAAATGGAAACGCCTGTCTCGGCTGCAAAAGCTGCCCTCCGGCGAAGATTTTCGGCGGAGGGCAGCCTTGTTTTTTCCGGCTGGGAATGGAGCCAGGGAGGCCGTGGTTACTCCCGCCGCTGTCTGCGGTCGTTGCCCTTGATGCTGTAAAAGCGCCGCTTGGCCTCGTACATCCGATGGTCCGCTTCGTCGAACTGCTCCTTGACGCTGCACCGGTGGCAGCGCCAGGAAAACCCGGCGGAGTGGCTGATACCGGCGGCGTCCATGCCCGCCTCCACGGCGCGGACGGCGGCCTGGAAGGCTTCCTCCTCCATGGCCTCGTCCACCACCACAAACTCGTCGCCGCCGGTGCGATAGGTCCGCCCGTCAAAGAACTGGCGAATCTGGCTTGCTGCCCGGCAGATCAGGACATCTCCGGCGCTGTGGCCCAGGCGGTCGTTGAGCTCCTTGAGGCCGTTGAGGTCGAAGCAGGCCACTCCCAGCCGAGCTCTGTGGACGGTGGCGTCCTCCTCCAGCAGCTGGTTGAACCGGTTGCGATTGTATAGGCCGGTCAGCGTGTCCTCATAGCTCATCCGTTGGAGGATGGCAGTCTGAGCTGCAATCTGCCGTTTTTGCGCTTCAATCTGCTCTTGCAGGTATTGATAGGACTGCTGGGCCATTTTGGTGGGGAATCCCACATCCTCCTGGCTCATCTCGGCGTAGGGGTTGGAGATGTGGATATGGCAGCAGCGGGGCCGTCCGTCCACCCAGCGAAAGACGGTGGTGATGCGCTGGTGCACCCGGAGGCTGATCTGGGTGGAGGGGTCGGTGGCGATCCACATCCGCCCTGTGCACACATAGGCGTCCGGTGCGATGCAGATGGCGTGATACTCCTCGTCCGAAACGTTGCATCGGGGCACCTGTCCCACAAACTTCCGGAAGATCTCCGCCACTGCCGCTTTGCCCACCAGATACTCCTGCTCCGCCGCGCCAAACCAGAGAAAATCCTCGTCCATCTGTGCGATGATTGCTTCCGGGTCATTCTCACAATAGTGCTTTTGTACCATGAGATGGGTCAGATCGATCACTGCCTGCACTCTCGGGTCCGCTTCGGCTGATACGTGTGCCATCGCAACAAGTCCTCCCCTGAAAAAATTCCATTTTATATACAATATAGCACGAAATTTCAGCCATGAAAATATGTGTTTCACACAAAAAGAAAACAGGAGACGACGTGTCGATTGCCGGGACTGGGAAAAGCCGGGGGTCCCCATTCCCTTTTGAGGCCGACTGTGGTACAATGTCGAAAAAGTCTTTGAAAAGGGCGGAATTTACAATGGATACGCATATTTTGGTGGTGGATGATGAGGCCGCCATCGCGGACCTGGTGGAGGTCTATCTGAAAAATGAGGGCTACACCGTCCACAAGTTCTACGACGCCGCCGGAGCCCTGGACTGTGTTGCCCGGGAGCATCTGGACCTGGCCATTCTGGACGTGATGCTGCCGGATATGGACGGCTTTCAGCTCTGTCAGAAGATCCGGGAGGAGCACCTCTTTCCCATTTTGATGCTCACCGCCAAGGTGGAGGACATGGACAAGATCACGGGCCTGACCCTGGGAGCCGATGACTACATCACCAAGCCCTTCAACCCCCTGGAGCTGGTGGCCCGGGTCAAGACCCAGCTGCGGCGCTATACCCGCTATAACCCCGGCGCCGAGGCGGTCCGGGAGGAGTATGACATCCGGGGACTGCAGATCTCCCGGGCCACCCACAAGTGCGTCCTCTTCGGGGAGGAGCTGGCTCTGACACCCCTGGAATTCTCCATTTTGTGGTACCTGTGCACCCGACAAGGGCAGGTGGTGTCCAGCGAGGCCCTCTTTGAGGCGGTGTGGGGCGAGAAGTACATGGACAGCAACAACACGGTCATGAGCCACATCGCCCGGCTGCGGGAGAAGATGCACGAGCCCAGCCGGCGGCCGCGGTTCATCAAAACTGTCTGGGGAGTGGGGTATACCATTGAGTAAGCATGTGGAACAAAACGCCGTTTGGGAGCGGGGCAAGCGCTCCGCCCTGCGGACCTGGGGACTGTATCTTTTGAGCCTGACGGCCTGGGTGACGGCGGTGGTGGCTCTGGCGGTGCTGGGGATGGTGGTGTGCGGCGCCGTTACCTGGTACGATACGCCCCTGTACCGGCTCCTGAACTGGGTCCGGGACTATATCTTCTTCGTGGGCATGACGGTGGTGCTGTTGGGCTGGGTGGTCATCAGCTATTTCTTCATCGCCCGTCCTGTCCGGGATCTGGAGCTGCTGCTGGCAGGAGCGGAGCAGCTGACCCGCCCCGGTGAGGAGCCCATCCACCTGCCCGGCTCATTGAAAAACGCCGAGGACCAGCTGAACCTGGCCCGGGAGCAGGCCCTGCGGGACGCCCGGGCGGCCCGGGACGCGGAGCAGCGGAAAAACGACCTGGTGGTCTATCTGGCCCACGATCTGAAAACGCCTCTGACCAGCGTCATCGGCTATCTGACGCTGCTGCGGGACGAACCGCAGCTCTCCCCTCAGCTGCGGGCGCGCTACACCGGCATCGCCCTGGATAAGGCCCAGCGGCTGGAGGATCTCATCAACGAGTTCTTCGACATCACCCGCTTCAGTCTCACCCACCTGGAGCTGGAGCGGCAGAGCGTGGACCTCAAGCGGATGCTCCAGCAGATGGCCAGCGAGTTTGCCCCGGTGCTGAGGGAGAAGGACATGGACTGCCGCCTCTCCCTTCCCCCGGAGCTGAGCGCCGTGTGCGACCCGGACAAGATGGCCCGAGTGTTCGATAACCTTTTGAGCAACGCCTTCCACTACGGCTACCCCGGCTCCACCATTCTGGTGGAGGGCAGCCAGGAGAAGGGAGCGGTGCACCTGACCTTTTCCAACGCCGGGCCCACCATCCCGCCGGAGAAGCTCTCCCGGATGTTCGAGCGGTTTTTCCGCCTGGACACCTCCCGGGGCACCCGGACGGGCAACGCCGGTCTGGGCCTTGCCATCGCCAAGGAGATCGTGGAGGCCCACGGCGGCACCATCACCGCCGAGAGCGCCCAGAAGCAGATCCGCTTTTTGCTCACCCTGCCCGCTTCGTAAGAAAATCACAAGAATTTCCCCAGAATTTCACAGGAGAAGTGAAAGGGAAAAGGAAAACATTTTGCGCCTTGTTTTGATACCATTTTTGGTGTCAAAACAAGGCGCTTTTTTGTTTTATGACCAACTGCCCCAGTCCTTTTCGGCCTGTTTCCAAAGGACGGCGTGTCCTGCCGGAGAGCCGTGAGGCAGGGGTGGTGTTGCAGGCAGTATGCACTTGGATGGAAGGAGTTTTGGAGATGTACAGAAACGATCTTTCGGAGGATAGATGGGCTTCCCGGCGGGAACTTGCCCCCGCACCATCCCCTCGCCCCCGCCCGCGCAGGCGCAGACGCAGACGCAGACGTAGGCGGTCGGGCATAGGGGCCATTTTGCCGCTGGTGTGCGTGCTCCTTGCAGCGCTGTATGTCGTCCCGCATATTGCAGGGCGGGGGCTGCTGCCTTCCAGCGGCACAAGAGACGAGCTCCCCGAGGAGATCGCGGCCTTTGCCCGCCAAAACGGACTGACCGCCGGTGATTATCCTGAGGAGATCGTGGCCCTTCTGGAGCGGAACCCGGAGACAGAGGACTTTGTTCTAAACTATCCCTTGGAGCACGGAAAGCCTCACGATGGGGCCCTGACGGAGGAGGAGACCGCCGCCTCCACGCCCCTCTTTTTGCAGTGGGACAAGCGGTGGGGCTATCTGGACTATGGCAGCAGCGTGGCAGCCCTGTCCGGCTGCGGGCCGGTGTGCCTTTCCATGGCGGGGTATTCCCTCACAAGGGACGAGAACACCTTCCGCCCGGACAAGATGATCCGGTTTGCCCTGGACCATGGCTACTGCGTGCCGGGAAACGGCAGCAAATGGACCCTCATCAGTGAGGGCGGCGAGGAGCTGGGGCTGGATGTGACGGAGCTGCCCCTGGATGAAAACCGCATGGTCCGGGCCCTGGAGGCAGGACAGCTCATCATCTGCATCATGGGGCCGGGGGTCTTTACTACCACAGGACACTACATCGTCCTCACCGGCGTGGAGGACGGAAAATTCCAGGTGAACGACCCCAACAGCCGGGAAAATTCCCAGAAGCTTTGGGACTATGACGAGTTTGCCGACCAGATCCGCAACCTGTGGGCCATCGGGGCGTAAGGCACAGGGGTGCCGTGAGAAAATCCCAGGAATTTCACAGGAAAAAGAAAAACATTTTATACCCTGCTTTTCTGCCATTTGATTGTGGAAATAAAGCGTTTTTTAAGGAGGTTTTTCGGATGAAACACATTCTTGTTCTTTTCGGCGGCTGCTCCACGGAGTACGGCGTGTCCCTCCAGTCGGCTCACGCGGTGCTGACCCACATGGCCCCCGACCGATATACGGCGGTGCTGGTGGGCATCACCCGGGAGGGTCGCTGGCTCCACTATGCCGGCCCTCTGGACGCCATCCCCGAGGACCGCTGGCAGGAGGCGGGCACCGTGCCCTGCACCCTGGACCTGGACCGGGGCGCCAAACAGCTTTTGCTGCTGGACGGCTCCGGCCGCACCGTCCCCTTTGACGCGGCTTTCCCGGTGCTCCACGGCAAGAACGGGGAGGACGGCACCCTCCAGGGCCTGCTGGAGCTGGCGGGGGTGCCGGTGATCGGCTGCGGGTGCCTTGCCAGCGCCCTGTGCATGGACAAGGCCCGGGCCCACACCCTGGCTGCCGCGGTGGGCATCCGGGTGCCGGCGGGGGCGGTGTTCTCCCGCCAGGCGGAGCGGGGAGAGGTGGCCGGCGCCGCCGCCCGTCTGGGCTTCCCGCTGTTCGTCAAGCCCGTCCGGGCCGGCTCCTCCTTCGGCATCACCCGGGTGGAGCGGCCGGAGGAGCTGCTGGGGGCCGTGGAGGAGGCCTTCCGCCACGACCGGGAGGTGCTGTTGGAGGAGGCGGTGCCCGGTTTCGAGGTGGGCTGCGCCGTGCTGGGCAATGAGGCGCTGGTGGTGGGTCAGGTGGATGAGATCGAGCTCTCCCATGGCTTTTTCAACTTCGAGGAGAAGTACACCCTCAAGACCTCCGC
>CDTY01020573.1_pt1 | contig 44847 bp, 38 predicted proteins | sample 557731 | NCBI WGS metagenome assembly CDTY01 (sample SAMEA3182101, study PRJEB8094) | gut metagenome | biome: human; feature: gut; material: Stool; isolation source: human stool | place: Canada | collected 2013-02-12
TCCGTTTTCTTCTCCAACAGGGAGAGGACAACAGCCTCCTTACCAGCCTTCCTGCCCACCACAGTGTCGCCTTCCCAATGGCCTTCCTCAATGCGCAGAGCCGCAATCTCAGGCCGCTGGGCGATGTCCTTGCCGTAGCCTTTCTTGTGTTCACGGGGCTTAGAATCCTTGTGCCGCTTGCGTTTCATGGCCTCCGGCAGCTCCGTCACAGACAAGTCGAGATTGCCAGCCCAGACCTCGTTATAGAGGGTGTGAGTGCATACCATCTCGTCCGCTGGGAACAGCCTATGCAAACGGGCATAACCGACGCAGGCATCCAGAGACCACTTGTGTTCTTTGAACTGCCTTGTCACCCGACGAAGGAAGCGGGCGCAGCGACAAATCCGATGGCGTCTCCGAGAAAGCTTCCTGTTGGCCTTGTAGACGGCTTCTCCACGCCTTGCTGAGTAGCCGGGTTTCCTGCCCTTATTGCTCTTACGAGGCGGTGTGCCGCGCCGCAGTTCGTTTGCCACGGTGGACGGCGAGCAACCTATCTCTCTGGCGATGGCTCTGTTTGAGTATCCAGCAGAGTATGAGCCGCAAAGGGAATTGTCTGGATAATGCTGTGATGGAAAATTTCTTTGGCCTGCTCAAAAGCGAGTTGCTGTATCTCCAAGAATTTGAATCTGTAGAACACTTCAAGCAGGAACTTCTGGACTATCTGGACTACTACAACAACCGCCGCATCAAGGCAAAGCTAAAGGGCTTGCCGCCTGCAATTCACAGACAACAAGCCCTTTCAGCTGCTTGAACTATTTTTGATAGAAAATATTGTCTAACTTTTGGGGGTCACTTCAATTTCCAGCGCCGCTCGTAATTACTTTTAGAAATCAGGCCTTGACGATGGCGGCAGTATCCATAGCGATCATCAGTTCCTCGTTGGTGGGAATGACCAGGACACGCACCTTGGAGTCGTCGGTGGCTACGTCCACTTCCTTGCCGCGGGTGTTGTTCTTCTCCGCGTCCAGCTTCACGCCCATGTACTCCAGGCCGGAGACCACATTGGCACGGGTGTCGGGGCCGTTCTCACCCACACCGGCGGTGAAGATGATGGCGTCCACGCCGCCCATAGCAGCGGCATAAGCGCCGATGAGCTTCTTCACGTTGTAGTCGAAGGAGTCCAGAGCCAGCTGAGCACGCTGGTTGCCCTGAGGAGCAGCAGCCTCCAGATCACGGAAGTCGGAGGACACGCCGGAAATACCCAGCACGCCGGACTTCTTGTTGAGGATGCTGAGCATCTCGTCGATGTTGTAGCCGTGCTTGTTCATCAGGTACTCCAGGATGCCGGCGTCGATGTCGCCGCAGCGGGTGCCCATGGGCAGACCGGCCAGGGGAGTGAAGCCCATGGAGGTGTCAACGCTCTTGCCGCCGTCGATGGCAGTGACGGAAGAACCGTTGCCCAGGTGGCAGGAAATCAGCTTGAGCTCCTCGATGGGCTTGCCAAGCATAGCGGCAGCGCGCTGGGAGACGTACTTGTGGCTGGTGCCGTGGAAGCCGTAGCGGCGGACCTTGTCCTGCTCATAGTACTCGTAGGGCAGAGCGTAGGTGTAGGCCACGGGGGGCATGGTCTGATGGAACGCGGTGTCGAACACGGCGACCATGGGGGTGTTGGGCATGAGAGCCTGGCAGGCCTTGATACCGATGATGTTGGCGGGGTTGTGCAGGGGAGCCAGAGGATTGCACTCCTCGATGGCAGCCATGACCTCATCGGTGATAAGCACGGAGGAGGCGAACTTCTCGCCGCCGTGAACCACACGGTGGCCCACCGCGCCGATCTCATCCATGGAAGCGATCACGCCGTTGGCAGGGTCCACCAGAGCGTTGAGCACGGCCTGGATGGCCTCGGAGTGAGTGGGCATGGCCACGTCGGCCTCCTTGACAGCCTCCTTGCCGGTGGGCTTATAGGTGAACTTACCGTCGATACCGATGCGCTCACACAGACCCTTGGCCAGGACCTCCTGAGTCTCGGGGTTGAGCAGCTGATACTTCAGAGAAGAACTGCCGGCGTTGATTACCAGAATATTCATGGGAATCGTCTCCTTCACACGTTAATTTTTAAACACGCCTTGGGTTGCCTTGCTTGGGTTCCTGTAATACAATAGGGGCAAACCCAGTTTGTGTTTTTATTTTAACGCTCTTTCCTGAGAAAGACAACCGTTTTTCTGAAAAAGAGGAAGATAATCCACCAGGAGGTCAATCTCATGCAGGTTATTGGCATCGTTGCCGAATACAATCCCTTCCACACCGGACACGCCTACCAAATTGCCCGTACCCGCCAGGCTCTGGAGGAGGACTGTGCCGTGGTTGCCGTGATGAGCGGCAACTGGGTCCAGGGTGGACGGCCCGCCGTGCTGGACAAGTGGACCCGGGCGCGGCTGGCTCTGTTGGGCGGAGGCGATCTGGTTCTGGAGCTGCCCACCGTGTGGGCGGTGTCCTCCGCGGAGACCTTCGCGCGGGGAGCGGTGACCATTCTGGAGCGCAGCGGCGTGGTGGATGTGCTGTCCTTTGGCAGCGAGTATGGAGACGTGGAAAAATTTCAGCGGCTTGCCGCCAGCCTTAACACCCCGGAGTACGAGGAGAGCCTGCGCCGGTTTGTAGGGGAAGGAATGCCCTTTGCCGCGGCCAGACAGTCGGCGGCGGACAGCCTGCTGGGGGAGGAGCTGTCCCTTTTGCTCTCCCAGCCAAACAACAATCTGGGGGTGGAGTACCTGCGGACACTGGACAGCCTAAACAGCAAGATCCGGCCTATGACCGTCCGCAGGGAGGGAGCCCCCCATGACAGCCTGCTGGAGGGCGCGGACCGTCCCCGCCACCTCTCTGCCACCCAGCTGCGGGCCTATTTGGAGCGGGGGGACTGGCTGGCATTGGAGCCCTATCTCCCAAAGGGCGGGCTGGAGATTTTGAAAGAGGGCTGGAATGGGTTTCCCAGTCTCCAGCGGATGGAGCGGGGAATTTTGGCCAAGCTTCGCACCATAACGGCGGAGGATTGGGCGAAACTCCCGGACAGCGGGGCCGGGGAAGGCCTGCCCCCCCGTCTGGAGCGAGCCGGAAAGCAGTGCCGCTCTCTGGAGGAATTTGTTGCTCTGGCCAAGCCGAAGCACTGGACCCAGGCCCGGATGCATCGGCTGCTGGTGTGGGCTTATTTGGGCTTGACCCAAACGGACCGGCCGGGACAGCCTGCCTATCTTCGCGTGCTGGGGTTCAACACCCGGGGACAGGAGGTCCTGCGGCAGATGAAGGAGCGTTCCAGTCTGCCCATTCTGACTAAACCTGCCCATGCCCGGCAGCTTCCGGAGAAGGGAAGACGGCTGTTTGAACTGGAGGCCCGGTGTACCGACCTGTACGACCTATGCCTTGAAACCGTCCCAGGGCCGGGACGAGAGTGGACCACCGGCCCGGTGCGGATGCTGGAGGAGGAGCAATGAAAAACAAGACAACCTGGATCAAATGGGGAGCGGGGCTGGTTTTGCCCCTGACCCTGGTGGGGCTGTTTGAGTTGCTCAAGAGCGACCAGGCCCGAGTGGGCTGGTGGGTAGACCATGTGATAGCCCCGGTGGAGCAGTTTTTGGCCCGGATCTGGTCCGTGTTTCCCGCCTTCTCTGTGGCCGAGGTGCTCACCGCTCTGGCTTTGATGTTCGGTGTGGTGTGGCTGATCCGGGCGGTGGTTTTGCTGATCCGGAAACGGGAGGGACGCATCTTTGCAAAACGGCTGCTGGCTATGCTGGGGGCGGTGCTTTGGATTTGGTGTGCCATGGATTGGATGTGGAATGCTGCCTACTATGCTCCTTCCTTTGCCCAGCGCAGCGGATTGGAGACACAGCCCTATTCTGTAGAGACGCTGGAGCAGGTTACCGCTCTGTTTGCCGAAAAGGCGGCGGAGTATTCCACCCAGGTGCAGCGGGATGAAAATGGTCTGTTTGCCGAGGATACCGCCGCCATTTTTGAGAAGGGGCCCGAGATCTATGAGAATCTGATGCAGGAGTTCCCATGCCTGGAATTGGAGCATCCCACCCGGGCCAAACCCATCTTTTTCTCCCGTCTGCAGAGCTGGCTGGGGTTTACTGGGGTATATTTCCCTTTCACCGGAGAGGCTAACGTGAATGTAGATGCCCCGTCCTGTCTGCTGCCCGCCACCATCGCCCATGAGATGGCCCACCAGCGCATGGTGGCCGCCGAGCAGGAGGCGAATTTTGTGGGCATTGCCGCCTCGGTCACCAGCGGAGATCCAGTATATGTTTACTCAGGATATTTGATGGGCCTCATCCAGCTGTGCAACGCCCTGTATCCGGTGGACCCGGAGGGGTGGAGCGCCATCGTGGAGCAGTATTTCACTCCGGAGCTGGCCGCGGACTGGAATGATAACAACGCCTACTGGGCAGAGCTGTCCTCTCCGGTGGAGAATGCCGCGGAGCAGGTGTATGACTCATTTTTGAAAGGTAACGACCAGGAACTGGGCATGCGTTCTTACGGAGCCTGTGTGGACCTGTTAGTCACCTACTTTTCTTAGAAGAAAAGTAGGCAAAAGAATTTTGTGCGAAACTTTGTTTCGCCTCTGGAGTACAAAAAAGCCGGCCGCCAATGGCGGCCGGCTTACCTATTTTATTGTACGTGTACGTGGTCGTTAATATGCTTCATGCAGTAGCAGTAGTAGCCGTTGCACTTGGAGCAGTAGCGGAACTCCATATTGGGGTCGTCTGCGTCGGTAATGCCGCACACAGCGCACTTGTGGAGGTAACCCTTCCGCTGCTGAACTTCCTTTTGAGCCTTCTTAAAGTTGATGGTCTGGGGCCGGGCCTGATAGGCCATCCGGCCGGTTTTCCGGCGCACGATGTTCATCAGATCGTCCCAGAAGAAGAGAAAGTAGTTCAGAATGGCCACCACAGGAATGAGGGCATAGCCCCAGGCTCCCAGCATCAGATAGCGGATGATATCAAACAGGAACAGGGCTGCGTCCAGCCAGGCCAGCCACTTGACTTTCAGAGGCAGAATGCCGTAGAGCAGCACCTGCATCTCCGGGTACAGAGTGGCGAAGGAGAAGAACATGGACATGTTCACATAGTACATGGTGACGCTGGTCTGGAAGGCAAAGCCGATGATGAGGTTAAGGATGGCTCCCAGGAAATAAAATACGGTGAACCGGGTGGAGCCCCACTGGCGTTCCAGGGCGTTGCCAATGTAGTAATAGAACAGAGTGGTCATGGCAAACCACAAAATGGAGAACATATCGCTGGAGCTGTAACCGCTCACCGGCACAAACAGGAAGGTGATGATCCGCCATACCTCGCCATGGAGGACTGCGCTTGGATAGAACATGCACAGCAATGTGGCGTAGCCGCGGGAGAACATATCCAGCAGGTAGATGAGTACATTGCCGATGACAATAAACTTCATCAGATTGGGAATGCCGAAGCGGGGATGTTTGTAACAGAAGCGGTCCAGCCAGCGGGAAATGGCCTTCATGGACAGCCCTCCTTTTTATCATCAATAAAATTGCCGCAGAGGCGGCAGAAATGTCCAGAGAGCATTGTACCCGTTTTCTATGGAAAAGTCCATGACGAAAGTGTAAACATTTTTCCGGGGAAGTGGGGAATAAAAAGTTGTGCTTTTCCTGAAAAGGGGAATATGATAAAATAAATGAGAATGTGGGCGGCTTTGGCCGCGTTTGAATTTATAGAAAAGAGCGAGGAAGCTATGAGTATTGTAAAAGATATGTCCCTGGCCCCCTCGGGCCTGCAGAAGATCCAGTGGGTGCGGGATTTTATGCCTGCCCTCAGCGGCATTGAGGAGCGTTTCCGCAAGGAAAAGCCCTTTGCCGGATTGACTATCGCCGTATCGGTCCATCTGGAGGCCAAGACCGCCAACCTGGGGCTGGTTCTGCGGGAGGGCGGAGCCGATGTGCATCTCACCGGCTGTAATCCCCTGTCTACCCAGGACGATGTGGCCGCCGCCATGGCCCACCTGGGTGTGGATACCTACGGCGTTCACGGCGTTACCCCCCAGGAGTACGAGGACCTGCTGGTAGAGACCCTGAAGTGCCGTCCCCACCTCATCGTGGACGACGGCGGTGACCTCATCTCTCTGCTGGGCGGGCGCTGTGCCGATTTGGGCAAGCGGCTCATCGGCGGCTGTGAGGAGACCACCACCGGCATCCACCGCCTTATCGCCCGGGAGAAGGCGGGCATCCTGCCCTGCCCCATGATGGCGGTGAACGACGCCAAGGCCAAGCACTACTACGACAACAAATACGGTACCGGCCAGTCTACCTGGGACGCCATTATGCACACCACCAATCTGATGGTGGCGGGCAAGACCGTGGTGGTGGCCGGCTACGGCTGGTGCGGCAAGGGCATCGCCATGCGGGCCAAGGGCATGGGCGCCCACGTCATTGTCTGCGAGGTGGATCCCTTCAAGGCGCTGGAGGCCACCATGGAGAACTTCCAGGTCATGCCCATGGACGAGGCGGCCAAGGTGGGCGACCTGTTCGTCACCGCCACCGGCTGCAAGGACGTGATCGTGGACCGGCACTTTGCCGTCATGAAGCACAACGCCATCCTGTGCAACTCCGGCCACTTTGACTGTGAGGTGGACGTGGCTGCTCTGGCCAATGAAGCGGTGGAGCGCTTCCCCCGCCGGGAGGGCATCGAGGGCTTCCGCCTGAAGGACGGCCGCATCCTCAATGTACTGGCTCAGGGCCGGCTGGTGAACCTGGCCGCGGGCAACGGCCACCCCGCCGAGATCATGGACATGTCCTTTGCGGTCCAGGCCCTCTCTCTGGAGTGGCTGGCCAAACACCGGGACGGCCTGGAGAAGAAGGTCTACCAGGTGCCTGACGAGATCGACGACCAGATCGGCCGGGTGAAGCTGGCGGCCATGGGCCTTTCCATCGATACCCTTACTCAGGAGCAGAAGGACTATCTGGCCGGCTGGGAGGCATAAACCTATTGACAAAGGCGGAAAAACTGATATAATCCATCTGTACAACTGAAAACCTTATCAAGAGCGGTGGAGGGAACGGCCCTATGAAACCCGGCAACCTGCGTAAGACGCAAGGTGCTAAATCCGGCGGCAGTGTATCGAAAGATGAGGGTGCTTAGACGATAAAACGCTCCGCCAATGCGGAGCGTTTTTTCACCCCCCAGAAAAAGAAAGGAAAAAGATTATGGCAAAGAAACTGTTTACCTCTGAATCTGTAACCGAGGGGCATCCCGATAAGATCTGCGACCAGATCTCCGACGCGGTGCTGGACGCGATGCTTGCTCAGGATCCTCAGGCCCGTGTGGCCTGCGAGACCACGGTAACCACCGGTCTGGTCCATGTGATGGGCGAGATCACCACCAGCTGCTATGTGGACATCCCCAAGATCGCCCGGGACGTGGTGCGGGACATCGGCTATGACCGCGCCAAGTTCGGCTTTGACTGCGACACCTGCGCGGTGCTCACCTCCATTGACGAGCAGTCCCCCGACATCGCCATGGGCGTAGATAAGTGCCTGGAGGCCAAGGAGGGCGAGCAGGACGACGGCCTGGACAACGGCGCCGGCGACCAGGGCATGATGTTCGGCTACGCCTGCGACGAGACCGAGGAGCTTATGCCTCTGCCCATCACCCTGGCCCAGAAGCTGGCCATGCGCCTGACCCAGGTGCGCAAGGAGGGCAAGGTGGACTACCTGCGCCCCGACGGTAAGACCCAGGTCACCGTGGAGTACGACGAGAACGACAAGCCTCTGCGTGTGGACGCGGTGGTCATCTCCACCCAGCACAGCCCCGAGGTGGAGCTGAGCCAGATCCGCCAGGATATGATCGACCTGGTCATTCGGCCCATCATCCCCGCCAGCCTCATGGACAACGACACCAAGATCTACGTCAACCCCACCGGCCGCTTCGTGGTGGGCGGTCCCCAGGGCGACTCCGGCCTCACCGGACGGAAGATCATCGTGGATACTTACGGCGGCAGCGCCCCTCACGGCGGCGGTGCCTTCTCCGGCAAGGATCCCACCAAGGTGGACCGCTCCGCTGCCTACGCCGCCCGCTGGGTAGCCAAGAACGTGGTGGCCGCCGGTCTGGCCTCCCGCTGCCAGGTGCAGCTGGCCTACGCCATCGGCGTGGCTCAGCCTGTCTCCGTGCGGGTGGACACCTTCGGCACCGGCCGCGTCTCCGATGAGGACCTGTCCGACGCGGTGCAGCAGGTCTTTGATCTGCGTCCCGCTGCCATCATCCGGGATCTGGATCTGCGCCGTCCCATCTATCGCCAGACCGCGGCCTACGGCCACTTCGGCCGCAGCGACCTGGATCTGCCCTGGGAGCGCACCGACCGCACCGACGCACTGCTGGCCAAGGTGCAGGCATAAACGAACTGGAAAAACAAGGAATAATCTGCGCCGGTTTCGGCTATCCTTTCAGGGTGGAAGTGACCGGCCGTGCGGGCCGGAGGGGTTCTCCGGCCCGCTTTTTGTCAGTTTTTGGGCTGGACAGACGGGGGCGGCGGGAGTAGAATAAACCTGCATCAGCGCTTCTGTGTGGGACCCGGTCCCACTTCTGTGTAAGGAGGAAACGACTTATGGATCGGAAAGAAATTCTCAGCCGGGTAGACCATACCCTGCTTGCGCAAGACGCCACCTGGGAGCAGGTGAAGGTCATCTGCGATCAGGGTTTGGCCTGTCAGACCGCCTCGGTGTGTATCCCGCCCCGGTATGTCAAGCGGGCGGCAGACTATGTGGGCAACCGCCTGAAGATCTGCACCGTTATCGGCTTCCCCAACGGCTATTCCACCCCCGAGGTAAAGGTCTTTGAGACCGAGGACGCCATCCGCAATGGCGCCGACGAGATCGACATGGTCATGGACATCGGTCTGGCCAAGTCGGGCGACTGGGAAGGCGTGCTGGAGGAAATTAAGGCGGTCAAGGCATCCTGCAAGGGTCGTATTTTGAAGGTCATTGTGGAGGCCTGCCAGCTGACCCAGGAGGAGAAGATCGCCGCCTGCCGGATTGTCTCCATGTCCGGAGCCGACTTTATCAAGACCTCCACCGGCTTTGCCCAGGGCGGAGCTACCGTGGAGGATGTGAAGCTGTTCCGTGAGCATATCAGCCCCGACATGCGCATCAAAGCCGCCGGCGGAATCCGTACCTTTGAGCAGGCCCAGGCCATGCTGGATGCCGGTGCCGACCGTATTGGTGCCAGCGCTCTGGTGGCCCTGTACCAGAAAAACGGCTGAATTAATTTAAACACAAAAAATCCCCGCTGGGAAGATTCCCAGCGGGGATTTTGTATCTTTGAGTATTGACTTAGCCGATGCCGCCGTAGTAGATGCCAAGCACCAGCACTGCCGCCGCTACGATCACGTAGAAGTAAGCGATGACGTCGAAGCTGCGGCCCAGGGGCTTCTTGCGGCCCAGGTTCAGTTCGGCCTTGATGTCCTTCATGCCCAGGATGAAATAGATAAACACCGCACACAGCAGAGCGCCGAAGGGGGCGATATAGATGGTCACGGTGTCCAGCCAGGCGCCCATCTTGGGCAGGGCCTCCAGGAAGATGGACACGCCGAAGACCACCACGGCGATGACACACGCCGCCAGGCGGCGGGAGAACTTCAGCTGACTGGAGAGAGCCTCGCTGCAGGCCTCCATCATGTTGATGAGGGAGGTAATGCCCGCAAAGAAGACGGACACAAAGAAGAATACCGCAAACAGCCGGCCCATGGGCATGCTCTGGAACACCTGAGGCAGGGTGACGAACATCAGCGGGGGACCGGAGCTGGGGGAGATGCCAAAGGCGAACACCGCCGGAATGATGGCAAAGCCGGCCAGCAGGGCGGCAATGGTATCCAGAATGGCGGTCATGACCGAGTGGTGGATGATATCCTCTGACTTCTTCATATAGCTGCCGTAGATCAGCATGCCTGCGCCGTTGATGGACAGGGAGAAGAAGGCCTGTCCCATGGCCATGACCCAGGTCTCAAACTTGCCCAGGTAGCTCCAGTCGGGGGTGAGCAGGTAGAGGTAGCCCTCCCAGGAGCCGGGGAGGAAGGCCACGCGGATGGCGATGATGAAGAAGAGAATAAAGAAGGCGGGCATCATGAACTTGCTGATCTTCTCGATACCGTCCTTCACACCCATCAGCAGTACCGCAGCGGTGAGAACCACGGCGATAAGGTGCCAGGGGATGGAGCCAAAGTCCACAGCCATGGCGTCAAAATAGGCCTGAGGCTCGTTGGTGAGCACTGCACCGGTGAGAGAACCCACCGCGTATTTCAGTACCCAGCCTACCACCACCGAGTAGCCGATGGCGATACCCAGTACGCCCAGCAGGGGCAGAATGCCGATGATGGAGCCGCCCTTTTTCCCCCGCTTTTTCAGCACGTAATCAAAGGAGCCCGACGTGCCCGTTCCGGTGAGACGGCCCAGGCCAAACTCGCCCGACAGGCCTACATAGCTGAACAGGGCCACAAAGATAAAGTAGGGCACCAAGAAAGCGCCGCCGCCGTATTGTCCAATTCGATAGGGGAACAGCCAGATATTTCCCATGCCTACCGCGGAGCCCACGGCGGCCAGAATAAAACCGGCTGAGCTGGCGAACTGCCCGGCAGTTCGTTTATGTTCCATTTCTGATCCTCCTTCTTTCGTCGCGTTGATGCTTTACAGCGTCAAAGCGGCGAAGTACAGTGTCCTTCTATTATAGCGTAGGAATCGGTTCTGTCAAGTCCGGAGGAGAGAGAAAGGGGCAAACAGAGGAAAAGATCAGGCTGGGGAAGGGACAAACACGCCCTGGCGCACGGAGCGCAGGCCCCGCAGAGAGCAGAAATCCACCGGGCGGACCAGATCGGGACATTTGTCCAGCTCCGCCGCGCCGCTTTCCTCCAGCAGACTGGCCACAAACTGAGAACAGAAATAGTGGTGCTCCCGGCGCAGAGGCTGATGGAAGTAGCAGCTCAGTGCACCCAGCAGATTATAGTGGTATTGCTCCAGACGGGCGTACATGGAAGAAAGCTGTTGTTTCAGATGGTTATAGGCCTGGGAGGAGACCTCCAGCTCACACAGACACCAGGGAGTCTCCCGGCCGCCGATGGGGCTGCCGTCCAGCCGCTCCTGGACCAGTCCGGCCGGCAGGGCAAAGCGGGGGTCCAGACGACCAAAGCTGTAAAAGGGGCCGGCGGGACCGTCCAAACCGATGGAGGCATGGGTGTAGCAGTCGTCGGTGGCCAGGTGAATGAGCCGGGAAAACCAGGTCCCGGAACGGGTGAGGAGAATATATACCGTTTTGGTCTGCGTCATATGGACCCCGTCCTTTCTGGGTTCAGAATAGCAGACAGGATATAAATTCCATGGAAGAGGAAATTAAGATTTTTATAAAATTGATTTGAGAATCCTGAATTTTCCCGCGAAAGTCCAGGAACCGGGCGAGCTGGACGGAAGCCCTTGCAATCTGGACAAATTGCGGGTATAATATTACGGTCTCAATATATAAGTGCCGACTGGCGCGGTAAAAATACAGGAGAGCGTGATTGATTTGAAGTACGATTTCGCGGCCATTGAAAAGAAATGGCAGAAAAAGTGGCTGGAAGAGAAGACCTTCGCCTGCCACACCAGTGACACCGACAAGAAGTTCTATGCTCTGGTGGAGTTCCCCTACCCCTCCGGCCAGGGCCTGCACGTGGGCCATGCCCGGCCTTACACCGCCATGGACGTGGTGGCCCGTAAGCGCCGCATGGACGGTTACAATGTGCTGTTCCCCATGGGTTACGACGCCTTCGGCCTGCCCACCGAGAACTACGCCATCAAAAACCATATCCACCCCGCCAAGGTGACCCACGATAACATCCTGAATTTCCGCAAGCAGCTGCAGATGCTGGGCTACTCCTTTGACTGGGACCGGGAGGTCAACACCACTGACCCCAGCTACTACAAGTGGACCCAGTGGATCTTCCTGCAGCTGTACAAGCACGGCCTGGCCTATAAGACCACCATGCCCGTGAACTGGTGCACCTCCTGTAAGTGCGTGCTGGCCAATGAGGAAGTGGTGGAGGGCGTGTGTGAGCGCTGCGGCGCCCCCGTCATCCGCAAGGAGAAGAGCCAGTGGATGCTGAAGATCACCGAGTATGCCCAGCGCCTCATCGACGACCTGGACGATCTGGACTTTATCGAGCGCGTCAAGATCCAGCAGAAGAACTGGATCGGCCGCTCCACCGGCGCCGAGGTTACCTTCAAGGCCACCACCGGCGACGACATTGTGGTCTACACCACCCGTCCCGACACCCTGTTCGGCGCCACCTATATGGTCCTGTCTCCCGAACACAAGTTCCTGGACAAATGGATGCCTCTGCTGAAGAATGCTGACGAGGTGAAGGCCTACCAGAAGCTGGCCGCCTCTAAGTCCGACCTGGAGCGTACCGAGCTCAACAAGGAGAAGACCGGCGTTTGCCTGGACGGCGTGAAGGGCATCAACCCCGTCAACGGCAAGGAGATCCCCATCTTCATCTCCGACTACGTCCTGGCTACCTACGGCACCGGCGCCATCATGGCCGTGCCTGCCCACGACGACCGTGACTGGGAGTTTGCCAAGAAGTTCGGCTGTGAGATCATCGAGGTGGTCTCCGGCGGCGAGGATGTGCAGAAGGCCGCCTTTACCGCCAAGGACGAGACCGGTATCCTGGTCAACTCCGACTTCCTCAACGGCCTGACCGTCAAGGACGCCATCCCCGTCATCACCAAGTGGCTGGAGGAGAAGGGCATCGGCCACTCCAAGGTCAATTACAAGCTGCGCGACTGGGTGTTCTCCCGTCAGCGCTACTGGGGCGAGCCCATCCCCATGGTCTACTGTGAGAAGTGCGGCTGGCAGCCCATCAGCGAGGATCAGCTGCCCCTGCTGCTGCCCGACGTGGAGAGCTACGAGCCCACCGACGACGGCGAGTCCCCTCTGTCCAAGATGACCGACTGGGTGAACACCACCTGTCCCTGCTGCGGCGGTCCTGCCAAGCGGGAGACCGACACCATGCCCCAGTGGGCCGGTTCCAGCTGGTACTTCCTGCGGTATATGGACCCCCACAACGACAAGGCCCTGGCCTCCAAGGAGGCTCTGGACTACTGGAGCCCCGTGGACTGGTACAACGGCGGCATGGAGCACACCACCCTGCACCTGCTGTACAGCCGGTTCTGGCATAAGTTCCTCTATGATATCGGCGTAGTGCCCACCAAGGAGCCCTATCAGAAGCGCACCTCCCACGGTATGATCCTGGGTGAGGGCGGCGAGAAGATGTCCAAGTCCCGCGGCAACGTGGTCAACCCCAACGACGTCATCGAGCAGTACGGCGCCGACACCATGCGCACCTATATCATGTTCATCGGCGACTTTGAGAAGGCTGCTGCTTGGTCGGACAACGGTGTGAAGGGCTGTAAGCGCTTCCTGGACCGTGTGTGGAACCTGGCCACCGAGCAGGAGCACGCCGGCGATGAGTACTCTCAGGTCAACGAGGTGGCTGTCCACCGTGCCATCAAGAAGGTGTCTGAGGACATCGAGGCCATGAAGTTCAACACCGCCATCGCTACCCTGATGGCCCTGGTCAACGACTTCTACGCCAACGGCGCCAGCCGGGGCGATATGAAGGCCCTGCTGCTGATGCTCTCTCCCTTTGCCCCCCACATGTGCGAGGAGCTGTGGGAGATGGCGGGCTACGGCGGCCAGGTGTGTCTGCAGTCCTGGCCCACTTATGATGCGGCCAAGACCGTTACCGCCACCACCCAGATGGCAGTGCAGGTGGGCGGCAAGGTCCGCGCCAACATCATCGTGCCCACCGACAGCAGCGACGAGGAGGTCGTGGCTGCCGCTCTGGCCAACGAGAAGATCGCCCGCATGGCCGAGGGCATGCAGCTAGTGAAGTCCATCGTGGTCAAGGGCCGACTGGTGAACCTGATCTTTAAGCCGAAGGCGTAATTGCGGCCCGCAGACCACCCGCGCGTCAGCGCGGCGCGCCTATGGCGCGTCCAAGCGTTTTGCCAGGGGCAAAACCTTGCCGCAGGGCGGATTGATTCCGCACGAGGATTAAAAAAGCAGGGGTCCCCGCCGAACCGCGTTCGGTGGGGGAGCCAAGGGCCGCCTGGTGAACCTGATTTTCAAGCCCCAGGCCTGATGGTGCATTGTGCCGTTACAAAAAATTCAAATTTGCAGAGCAAAGAAGAACTTGACATTTGACAGAAAGTCAAATATAATGGTTCTGTTAAAGCCATACAAATGGCCCTTTCGTGGCAGAAAATCTGCCGCGCCGGAGGGAGGGAAATATAAATGTCGGAAGTCCGTGTAAGAGAAAACGAGTCTTTGGAGAGCGCTCTGAAGCGCTTTAAGCGCAGCTGCGCCAAGTCTGGCGTGCTGGCCGAGGTTCGTAAGCGCGAGCATTATGAGAGCCCCAGCGTGAAGCGCCGCAAGAAGTCTGAGGCTGCTCGTAAGAACCGCAAAAAGTATTACTAATCAGCACATCGAAACGCCGCAGCGCTGCACAGCGCTGCGGCGTTCTTTGGTTTTTGAAAAAAACGAAAAAAACTTTCTTTTTATGCTTGACAAGTGAGCGGGTATCTGGTATTATAAGTCCTGCGCTGAGGCCAAGAGCCAAAGCAACAAGAAAATATGGGGGTATAGCTCAGCTGGGAGAGCGCTTGAATGGCATTCAAGAGGTCAGCGGTTCGATCCCGCTTATCTCCACCAAACATCCTGAAATCAAACGATTTCAGGACGTTTTCTTTTTTAAAAATTGAAAGTGATCTGAGAATAAACAGCCGCCCTTCTCCTGCATAGAGAAGGGCGGCTGAAGTTTTAAGAGAAAGAGTCAGGAACTGCTTTTGCAGTGGCTCCCACATATTCCTCCAGACAAATCCCTGCCTGGGTAATCACTTTTGCGGCTTCCACACCCACATAGCGGTAGTGCCAGGGTTCGTAGATAATGCCGGTTAAATCGCTTTTCTCTTCCGGATAGCGGAGAATAAAACCATACTCCCAGCAGTGCTCCATCAGCCATCGCTGGACCGGTGTGTCCTCCTGGGAACTCTCCAGGATCTGATAGTTTTGATCCACAATGTCCACCGCCAGCCCAAGCTGGTGCTCGCTGGTGCCGGGCAGGGCCACTATGGTGGCGGCCATGGACTCGGCCTCTTCTCTGGAGTAGCCCTGGGAGAGAAAATCGTTGACCTGGGCGTCATACAGTCCCTGCTGGGTCTCCTGGGTACGGTAGGAGGAACAGATGAGAGGGGATAAATCGGCAGCCCGGCAGTCATCCATCATCGCCTGCAGGGCCTCCGCGCACCGCTGATCTACCGTCTGGCCGGATTCTACCTGCTTCAGAGAGATGGAATAATCCTCCGGAAGAGGGTTCCAGGGATTGACCAGCGTCAGATTCCAAACATGGGTATCATCGGGAGCCTTCCAGTGAGAGGTGGTTCGAGAGATGGAGACGGACAGGGAGGATTTTGGCAGCCAACCGCTCAGAGGAAGGATACGGGGATGGGCGCAGCTGCCCAGCAGAAGAGATGCCGCACAGCCAAAGCCGAGCAGCAGCACCAGCGAGCGCAGCGCCAGACTGCGGGGGTGGCGGTGCTTGGAATCGATAGAAGAGGCAAAATTGTTGTCCATAGAGTTGCCTTCCTGTTCTTTGGTAAGGAAAAATAGATGCAGAGAATCTCCTTTGGGAACGACTTTATTTTAACACAAATGGATAAGCCTGTACCATACGAAAAGTGTGAACTTTTTTTGACAAGGGATGCAGTGACCAAAGGGAAGAGAACGGCATAGACTGAGGGTGAGAACATGGTTGGGGCGGCGCGCCCCATACGGAACAGGCCGTAAAGGAGCCGGGCCGCTGCGGCGGCAGCAGATGGTGAGGCATCTGTGGGACGTTCCATGGGTGTCTTTTTGTACCCCCTGGAACAGGCAAAACAGATGAATGCCACAGCAATATGTTCCAAATGGGAGGTAACAGTATGGATCAAAAAAGTGGAGAAGCCAGAGCGATACGGGTTTCGGTCGTCACGATCCTGGGCAATGTGGTGCTGACGATTCTGAAATTGGCTGCGGGATTGGTGGCCCATTCCGGGGCAATGGTGTCTGACGCCGTCCATTCCGCATCCGATGTGCTGAGCACCTTTGTGGTGATTGCCGGTGTCAAGCTGGCGGGAAAGGAGGCGGACCGGGAGCACCCCTTTGGTCATGAGCGGTTTGAATGTATGGCTGCCATCCTGCTTGCCTCCATGCTGGCCGTGACTGGGTTTGGGATCGGTTGGACGGGAGTGGGAAACATCCTGGGAGGCGCGGATGCCCTGCCCATTCCTGGGCGAGTGGCCCTGGCGGCAGCGGTTCTCTCCATCGTGTCCAAAGAGGGAATGTACTGGTACACCAGAGCCGCAGCCAAGAAGCTGAACTCCCCATCTCTCATGGCGGATGCGTGGCACCACCGCTCCGACGCGCTGTCCTCTGTGGGCAGTTTTGTGGGGATCTGCGGGGCGCGGCTGGGGGTCCCTGAACTGGATCCGGCAGCCAGTGTAGTGATCTGCCTGTTTATTTTGAAGGCGGCCTGGGACATCTTCCGCGACGCCGCGGCAAAAATGCTGGATACCGCCTGTCCGGAGGAGATGGAGGAGGAGATGCGGCAGACTGCGCTGGCCCAGCCGGGGGTATTGGGTGTGGACCGGCTGCAGACCCGGCTGTTTGGCAACCGAATCTATGTGGAAGTAGAGATTGCTGCAGATGGGGAAGTTCCGCTGGCTGAGGCCCATGAGACGTCGGCGCAGGTACATCATGCCATGGAACGCCGGTTCCCTATGGTAAAGCACTGTATGGTCCATGTGAATCCACGCATCGTTGCCTCCAAGCGGCTGCCGTAGGAAAGCGTGCAAAAAAAGAGGCTGAGAGCGGAGCAGGTATATCTTGCTCCGCTGATTTTATATTCTCTAAGCTTGAACTAAGGTTGACAGAGTATACTGGCCACCTATGGAAAGGAGGCCGCGAAATGGAGTTTCGTCACGAGTGGAAGCACGAGATCAGCTATTCCGACCTGTTGGCCCTCCGTGCCCGCCTGGGAGCGGTGCTGGAGCGGGACCAACATGCGGTAAGCGGGAGCTACCAGATCCGAAGCTTGTATTTTGACAATCTGGCGGACAAAGTTTTGAGGGAAAAGCTGGATGGAGTAAACAGCCGGGAAAAATTTCGGGTCCGGTACTACAACGGAGATCTGTCCCAAGTTTTTTTGGAAAAAAAGAGCAAGTACAGCGGTCTGTGCAGCAAAGAGCAGGCCAGGCTGAGCTGGGAAGAGGTCCAAGCCGTAGCTGGCGGAGATGTTACCAGGCTGGCAGACAGCAAAGAGCCCTTGGTCCGGAAATTGTGCTTCAAAATGACCACCCAGGGTCTGCGGCCCCGGACGATTGTGGACTATACCCGGGAGCCCTTTGTCTACGACCCGGGAAATGTGCGGGTGACTTTGGATTACAACATCCGTACGGCCATGGGAAACACGGATTTTTTAAATCCGGACTGTGTGACCATTCCGGCGGGGGATGCTCCCGCCATCCTGGAGGTAAAGTGGGACGGCTTTTTGCCCGCTCTGATCCGGGACCTGGTCCAGGTACCCAGAACTCACACCTCGGCCTTTTCCAAATACGCCGCCTGCCGGATTTACGGGTGAGCGCGAACAATCAAGAAGGAGCAGAACACAATGACTTTTCAAGACATCTTCAAATCCAGCTTCCTGGAGAACATGACCAGCGTTACCCTGTTGGATATGGCCCTGGCACTGGTGCTGGCCTTTGCCCTGGGTATGTTTATTTTCCTTATCTACAAAAAGACCTTTGCCGGGGTGATGTACTCCTCCAGCTTCGGCGTGACTCTGGTGGCCCTGACTATGATCACCACGCTGGTTATCCTGGCGGTCACCTCCAATGTGGTGCTGTCCCTGGGCATGGTGGGTGCCCTGTCCATCGTCCGTTTCCGCACCGCCATCAAAGAGCCACTGGACATCGCCTTCCTGTTCTGGTCCATTGCCGCAGGTATCGTGCTGGCGGCGGGACTCATCCCTCTGGCCGTATTCGGTAGCGTATTTATTGGTGTTTTCCTGCTGATTTTTGCCAACAAAAAGTCCCATGTGAATCCCTATATTGTGGTGCTCCGCTGTGACGGACATGAGAGCGAAGCGGCAGCTACGGAATTTCTGAAGGAAAAGGTCCAGCGCCTGACTGTTAAAAGCAAGACCGTACAGAAGGGTGCCGTGGAGCTGAATCTGGAGGTGCGGATGAAAGACGAGAATACTGATTTTATCAATTCCCTCTCCGAGATGCAGGGAGTCGCCAGCGCCGTGCTGGTCAGCTACAACGGAGACTATATGGGATAAAGAAAGGAGCAGACCATGTCGACCCATAAATACATGGACAAGATCTGCTGCCTGGCTCTGCTTTTAGCCTTGGTGGTGACCGGAGTCTTTCTAAACGCTCCCTCCTTGGGTATCCAGGCGGCCTCCACAGCCCAGGGATATGAGAGCCGTCTGTTTGACACGTCAAGGGTCCATACCATTGACATCGTTATGGATGATTGGGAGGGGTTCCTGGAGGGCTGTACCGACGAGGAGTACGAACTGTGCTCGGTGGTCATCGACAACGAGAGCTATAACAACGTGGCCATCCGGGCCAAGGGCAATACCTCGCTGACCCAGGTGGCCAGCTATGGAAACGACCGATACAGCTTTAAAATTGAGTTTGACCACTATGACAGTACGATCAGCTACCACGGTTTGGATAAGCTCAGTCTCAACAATATCATTCAGGACAACACCTATATGAAGGACTACCTCACCTATCAGATGATGGGCTATTTCGGCGTGGACGCCCCTTTGTGCAGCTATGTGTATATTACCGTCAACGGGGAGGACTGGGGTCTCTATCTGGCGGTGGAGGGGGTGGAGGAGTCTTTCCTGGAGCGCAACTACGGCAGCGACTATGGAGAGCTCTATAAGCCTGACAGCATGAGCATGGGCGGCGGCCGGGGCAACGGCGGAGAATTTGATCTGGAGGACTGGATGGACGATCAAAGCGGCGAAGAGGGCCAGAGTACCCTTCCCGACTGACAGGCTATGAAGGGCCAGCGGCCAGACGGTATGACGCCGCCGGATACTGGGGAAGAAGTGCAGTCTGACACAGAAACTATGCCCCAAGATATGCCGGGCGCAGTCCCGTCTCAGGATGATGCCTCGGACAGTCAGACCACAGACCCGGCTCAGACGGATAAACAGTTGGGTGGCCGGGGAGGTGGTATGGGCGGTTCCATGGGCAGCAGCGATGTGTCCCTTATCTACACCGACGACGACTACGACAGCTATTCCAACATCTTTGACAACGCCAAAACCGACATCACCGACGCCGACGAGGACCGGCTCATCGCCTCCCTCAAGCAGCTGAATGAGGGTGAGAGTATTGAGAGTGTGGTAGACGTAGACGAGGTGATCCGCTACTTTGTAGTGCACAACTTTGTGTGTAACTTTGACAGCTACACCGGCTCCATGATCCACAACTACTACATCTACGAAGAGGACGGTCAGTTGTCCATGATCCCCTGGGACTACAACCTGGCCTTTGGCGGCTTCCAGGGCGGACAGGATGCCACCTCCATGGTAAACTACCCCATTGACACCCCGGTATCCGGCGGGACCGTGGACTCTCGCCCTATGCTGGCCTGGATTTTTGAGAGCGAAGAGTACACCCAGCTGTACCACCAGTACTTTGCGGACTTTATCTCCTCCTACTTTGACAGCGGCTATTTTACCCAGATGATGGACCAGACAAAGCAGCTCATTGCCCTCTATGTGGAAAAAGACCCCACCAAATTCTGTACCTATGAGGAATTTGAAACGGGAATCGAGACGCTGGAGCAGTTCTGCCTGCTGCGGGCTGAGAGCGTCCAGGGCCAGCTGGACGGGACCATCCCCTCCACCTCTGACGGCCAGGCGGAGGACAGCAGCGCTCTGGTGGATGCCTCGGAACTGAGTATTTCGGACATGGGTACCATGAACAATGCCATGGGCGGCGGGATGGGCGGACCTATGGAGCGGGAAGATATAAGTGCTCAGCCCCAGGGGGAGGAAGTGCCTTCCGGCGGCCAGCCATTCGATCTGCCTGCGGGAGAAGAATCAGCTTCCCTGCCGATGGACGGCAATGTTCCTGAGCGTCCCCAGGCCAACACCGCAGCAGAAAGCGGACAAGATCCTATGAAACTGGAGGTGGGAGGCGAAAATCAGAGCGCTTTAAACCGCGAATATGGAGTCCTGCTGGCAGCCAGCGCCGCAGTGCTCCTGGCAGGCCTGATTCTTGCGTGGAGATATCGAAAGCGGGCCTGATTTCCCCGGCAGCAGAATAAACGCGCCTCGTGCCAGTTCAAACACTGACACAGGGCGCGTTTTGCACATTTTGATTGCAGGGTGTGGAAGAGTTACTGCTCCAGCAGACCTGCTTCCACCAAAAAGTCCCGGGCTACCTGATCCACCGGCTCCTGCTCCACGTCTACCCGGTAAGTGAGCTGGCTCATGAGCTGGTCGGTAAACTTACCGTTGAGCAGGGACAGGGTTTCCTCCAGATCAGGGGCCTGTTCCTCGAAGCGCTCAAATACGTCGTTGCGCACCAGAATGGTGCCGTAGTAGTCGGGGAAGAAGTGCAGGTCATCCTCCAATACAGTAAGTCCCGCCCGGATGTTCAGACCGTCGGTGGCGTAGACGACCATCACGTCATAGGCACCCTGCTCGATGGCGGTGTACTTGAGCATGATGTCCACCGGGGTGGCCTTGGCAAAGTTCAGGCCATAGAACTGAACGAAGGGATCATACTTCATACTGCCCGCACTGGTGAAGAAGTCAGACTCGGCGCCGAAGCGCAGCTCGCCGGCAACAGGAACCAGATCGCTGATTTTTGTGGGATGATAGGTGTCCATCACATCCTGGGTCACACCGATGGCGTAGGTGTTGTTTACACCGATTTTTCCCATGAGGCGGGCATCATACTCCGTATTCATCTTCTCGTTGACAAAGTCATAGAGTGTCTGCCCATCGGGGATATCGGTGGTGTCCAGTCCCATGATGGTGGTCAGCAGGGTGCCATCCCAGGTATACATCAGGTCACAGCTGTGGTCCTGGCCTGTCATAGCATTGAAGTTGTTGACAGCCGTCATCTGATCCTTGATGGTGACGGTGAGGTCGTAGCGGTCCTCCACCAGCTGCTTGATCATGCTATTGACCAGCTGGACCTCGGAGAACTGCCCCTCGTAGAGGACCAGACCGTCCTCCTGCTGGGGAAGGAAGGTCCACACGGTAAGAGCCACACAGGCCACCGCAGTCACCGCAGCCACGGCCCGGGTGAACAGCTTACCGGCAGGGGAGGGGGCGCGGTCGGAGCGGCGGTTCATGCGATGCTCCACCAGGGCCATAATGAGATCCAAAATGAGGGCCATGGCCATGAGCACGCCGGTGCCGCTGAGAATGGCCTTCATATCATTTTGCCGGATGCCGGTGTTGATGATGTTGCCTAGGCCTCCGCCGCCCACCATGGCGGCAAAGACCGCCGTGCCGATGGCGTTGACAGCGGCGATGCGCACGCCGGTAAAGATGATGGGGGCGGCCAGGGGGATCTCCACCCGCCGCAGCTGGTACATGCGGGTCATGCCCATGCCGGTGGCCGCCTCTTTCAGAGCAGAGGGTACCTGGTTGAGGCCCAACACCGTGTTGCGCACGATGGGGAGCAGGGAGTAGAGGGCCAGGCCCACGATGACGGTGGGCTTCCCGGCGCCCATAAATACCATGATGATACCCAGCAGAGCCAGGGCGGGGGTAGTTTGAATGAGGTCTACCACCCGGAGAATGATCTTGCCCGCCCGGGGATAGAAGTAGGAGAGTACGCCCAGGGGGACGCCGGCGATGAGGGCAAAGAGCAGGGCCACAATGACCATGGACAGGTGCTCAAAGATCACTTGGAAGGTCACAGGTCCCCACCCCCTTTCCGCATGCCACGGGGCACGGCCCGGCGCTGAAGGGCGTCCACCAGAGAGCCCAACACAAAGGCCAGGATGGCGGCGGGAACGGCGCCCAGAAGGATGAGGCCGTTGTCATTGGCGCTGACGCCTGCGTAGATAAAGGTGCCAAGGCCTCCTTGTCCGATCATGGCGGCCAGCACCGCCCAGCTGACGGTGTAGACGGTGGACATACGCAGTCCGCCGATGATGGTGGGCAGAGCCAGAGGCAGTTCCACCCGGACGAGACACTGGATGGGGCTCATACCGCAGCCCTTGGCTGCCTCAATATACTGCCCCTCCACTGAGGAGAGACCGGCGTACGTATTTTTGAGGATGGGAAAGGTTGCGTAGATGGACAGGGCGATGAGCACGGTGATAGGCTGCATGCCCAGAACCAGAAACAGCAGGCCCACAAATACGACGCCGGGGATGGTGTTGAAGATGGAGAGGATGGGTAAAATCAGCTTGGACAGGTTTTTCGGCAGGCGGGAAAGCAGAATGCCAAGCAGCACGCCCAGCACAAAGCCTACCGCTACCGAGACAAAGGTAAAACCCAGATGTTCCAGCAGAGCCTTTGGTAAGTCGTGGAATGTCACTCTGCCTCACCCCCAAAGCTGCTCTGCCATGGCGGAGGCCATGCTGGTTTTGGTGATGATGCCGGCCACTTGTTCTCCGTCTCCCAGCACCACGAGGTAGGGAGCGCCGCTGGAGATGAGCTGGTCAAAGCAGTCCTTGGCGTTATCCTGGGCGTGGACGGTGGGGGTGTTGCAGCGGATCAGAGGCTGAATGGTCTTGACCACGTGGCCAGTGAGACGGATGTCGGCGATGGCGACCGTGCCCTGATACTTGCCCTGATCGTCTACCACCAGCAGGGTGTCTACGTTGTGGCGCTGCATTTTGCTGACGCACTCGTTGATGCCGCGGTTGGCAGAAACGGCGTAAACGCCGGTGCGCATAAAGTCGGCGGCGGTGAGGTCGTTGGGGGAGTTGGTCTGGATGAACTTGCCCAAAAAGTCCTGGATCTGCCCGGTAGCCGGGTGGGCCAGCATCTCCTCGGGAGGAGCCATCTGTACGATCTTGCCGTGGTCCATAAAGATGATCACGTCGGCTAGATCCAGGGCTTCCTCCATGTCGTGGGTGACAAAGACGATGGTCTTGTGCAGCTTCTGCTGCAGGTTGCGCACCTCCTGCTGCAGAGAGCGGCGGGTCATGGGGTCCAGGGCAGAGAAGGGCTCATCCATCAGGACGATGGGGGGAGAGGCGGCCAGTGCCCGGAGGATGCCGATGCGCTGCTGCTGACCGCCGGACATCTCGCTGGGGTATTTATGGGCGTACTGCTCATAGGGGAGATTGACCATCTCCAGCAGCTGCCGGGCGATGCGGTCGCACTCCTCCTTACTGTATTTCAGCAGAGTGGGAACCACGCAGATGTTTTGGGCCACCGTCATATTGGGGAACAGGCCGATCTGCTGGATGACATAGCCGATATGCCGGCGCAGATCCACCTTGTCCTTGGTGGCGATGTCTTCGCCATCCAGATAGATCTTTCCGCTGGTGGGCTCGATGAGGCGGTTGATCATTTTCAGCGTGGTGGTCTTGCCGCAGCCGGACGGGCCGATGAGCACGGTCATTTGACCGTCCGGGATCTGAAAGCACAGATCGTGCAGAATCTGCTGGGAACCGTAGGCCAGGGAGACATGTTCAAACTGAAGCAAATAGGTACCTCCTTTGCGCTAGCGCGGCAGAACCGGAACACGCAAAGGTGGTCATGCAGCGCTACAATGGGTGAAAAGGAACAACAAAAAGTGGATAAAAATAAAAAGTATTATGTAAATATTATAAAGGGAGCGGGGGAAAAAGGCAAACAAACATTCTGTTAATTTTTCCCCACTCTGGAATAGAGGGGAGAAAGTAAGGGGAAAAGGGGCTTTTAAAGAGATCTTTTAAAAATCTTAATGATTTATATGGTGTGGGCTTAACATTTCACTGTTACACTGGGACCATCAAGCAAAGGAGGATTGGACCATGGAGTTTACCGCACGATTGATGCTGGCTTTTGCCAGTGTATTGGGTCTGGCAATGACCGTTTGGGGCGGTTATTATTTTGTGACAGCTCTGATGTCCTGGCGGCGCCCCATGGATTACGGCAGGCACCCGGCCCGGACCCGGTTTGCTGTTTTGATCGCTGCCCGCAATGAGGAGCTGGTCATCGGCTCTCTGGTCAACAGCCTGCTGACCCAGAACTATCCCCCGGAACTGTATGATGTATACGTGATCCCCAATAACTGTACCGATAACACCGCTCAGGCGGCTGCCAATTTCGGCGCCAAGGTACTGGAGTGCACCGTTCCCGTCAAGAGCAAGGGCGAGGTCATGCGCTTTGCCTATCAGCAGCTGGCTGGTCGTGGCTACGACGCTTTCTGCGTGTTCGACGCGGACAACGTGGCCCATCCTGATTTCTTGAAGGAAATGAACAATGCCTACTGCGCCGGAGCCCGGGCAGCTCAGGGCTACCGGGACAGCAAGAATCCTTACGACACCGCTTTTTCCGGCTGTTACTCCATTTACTACTGGATGATGAGCCGCTTCCACAACAACGGCAAGGCTGGACTGGGACTGTCCGCCATGCTGGGCGGCACCGGCTTTATGGTGTCCGCCGCTGCGCTGGAGAAGATGGGCGGCTGGCGTACCCAGACCATCAGTGAGGATCTGGAGATGTCCGTTCAGCTGGCTATGGCCGAGGTAAAGATCTGGTGGGTCCCTCTAGCGATCACCTATGACGAGCAGCCTTTGAGCTATGAGATCTCGGTGAAGCAGCGCCGCCGCTGGACCAGCGGCACCATTCAGATCGCCCATCAGTATCTGCCTGTGATCATGGAGCGCATGATGCGCAAGCCGGACAGCGTGGTGTTTGATATGGGCGCTACCATGCTGGTGCCCGCCTACCAGGTGGCTGCTCTGGGCAGCTCGATGCTCTCCGCTCTGGCGGTTGGCTGCTCCCGGCCCTACTTCTCTTTGTCCCTGGCTTTGGGAGCCTTTGCCCTGAACCTGGTGATCAGCGCGCTGGGCGCTACGGCGGCGGCTGTGCTGGTGGTGACGGTGGAAAATAAGTGGGACCGCCGCCTGTGGAAGGGCGTTGCCTGCTACTGGCTGTTCCTGCTGAGCTGGCTGCCTATTACCGTGGGCTGCTACTTCAAGAAGACCACAGTCTGGGAGGAGATTCGCCACACCCGCAATGTGGCTCCTCAGCCCGGTGGAAAAAGCCGACAGGCGCTGATGCCCTGATTTCAGATAAAGAAAATACCCCCGTTTCGCTTCATGCGAAACGGGGGTATTTTGATATTCAGGCTAAGGGTTCAAAATCACTGGCGGGACGGCGGCAGATGGGGCAGATGAAGTCGTCAGGCAGGGTGTCCGACTCGTAAACAAAGCCGCAGATCTTGCAGACAAAGCCCTTGGGCTTGTCCTGGGGAGCGGGAGATTCCTCGACCACTTCTTCGCCCTTCACGCTGGCGGCGAGGACCTTGGCCAGGGCCTCCAGCTCGGCGTCCTGGCCGGGAGCCAGGGTAGACTTCAGGGTGACAGGGGCCTCCAGAATCTCCATGCCCTTCATGCCGGAGAGAATTTCAGTCATCAGCTTGCCGCTGGCGGGAGCCCAGGAACCGTTCTGAATCAGGGCAACCTTGCGGCCCCGCAGGGCGTGGTGGGCGATGTCGTGGAGGAGATTCTCCATGGAGACAAAGATGCCGTTGTTATAGGTGGTAGAGGCAAAGACGATGTGGCTGTACTTGAAGGCGTCGGAGAGAACGTAGGAGTAGTGGGTCACCGACACGTCGTACATCTCCACAGGGATGCCCATCTCAGCCAGACGGCAGGCCAGAATGTTGGCAGCTGTCTCGGTGCCGCCGTACACGGAGGCAAAGGCGATGAGCACGCCCTGGACCTCGGGCTCATAGGCGGCCCACTTGGCGTACTTATCCACGATGTAGCCCAGATCCTTGCGCCACACGGGACCGTGGAGGGGGCAGATCATCTGGATGTCCAGGCCGGCGGCCTTTTTCAGCAGGGCCTGAACCTGGGGACCGTACTTGCCCACGATGTTGGTGTAATACCGGCGGGCCTCATCCAGCCAGTCCCGGTCAAAGTTTACTTCATCGGCAAAGAGTACACCGTTGAGGGCGCCGAAGGTGCCGAAGGCATCGGCGGAGAAGAGAATCTTATCGGTGGAGTCGTAGCTCACCATAACCTCGGGCCAGTGGACCATGGGGGCATTGACAAAAGTGAAGGTGTGCCGGCCGGTGGTGATGGAGTCGCCCTCGTTGACCAGATGGACCTCCTTGGGATCGGTGCAGTGGAACTGGCGGATCATGTTCAGGATCTTGCCGTTGCAGACAATGGTGGCCTCGGGATGGCGGAGCATCACATCGCCCAGAGTGGCGGCGTGGTCGGGCTCCATGTGGTGGACGAAGACATAGTCCAGTTTACGACCGCCCAGAGCATACTCCAGATTTTCAAAGAACTGGGTCTGGACGGCCCGGTCCACCGTGTCAAACAGCACGGTCTTCTCATCCAGCAGCAAGTAGGAGTTGAAGGACATCCCACGGGGAACCGGATGGGTGCTCTCGAACAGGGGATGCTGGCGGTCGTTTCCGCCGATCCAAATCAGATCTTCGGTGACATGACGGATACAGTGCATATTGAAAACCCTTCTTTCTGGTAAAGTATCTTGAAACCGCCCTTTATCATATCACACACCTTAGAAAATTGGTAGCGGGTTTTTACCGCCGGAAACTGTGAGAGATGACGGAAGAAAGGGAAAAGGGGAGAGGCTCCGGAGGAGGGAAGTAGAATGAAAATTATTTTCAGAGCGAGGAGAAGCAGAAGTGAGCCAGAAAAGAATGGAATAAATACAGGTAAAAAACCACATGCTTCAAGAAAATTTCACATTCATTTGTCATTATACACAGAAATTGTGAAAAAATTTTAAACACTAATACGAATTGAAAATTATTTTCACAAGTGCTATGATGGTTACAACAAAAGGAAAACAAGTAAACAGAGCGGACAGATATCAAAGATATCTGACAAAGGAAAGGTTGGTCTTAACATGGATGTAAAGAAACTGGAACAGGCCAAGCAGTGGGTGGAAAAGGAGCTGGCCAGCAGCGCGGAGTTCTGGCTGAAGTACGGTATGGACAAGGAGCACGGCGGCGTGTACACCTGCATCGACCGCACCGGCCGGCTGTTCTCCACCGACAAGAGCGTGTGGATGCAGGGCCGCTGCGGCTGGACCTACGCCTACCTGTGTCATGTGTACGGCAAGCGGGATGAGTGGATGCAGGCCAGCAAGAGCTGCCTGGACTTCATGGAGAAGTACTGCATCAACCGCGAGGCCGGTGACCGGATGTACTTCACCGTCACCGCTGACGGCAAGCCTCTGCGTCAGCGCCGCTACTGCTTCTCCGAGGGCTTCTACGCTCTGGCCAACGCCGAGTATTACGGCTTGACCGGCGAGAAGGAGTACATTGAGCGTGCCCGCCGCGCCTACGAGCTCATCTGGAACCTGAACAACGGTCTCATCAAGGACCCCACCAGCATGGGCCCCAAGACCATTCCCGAGACCCGCACCGGCCGGGCTCTGGCCGACCCCATGATCTACCTGAACATTACCTCGGTCCTGCGCCGCTGCGACCCTGAGCAGCGCGAGCTGTACGATGCGCGGGCCAAGGAGTGCGTGGAGACCATCTTTAAGTATCACCACAAGCCCGAACTCAAGTGCACCCTGGAGACCGTGGGTCCCAACGGCGAGTTCATGGGCGACATCTCTGCCGGCCGCTTTGTGAACCCCGGCCACGACATCGAGTGCTCCTGGTTCCTGATGGAGCAGGCCAAGTACACCAACGACGACGAGTTGCGCCGCAAGGCCATGGAGGTCTTTGACATGGCCATCGCCAACGGCTGGGACAATGAGTACGGAGGAATCCTGTACTTCATCGACTGCAAGGGCTTCCCCCCCGAGGCTTATGAGCACGACATGAAGCTGTGGTGGCCCCACAACGAGGCCCTGATCGCCAGCCTGATGATGTACCGGGACAGCGGCGATGAGAAGTACCTGGATTGGTTCTTCAAGGTGCTGGATTACTGCAAGACCTACTTTGCTGACGACGAGTACGGTGAGTGGTACGGCTATCTCCGCCGGGATGGCAAGCCCACCATGCCTGCCTGCAAGGGCTGCACCTTCAAGGGTCCCTTCCATGTGCCCCGCTGCCTGATCATGGTGGATACCATGCTGGGCGAGATCCTGGCCCGCTGAACATGTTCCCTAACCGCGCAGTGTGCGCGGAGAAACCTCTCCGGGCCTGAAGCGAGGCCGGAGACACATATATAGAGGAGGAAAAAATCATGAGCAATCTGGACAAGTATAAGGGCATTATTCCTGCATTCTACGCCTGCTATGACGAGCAGGGCAACGTCAGCCCCGAGCGGGTGCGCGCTCTGACCCAGTACTATGTGGACAAGGGCGTCAAGGGCGTGTACGTCAACGGCTCCTCCGGCGAGTGCATCTACCAGGGCGTTGCTGAGCGTAAGATCATCATCGAGAACGTGATGGCCGTGGCCAAGGGCAAGCTGACCGTCATCAACCACGTGGCCTGCAACAACACCCGGGACAGCGTGGAGCTGGCCAAGCACTCTGAGGAAGTGGGTGTGGACGCTATCGCTTCTATCCCTCCCATCTACTTCCGCCTGCCTGAGTATTCCATCGCTGCTTACTGGAATGCCATCAGCGCTGCCGCTCCCAACACCGACTTTGTTATCTACAACATCCCCCAGCTGGCCGGTACCGCTCTGACCATGAGCCTGTTTGCTGAGATGATGAAGAACCCCAAGGTTGTGGCTGTGAAGAACTCCTCCATGCCCACCCAGGACATCCAGATGTTCAAGGCCGCCGGCAAGGCTGCCAAGGGTGAGTTCGTGGTGTTCAACGGTCCCGACGAGCAGTTTGTGGCCGGCCGCGCCATCGGCGCTGACGGCGGCATCGGCGGCACCTACGGCGTCATGCCCAAGCTGTTCCTGAAGCTCAACGAGCTGATCGTTGCCGGCGAGCGGGACAAGGCCACCGAGCTGCAGTATGACATCAACGAGATCATCTACAAGATGTGCTCCAGCCACGCCAACATGTACGCCGTGGCCAAGGAGATGCTCCGCATCAACGAGAACCTGGATCTTGGCGGCGTGCGTGAGCCTCTGGAGAACCTGCAGGAGGCCGACAAGGCTGTGGCCAAGGAGGCCGCCGCTATGGTCATGGCTGCCAAGGCTAAGTACTGCTGATCTATTGTATAACCGATCCCCCGCGTAACAATCCTCTGCAAAGCCAATCGCGCCGGACAGGTGGAGTGTGGTGCCGCCTGTCCGGGAGAATTTAAGACAAGGGAGATAACAACACATGCCTAACATGCAAGGTTTTACTTACATTGACCTGGCAGTACTGATCGTCTATCTGTTGGCGGTTCTGTTTGCTGGTCTGCACTTTGCCAAGAAAGAGATGAAGGGCAAAGAGTACTTCAAGGGCGACGGAACTGTGCCTTGGTGGGTCACCTCCGTGTCCATCTTCGCTACCCTCCTCAGCCCCATTTCCTTCCTGTCCCTGGCCGGCAACTCCTACGCCGGTACCTGGATCATGTGGTTTGCCCAGCTGGGTATGCTGCTGGCCATTCCTCTGACCATCAAGTTCTTCCTGCCTATTTACAGCAAGCTGGACATTGATACCGCTTACCACTATCTGGAGCTGCGCTTCAACAGCAAGTTCCTGCGCGTTCTGGGCGCTGTTATGTTCATCATCTATCAGGTAGGCCGTATGTCCATCATCATGTACCTGCCCTGCATGGTGCTGTCCTCTCTGATGGGCATCAACGTGAACATCCTGATCATCATCATGGGCATCATCGCCATCATCTACTCCTACACCGGCGGCCTGAAGAGCGTTCTGTGGACCGACTTCATCCAGGGTTCCGTGCTGCTCATCGGCGTTACCTTCGGTCTCATCTTCCTGATTGCTCACCTGGATGGCGGTTTCGGTGCCATCATCAACGAGTTTACCAACAACCACAAGTTCCTGGCTGTGGATCAGCCCATCTTTGACGCCAACATCCTGAAGGACAGCGTGTTCCTGCTGATCGTGGGCGCCGGCTTCAACACCATGGGCTCCTACGTCTCCTCTCAGGACATCGTGCAGCGCTTCACCACCACCACCGACACCAAGAAGCTCAACAAGATGATGCTGGCTAACGGCTGCCTGTCCATCTTCATCGCTACCGTGTTCTACCTCATCGGCACCGGCCTGTATGCCTTCTATCAGACCCAGGGCAACCCCCTGCCCCCTGCTGCTCAGCAGGATCAGATCTTCGCTTCCTGGATTGCCTTTGAGCTGCCTGTTGGCGTCACCGGCCTGCTGCTGGCCGCCATCTATGCCGCTGCTCAGTCCACCCTGTCCACCGGCCTGAACTCCGTGGCTTCCAGCTGGACCCTGGACATTCAGGAGCGTCTGTCCAAGAAGAAGCTGAGCTTTGAGACCCAGACCAAGATCGGTCAGTACGTCTCTCTGCTGGTTGGTATCTTCTCCATCGTGGTGGCCATGGTTCTGGCCAACGGCGGCGTCAAGTCCGCTTACGAGTGGTTCAACGGCTTCATGGGCCTGGTTCTGGGCATCCTGATCGGCAGCTTCATCCTGGGCACCTTCACCAAGGTGGCCAACACCTTCGGCACCACCCTGGCTTTCATCGCTGCTTCCGCTGTGATGGTCTTCATCAAGTACGGCCCCTATGCTGCTGATGTGTCTATCTGGTCCTACTCCATCATCTCCATCGCCGTGTCCCTGGTTGTGGGTATCCCCGCCTCCATGATCTGGCGTGCGGTGAAGGGTGACAAGAGCGTTCCCGCTCCCAACACCACCATCTACAAGAACTAACCTCTGTTTCCACAGAGCTCTGAGGCTCCCGGCCAGGCCGGGAGCCTTCAAAAAACAAGGAGGCCATATCCATGGTATTCGGCAACATCCGTGATCGCAAAGATTATGCCTGGCTGGAGGACGTGGTGGGCAAGTGCTTTGACTACGCCAACACCCACGATCTGCTCAGCTTTGAGAAGGGCAGCCACACCATCGACGGGGACGACCTGTTCGTCAACATCGTGGAGTACGAGACCACCAACGCCGCCGACCGCTTCTGGGAGGCCCACCGGCAGTATCTGGACCTGCACTTCATGCTCCGCGGCCCCGAGCAGATCGATGTGAACTTCATCGACAACATGGAGCAGAAGGAGTTTGTGGAGAAGGACGACTTCCTGCCTCTGGAGGGCGAGCCCAACAGCCATGTGGTGCTCAACGCAGGTAACTTCCTGCTGTGCTATCCCGCCGATGCTCACCGCACTGCGGTGAAGGTAGGGGAGCCCACCACCATTAAAAAGGCGATCTTTAAGATCAAAATTAAATAAGTCAGCAAGGACCATTCCTTTCTAAAACAACCGCCGCAGGGCCGCAGATGTAAAAATCTGCGGCCCTGCGGCGTTATACAGGACAAGAAAAAATAAAAAAGCGGTTGACAAAAATCTGCCAACCATGGTACAATAAAATGCTTTTATATCCATGTCAAAAAGAACAAGGTCCCCCATGTTCTTGAGACAGTGTAGCATAGCCAATATAAAAAGGCAAGAGAAACCGATGGAAAACGAACAACGCGCCCGGGTGTGCGGCACCGAGTGAAATCCGGGAAATTGTGGATTCTCCACAAAGAAACGGATGGGATTCGCCGCAAACCCACCGGAAAACAGTAGATCTGCCCGTTTAGTGACGAAGAAAGCGAGTTGATTTTTAGAATGGTAAAGGAAAGCATGGAAGACGTGCGCGCCCGCGTGGAAGCCAGAGCCAAGGACGTGTACTATGGCCGGACCCTGCGCAAGAGCTTTGCCCGCTACCAGGAGATCCTGGAGATGCCCAACCTGCTGGAGGTGCAGAAGAAGTCCTACCAGTGGTTCTTGGACACCGGCCTGCGTGAGGTCTTCAAGGACGTAGCCGCCATCACCGACTACGCCGGCAACCTGGAGCTGAGCTTCATCGACTACTCCATGGACGAGAAGCCCAAGTACGACGTGGAGGAGTGTAAGGCCCGGGACGCCACCTACGCCGCTCCCATCAAGGTGAAGGTGCGTCTGCGCAACAAGGAGACCGAGGAGATCAAGGAGCAGGAGATCTTCATGGGAGATTTCCCCATCATGACCAACTCCGGCACCTTTGTGATCAATGGCGCCGAGCGTGTCATCGTCTCTCAGATCGTCCGCTCTCCCGGCATGTACTACACCCGTACCGCGGACAAGGCGGATAACCTGACCTTCGCCACCACCGTGATCCCCTACCGGGGTGCCTGGCTGGAGTATGAGACCGATCTCAGCGACATCTTCTATGTCCGCATCGATAAGAACCGCAAGCTGCCCATCACCTGCCTGATCCGTGCGGTTGGCCCCAAGACCGACGCCGAGATCCTGGAGATGTTCGGTGAGGACGAGCGGATCGTGGCCACCATGGAGAAGGATTCCTGCAAGACCTACGAGGAGGCCCTGCTGGAGATCTACCGCAAGCTGCGTCCCGGCGAGCCCCCCACGCTGGACTCCGCCGAGAGCCTGCTCAACGCCACCTTCTACGATCCCCGGCGCTATGACCTGTCCGCCGTGGGCCGTTACAAGTTCAATAAGAAGATGAACCTGGCCACCCGTATCTCCGGCCACACCCTGGCCATGCCCGTGGCCGATCCCCGCACCGGCGAGATCATCGCCGAGGCCGGTGAGTCCCTGTCCCGTGAGCGTGCCCGTGAGCTGGCCGCCAAGGGCGTCAATGAGGTGGTGCTGGACGACGACGGCAAGCAGGTGAAGGTCTTCTCCAACAACATGGTGGACATGAAGAACTTCGTGGACTTCGATCCCGAGGAGTGCGGCATCTCCGAGATGGTCTTCTTCCCCGTGCTGTGCCAGCTGATGGACCAGTTCAGCGGTGAGGAGCTCAAGGAGCAGATCGCCGCCCATGTGGACGACCTGGTGCCCAAGCACATCATCAAAGAGGACATCATGGCCTCCATCAACTACCTCAACGGCCTGGCTCACAACATCGGCACCCCCGATGATATCGACCACCTGGGCAACCGCCGTCTGCGCTGCGTAGGCGAGCTGATCCAGAACCAGTTCCGCATCGGCTTCAGCCGTATGGAGCGCGTCATCCGCGAGCGTATGACCACTCAGGATCTGGACGTGGTCACCCCCCAGAGCCTCATCAACATCCGTCCTGTCACCGCCGCCATCAAGGAGTTCTTCGGCAGTAGCCCCCTGAGCCAGTTCATGGACCAGACCAACCCTCTGGCCGAGCTGACCCATAAGCGCCGTCTGTCCGCCCTGGGCCCCGGCGGTCTGAGCCGTGACCGCGCCTCCTTCGACGTGCGTGACGTTCACTACAGCCACTACGGCCGTCTGTGCCCCATTGAGACCCCCGAAGGTCCCAACATCGGCCTGATCTCCTACCTGGCTTCCTACGCCCGCATCAACCGCTACGGCTTCATCGAGACCCCCTACCGCAAGGTGGATAAGGCCACCGGTCAGGTCACCGACCAGATCGAGTATATGACCGCCGATGTGGAGGACGAGTATGTTATCTGCCAGGCTACCGAGCCTGTGGACGAGAACAACTGCTTCGTCAACGAGCGTATCACCTGCCGCCGCCGCAACGAGATCATCTCTGTGCCCGCCGCTCAGGTGGATTACGTGGACGTGTCCCCCAAGATGATGGTGTCCATCGCGACTGCCATGATCCCCTTCCTGCAGAACGACGACGCCAACCGTGCCCTGATGGGTGCCAACATGCAGCGTCAGGCCGTGCCCCTGCTGCGTCCTGAGGCCCCTGTGGTGGCCACCGGCCAGGAGCACAAGAACTGCATCGATTCCGAGGTCGCCATCCTGGCTGAGGGACCCGGTACCGTCACCAAGGTGTCCGCCCGGTATATCACCGTCAAGTACGACAACGGCCAGACCAAGGAGTACCGTCTGACCAAGTACCTGCGTTCCAACCACGGTACCTGCATCAACCAGCGGCCCATCGTGAACATCGGCCAGCGGGTGGAGTTCCAGGACGTGCTGGCTGACGGCCCCTCCACCGACCGGGGCGAGATCGCTCTGGGCCGGAACATCCTCATGGGCTTCATGACCTGGGAAGGTTACAACTACGAGGACGCCATCCTGCTCAACGAGCGCATGGTGAAGGAGGACGTGTTCACCTCCATCCACATCGAGGAGTATGAGCTGGAGGCCCGTGACACCAAGCTGGGTCCCGAGACCATCACCCGCGACATCCCCAACGTGGGCGAGGACGCCCTGCGTGACCTGGACGAGCACGGCATCATCCGTGTGGGCGCCGAGGTCCACGCCGGCGACTACCTGGTTGGTAAGGTCGCCCCCAAGGGCGAGGCCGAGGCCACCGCGGAGGAGAAGCTGCTGCGGGCCATCTTCGGTGAGAAGGCCCGTGAGGTCCGTGACACCTCCCTGAAGGTGCCCCACGGCGAGAGCGGCACCATCGTGGACGTAAAAATCTTTACCCGTGAGAACGGCGACGAGCTGTCTCCCGGTGTCAATCAGGTGGTTCGTGTCTATATTGCCCAGAAGCGTAAGATCTCTGTGGGCGATAAGATGGCCGGCCGCCATGGTAACAAGGGTGTTGTTTCCCGCATCCTGCCCCAGGAGGATATGCCATTCCTGCCCGACGGCACCCCCCTGGATATCGTACTGAACCCCCTGGGCGTGCCTTCCCGTATGAACATCGGTCAGGTGCTGGAGGTCCACTTGGGCTACGCCGCCAAGACCCTGGGCTGGAAGGTGGCTACCCCCATCTTCAACGGCGCCAGCGAGGCCGACATCCAGGAGTGTCTGAAGATGGCCGGTCTGGCCCGCGAGGTGGGCAAGAACGAGCCTCTGATCGGCAAGCAGCTGTATCTGGCCGACGAGGACGGCGAGCTGCAGACCCTGTCCGCTGAGGAGATGGCCGACACTGCCCAGATCAATCAGTGGCAGCAGGAGGGCCGCCTGCGTCTGGTGGACGGCAAGAACTGGCTGTACGACGGCCGTACCGGTGAGCGGTTTGATAACCCCGTCACCGTGGGTTACGTGTACTTCCTGAAGCTGCACCACCTGGTCGACGATAAGATCCACGCCCGTGCTACCGGCCCCTACTCTCTGGTTACCCAGCAGCCTCTGGGCGGCAAGGCCCAGTTCGGCGGCCAGCGCTTCGGCGAGATGGAGGTGTGGGCCCTGGAGGCTTACGGCGCTGCCTACACCCTGCAGGAGATCCTCACCGTCAAGTCCGACGACGTCACCGGCCGTGTCAAGACCTACGAGGCCATTGTCAAGGGCCACAACGTGCCCAAGCCTGGTGTGCCTGAGTCCTTCAAGGTGCTCATCAAGGAGCTGCAGTCCCTGTGTCTGGACATGAAGGTGCTGGACGCCCAGGGCAACGAGATCGAGCTCAAGGACGAGGACGAGGATACCTCTCAGCCCGGTGCCCGGGACGATTACTACAAGGACGACGAAGACTTCGGCTATCAGAAGGACGCCGACTTCGCCGCCGCCGGCGGCTTCACCTTCAAGGGTCAGAGCGATGACGACGACCTGACGGTGGAGCTGGACGAGGAGGACGGCCAGGATGAAGAAGAGTCGTACTCTGGCGAGGACTATGAATAAGTAAGGGAGGAAGTCTAAAGAATGAGTTACGCTGAGTTTGACGCCATCCAGATTGGCATCGCCTCCCCTGAGAAGATCCGCGAGTGGTCTTACGGCGAGGTCAAGCGCCCCGAGACCATCAACTACCGCACTCTGAAGCCCGAGAAGGACGGCCTGTTCTGTGAAAAGATCTTTGGCCCCACCAAGGACTGGGAGTGTAACTGCGGCAAGTACAAGAAGATCCGTTACAAGGGCAAGATCTGTGACCGCTGCGGCGTAGAGATCACCCGCTCCAAGGTCCGCCGTGAGCGTATGGGCCACATCGAGCTGGCTGCCCCTGTGTCCCACATCTGGTACTTCAAGGGTATCCCCTCCCGGATGGGCCTGCTGCTGGACATCAGCCCCCGCATCCTGGAGAAGGTACTGTACTTCGCCAGCTATATTGTGATTGATCCCGGTTTCACCCCCCTGTCCCGCAACCAGATCCTCTCCGAGAAGGAGTATCGGGACATGCGGGAGAAGTACGAGGATGACTTTGACGCCGGCATGGGCGCCGAGGCCGTGAAGAAGCTGCTGCAGCAGATCGATCTGGAGCAGCTCTCCGACCAGCTTCGCAAGGAGCTCAAGGACGCCTCCGGCCAGAAGAAGGCCCGCATCGTCAAGCGTCTGGAAGTGGTAGACGCCTTCCGCATCTCCGGCAACAAGCCTGAGTGGATGATCATTGACGTGCTGCCCGTCATTCCCCCCGAGATCCGGCCCATGGTTCCCCTGGACGGCGGCCGCTACGCCTCCTCTGACCTCAACGACCTCTACCGCCGGGTCATCAACCGCAACAACCGACTCAAGCGCCTGATCCAGCTCAACGCTCCTGACATCATCGTGCGCAACGAGAAACGTATGCTCCAGGAGGCGGTAGACGCCCTCATCGACAACGGCCGCCGCGGCCGTGCCGTTACCGGCGCCAACAACCGCGCTCTGAAGTCCCTGAGCGACATGCTGAAGGGTAAGCAGGGCCGCTTCCGTCAGAACCTGCTGGGTAAGCGTGTCGACTACTCCGGCCGTTCCGTTATCGTGGTCGGCCCCTCCCTGAAGATCTACCAGTGCGGTCTGCCTAAGGAGATGGCCATTGAGCTGTTCCGCCCCTTCGTCATGAAGAAGCTGGTGGACGACGGTCTGGCCAACAACATCAAGGCCGCCAAGAAGATGGTGGAGAAGGGCGAGGCCGCTGTGTGGGACGCCCTGGAGTTCGTCATCAAGGATCACCCTGTAATGCTTAACCGTGCGCCTACCCTGCACCGTCTGGGTATCCAGGCTTTCGAGCCTGTCCTGGTGGAGGGCCGCGCCATCAAGCTGCACCCCCTGGTGTGTACCGCCTTTAACGCCGACTTCGACGGCGACCAGATGGCTGTCCACGTACCCCTGTCTGCCGAGGCTCAGACCGAGGCCCGGGTGCTCATGCTCTCTGCCAACAACCTGCTGCGTCCCCAGGACGGCGGCCCTGTTACCATCCCCTCTCAGGATATGATCCTGGGTGCTTACTACCTCACCTATGCTCGTGAAGAGGGTGGCCTGGGCCACTGCTTTGCCGACAAGGACGAGGCCATGCTGGCCTACGACTCCGGCATCGTCACCCTCCATACCCCCATCAAGGTGCGTATGTACCGTGAGATCAACGGTGTCATGGAGCACAAGCTGGTGGAGACCACCGTGGGCCGTTTGATTTACAACGAGGCCATTCCTCAGGATCTGGGCTTTGTGGACCGCACCAACCCCGAGACCATGTTCGACCCCGAGATCAACTTCGTGGTGGGCAAGAAGCAGCTGGGCAAGATCATCGACAAGTGCATTACCAAGCACGGCTTCACCGTTTCCGCCGGTGTGCTGGACGCCATCAAGGACCTGGGCTACCACTACTCCACCCGCGGTTCTCTGACCGTCGCCATCGCCGATATGACCGTACCTCAGAAGAAGTACGAACTGATCGGCGACACCGAGAAGGAGATCATCAAGATCGACCGGCAGTACCGCCGCGGTCTGATCACCAACGAGGAGCGCTACCGCCTGTCTGTTCAGGCCTGGGAAAAGACCACCGCCGACGTGACCACCGCCCTGCAGGAGTCCATGGACCGCTACAATCCTATCTTCATGATGGCTGATTCCGGTGCCCGTGGTAGTATGGCTCAGATCCGTCAGCTGGCCGGTATGCGTGGCCTGATGGCCGATACCTCCGGCCGTACCATCGAGATCCCCATCAAGGCCAACTTCCGTGAAGGCCTTTCCGTACTGGAGTACTTCATCTCCTCCCGAGGCGCCCGAAAGGGTATGGCCGATACCGCTCTGCGTACCGCCGACTCTGGTTACCTGACCCGTCGTCTGGTTGACGTCTCCCAGGAGGTCATCATCCGCGAGGACGACTGTGGTACCGACGATGGTATCATGGTCAGTGAGATCGAAGAGCACGGCCAGGTCATTGAGACCTTCGCTGAGCGTATCCATGGCCGCTATGCCACGGCTGATATCGTCGATCCTGAGACCGGCGAGCTGCTCTTCACCAAGGACACCATGCTCCGCAAGGAGAATGCCGAGGTCCTGGAGGCCCACGGCATCCACGCCGTCAAGATCCGCTCCGTGCTCACCTGCCGCGCCCGCAGCGGTGTGTGCGCCAAGTGCTACGGCATCAACCTGGCCATCGGCGAGCCTGTGGGCGCCGGCGAGGCCGTTGGTATCATCGCTGCTCAGTCCATCGGTGAGCCCGGTACCCAGCTGACCATGCGTACCTTCCACACCGGCGGCGTAGCCGGCGGCGATATCACCCAGGGTCTTCCTCGAGTCGAAGAACTCTTCGAGGCCCGCAAGCCCAAGAAGATGGCCCAGCTGGCCGAGATTGGCGGCCGCGTGACCATCGAGGAGACCAAGCGCAACGTCATGTGCAACCTGACCATCACCGCCAACGACGGCGAGGTGGTGACCTACGCTCTGCCTTACTCCGCCGGTATCAAGGTCAAGGACGGCGACACCGTGGAGAAGGGCTTCCAGCTCACCGAGGGCGCTCTGTCTCCCCACGAGGTGCTGCGTATCCGCGGCCTGTCCGACTGTCATAACTATCTGATCCGCGAGGTTCAGAAGGTGTACCGTCAGCAGGGCGTTGACACCAACGATAAGCACATCGAGGTTATTGTCCGTCAGATGATGCGGAAGGTCCGTGTGGAGGACGCCGGTGATTCCGATCTGCTGTCCGGCTCCACCATCGACATCATCGAGTTCCTGGATGCCGAGCAGGCGGTCAAGGACCGCATCGCTGCCGGCGAGAAGAACGAGATGGGCGAGGAGCTGCGTCTGCCCACCTGCACCCGTCTGCTTATGGGTATCACCAAGGCCTCTCTGGCCACCGAGTCCTTCCTGTCCGCCGCCTCCTTCCAGGAGACCACCAAGGTGCTCACCGAGGCTGCCATCAAGGGTAAGGTGGACCACCTGCTGGGCCTGAAGGAGAACGTGATCATCGGTAAGCTGATCCCTGCCGGTTCCGGTCTGACTCAGTACCGCAAGTTTGATACCTTCGACGACGAGGGCAACCTCACCGCTCAGGACGGCGGCATTGTGGCCGACGCTCTGGAGGCTCCCGAGAGCGAGGACGCCGGGGAGGAGCTGCTCTTCGAGGAGGGCGCTATGGAACTGGAGTCTGAGTCCGTGGAAGAGGACCAGGCGCCTGAGCTGTAAGTTTAAATAAAGCCCTGTTTTATCGGGACGCCGCAGAACGCGGCGTCCCGATTTTTATGCGTCACATATCCTACAAGATATGAAAAACGCAGATCCATGCAATATTGGAATACATAGGGAAAATATGATTCATCGCTAAGAAAATGTTAAAAATATGATATAAATTGATTAAAATAGTTGGATTTATACCATTATTGAAAATAACTGAAAATGTGCACAAAATAGCCTGTATTTTCCATGGCAGAGATTGTAATATCGTACATTGACTGTTTTCAGCTCTCCGACTATGCTAGTGACATAAGGAGAAAGGAGTTGAGCAAAATGGTCCTGAATGATGTGCTCAGCGTTGCTGGGATGCTGGTTGTCGTGGTTGGTATGCTGTGGGCTTTCCAGTCTGAGAACCTGGGCGTCAAGCACCACGCTTAATGACGTAACGATATAAGAACAAAAGGCCGGAGAGCTTCCTGGGGAAGTTCTCCGGCCTTTTCTTGCGCTGGTTGTCTTTTGAGAGAGAATGGGATACAATGATCCTAACATCATAACAGGAGGTGGGGATATGTCCCTGGAAATGCAGAAGGCGGATATTACCAAGTTGAAGGTGGATGCCATCGTCAATGCCGCCAACCGTTCTCTGCTGGGGGGAGGCGGCGTGGACGGCGCCATTCACCGGGCCGCCGGGCCGGAGCTGCTGGCGGAGTGCCGGACCTTGGGCGGTTGTGAGACGGGAGAGGCCAAAGTTACCCAGGCCTACCAGCTGCCCTGCCGGTATGTGATCCACACCGTGGGGCCCATCTGGCATGGCGGGCAGCGGGGCGAGCGGGAGAAGCTGGTTTCCTGCTACCGTACCAGCCTGAAGCTGGCCTGGGAGAAAGGGTGTGCCTCGGTGGCCTTCCCACTGATCTCTGCTGGGGTGTATGGATATCCCAAAGAGCAGGCCCTGGAAGTGGCAGTAGAGACCATTCAGGCCTTTTTGCAGGAGCACGACATGCAGGTGATCCTGGTGCTCTTTGACCGTGTGGTGGTCCAAATTGCCCAGGAGAAGTATTTGGATATTTGGGAGAAATAAAAGCAGAACCCAAGCACTGTTCATGAGAAGAGAATGATTAGGTTTATTCAGAGACCTTTGTGTGATAACGGCCTTTGGGTGCAGAGCATAACCGTAAGCCTCAATTTGGCTTGCGGTTATTTTCTGGTTGATTTGAAATGACACAGAGATATAAAAGAAAGCCTGTTTGGCAGGCAAGAGATTTTGTTTGACAAATTGAGGTGCCATATATTATAATGAACAACGTTCAAGTTGAGGTGATGAAATGAACACAGTTGTCACATCTAAGGAGGAAATTTTAAAAACCAGCCGGGAACTGATTCAGCAGCATGGCTGGTCGGCAGTTAATATCCGCTCTGTTGCGGCAGCCTGCGGCGTGTCAGTGGGATCAATCTATAACTATTATGACTCCAAAGCAGCGTTGGTTAGAGCCACAGTGGAAAGTGTCTGGTGCGAGATTTTTCACCGCCCGGAGGATGGCACGGTGTTTCAGGACACGCAGGCTTGTATTACCTGGATGTACGGACGTATGGAATACGGCTGTAAACAGTATCCTGGTTTCTTTACCCTTCATTCTTTAGGCTTTATGCGGGAGGATAAAACGGACGGAAAACGGCGAATGCAGCAAACCTGGCAGCATATCTTAGAGGGACTCTGTTCGGTCTTAAAGAGGGATGCCAATATTCGCCCCGATGCTTTTTCCGAAGAGTTTACCCCGGAGAAATTTGCAGATGTGCTCTTTTCCCTGATGCTGTCTGCTTTGCTGCGCCAGGACTATGACCCGAGTGCGGTGTTGGAAATCGTCCGCAGGACCCTTTATTAAATTCCCACTGAGGTGTGGGAATTTTTTATCCTGGAAACTGAACAATGTTCAAAAAGGAGGTAGTCTATGAAAGTAAAACGAAATACTCTGCTGCTTCTGGCATGCCTGGTGTGGAGCGCGGCAGGTTTTAACATTCTTCGTATTGGCTTGCTCGCCTATCCCTCGTATCGGTCTGTGCTGAATTTCCTGTTGTCCGCTTTGGTTTTTGCTGTATTTCAGAAATTTATTTTTGGAAAGTTGGTCAAAAAGCACACGGCCAGAATCCATGCCTATCTGGAAGAGCGGCACTTTTTTCTAAAATTCTTCGATCGGAAAGCATTTGCTATCATGGCAGTGATGATGACCGGCGGAATCAGTCTGCGAGCAAGCGGGTTAGCGCCGGAGCAGTTTATTGCGGTTTTTTATACCGGTCTGGGGGCGTCTCTGCTGCTAGCCGGATTATTGTTTGGCCGTAACTATGGAAAGGCGGTATTTGCTGCCGCCGCAGTACAAAATAATGTGGAACATAAAGGAGAGTAAACGATGCAGGCAATTATGGAAACTCTGTTTGACGCGGTCTATTTGATTTCCGTCATCACCATCGGCATCCTGATGATTCGGGGGAGTAAGGGTGTGCGCCAGTTCCGGCTGTTTGGCTGGATGGCAGTGGTACTGGGAGCAGGCGATTCTTTTCATCTGATTCCCCGGGCCTTGGCGCTGTGCACCACTGGGCTGGAGAACTATACGGTTGCTCTGGGGCTGGGCAAATGGATCACCTCGGTCACCATGACGATTTTCTATGTGCTGCTCTACTATGTGTGGCGGCAGCGGTACCAGATCAAGGGACAAAGCGGTCTGACAACTGACGTGTACGGGTTGGCCGGACTGCGGATCCTTCTGTGCATGATGCCCCAGAACCAGTGGCTCAGCGCGGATGCACCTCTTTCCTGGGGCATCTACCGCAACATCCCCTTTGCATTGCTGGGCCTTCTGGTGATCGTGCTGTTTTACCGCAGTGCAAAAGAACAGGGGGATCGGGCTTTCCGTTGGATGTGGCTGACCATCGTGCTGAGCTTTGGCTTTTACATCCCGGTGGTGCTGTGGGCGGATACCATCCCCATGATCGGGATGCTGATGATCCCCAAGACCTGCGCCTATGTGTGGACGGTGCTCATCGGCTACTTTGCTATGAAGAAGGAATGTAAATAAAGGGGGGAAATGGGCATGAAACGGTATATGAATATGGCTTTGCTTTACGCCGTTCTTGCTATGGTAGGCGGCGTGTTTTACCGGGAGTTCACCAAATTCAATGGCTTCACTGCTAAAACCACCCTGGGCGTGGTACATACCCATTACTTCCTGATGGGCATGGTGTTTTTCCTGCTGCTGCTCCTGCTGGAAAAGAGTTTTTCGTTCACTGGAGCCAAGACCGGGCGGATCCTGGTGCTCTATCATATCGGTCTGAATCTGACGGCTGTGATGTTTGTGGTACGGGGCGTGACCCAGGTGCTGGGAACCGCGCTTTCCTCCGGCATGAGTGCGGCAATTTCCGACATGGCCGGGATTGGTCATATTCTGCTGGGTGTCAGTCTGATTCTTCTGCTGCTGCAGGTTAAGCGCAGTGTATCCTCTGCGCAGGTCTGATTTGAGGTTTCTTAAAGGTTCGTCCGCTATCCTGAATGGAACTCAGAAAGGAGGCAGCGGAACATGCGAATTTTGTTGGTGGAAGATGAAGAATATATGGCGCAGGCCGTGGCACAGGTTTTGGAAAAAAACAACTATACCGTTGATCTGGCCCACGATGGAGAATATGGCCTGGACTGCGCTCTTTCTGGGATCTATGACATCATCATTTTGGATATCATGCTGCCGGGACGCAGCGGTTTGGAAATCCTGAAAACACTTCGCCAGGAAAAAATTGCAGTTCCTGTTTTGCTGCTGACCGCCAAGAGTGAAACAGAGGACAAGGTGACCGGGCTGGACCTGGGAGCGGACGATTACCTGACAAAGCCTTTTGAAATGCAGGAATTGTTGGCAAGGCTTCGGGTTCTGGCACGGAGAAAGCAGGAAATCACAGTACAAAGCGGTTATGAGTTTGGAGATGTACTCTTGAATCCGTACACACTCTCCTTATTTTGTGGGAGCCAGTCCTTCAAGCTTACCTTAAAGGAAAGTCAACTTTTGGAAATGCTAATGGATGCACGGGGCGGCGTGATTTCAAAAGACCGGATCATCGAGAAGGTCTGGGGCTTCGACAGCGAGGCGGAAGATCGTCATGTGGAGGTTTATATCTCGTTTCTGCGAAAAAAATTGAAGGCATTGGGGGCCAATACCTCCATTGAGACGGTACGGGGTATAGGTTACGCACTGCGGGCCGGGAGGGCGTAAGCGCCATGTTTAAAAAACTGAAACACCGCTTTATTCTCACCAATATGTCCATGCTGTCGGCCGTGCTGCTGCTTTCTTTCGCTTCCATTTATCTGATTATTGCCTATCAAATGCAGAATCAGAACCGCTTGAAGCTGGAGAACATTCATTCCACAACCCTGCGTTACCAGGAAGCATACGAAAGAAATGAATCGTTCCAAATGGTTGGAGCAGTCCAGGAGTATGCCGATGCGTTTGGTGTGATTTTGGATGAAGAGAATCAATCAGTCTTTGATAGTTCGTTTGGCGTATTACCGGGGGAGTGGGTCGACCGGGCCATCGAGCTGACCCGCGGGCGGGAAGAAGGACAAATCGTATTGGATGGGAAGCAGTATCTGTTTTCAAAAGTTCCCGCTTATCCAAAGCGGCTCGGTATGCAGAAGTTGGGTTAACGACAATCTATAGATGGAGTGCACGGTATGAAGCAGAAGGAGTTACCGGATTATTGCCATATCAGAAAAACCGAGTCTATCCGCCAGAACTTAAATTAAAGGCGGTGCAGGAATACCTGTCCGGAGTGGGTAGTCTCGGAGAAATCAGTAAAAAATATAAGTTGCGAAATGATCGTCAACTCAGTAACTGGATAAAGATATATAATGCTCATGGAGATTTCAACTCCACAAAGTTTTCTGGAGGAGGAAGTTACATGAAGCAAGGACGAAAAACCACATTTGAGGAACGAGTTCAAATCGCTAGGGAATGTATCGCCACGGGGAAAAATTACGGAGAATTAGCCTTAAAATACCGTGTAAGCTACCAACAAGTTCGTACCTGGACGATTCGTTTTGAACAGATGGGAGAAGCAGGCCTGCAAGACCGGCGTGGTCAGCGCAAGAAGGATCAAACTCCCCGTACCGAGCTGGAACAGGCACAAATTGAGATAGAGCAACTGAAGCACAAACTGTATTTGGCAGAAATGGAGAATGCACTGCTAAAAAAATTGGACGAGATAGAAAGGAGGGATGTCTCTCAGAAGTAAGGCAGAGACACCTTTATATGGCCATTAAAGAGTGCCATAAGGAACACGGGTTTCCTGTTGAGGCAGCTTGCGAACTGATCCATGT
>CDTY01000447.1_pt1 | contig 44802 bp, 37 predicted proteins | sample 557731 | NCBI WGS metagenome assembly CDTY01 (sample SAMEA3182101, study PRJEB8094) | gut metagenome | biome: human; feature: gut; material: Stool; isolation source: human stool | place: Canada | collected 2013-02-12
AAAAGCGGTCAGTATGCCGCAAAGAAAGCAGAACACGCAAAGTCCTCTGTCCGTGCGAAAGTGGAGCATGTATTCGGTGTCGTTAAAAAGCAGCTGCGTTTCCGAAAAACACGATACCGAGGGCTTGAAAAGCAGGGAGCCAAATTCAACATCATGTTCGCGTTAGCAAATCTGATTCTGGCTGACAGACCCTGTCTGGCGGCTTGAGTTAGTGCGCTCTTGCGGGCAAAAGTACGGGGTAATCCGATTGCTTTCCACAAAATAGCTATCCGGCAATGCGTATCGTTGCATTTGTGCGGTGTTGCCTTAAATTTTTCCTCCACCTTTTTGTACTGCAATCACACCGGTGCGGGCCACCTCCAGGATGGAGAAGGGGCGCATCATGGACTGGAAGGTATCCAGACGGTCAGGAGTGTCGGACAGCTCCATGGTCAGGGAGGTGGGAGAAATATCCGCCACCTTAGCCCCCATGATCTCACAGATGGTCATGATGTCCTGGCGGGTCTTGTTGTTGGCATTTACCTTTAAAATCATCAGTTCCCGGCCAATAAGGTTGTTCTCCTCCAGAGTCCGGACCTTGATGACCTCAATGAGCTTGTTGAGCTGCTTTTCCACCTGCTCCACCACGTTGTTTCCGCTGTCCACAATAATGGTAATGCGGGAGATGGTGGGGTCATCGGTGACACCCACAGCCAGGGAGTCGATATTGAACGCCCGGCGGGAGAAAAGTCCGGTAATTCGGTTCAGCACACCTGCCCGGTTTTCTACCAGAACGGAAATCGTCTGTTTCATCACTTCTCCCCCTTTCTCAGTCGTTGGTGCCCACGTCGGGGTGGACCTCACAGATCAGCAGGCAGCACCCCTTGGTGTTCAGGAACTGATCCAAGACCTCGTCCAGCTTCTCCTCGTCGTTGGCAAGGAGACTGGGAATTCCGTAGGCGGCAGCGATGGTCTCAAAATCCGGAGAGCCATCCAGAGCCACGCCGAAGGGACCATGGTAGGGGGCGCTGCACTGGATCTGATGGACCAAACCCAGCATATGGTTGCGCAGCAGGACGATCTTTACATCCATATCGGCACAGCGGATGGCGGAGAGCTCATTCATAGCCATCTGGAAGGAGCCGTCGCCGCACACAACGACCGTCTGCTTCTCCGGCGCCGCCACTTTAGCTCCAATGGCGGCGGGCAGGGCGTAGCCCATGGTTCCCAGGCCGCCGCTGGTCAGCAGCCGCCCCTGCTTCTGAGGCAGGTACTTGCAGGCAAAGATCTGGTTCTGACCCACGTCTACGCAGACCACCGCATCTTCATCCAGCTTTCGGCCCAGCTTGCGCATGACCGTACCGGGGAAGACGTAGCCCTCCCGCTGGGGGAAGGTCCGGCTTAGCTCCGCTTTCCGGTAGTCCTTCAGCTGCTCCAGCCAGGCGGCCGAATCGGTCACCGGAGCGCCCCGCTCCAGAATCTGCTGCAAAATTACCTTCACATCGCCCACCAGGGGAACCGCGGCCTGCATGTTTTTGCCGATCTCCGCCGGGTCTACGTCGATGTGGATGGTTGCCATACGCCGCTGGATCTCCCGGGGATCCACGACTGCCCGGTCAGCGGCGCGGGTGCCCACCATAATCAGCAGGTCCGCCCGAGCCAGCGCCTGGTTGGCACAGTGATTTCCGTGAGCGCCGATCATGCCCATATTCAAGGGGTGGTCGGTGGGGATGAGGCCGATACCCATCATGGTCTTGACCACGGGGATGGCACAGCTCTCAGCCAGCTCCAGCAGTTCGGCACGGGCGTCGGCCAGCCAAACGCCGCCGCCGGCGCAGATGAGGGGCTGACGGGAACGGGCAATGGCCTCTACCACACGCTTGATCTGCAGATCGTTGCCCTTGACGCTGGGCTTATAACCCCGGATATCCACCTGCTCCGGATAATGGAAGCTTCTCAGGTGCTGCTCCTGCACGTCAATGGGGATATCAATGAGAACCGGACCGGGTCGGCCGGTGGAGGCAATGTGGAAAGCCTCCTTAATGACCCTGGGGATGTCGTTGGCGTTCTTGACCAGGTAACTGTGCTTGGAGAAGGGAGCCACCGCGCCGGTGATGTCCACTTCCTGGAAAATATCCCGGCCCAGCAGATGGCTGGGCACCTGGCCGGTGATGGCCACCATGGGGATGGAGTCCATATAGGCGGTGGCGATACCGGTAATAAGGTTGGTCGCTCCCGGGCCGCTGGTTACCATGCACACGCCCACCTTGCCGCTGATGCGTGCATAGCCGGAAGCCATATGGCCCGCGTTCTGCTCGGTCCGTACCAGAGTATATTCAATCTCCGGGTGTTCCTTCAGGGCGTCTACCGCCGGACAGATCGTTGCTCCGGCGTAGCCAAACATGTGGGTTACGCCCTCTCGCAGCAAACTTTCAATCAGTGCCTGCGCTCCATTCATTTCACCGTCACCTCCGCATTCCTTTCCAAAAAGCAAAAGCGGCCACATCCTATCAAACGATAGGACGAAGCCGCTAAACTCCGTGGTACCACCTAACTTCGCGCCGCTGCTGTGTGCGACGCGCACTCAAAACCCCGATAACGGTGGGCATCCGACCCCACCTACTCAGCCAAAAAGCCGTTCAGCGAGATAGCTCGCGGGCGAGCTTCGGTCCTGAGTCCTCCCCGAGAGCTTACACCAGCCGCTCCCTCTCTGCGCGTTTCGGACTCGCCTACTACCCGGTCATTGCCATTTTAAGTTCTTCAACACTTTAATTTGTGTAAGTGATTTTCATCTTACCTCCATTCCTGCCGTTTGTCAATTCTTTTTTTCCCGGGCGGGCTGTGTTGCACCTGGCCGCCTCAGCGTGGTATACTGGAAATAAATTATACACTGCTTGGAGGCTTTTATGAAGTACCTTGTATACGGCGCCGGCGGCACGGGAGGCTGTCTGGCCGCCTTCTTGGCCATGAGCGGAAAGGATGTCTCCCTCATTGCCCGAGGCGCCCACCGGGATGCCATTGAAGAAAACGGCCTGGTGCTGGAGACCGGCCATGGTACCTTTGCCGTCCCCATTCCCGCGTTTGAACAGGAGCGCTACGGCCAGCAGCCCGACGTTATTTTTGTCTGTGTCAAGGGCTACTCTTTGGAGGGCATCTTCCCCACCCTGGAGCGTCTGTGCCGCCCGGAGACCATCGTGATTCCCATTTTGAATGTGGTAGGGACCGGCGGCGCCATGCAGCCTCGCCTACCCCAGTCTCTGGTCACCGATGGATGCGTGTACATTGCCGCCGAGATTAAGGCTCCCGGAGTGGTGCACATGAGCGGAGACATCTTCCGTGTGGTCTTTGGTCCCCGCACTCCTGAGGAGTACCGCCCGGAGCTTAAGCAGGTGGCGCAGGACCTCAACGAGTGCGGCGTGGAGGCCATTCTCTCGGACAACATCCAGCGGGATGCTTGGATGAAGTTCTCGGTGGTCTCCTCCATGGCTGCCTGCGGGATCTTCCATGATGTGAAGGTGGGCGCTATGCAGCACCCCGGCCCTGTTCGGGACAATTTTGCGGCCTTTGTCAATGAGATCGGCGCTCTGGCCGCCGCCATGGGCTTCCCGCTGGGAGACGACCTGCCCCAGCACAACCTGGCCATTCAGGACGCCCTGGACCCCGACGCCTCCACCTCCCTCAAGCGGGATCTGGATGCCGGAAAGCCCTCTGAGGTGGATGGCCTCATTTTCCAGGTGGTGCGCCTGGGCCGGCAGTACGGCGTGCCTACCCCCCGGTATGACGCAGTGGCCGCCAAACTGGGCTACGTGGAGGCCGCGCAATGATCAACACCACCTTATGCTACATATCCCGGGGTGAAGACTACCTCATGCTCCACCGGGTGAAGAAGGAAAACGATCTCAACCACGACAAGTGGATCGGCATCGGGGGAAAGTTTGAGGACAAGGAGAGCCCCGAGGACTGCGTGCTGCGTGAGGCAAAGGAGGAGACCGGCCTGACCCTCACCTCCTACCGCTACCGGGGGATCGTCACCTTTGTCTCTGACCGCTGGCCCACCGAGTACATGCACCTGTTTACTGCCGACGGCTTCACCGGCACGCTGAAAGAGTGCGACGAGGGAGTGCTGGAGTGGATTCCCCGCAAAAAGCTGCTGGAGCTGCCCCACTGGGAGGGAGACGCTATCTTTCTGGATCTCATTGCCCAAGAGGACACCCCCTTCTTCTCTTTGAAACTATGCTACCGTGGGGAGGAGCTGATGGAAGCTATTCTCAACGGAACCTATATCAAAGGAGGACCTTCTCTATGATCGTCACCATTCAAAATGAATGTCTCACCGTAGACATCGAGGACCTGGGCGCTCAGCTTGCCTCGGTACGCAACCACCACGGCACGGAGTACCTGTGGCAGGGAGACGCAGACATCTGGGCTCGGCGCGCTCCCATCCTCTTTCCCGTGCTGTGCGGTCTGAAAGACAACACCTACCTGCTGGATGGCGTCCCCTATCACATGAACAAGCACGGCTTTGCCCGGGACTGCGTGTTTGAGGTCGTGGAACACACAGACACCAAGGTCTCCTTCCGCTTGACCGACAACGAGGAGACCCGGCGCATGTATCCCTTCTCCTTCACGCTCACGGTCACCTATACCCTGGAGGAGAACCGTTTGATCAAATGCCACCGGGTGGAAAACCGCTCGGAGCAGGTGATGTACTACGAACTGGGCGTCCACGACGGCTTCCGTGCTCCCCTGGAGGATGGGGAGACCATGGGACAGTATGCCATCTGCCTGCCCGGTTTGGAGGATGCCATCGAGCCCTATGGACTCAATGAGCAGTCCCTGGTCACGCCTAAAAATGGCGCCATTTCTCTGGAAAACGGGCGCATCGCTCTTGACCCCACCACGTATCATCTGGATACCGTGATTCTGGATCAGCCTCCTCAGGCCAGAGCCGTCCTGGTGGACGGACAGGACCGTCCCCGGGTCACTGCGGACTTCGCTGATTTTCCCTATCTGGGAATCTGGACCCAGGCCAAGCCCTTTGACACCAACTACGTGTGCATTGAGCCCTGGTCCACCCTCCCCGACGCCACCTTTGTGGGCCGTGAGCTGAAAGACAAGGCAGGTATCCGCAGCCTGCAGCCCGGTGCCTGGGAAGAACTGTCCTACACCGCTACCTTTACCTGAAAGGAGTCCTGTGGATGAAACCGGAATATGTCAACACCTTCGGCCTGCGCAAGGTCAGCGACAAGCAGGGTGAGATTTTGGAGATCACTCTGGACGCCTCCTATAAATATATGGAAAATACGGTGACAGTTACCACAAACGGACTGGAGAACATCGCCACCCCCAACACCGAGCAGGTGGCCTCCATGGTGATGAACCGCCAGAGCGCCATTTCCCTGCGTAATCTGCTCATTCAGACTCTGGACGGAGAAAACTAAAAAATGGGACCGCCTCGGCGGTCCCATTTTTTATTGATCTTTTGCGGTAGGAAGCAGCTTTTTGCGCCGGCTCAAAAACAGGGTCAGGGTCGTCGCACTGGCCAGAGCATCCGCAATGGGCTCAGCAGCGTAGATTCCCATGACGCTGCCCGTCACCCGGGGCAGAATAATAGCCAGGGGAACCAGCAGGATCACTTTACGCAGCAGGGCCAGGAACAGACTGGTACGGGCCTGGCCCAGAGCCATAAAGGTGGTCTGGCAGGCCAGCTGAGCGCCAAAGGCCCAGATGCCGCCAAAGAAGATGGGCATGACCCGGCTTACCAGGTCAATGAGTTCCTGCTGAGGGGTAAAGATCCGGGCCAGCATTCCCGGAAACAGAGCCACCACCACAAAGGAAACACAGGTCACAGTCAAGGTAACGGTGAGTAGCCGCTTGAAGGTCTGGCGCACCCGCAGATAGTTCCCCGCTCCGTAGTTGTAGCTCATGATGGGCTGGGTGCCCTGGGTAATACCCTGGGTGGGCAGAACAATCATCTGCATGATGGACTGCATGATGGTAATGGTACCTACATACAGGTCACCGCCGTAGGTCTGCATACCGGTGTTCAGAACCACAGTCACCAGGCTCTCCGTAGACTGCATAATAAAGGGAGCCACGCCCAAGCCGGCCACCCGGCCTACCACCTTGGGCTCCAGGCGCATATTTTTCTTCCGGATACGCAGGCCGCTGCGGCGGCTGCACAGGAAGCCTACCACCCAGGCTGCGCTTACCGCCTGAGAGAGAATGGTGGCAAGAGCTGCACCCTTCACTCCCATATGCAGGCCAAAGATAAATACCGGGTCCAGGCAGATATTCAAGACTGCGCCGATGAGCACGCTGAGCATAGCCACCAGGGCCTTACCCTGGGCGCTGATGAAGGTATTCAGTCCCAGAGCCAGCTGAACAAAGATGGTACCGATGAGGTAGATGCCGATATAATCCATGGCATAGCCGATGGTATTTTCCGAGGCGCCAAAGGCATAGAGAATGGGTTCTTTGAAGATGCTGAATCCCACCGTAAGAGCTACCGCGGCAATCAGCAGCAAAGTCAGAGAGTTGCCCAGAATTTTTTCCGCCTTCTCCCGGTTGCCCGCACCCAGCTGAATCGAGGCCAAGGGCGCGCCGCCCTGGCCGGCAAAGGCGGCAAAGGCAGATACCAGCATAATAATGGGGAAGGTGACGCCCACGCCGGTGAGCGCGATGTCTCCCACCTCCGGGATGTGGCCGATGTAGATTCGGTCCACAATATTATAAAGCATATTGATGACCTGAGCCGCTACCGCCGGTACCGCCAATTTCAGCATCAACGGGCCGATGGGGGCATTGGCCAGGCGTTCTTCGTCACGGGTCTGCGCCAAGGGAACTCACTCCTTTTTTGAGATGGTTCATTATAGCACAAAATTCTCAGAGTGAAAAGATAGTGCATATCTTTTCTCTTAACACCTCTTTATTCTCTTTAATTTTTTGTTAAAGAGCATCAACGCACTTGCAAGCATCGGCTAAATGTGAAATAATGTGTTCGCGTCTAATTCTCGCACTTGAAGGAGGTTTTGAAATGAAGCGGAAAAAGTCATTTTCTCAGGAAGAACTACGTTATCTGAAATTGTTGGCTCAGCAGTACCCCACCGTACAGGCCGCCAGCAGCGAGATTATTAACCTTCAGGCCATTTTGAACCTGCCGAAAGGCACCGAGCACTTCATCTCCGACGTCCACGGAGAGCACGAGGCCTTTTTACATATTCTCAACTCCTGTTCCGGCGTCATCCGGGAGAAGGTAGACGACCTGTTTGCCTCCACCATCTCCAAGGGAGAGCGGGACGAGCTGGCCACCCTCATCTACTATCCGGAGGAGAAGCTGGAACAGCTCCACCGCCAGATGAAGGACATGGATGAGTGGTACCGCATTACCCTCCACCGCCTCATCGAGGTGTGCCGCTTTGTCACCTCCAAGTATACCCGCTCCAAGGTGCGCAAAGCCCTGCCCAAGGATTACGCCTATATCATTGACGAACTCATCCACACCAACTACGCCGAGGCCGACAAGCGGGACTACTTTGAAAACATTATCTCCACCATCATCGACCTGGAGCAGGCCGATGGCTTTATCGAAGCGGTCTCCGCCGTCATCAAGCGCATGGCCGTGGACCACATGCACATTGTAGGCGATATCTTCGACCGGGGCCCCCGGGCTGACATCATCATGGACTCCCTGCTGGACTACCACAGCGTAGACATCCAGTGGGGCAACCACGACATTCTCTGGATGGGCGCCGCCTCCGGCTCCCGCACCCTGGTGGCCACCGTGCTGGCCAACTCCATCCACTACAACAACCTGGAAGTGATCGAGACGGGCTACGGCATCTCCCTGCGCCCCCTGTCCGTCTTTGCCAACGAGGTATATAAGGACTGCGACGTTCACCGCTTTGCTGTCAAGCTCACCGGCCCCGACGCCGACCAGTACAGCGAGAAGGACAAGCTCCTCTCCGCTCGGATGCACAAGGCCATCACCATCATTCTCTTCAAGCTGGAGGGCCAGAAGCTGCTGCGCCATCCCGAGTATGGCATGAGCGACCGGCTGCTGCTGGACAAGATCGACTACCAGAGCAAGTGCATCACCATTGGAGACACCACCTATCCCCTGGAGGATGTGGACTTCCCCACCGTAGACCCCAAGGACCCCTACACCCTCACCCCCGAGGAGGACACGGTCATCAACCAGCTCACCGCCTCCTTCCTGCGCAGCGAGAAGCTGCAAAAGCACATCCGCTTCCTCTACTCCAAGGGCAGCCTCTACAAGGTATTCAACGGCAACCTGCTCTTCCACGGCTGTATCCCCATGACGGCAGACGGAGAACTGCTCTCCTTCCAGATTGGCAGCAAAGAGCGGAAGGGTCAGGAGTTCCTGGACTACGCCGACACCGCCGCCCGCCAGGCCTACTACCACAAGCTGGGCACCCCGGAGCGGCAGCTGGGCATGGACTTTCTCTGGTTCCTCTGGGCCGGACGCAACAGCCCCATCTTCGGCCGGGACCGGATGACCACCTTTGAGCGCCGTCTCATCAAGGACGAGATCGCCTGGACCGAGCCCAAGAACCCCTACTACACCTATTATCAAGACCCCGCCGTGTGCGATATGCTTCTCAAGGAATTCGGCCTGGAAGGCCCCCACTGCCACATCATCAACGGCCACATTCCCGTCAAGTCCAAGAAGGGCGAGAGTCCCATCAAGGGCGGCGGCAAGCTCATCGTCATCGATGGCGGCTTCTGCAAAGCCTACCAGCCCACCACTGGCATTGCCGGCTACACCCTCATCTACAACTCCTGGGTGCTGCGCATCGTCTCCCACGAGCCCTTCTGCGGTCGGAAAACCGCCATCGAGAAAAACATGGACATCGCCAACAGCTCCCGGGTCTTTGAGCGCATGGACACCCGCATCAAGATTGCCCAGACTGACATCGGCGCCAAACTCCAGGCTCAGGCCGACGCCCTGCGGGATCTGCTCAGCGCCTACAAAGCCGGTGCCGTCCCCGAGGACCACCGGGAATAACGCTTTACTTTGCCCGCCAGGTCTGCTATGCTAGGGGCAGAAGGAACTGGCCTGCGATAGCCCCTGGAACACTCTGCTCCGGGTACATATCAGGACACATTGGAAAGGATCGAGAAACCATGTGGAAAAATGTAGGATATTATAACGGAACCATGGGTCCTCTGGAGGAGATGACCGTCCCCATGGGGGACCGCGCCCTCTACTTCGGCGACGGTATCTACGAGGCCACCTGCGTGGCAAACCGTGTTCCCTTCGCCCTGGACGATCACCTGGATCGGATGTACAACAGCCTGCGCCTGCTGGAGATCCCCTTCACCATGGAGCGCGACCAAGTCAAGGCCGAGCTGCAGAAGGTCATCAACGCCGCGGAGGATTCCCCCATCCACTTCCTGTACTGGCAGATCTCCCGTGGCGTTGCCATGCGCAACCACCCCTTCCCCGCCAATACGGAACCTACTCTGCTCATCTATGTGAAGCCCCACACCATGAAGTCCATGGACAAACCCTATAAGCTCATCTCCATGGAGGACATCCGCTTCAAGCTGTGCAACATCAAGACTCTGAACCTCATTCCCAGCGTACTGGCCAATCAGCGCGCCGTGGAGCACGGCTGCGATGAAGCTGTCCTCCACCGGGGCAGCCGGGTCACTGAGTGCGCCCACAGCAACATCTCCATTCTGAAAGATGGAGTGCTCCAGACCGCTCCCACCGACGAGCTCATCCTCCCCGGCATCACCCGCAAGCACCTGCTGGCTCTGGCCAAGGAGCACGGCATCTCCGTTTTGGAGAAGCCCTTCTCCATGGTGGAGCTGATGAACGCCGACGAGGTCATCGTCACCAGCTCCAGCGCCCTGTGCATGAAGGCGGAGTCCATTGACGGCATCCCCGTAGGCGGCAAGGACCCCCAGCGTCTCAAACTCCTCCAGGACGCCTATCTGGAGAAGTTCCAGCGGGAGACCCAGCCCAAGTAATCCGGTTCTTTGGCCCGGCGCACTCTGCGCCGGGCCTTTTCGTTGACAGAGGGGCCAAGGTTGGGTACAATAAGAAAAAAATCGCCAGCGGGTGCCCGGAAGAAAAGGCCGGGAGAATAGGGAAGCGGGTGCAACGCCCGCGCGGGACCGCCGCCGTAAGGGGGAGGACCGCTCCAGCGCCACTGCAATGCTTGCGGGAAGGGGGAGCGGGCCGGGGAACCCAAGCCGGAAGACCTGCCCACTGACCCACACTGCCTGAGGCTGAAGGCAGGGCCTGCCGCTCCGGACGGACCAAACGGAGAGGTGGAAGACCACGGACCGCTGTGCGGCCCGTCTTTTGTGTTGTCTTTTGCGCCCCTCCTCCCCTCAGGAGGAGGGGCGCGCTGGCTTGTTCCAAGGAGGATTTTACCATGAAGGAAGCGCTGCTGACGGTGAGCTTCGGCACCGCGGTGGAGCAGGCCCGTCAGGCGGATATCTGCGCCGTGGAGCGCGCCGCCGCCCAGGCTCTCCCCCACCTGCCCGCCTATCAGGCCTACACCAGCCCCACCATCCGCCGCATTCTGGCCCGGCGGGGGATCGACATCCCCGGCTTTGTGCCCGCTCTGGAGCAGCTGGCCCAGGACGGCGTGGAGCGGGTCTATGTGCTGCCCACCCACCTGCTCCCCGGCTATGAGTATGACGACCTGCTGGAGGCATCCGGGCAGATGCGTTCCCAGTTTCAGCAGCTGCGTATGGCACCCCCTCTGCTGGGAGACACCTGGGGTGTGCGGGCTCTGGCGCAAATTCTGTGTGACCGTTTCCCTTGCCAGGAGGGCCAAGCCGTGGTGCTGCTGGGCCACGGCACCGAGCACCCGGGCAACCTGGTCTATCCCGCCCTCCAGGGGGTGCTGGACTGGCTTGGCCGGGAGGACATCCTCATCGGGACGGTGGAGGGCTGGCCCCAGGCGGAGGACGTGCTGGAGCAGCTCAGCCGCCAAAACTGCCGCCGGGTCCTGCTGGCTCCCCTGATGCTGGTGGCGGGCACCCACGCTGTGGAGGACATGGCCGGCCCCGAACCGGGAAGTTGGAAAAACCTCCTGGAGGCCAGCGGCTATGAAGTGACCCCCATCTTTGAGGGGCTGGGCCGCCTGCCCCAGGTTCAGGAGATGTATGTTCACCGTCTCAAGATGCTTGTGGAGGAGAACCATGGCCTTTGAGCACTACGTCACCGCCGGAGGCAAGCGCCTGCGCTGCGGCTACACCACCGGCACCTGTGCCGCACTGGCCGCTGCCGGAGCGGTGCGGCTGCTGCTCACAGGCCGTCCGCCCGATCTGGTGGCCATTGACACCCCCAAGGGCTGGCGGGTGGAGGTGTCTCTCACCCAGCCTCAGCTGGGTGAGGATTGGGCCCAGTGCGCCGTCATCAAGGACGGCGGGGACGATATCGACGCCACCCATGGTCTGCCCATTGTGGCCCGGGTAGCGCGTCAGGATGGTGATGCCATCACCATCCTGGGTGGCCAAGGCGTAGGCCGGGTGACCCGGCCCGGTCTTGACCAGCCGGTAGGCGAGTGGGCCATTAACCGGGTGCCCCGCCAGATGATCACCCAGGCGGTGGACCGGGAGCGGAAGGCACTGGGCTGCACCGATGGATTTTTGGTGACTATCTCGGTTCCCGGTGGGGAAGAGGCTGCTCAGCGCACCTTCAACCCCCATCTGGGCATTGAGGGGGGCATCTCCATTTTGGGCACCTCCGGCATTGTGGAGCCCATGAGCGTCCAGGCCCTGGTGGACACCATGGCTCTGGAATTGCGGCAGGCGGCACTGGGCAGCGACGGCCGCCTGGTGCTGGTGCCCGGAAACTACGGGCTGGACTTTTTAGCCCAGCATGACCTGATTCCCGAGGGCATCCCGGTGGTCCGGTGCTCCAATTTTATTGGCGAGGCGCTGGACCAGGCCCGTCTGGAGGGCTTTCGGGAAGTTCTGCTGGTGGGCCATATCGGCAAGCTGGTCAAGCTGGCCGGAGGCATCATGAACACCCACTCCCGCTGGGCGGACGGCCGCCGGGAGTTATTTTGCGCCCACGCCGCTCTGGCGGGCGCGGACCGAAACACTGCCCGGGCTCTTATGGACTGCCCCACCACCGACGGTTGTCTGGAGGTTCTGGACCAGGCAAGGCTGCGGGAGGAAGTTTTGTCCTCCCTGCTGGAGGCCATTCAGGGACACCTGGACCGGCGCTTCGGCTCAGAAGGGACGGTGGGTGCCGTCCTGTTCAGCAATCAATATGGCCTTCTCGGCCTGACCCCCAAGGGGAAGGAGTTAACAGATAGATGGAACAACAGAAATTAGGAACCTTTTACGGCGTGGGAGTTGGTCCCGGCGACCCAGAGCTGCTCACGGTGAAGGCCATTCGCACATTAGAAGCCTGTCCTGTGCTGGCCGCACCTCAGACGGCCTCCGGGGAGATGACTGCCCTGAACATTGCCAAGCAGGCGGCCAATCTGGCTGGTAAGACTTTCCTGCCCCTCCACTTCACCATGTCCCGGGACAAGGCCAAGCAGCACCAGGCCCATGTGGAGGCCGCCCAGGCGGTGCGCGCCTATCTGGAGCAGGGGCAGGACGTGGCCATGGCGGTGCTGGGAGATGTGTCGGTGTACTCCACCTACTGCTATTTGATGGATCTATTAAAGGATGAGTTTTCCTGTGTCATGGTACCGGGGGTGCCCGCCTTCTGCGCGGTGGCCGCCCGGCTAGGCCGGAGCCTGACCACCATGAACAGTCCCCTGCACATCCTGCCCGGAGGCGGCGAAGGTCCCGGGGAGACGTTGGACCTGCCCGGAGCCAAGGTACTGATGAAGTCGGGGCGCAACTTCCCCCAGGTTCTGGACGCTCTGGAAGCGCGGGGCCTGCTGGAACAGGCGGCGATGGTGGAAAACTGCGGCCTGCCCGGAGAGCGGATCTGCCCCTCTCTGGAGGAGAAACCACAATCCAGTGGGTATTTTACTACGATTATTATACCGTAAGGAGGGAAATCCATGGTCCATTTTGTGGGTGCAGGCCCCGGCGGGCCCGCTCTCATCACCCTGCGAGGGGCTCAGCTGCTGGGTGAGGCCGACTGCGTCATCTACGCGGGTAGCCTGGTAAACCCCACTCTGCTGGCTATGACCCGTGAGGGCGCCTCCATTTATAACAGCGCCCAGATGACCCTGGAGCAGGTACTGGCCGTCATCAGAGAGATGGAGCAAAGCGGCAAGACCACGGTCCGACTCCACACCGGCGACCCCTGTCTGTACGGCGCCATCCAGGAGCAGATGGACCAGCTGGACGAGCTGGGCATCTCCTGGGATGTGACCCCCGGTGTGTCCTCCTTCTGCGGAGCCGCGGCGGCGGTGGGGACCGAGTACACCCTGCCCGGGGTGAGCCAGAGCGTCATCATCACCCGGATGGCGGGGCGCACCCCGGTACCGGAGCGGGAGTCCATTGCCGCCCTGGCTGCCCATGGCGCCACCATGGTGATTTTCCTGTCCGCGGGCATGCTGGAGGGACTATCCTCCGAACTGCTCAAAGGCGCCTATACCCCGGACACCCCCGCCGCCCTGGTGTACAAGGCAACCTGGCCGGAGGAGAAGGTGGTGCGCTGTACCGTGGGCACGCTGGCCCAGGCGGGACGTGAACACCAGATCTCCAAAACTGCCCTGGTACTGGTGGGGGACTTCTTATCCCACAGCTACCAGCGCAGCCTCCTCTACCACCCCGGCTTTACCACCGAATTCCGGCAGGGAGACGGCTCCCTGGATGGAGCGGCGCTATGAAGCTGGAACTGATCGCTTTTACCCAGCGGGGCAATGCCCTGGCAGAGCAGTTAGCCAAAACTCTGTCCGACCACGGGCACCAGGCTTTCTGCACCCGGGACGGGTTGAAGGCGGAAGCGTGGGCCGAGCGGGCTTTCTCCCGCTCCGAGGGACTTATTTTTGTGGGGGCAACAGGCATCGCGGTTCGTTCTATTGCCCCTCATCTGCGCCACAAGTGCACCGACCCGGCGGTGGTCGTGGTGGATGAGGGGGGGCAGTTTGTCATCCCTATTCTCTCCGGCCATCTGGGCGGAGCCAACGACCTGGCCCGGGAGATTGCTACTTTGATCGGTGCTGTCCCGGTCATTACCACGGCCACCGATGTAAACGGAGTGTTCGCCGTGGACCAGTGGGCCCGGCGTCAGGGGCTGATGGTGTGCAATCCAGAGCAGATTTTGTCTGTTTCCTCCCGGCTGCTGGCTGGAGAGACGGTGGGTTTCTTCTCCGCCTGGCCCATTGACGGGGAGCTGCCCCATGGACTGTGTCCGGTCTCCCAGGAGGACGCCCAGGTGGTGCTGGACCTGCACCGCCCGGAGAAGGACGCCCTGTGGCTGTGTCCCAAGGGCGTGCGGGTAGGCATGGGCTGCCGGAGAGGAACTCCAGCGGCTGCTCTCCGCACTCTGCTGGAGGAAGTGCTTGCCCAGGAGGATATTTTTGAAAAAGCAGTCTGTGCCCTATGTACCATTGATTTAAAGAAGGATGAACCCGGACTCCAGGAGCTGGCCAGGGAGTTGAACGTGCCGCTGCTCACCTACTCCGCCCAGGAGCTGGCGCAAGTCCCCGGAGACTTCACCCCCTCTCCCTTTGTGGAGCAGGTCACTGGCGTGGACAATGTGTGTGAGCGGGCGGCATTGGCCTCCGGCGGGACCCTGCTGCGGAAAAAGACGGCTAAGGACGGGGTCACGGTGGCCCTGGCAATGGAAGAACTTCATTTGACTTGGAAGGAGCACCTATGAAACGGTTGTATGTGGTTGGGCTTGGCCCCGGCGGAACGGACTATCTCACCCCCCAGGCCAGAAAGGCGCTGGAGGACTGTGAGGTGCTGTGCGGCTACACCACCTATATGGACCTGGCGGCCAACTTTACCGCTGGGAAAGAACTGGTCACCACCCCCATGACTCAGGAGCTGGAGCGCTGCCGTCTGGCCTTGGAGAAGGCCAACGAGGGAAAAACCACCGCTATGATCTGCAGCGGCGACGCGGGAGTGTACGGCATGGCGGGTCCGGTGCTGGAGTTGTCGGTCCAGTTCCCGGAGGTAGAGATCGAGGTGATTCCCGGGGTGACGGCAGCTCTGTCCGGCGCGGCGGTGCTGGGCGCTCCCCTGATGCATGACTTTGCGGTGATCTCTCTTTCTGACCTGCTCACCCCCTGGGAGGTCATTGAGAAGCGGCTGGACTGCGCAGGGGCTGGGGATTTTTCCGTGTGCCTCTATAACCCCATGAGTAAAAAGCGGCGGGACCATCTGCGCCGGGCCTGCGACATTCTCCTGAAGCACCGCGCCCCCGACACCCCCTGCGGCTGGGTGCGGAACATCGGCCGGGACGGTCAGGAGAAGCAGCTGCTCACCCTGACCCAGCTTCGGGATGCTGAGGTGGATATGTTCACCACCGTGTTTATTGGTTCCACCTCCACCCGGCAGATTGGGGAAAACTTGGTGACTCCCCGGGGCTACGAGGGGAAGAAATGAAGATTTTGATTTTCGGCGGCACCACTGAAGGACGGCTGCTGGCCCAGGCTCTCTCCCAGCGAGGACTGCCCGCCACGGTGAGCGTGGCCACCCCTCTGGGGGCGCAGGAGCTGTCCGATCTGCCCGGCATCACCCCTTTGGTAGGCCGAAAGACGGCAGAGGAGATGGCGGAGCTTCTGAAACACTTTGAGCGTTGTGTGGACGCCACCCATCCCTACGCGGTGGAGGCCTCTAGGAACATCCGGGCCGCCTGTCAGGCAGCGGAAGTACCCCTGCGGCGGCTTCTCCGGGGAGAGAGTTCCCACGAGGCAGGCCACTGGGTGGACAGCCCGGAGGAAGCTGCCCGGTGGCTGGGGGAGCGCAGCGGTAATGTACTGCTGGCCATTGGCGCCAAGGGGATTGGCGCGTTCCAGGATCTGGACCGAGAGCGTCTTTATCCCCGGGTACTCCCGGTGGTGGAGAGCATCTTAGCCTGTCAGCAGGCCGGTATCCCCACCCGGAATATCATTGCTCTCCACGGGCCGTTCTCCCGCGATCTGAACCGGGCCATGTTGGAGCAGTACCAAATCCGGTATCTGGTGACCAAGGACGGCGGCCGGGCCGGAGGCTTTGAAGAGAAAGCCGCTGCCGCCCGGGAGGCCGGTGCGGAATTAGTGGTCATTGGCCGGCCCACAGAAACGGGCTGCACATTGGAAGAAATTTTGTCCTGGCTGACCCAGGAGTGATTGGAAGGAGCGAGCTTGGATGGAAGTGACGCTGGTGGGCGTTGGACTTGGGAATCCCTCCACCTTGACTGCGGGTGCAGCCGCCGCCTTGAAGCAGGCGGACGGGCTGATCGGCTCCCGGCGGCTGTTGGAGGAATGTCCCCTGCCCCAGTCGGTGCCCCGAAAGTTTTCCACCAAATCGGCAGAGATTGTGGAAATTTTGAAGAAGCAGTCCTGGCAGAACCCCTGCGTGCTGTACAGCGGGGACACCGGATTTTACTCCGGCGCCCGCACGCTGGTTCCTCTTTTGGAGGCAGAGCACATTCCCTTCCAGGTGCTGCCGGGCATCTCCAGTCTGCAATATTTTGCCGCCCGGCTGGGCCGCTCCTGGCAGGAGTGGTCGGTGGTGTCCGCTCACGGCCTCAACTGCGACCCGGTGGGGGAAATTCTTGCCGCCCACGGCAAGCCTGTGTTTTTCCTCACCAGCGGTGCGGATGGAGCCGGCTCCCTGTGTGAACGCCTCACTCAGGCAGGTCTTGGTCACCTGACCGCCACGGTGGGACAGTCCCTCTCCTACCCCCAGGAGCAAATTCTTTCCGATTCTGTCTCCCGCCTGGCGGGACACGTCTTCGCCCCCCTCACCGTTCTGCTTGTGGAGGGGTACACCAGCTGCCGTCCGGCCGGCTCCCAGGGCTTACCCGACGAGGTTTTCCTGCGGGGCAACGTCCCCATGACCAAGCAGGAGATCCGGGCCGCCGCCATCGGAAAGCTGGCGGTGCGGGACGGCGAGACCTACTGGGATGTGGGGGCAGGCACCGGTTCGGTTTCGGTGGAGCTGGCCCTGCTGGCTCCCCACAGCACCGTGTGCGCAGTGGAGTGCGGGGGCGAGGCCTGTTCTCTCATCCGGGCCAACCGGGAAAAGTTTGGAGTCTACAATCTGGAGCTGACACATGGGCGCGCCCCGGAGGTTCTGGCCCAGCTGCCCGCCCCGGATGCGGTCTTTATTGGCGGCAGCGGCGGCGAGCTGCCCGCGATTCTGGAAGCGGCTCTGCGGAAAAATCCTGCCGCCCGGTTCTGCATCACCGCCATTGCGGTAGAAACTCTAGGCACGGCGGCAGCCGCCATGACCCAGCTGGGGATGGAGCCCCAGATCAGTCAAGTTACCGTGGCACGAAGCCGCGCAGCGGGTGAACTCCATCTGATGATGGGACAAAACCCGGTTTGGATCATCACTGGGCGAAAGGAGGCCCTGGTTTGAATTTGACCTTTCATACCCCCGGAGGCATCGAAGGGGAGAGCATGCGCATCATCCAGCAGGAGCTGGACGAGATGGGCATCATCCTGGACCCCGACTGCGCCGATGTGGTACGGCGAGCCATCCACACCACCGCCGACTTTGACTACGCCAAAAACCTGATATTCACTCCCGAAGCCGCGTCGGCAGGCGCAGCCGCCCTGCGCTCCGGTACGCCCATTATCACCGACACCAACATGGCCCGCTCCGGTATCAACCAGAAGGCCTGCACCCAGTTTGGGGTGGAACGGTTCTGCTATATGGCCGATCCAGAGGTCGCTCAAGCCGCCAAAGAGCACGGCACCACCCGGGCAGTGGCGGCGGTAGACCGCTGGGCTCAGGAGCACCCCAACGCCATCTTCGCCGTAGGCAACGCCCCCACAGCGCTGCTGCGCATGTGCGAGCTGATGGAGGCGGGCAAGCTCCGTCCCTCCCTGGTGATTGCGGTCCCGGTTGGTTTTGTAAATGTAGTGGAGAGCAAGGAGGCCATGCTGGAGCTGTGCTGGAAACTGGAAGTGCCCGCCATTGTGGCAATGGGCCGCAAGGGAGGCTCCACGGTGGCAGCGGCCATCTGCAACGCCCTGCTCTACCGAACCTTTGAACGATAAAAAAACGCGAAGTCTGGCTATTCAGACTTCGCGTTTTTTCTGTTTCCTGAAAGGTTTCCGGCGTGTCACCAATCTCGCCTACCCCAAACATGCTTAGGGCGGGCAAGGGGCGAAGCGGAGCTTCGCCGGAAGTTCTTTGCCAAGCTTTCTTTCAAGAAAGCGGGTCAGGGTTTGCAGGTGCCGCAGGGGGAATATCCCTGGTCAATGAGGGACTGACGGGTGCCGGTGTAGTCCTGGCGGTTCTCCGGGCTCATGCTGGTGACTCCGGAGCAATCAGGCAGGTGGAACTTCTTGGAGTTGATGTTCAAAACATACTCCTGTTCCTGCTCTGCCGTGGAAGTGCTGCCGCTGGAGGTCTCCTCCGGCGCCGTACTGCTGTCGCTTCCGCTGCTAGCGGGCGCATCCCCTTCCAGCCAGCTGTCGCCGGTGGCGTAGTCAATGGCCACGCCGGGCTGGACGTTATAGCAGTAGACATTGAAGCACACACCTTCGCCCTTGTCCTCCACAGACATGGCCTCCATCTGCACTCCGCTGGCCACCAGATTGTCCCCCTCAAAGATGGGGGTGACCCGGTAGAGAACGTGGTTTTCCGTTTCCTTTACGTAGTCGGCCACCAGATTTTCAAAGGGAAGCATGCCCTCCACATTTAAGTACCGGGTACCGGTAATAAGGTTCTCCTTATTGGCATTCTCGGCGGTGAGCTGATAGCCAATGAGGTGACAGCGGTTATAGAGATACTTGCCATCCACGCAGTCGTATTTCACCGTCTGCCAGCCGGAGGGCTTCACCTGGCCGATGCTGCCCCGCTCCTCGGTGGGCATAGTGTCCAGCCCCACATTGGCGTAGGCCACGCCGCAGCGGCCCAGGCTGTCCAGGGGACTGTAAGTTTCAAAGCTTTCGGTGACCAACTCATCTTCGGTGAAGGTGGGCTGGTTGCCATTGAGCTCTACATAGGCTTGGCCGGAATAGGCCGGGATGCTGTCCAGCGTGGCGCTGCTGCCGCCGCTTTGTGGCAGGGCTCCGCAGGCGGAGAGCAGCACGCTCATCAGCAAAAGAAAGGAAAGCAGGGCTGTATTCAGACGTTTCATCGGGTATAGACCTCTCTTGTGATCTTCTCATGGGAATAGCCGGGAAATTCCGTGCGCTCATCCAGCTTCCACCCCTCGGGAGGCAGCTGGATGCGGACATCTCCGGGATACGCCCGGTTCCAGTGGTACAAAATGAGCTTGTCCGCCTGCTCCAGAACGGGCTGGGGGGACAGGTCCTCCAGGAAGAAGATATCTTCCTCTCCCGGCTGCTCCACGACCTTCACGCCATCCTCCGGCCCAAACTGCCGGGCTGTATAGGGGCTGACAGCCAAGGGTCGTGCTCCGCACAGATGAAGCATATCCTGGCGCACCAAACGATCCTGGCTCTGGCGGCGGCGGTTGAACATCAGTCCGCCCCGGTCGTCGACACATAAGATCAAGATCACGGTCTGCGCCTCCTCTCAGCCCATCCTGACATGCGGGCAAAATTGCGGGTTAGGAGTGATTATACCACATTCCTCTTCTAGTTTCCAGTGGGTAACTGAGCACAATTTTCTCTCTTTCTATTCCGCTGATTGGCCAGAAAATGCCCCGCTTCCCTTGAAAAGTGCCCTTTCCTTGGGTAAAATATATGGTCGAAACAATTATGTTTTTGTTGCAAGCAGAGAGGACCGAGAATATGGAAGATAAGAAAAACGCCCCACGCACCCTTCAGGAGCTCTCCCCCGGTGAGAGCGGTATGATCCTGTCGGTGGGCAACCAGTCGGGCGCTGTGAAGCGGCGGCTGGTGGATATGGGCCTGACCCCCGGTACGATGGTGAAGGTGACCAAGATCGCCCCCCTGGGTGACCCGCTGGAGGTATCTTTGCGTGGTTATGAGCTGTCTTTGCGCAAGGACGACGCGGCCCAAATTCAGATGGGCGCGCCCCGGCGCATGACGCCCCCCAAGCCTTCAAACCGCAGCCAGGACCCGGAGGCCGTCCGCCGTCAGCTGCGGGATCACGTCCACGAGCTGGAACATCACGGCCGGGACTACGACCACAACGCCCACGACAACCGCCCCATGAAAGTGGCTCTGGCGGGCAACCCCAACTGCGGCAAGACCACCTTGTTTAATGCCCTCACCGGTTCCAACCAGTACGTGGGCAACTGGCCCGGAGTGACCGTGGAGAAAAAAGAGGGCATCGCCCATCTGGGCGACCGGGAACTGACCGTGGTGGACCTGCCCGGCATCTACTCCCTGTCTCCCTACTCCATGGAGGAAATCGTGGCCCGGGACTTTATCATCGGCGAAGGCCCTGACGCCATCATCGACATTGTGGACGCCACCAATCTGGAACGAAACCTCTACCTCACCGTACAGCTGCTGGAGCTGGAGCGCCCCATGGTGCTGGCTTTGAACTTTATGGATGAGGTCCACGCCCACGGCGACAAAATCGACATCGAGCGACTGTCCCGGGAACTGGGCGTGCCGGTAGTCCCCATCACCGCCCGCACCGGCGAAGGTCTGGACGAGCTGCTGGAGGTGGCCCACCGGCAGATGCACCTGGGCTACACCTTTGAGCCGGACGACCTCTATGATGAATTCACCCACGACATCCACCACCGGATGGGCGAACTCATCCACGACGCGGCCTATGCCGCCAATCTCCCCGCCCACTGGGCATCCATCAAGCTGCTGGAGGGCGACGAGATTGTCTCTAAGGCCCTGAATCTGCCTCAGGATACCCAGAAAAAGCTGGACCAGATCATCGCCGAATATGAGGCCTCCAGCGATCTGGGAGACCGGGAGACTCTCATTGCGGACAGCCGCTACCAGTACATCGAACGGGTGGTCAAAGCTTCTGTGGTCAGAGGCCAGGCCAGCGGCCAGCCCACTCTCAGTCAGCGCATCGACCGCATCGTCACCGGAAAATACACCGCTCTTCCCCTCTTCCTGTGCGCTATGCTGGTGATGTTTGTCATCACCTTCGGCCCCTTCGGCTCCTGGCTTCAGGACGGAGTGTGCGCCCTCATCGATCTGTTCTCCGGCTTTTTGCGGGACACCATGACCGCCGGGAATGTCTCCCCCGTGCTCATCAGCCTGGTGTGTGACGGCATCATCGCCGGTGTAGGCGGAGTGCTCTCCTTCCTGCCCCAGATCGCCCTGCTGTTCTTCTTCCTGAGCTTTCTGGAGGACTCGGGCTACATGTCCCGGGCCGCCTTTATTATGGACCGGCTGCTGCGGCGGTTTGGTCTGAGCGGCAAGGCCTTTATTCCCATGCTGATGGGCTTTGGCTGCTCAGTACCCGCCATTATGGGCGCGCGGACCATGGAAAATGAGAAGGACCGGCGCATGACCATCCTACTCATCCCCTTCATGTCCTGTTCCGCCAAGCTGCCGGTATACGGCATGATCGCCGGAGCGTTCTTCGGCCCCTGGGCAGGTCTGGTGGTCTTTGGCCTGTATGTCATCGGCATGTTGGTAGGCATTCTTTCCGGCATCTTCTTCAAGCACACCCTCTTTGCCGGAGAACCCGCTCCCTTCGTACTGGAGCTGCCCCCCTACCGCCTGCCCTCTATGGAAAACATCGCCACCCATGTGTGGCAGAAGGTAAAGGGCTTTCTCATCAAGGCGGGTACCCTCATCCTGCTGATGAGCATGATTTTGTGGCTGCTGCAGTCCTTCGACTTCTCCCTGCACATGGTGGATGACGCCTCCGCCTCCATGCTGGGCGTGATCGGCGGGTGGATTGCCCCCATCTTTGCTCCCATGGGCTTTGGTTTCTGGCAGGCGGCAGTGGCCCTGCTCACCGGCCTTATCGCCAAAGAGATGGTGGTCTCCTCCCTGTCTATGTTCTACGGCTTTGCCCTGACCGCTACCAGCGCCCAGGTGGCCGCGGCTATGACCGGCTTTACCCCCTTAGCTGCCTTCTCCATGCTGGTATTCATCCTGCTCTATGTCCCCTGTGTAGCCGCGGTGTCCACCCTGGCCCGGGAGATGCAGAGCACCAAGTGGACCCTCTTCTCCATCGCCTGGCAGCTTGGCGTGGCCTATGTGGCCTCCCTGCTGGTGCACACCATCGGTGTGCTGCTTGGACTGGGCTGAGATACACACCATATTAAGGAGGACCTTATCATGATCCGACTCATCGCCCTGGACCTGGACGGAACCCTGCTGGACCCGGCAGGCCAGATCACCGACGAGACAAAAGCCGCGATTGCTCAGGCCCGCCAGGCGGGTATCAAGGTAGTGCTGTCCACCGGACGCTCCGTACAAGAAGCTGCCGACTTTTCCGCCCAGGCCGGGTGTGATAATTTGTCTGTTTGCCTGGGAGGCGCCGTGCTGTCGGATAACGCAACCGGCGCCCACCTGCGGCGCTGGGATATTCCGGCGGACGTCAGCCGAAAGGCCCTGGAGCTTTGTCTGAATCGGGACATTGAACTGATGATCTTTGCCGGGGAGCAGATCGTACTGGACCCCTTCTCTCAGCAGTCCCTCTCCAAGACCTTCCCCTATCCGGTCTTTCATAACGCGGCGGTGGTATCCGAGGATCCCATCGCCTATCTGGAGGAGCACGACCTTCCGCTGACCAAGATCCACGGAGACTGGAATCGGCCGGCCTACCCCCTGGAGGAGCTCTCACAGCTCCAGGGCGTAGAACTCACCTCCTCCAACGATCACGACTTTGAGCTGGTACCTGCCGGAGTCAACAAAGGCCGCACCCTGGCCCTGCTGGCTCTGCTGTGGGGGATTCCTCTGGACCAGTGCGCCGCGGTAGGCGACAGTGAAAACGACCTGGCTATGCTCCAGGCGGTAGGAACCCCCATCGCCATGGGCAACGGCTGCGAGGCTGTGAAAGCGGCTGCCCGCCATGTTGCCCCCGATAACGCCCACGAGGGCGTGGCTCATGCCATCCGCTGGGCCATGGAACAGCCTTAACCAAATGCGATCCCCAGACGGCGCGGAAAATTCCGCGCCGTCTTCTTTTTTCCCTTGACCTTCCCCCTGGTGGAGGGTATATGCTGAGCTAAGATTTTATGAAATTTTAAGGAATTTTTTTGAAATTTCTTACCTGCCTACGCTACACTGAGACGGAGCACGACAGCTTGGAAGTATGAACAAACTATGAATTGCTCCGTTGCCTCTTGACCGGGAAAACACAGGCGATTATACTATATGACAACTTGTCATATTTGTGTTTTTTGGGGGTATGTACACCGTGCCCAGCACAACATTTTTCCATCTGCCCCAGGCCAAGCGGGAAAAGCTCCTTCAATGTGCCCGGGATGAGTTCTCCCGGGTGCCCTTTGATGAGGCCTCTATCAACCGCATCGTCCATCAGGCCGAGATCTCCCGGGGCAGCTTTTATATGTACTTCACAGACAAAGCGGACCTGTTCCGCTATTTGCTTCAGTGCTATCTGGACGATCTGACCCAGCTGATGGTCCAGCTGCTGGACCGGGAACAGGGCGATCTCTTTGCCGCCTTTGAGTCCCTGTTCCAAGCCCTGGTAGAGCGGAGAGAGGATTTGGCTGCTCAGCAGTTTCAGGCTATCCTGCACCGCAATGCCGGTGTCCAGCAGGGAGCACTGCTGCGCTCGGCAGGCACCCACTCACTGTTTGCCGCCCTGTCTGACCACATCGATGCCTCCCGGCTGTCCATCCGCCAAGAGAAGGACCTGGAGGACATGTTCCATATTCTCATCAGCGTGACCGCGCCGGCGCTGTGCGCCGCCCTGTCCCATACAGACCCTCAGCCTGTATGGACCCGCTTCTGCGCCCAGCTGGACATTCTCCGCCGGGGAATGCTGGCCCGCCATGAGGCTACCTGATCCGTCACCCCTTCAATTTAACATACAGCAAGGAGTTCACTGCAATGGAAACAAAAGAACAACTGCAAACCGCTCCCGAGGTCCCCGTCATCGCGGATGCTCCCGAGCAGAACAGCACCCCGACCTGGAAAGCACCCAAGAAAAAGCGCCGCTGGCCTAAAGTGGTCATCGCGGTGCTCCTGGTGCTGGCCGCCCTGTTCTTCTTCGTCATCCGGCCCATGCTGGGTGCGGGAAAAGAACTGCTGGCGGGTGCCTACCTGACCAGCACTGCCCAGATGCAGGAGATGACCGTATCCGTCTCCAGCACCGGCACCATCCAGCCCATCGACTCCTACAACGTCAGCGGCATGGTCACCGGCGAGGTTCTGGAGGCCCCCTTTGAGGTGGGCGACCAGGTGGAAAAGGGCGACGTCCTCTACCGCATCGATCCCGGCAGCGCCGAGACCGCTCTGCAACAGGCCCAGCTGTCGGTACAGCAGGCCCAGCTCAACTACGACTCCATCGTAGACGGTCTCAACCCCAAGGCCTCCGGTGCCGGAGTTGTGCAGAAGCTGCACGTCAAGAAGGGCGATCTGGTATCCGCCGGCTCCCCCATCGCAGATATCTCGGATACCTCTACGATGACCCTTACCGTCCCCTTCCAGTCCGCCGACGCTCAGCGCATCGCCGTGGGCTCCTCCGCTCAGGTCACGCTGGCCGGCACGCTGGAGACACTCACCGGCACGGTGGAATCGGTAGCCAACGCCGACCTGGTGGGCAACGGCGGCGCTCTGGTGCGCCAGGTAAAGATCCGGGTACAGAACCCAGGCGCTCTCACCACTTCTACCACAGCCACCGCCAAGGTGGGCAGCATCGCCTGCGCCGGCAGCGGCACCTTTGAGGCCAATCTCACTCAGACTTTTGTCGCTACCGGCAGCGGCGAGGTGGTCAGCTTGAACGTCTCCGCAGGCAGCCGGGTGTCCGCCGGTCAGGTGCTGGCCACGCTGGGCGGTTCCTCCGCGCAAACCTCTCTGGAGAACGCCTCCATCTCCCTGCAGAATGCGCAGCTCTCTCTGCAGAACGCCCAGAACGCGCTGGACAACTACACCATCACCGCCCCCATCTCCGGCACCGTGATCGAAAAGAACTTCAAGGCCGGTGACACCATTGACAACAACAGCCTCACCGCCGCCGGCGGCACCCTGGCCGTTCTCTATGACATGTCCACCCTGACCTTTGAAATGAAGATCGACGAGAAGGACATCAACAAAGTCCAGGTCGGCCAGGAGGTCACCATTACCGCCGATGCGGTGGAAGGCGTCACCTTCTCCGGTGTGGTGGACACCGTCAACATCAACGGTACTACCGTCAGCGGCCAGACCAACTATCCCGTTACGGTGGTCATCAACGATCCTCAGGACCTCAAGCCGGGAATGAACGTCTCCGCCGACATCATTGTGGAGCGGGCCGGCACGGTTCTGTGCGTGCCGGTGGACGCTGTAAACCGGGGCAGCGATAAGCCCACCGTCCAGGTGGCCCAGGAGGGCGCTCTGGATGAAAACGGCAACGTGGTCGATCCCTCCAAGCTGGAGACCCGTGAGGTCACGCTGGGCCGCAACGATAACGACAACATCGAGATTACCAGCGGTCTCAGCGAGGGAGAAATCGTCGTGTGGGTCAACGAGGTCTCCAATCCCTTTGCCGCTATGATGGGGATGTAAGCCATGGGACACCTGATCGAATTTCAGCAGGTCTATAAGATCTATCCCATGGGCGATACCCAGGTGCGCGCTTTGGATGGGGTAAGCTTCTCCATCGACAAGGGCGAGTTTGTGGCCATCGTAGGCCAGTCCGGCTCCGGTAAATCCACCGCCATGAACATCATCGGCTGTCTGGACGTGCCCACCAGCGGACATTACTTCCTGGGCGGCGTGGATGTATCCACCATGGACGACGACCAACAGGCGGTGATCCGCAACAAGATGCTGGGCTTTATCTTCCAGCAGTACAATCTGATTCCCAAGCTCAACGTGCTGGAAAATGTAGAACTTCCCCTTCTGTATGCCGGAGTTCCGGAACGGGAGCGGCGGGAACGGGCCCTCAGCGCGCTGGACCGGGTTGGATTGGCATCGAAATACAAAAACCGTCCCAACCAGCTCTCCGGCGGCCAGCAGCAGCGTGTATCCATTGCCCGGGCTTTGGCAGGCAACCCTTCGGTCATCCTGGCCGACGAGCCCACCGGCGCACTGGACTCCCACACCAGCCGTGAGGTCCTCTCCTTCCTGAAAAAGCTCAACCGGGAGGGCGACACCGTGGTACTCATTACCCACGACAACTCCATCGCTGTGCGGGCCAAACGCATTATCCGCCTTCAGGATGGAAAAATCATCTATGACGGCGACTCCAGCGATCCTCAGGCTGTGGTCCAGCCCAAACTGGACGAGGATGAGGACGAGGATCTGGACGAGGAGGTGAACGCCTGATGGGTGTGAAGCAATCCTTCTTCCTGGCCCTGAAGTCTCTGGCCACCAGCAAGATGCGTGCTCTGCTCACCATGCTGGGCATCATCATTGGCGTGGCCGCAGTCATTATCATCATCTCTCTGGGTGACGGCATGCAGAAGCTGATGAGCGACTCCTTTGACGAGCTGGGCGCCAACCTCATTCAGGTCACCGTTCAGTCCAGCGGCTCCTCCCGTGAGGTGGACACGGACGACATGTATGACCTGGTGGAGAAAAACCCCAAATACCTCACCGCCGTCAGCCCCTATATCACGGTCTCTTCCGCCTCTGCCCGTACCCCGGGCGACACCTTCACCCCCTACAGCGTGGTAGGTGTCAGCGAGGACTATGACGAAATTCGGGCGCTCACGGTGGAGCAGGGACGCTTCCTTCAGTATGTGGACGTACTCCGCTCTCAGAAGGTATGCGTGATAGGCTCCTACATCAGCAAGGAGTACTATAACGGCAATGCGCTGGGCAAGACCATCGGCCTGAGCGGCTATAACTACACCATTGTAGGCATCCTGTCCGAGAGCGCGGAGTCCCGCAAGAGCTCTGCGGATGACGTGATCATCATTCCCTACACCAACGCCCAGCAGCTTAACAGCGCCTTGAGCAGTGACACCGCCGGCGCCGGAGCAGGCGGCATGTCCTTCAGCATGGACAACTACATGTTCAGCGGCACCAGCAAGGACACCGCCACCGCCTCCCGCGGCATCATCGAAACCTTTTTGGATAAAGTGTACGGCGAGGACGGCAACTACATGGTGGTCACCTCGGCTGAGATGCTGGACATGATGAACACCATGATGGACACCATGATGGTGGTGCTGGTGGCCATTGCAGGCATCTCCCTGCTGGTAGGCGGCATCGGTATCATGAACATCATGCTGGTATCCGTCTCGGAGCGCACCCGGGAAATCGGCATCCGCAAATCCCTGGGCGCCAAGCGCCGGGACATCCGCGGACAGTTCATCATCGAGGCTGGCACCACCTCTGCCATCGGCGGCCTGATCGGCATCGTGCTTGGCATCGTACTGGCTAAGCTAGCGGGCACCCTCATCGATGGTATGATGAGTTCTGGCTCCACAGAGTTTACCGCCGTGGTCTCTCTGGGTGCCATTGCCGTGGCCTTTGGCGTATCGGTGGGCGTTGGCATCCTGTTTGGCTACCTGCCCGCCAACAAGGCCGCCAAGCTCAATCCCATCGACGCGCTGCGCTATGAATAACAAGGAGGTAGACCTCTTATGAAGTTAAAATCCCTTCTCGCCGCCGGCACTGCCGCTGCCCTGCTTGTGGGGATGCTGGTATTGCCGGCCGGCGCCCGCTCCGCCACGGTCCCTGCCCAGCAGGAGGTGACCCAGGTAGTCAACGCCCTGGGTATTATGGTGGGCGACAGCCAGGGCAACATGCAGCTGGACCGCACCGTCACCCGGGCCGAGTTTATCACCATGGCGGTCAAGGCCTCCCCCAACGGAGACCAGGTGGGAGAGGCTTCCACCTCCCCCTACCCTGACGTACCCTATACCCATTGGGCGGCTGGCTTTGTAGAGGCCGGTGTGGCTGCCGGGCTTATCACCGGATACTCGGACGGCACTTTCCGCCCCTCCAATCAGATCACCCTGGCCGAGGGTGTGACCATTGTCCTGCAGCTGCTGGGATACAGCAACGAGGACTTTTCCGGCGCCTACCCCACCCCACAGATGGCTCTCTACCACAGCCTGAAGCTGGACCGGGGGCTCAAAGCCCAGAACAGCAGCGACGTGCTCACCCGCTACGACGCCATGTATCTCTTCTACAACATGCTCTCCACCAACACCAAATCCGGCACCCCATACATCAATTCTCTGGGACACTCCCTCAATGCCGCCGGTGAGGTGGATCTGGTTGCTCTGATCAACGGCGTGATGGACGGTCCCCTGGTAGCCACTGGCAACTGGCAGTCCTCCATTCCCTTCTCCCTCTCGGGCGTTACCGTGACCCGGGACGGCGAAGCCTCTTCCCTGAGCAAGGTACAGGAGTACGATGTGGTCTACTGGTGCCAGTCCATGCGCACCCTGTGGGTCTACTCGGACAAGGTGGTGGGCACCATTCAGGCCATCACCCCCAACACCGCTGCTCCCACTGCAGTGACCATCGGCGGACACTCCTATGAGCTGGACAGCGCGGCTGCCGTCTATGCTCTGTCCGATCTGGGCACCTATGACCTGGGTGACACAGTCTCTCTGCTCCTCGGCCGTCAGGGCAAGGTAGCCGCTGTCACCGACCCCATTGCCACCACCTCAGAGCGCTGCGGTGTGGTCACCAAGGTCACCCGGGAGTCTTACTCCGACGGTTACCACTCCTCCTATACCGCCGATACCATTACCCTTCTGGCTACCGACGGCAACTCTTACAACTATGAGTGCACCACCCACACCTACGAGGTAGGCGATCTGGTAGGAGTGAACATTGCCGCAGACGGCACCGTCTCCCTCAAGCGTCTGCAGGCTGCAAAGCTCTCTGGCAAGGTCAGCAGCGACGGCAGCAAAATCGGCTCCACCCCTCTGGCTGACGGCGTGGAAATTCTGGACGTATACGAGAACTCCGGAACCCGGGTCTTTGCCAGCCGCCTGGCCGGCATCAATCTCACCCAGGATATGGTCAGCTACTACACCATGAACGGCAGCGGTGAGATCGACCGTCTGATTCTGAACGATGTTACCGGCGATAACTACAGCTACGGCCTGCTGACCCGGATGGATGTACTCCCCTCCGGCGGCCTGATCAACTATTACACCTATGTGTATGATGTGGGCGGCACCACCTACACCCTGCCCAACATCACCACCGGCTTCCCCGTCAGCACCGGCGGTGTGATGATCAAGGGCGACCTTACCAACCCCGACAAGATCTACAACCTCACCAAGGTAACTGCCACCAGCATCAGCGGAAATCAGCTCATCGCCAGCAACCGCTCCTACACCATGGCAGACAACGTGGTGGTCTACGAATACCGCAACGGCTCCTACTACCTCTCCTCCGCCCAGCGGGTCCAGGAGAAGGGACTGAGCCTCACCGGTTGGTACGACAAGGCAGAAAGCAACGGCGGACGCATCCGCATTGTGGTTGCAAAATAAGAAAAATGGAGGAAACCAAATGGTTTCCTCCATTTTTATGCTTCAATACAAGAAATGAGCCATTCAAATAGGGCATTTCCCTCGCCCCGGCCCGGCCCGGACAGACGCTCCGGATGAAACTGCACCCCCAGCACAGGCAGGCAGCTATGTTCGATTCCTTCTGTTAATCCCTCCGGCGCCCAAGCGGTGGCTGTCAGGTCATGTCCCAGACAGTCCACCGCCTGATGGTGGGCACTGTTGACCACGGGACAAGGCCCCAGAAGCTGCTCCAGCAGGCTTCCCGGCTGACAATGGATCGGGTGGTAGACATCTTCCTCTCCCTGGTGGCGCACCCGCCAAGCGGGCTGCAGATCCTGGACCAGCGTGCCTCCCAGAAACACGTTGAGCACCTGCATCCCCCGGCAAATTCCCAGCACTGGGCGTTCCCAGGTAAGGAAAGCCTCCGCCAGAGCCAGCTCCGCCCGGTCCCGCTCCCGGTCCGGTGGATTAGACCCCCGGTTCTCCTGTCCAAACAGGACCGGGTCCATATCGCCTCCGCCGCACAGCACCAAAGCATCGCAGCTGGGATCAGGTATGGGACAAATCCCAGGCACCGGAATCGCTCCCGCTCGCTCTACCGCGCGGATATAGCGTTCCAGTCCGCCCGCTTGGCCGGAAATCTGGACCTTTGGGATGTGGTTTCCTCCTTGGTATTTCTGAGAACTCACTCAGCCATCTCCGCCTGGGCGGTACGCAGACGAACCAGTGCGGCGATGAGATCCACCGCTCCCTCGATGCCGGTCACGCTGGAGTTGATGGTCAGGTCATACCGGCGCATCTCGCCCCAGGTGTGACCGGTGTAGTAGTTGTAGTAGTTCGACCGGCCCCGGTCCATATCCCGAATCCGTTCGGACATGTTGCTGGTGGGGATGTGGTATTCCTCCACACACCGCACCACCCGGTCCTCCAGGGGCGCATGGACAAACACTTTCAGGCACTCCGGACGCTCTCCCAGCACATAGTCGCTGCAGCGGCCCACAATGACACATGGTCCCTGGTCGGCCAGCTCCCGAATCACTTCGGCCTGGGCAAAAAAGGCCTGGAGGCTTACCGGCACTCCCTGCTGGGTGTAGGTGGGAATTCCGATACCAATGGGCGTAAAGGTAAGATGGAAGCGGCTTCTTGCCCGTTCCTCTGCCCGAGCAATGAATTCCGGGGAAAGGCCGCTCTTCTCCGAGGTCTTCTGGATCAAAGTACGGTCATAACACGGGATTCCCAGCCGGGCGGCCAACCTCTTCCCGATCAATCTTCCGCCGCTGCCAAATTCACGGCTGATGGAAATAACATAGTTGCTCATATGGCGCGCCTCCTGTCTGGACTGTTTCCTCGCGGGGGGACCGGCGGAGGCCGGCCCTTCATGCAGGGTATATTTCATATTATAGCGATTCTTCCGGAAAATGACAATGAAAACCTGTCCCCGCACAATAAGCCGTTCTAGGGCTGTTCTTCATGCTCCCGGCGATACTGGGTGGGGGTGACTCCCAAAGTGCGCTTAAACGCCTTGGAGAAGGTAAGAGGATCGGGATAGCCGCAGGAGCGTGCGATCTCACCTACCGTCAGTTTGTTTTCACTCAGCATGTTGGCTGCCCATTCCATGCGGAACCGCATCAGATACTGCTGGGGCGACATGTTAATGGTGTTTTGGAATACTGTGGTCAGATAGCTGCGGTTAAGCCCCACATACCGGGCCAGCTTAGCCACCGTGAGGTCCTCCTGGAAATGGTTGCGGATATACTCCATGGCCAGCTCCACATACTCCGACGCTGTCTCCCGACTGCGCCGGACGGAGCTCTGCGCCGACTGGGCAATCCAACCCAAAAATACATACAGTTCTCCCAACAGCAGCAATTCGTTGCCCGCTCCGGCAGTATCAAAGCCCAGCATGGCCTGCACACAGTCCTCCAGCTGTTGGGACTGGGCACACTGGAAGGTACGCCGCTCCTTTCCCAAGCCGCAGCACTTGAGATAATCCGCCGCCCGGCTTCCGGTAAAGCCTACCCTAATATGGTTCCAGGGCTGCTGGGAATCTGCCTGATAGGAGCTGAGTTCACCGGGCAGAATCAAAAATCCATCTCCCGGACCGATCTCATACTTTACTCCCTGAGCCCGGTATACTCCCCGTCCCGACAAGCAATAGTGCATCACATAGTGCTCCCGCACTGCGGGGCCAACCGCCTCTCCAGGTTGACAATTCTGGCGTCCGCAAAACAAGAACGACAACTCTCGAACTTCATCTGCTCCGTGCGCGAACCAGGATCCACCCATCCTACACCCCTCCTTTTTGAACCATAACCAGTTATAAAGCTAGAACCTTCTTTCTATTTGTTGTGGATATTATATCATATTGACCATAAACTTTCCATATGCTTTTCAATATTTTTATTGCATTTGCACAATTCTTTCTAGGGGAGAGATTTGTGCTACCAAACAAGTTTCCTGGAAGAAAACAGTAACCCCGCACATGGAAACAGGCATGGCGGGGCGTAATTACCAGTATTTGTATAAGATTATGCACTTGCAGGCGGATTTCCGCCATAGGTGAACGCTACTTTTGAAGGAGGAACACCTATGGCGAGCAATCACACAGAAAACTATGGCCTGTGTCAGTGGGAGGCCACGGACCAGGTACGGAGGGATGAGTTTAATCAGGATCATTTAAAAATCGATGAAACCCTGAAAGCGCTGGCAGACAAGGATTTTGCTTTAGAAAGTGCAGTAGCGGCCGTAGCGGCAGCGGCAGGGAACTGTCAGATGGAACTGATCACCTACACGGGTACGGGTACCTATGGGGAGGGCAATCCTACCCAGATTACATTCTCCATCCTTCCCGATATTTTTATCATTGTAGGGGACAAATCTATATATTTGGGAAGAGGCGATATTACAAATTCCATAATTGCCTCAGAGGACTTTATTAACGACGACACTTGCAGTTGGAATAGGAATCAACTTTCCTTAATCAATTATGTTTCAGCACGATACCAAATGAATGGAAAATCAAAAGCTTATTGGGTAGTAGGGCTAAAACGGAAAAAATAACAAATTACCCCCCGGATTTACTCCGGGGGGTAATTTCCCCTGATGATTTAGAAATATATTTCTAAAATTTAGGGAGCAGTAACAGTGATAACGTCAGACTTCACGCCGTCAACAACCAGATAGTAGGAAGAACCCTTAGTCAGCTGGAAGCGATAAGTGTTAGTGTCAAACTTGCCAGTCTTAGCCACGTTGAAGGCATCCTGGCTGGGACCGCGCATCCACAGCTCATAGCTATAGCCCTGAGTGTTGATAACCTTGTCATCCTTGCCCTTCAGGGAAACCTCGCCGTCATCAGTCATGACGACGGTCTTAACATCGGTAGCCTGGCCGCCGGCGGGACCCTGGCCAGCACCTTCCTTATTGTTATCAATGATAACAATACTGGTAGCACGGCCATTCTCGATCACGGCGCTGAACTCATAGTTAAAGGCATTGTTCTTCTCATTCAGATCCTTCAGGATGGAAGACAGAGCATCCACACCGGTCTCGTAGGTGGTGGTAGTCTGATTCTTCACAGTCTGGACAAGGACCACATTCACATCCTCAGCGATACGGAAGCCTTCCTTCTGAGAAGTCTTATCGTACAGGGTCTTGCCAATCAGGGTCAGCTCCTTGCCAACACCGGTTGTGGGTGCATTGCCCAGCTCAACCACGATGGTATCCTTCTCGTCCTTCTCAATGGCCTTGACAGCTGCATTCAGATCGACAAAGTAGGTAACATTCTTGTTGGTCTTGTTGTTGTAGAGCTCAACATCCTTCACATTGCCCTCAGCATCATACTTGATGGTGTACCAAGCATACTGCTGCATATCCTTCAGATCGGTGTCGTTGTCGTCACGGACCTCCTGGAGGATGACGGACTCACCGTTGATGATGACCTCGCGGGTACGGGTCCACTCGTCGGTAGTCTTGTCATAGCTCTCGTCCTTCAGGGTGCTGCTATTCACATAAGCAATCTTGGAAGAGTTGCTGCCACTCTCGCCCACGACCACCGCAGCGATCACATAGTTGTCATCGTCATACAGGGCATAGGTGCCATAGGAAACGTTCTTGCCATCAGCATCAGCCTTAACGCCGGCATCGTTGGCAGCAGTCAGGTAGTTCCACACATCAATAGAAACATTATCGATGCCGGTAACGACCTCATCAGCTCCCTTAATAACAGCATAATCCTTAGTACCGTTGTTCACCTTGTCCAGCTCAGCCAGCAGGTACACGGAATCATCGTTGCCGTAGATCTTGCCGTCCTTGGAATTCAGGGAAATGTGCTTATCGTTAATCTCAGCAACCTCGCTTGCCTTAGTCCAAGACTGGGCAGCGTCCTTGCTATCGGTCGCACGGTCATAGGTTACAGCAGTCAGGGTGTAGACATCGCTGCTGTTCACACTATACTTAAACCAACGGTTGATTACAGGACCATTATTGTTATTGTCATTAAGAGCAGTGTCAATATCAGTGTTGTTCTTAACCTTGATAACCTTGCTAGTGCCGTCCATGAAGATGGCGTTAGCGTCCCAAGTCTTATTGGACAGGTTGCTGTTGGCCTCATCCACACCAGTAATGAAGACATAGTTGCTGGCACCCTCAACAATGTCAATACCGATGACATAGCCGTACTGGTCAAGATACACGTTGAAGGTGGTGTCCTTCAGATTGGTATTGGCATACTGCTCCAGAACCTTCTCGTCGTAGAACAGCTTGTTGGAGTCGTCGTACTTGGTGCCGTCCACAGTTACGGAGGTGGCGGTGCCGTTGGTGCTGAACTTACTGATCTCCACGTTGGACAGGATCTCCACATCGGAGATAACCTCGATTTCCTCGCTCTCATAGGAGTAGTTCACCAGAACGAAGTCGTCCTTCTTGATGTCGGCGATGTCGAAGTCCTCACCGGAAACAGTCTTGTTCAGAGTAGTGGACTTGTTATTCTCGTAAATGCCGAAGGTGACAGAGTCCTTCTTCTCGCTGTAGTCAGCATTAGCCTTAGCCAGGTAGGTGTTGATAACAGTAACAACAACTTCCTCGGCGTCGGAGTCCACGAACACCTGAGTCAGAGCGCCGTTGTCGGTCACGTCAACGTCATCCTTGTTGTTCTTGGAAATCTGCTTATAGAAGTCATCATCCTTGCCGTCCACATAAGCAGAGAAGTCATACTTGCCAAAAGCAGTCTTGCCCACGACGTCGTACAGCTCCTTGCCGGAAACGGAGGTGGTATACTCCTCGACCATCAGGTCGTAGTTGACATAGGTGCCGATCTTCTCACCGTCAAAGCTCCAGGTGTGAGCAGGACGGCCGAACACGTCAGCCTCATCGTCAGCCAGCTTCAGGTCGCCGTTGTACAGCTCCTCACCCAGCTGGACGTAGTACTGGTTGTTACCAGCAATGTCGGTCTTGCCAGTGTCGATGCTGTTGTACTTCTTGTTGGCGTTGGTGCGGGCGGTGTACTCAGCGTTGTAACCAACGGTCACATCGCCGATCTGGATGCCCTTGTCGCCAGTGAAGTCGACCATCTGAGCCTTCAGGCCGTTCAGCACCAGCTGAGCCACCTGGGCGCGGGTCAGAGCGCTCTCGGCATTGGCATTGATGTTGTCAAACAGATTGATGTAGGAAGCCTGGCGGATGGTAGCAACCTGCCAGTCAGTGCCGAAGTCCTCGGCGTTCTGGAAGTAGCCCAGAGCCTTCATGACCATCAGGCTGGCCTGAGCAGCGGTCACCTTCTGGTTGCCGCCGTACTGGCCGTTGCCGATGCCGGCGACCACGCCCTCGGCGGCACAAGCGGCCACGTAGGGAGCAGCCCACTCGGGCACGTCAGTAAAGGGGTTGGTACCACGATAGTAATCGTAGTCCAGGTTCAGCAGGTGAGCCATGACAACGGCCATCTCATTACGGGTGATGCTGCCATTGGGATTGAAGTTCCCGTTCTGATCGCCAGTCATGATACCTACAGTCTGCAGGACCTCGATGGCTTCCTGGTTCACGTTGGAATCATCAACGTCCTTGTAGCCCGCAGCGCTGCCGCCCATGACCAGCATACCCAGAACCAGGGTAGAGGACAGGAGCAGGCTGAGAGCACGCTTCAGGTTTCTCATTGGAAATTCCTCCTTTTTTATTCAGAAAGGATCGTTTTCTTCTAAATATTGGCCGAAAAGCGAACTTTTTTGCCAAAATCGCAAAGCATAACGACCCTTACATGTTAAAAATGGTTGCGTATTCCATATTAAAACCTTATTTAATAGCAAAAATAGAATGAAAAAGTTTGTTTGGTAGACATTTGGTAGACAAATCTTTCCACCTAAAAAAAGAAACCTCCGGAAACCGTTGAGAGACAATGGTTTCCGGAGGTTTTGTGGTAGACATTTGGTAGACCTGTGGTAGACGAAGGTATTACCCCAGCGCTTCCCGGCTCTGAATGACAAAGGAAAACTCCAGTTCTTGACCATCCCGTAAAATACGCACGGTGGCTTCATTTCCCACAACCAGACTGGCTACAATCTGTTTTAAGCGGTCGAGGCTATCCACGCTGACACCGTTCACGCTAAGCAGGATATCATCCTCGCGAACGCCGGCCTGCCAGGCGTTACTATCTTGCACAACCTCATAGACTCTCAGTCCGCCAGATTCTTCTGGCTGTGTGAGCACTGTGATGCCCAGCATAGCCGCCGGACGACCGGCAATCAGGCGATCAGCCACCAGCTTAACCCTGGCCATAGGAATCGCAAAGCCCAGCCCTTCCACGGTACCATCATCCGAAACAATCTTGATGGTGGTGATCCCTACCACCTGACCGTGGTCATTGATGAGTGCGCCGCCGGAATTGCCAAAATTGATGGGGGCACTGGTTTGAATGAGGTCCATCAGGATCCCATCCACCTCTACGGTCCGGTTTAGGGCGGATACGATCCCTTGGGTAATGGAGGTCCGGTACCCCAAGGGGTCACCAATGGCGACCACCATATCTCCGCAGCGCAGCTGATCGGAATCGCCGAACTCTGCCGGAATCAGTCCCTCTGCTTCCACTTTGAGAACCGCGATATCCTCCTCCGCATCAGCCCCCACCAGTCTGGCAGGTAAGATAGAGTCATCGGAGAAAATCACTCGTACCCGGCGCATATCCGCCACGACATGGGCGTTGGTAATAATATAGCCGTCCTGAGTCATGACCACCCCAGTACCTGACCCATAGCTGTCTTCTCCTTCGCCTTCAATAGACACGATGGAATTTACATTTTTTTCATAGATCTCTGTGGCGGTCAGAGCCGGACCCGAGGCTTGGCTAATCGGCACAGTTACGCCTGTCCCTGTTTGAGCCCGCTCCAGCTTACCAAAGGGATCCTCTGATTGAGAAGTCTGAGAAATCTGGGGATCGTTTCCCCCACCCGTCTGCGGCAAGAGGTAGTGCACGACAAGCATACCTACCGCCAATCCCAGCAGCAGGACAAACACCAAAAGGAAAATCAGCAGTGCCCGTCTGGGGCGGCGGCGCTTGGGCCGCAAAATATCGGGAGCGCGAGGCGGAATCACCACGGCCGGTGGAGTTGGATAGTGCGAAGAGGGCTGCTCCCAGGGGCCGCCCTGCCAGAGATCTTGCGGTTGCTGCGTCATAGGATAACTCCAGTCTTTCGTCAGGCCAGCGTGAGCGTAAAGGTAAAGGTGGTCAGACCATCTTCGCTGGTGACGGTAATATTTTCTTTTAGGTTGCCCAAAATGGTCTTGACGATATACAGGCCCAGACCCACGCCATCCCGATCCATACTGCGGGAGTAGTCCGCCTTATGAAAACGTTCAAACAGAAGGGGCAGCTCATCCTGGGGAATGGTAGCACCCAGATTGCTGATGGAAGTATATGCTTTGCCATCCTTCTTTGTGATGCGAAGTGTAATACTGGTCCCAGCGGCGGCAAATTTGGCCGCATTATCTATCAAGTTGTAGCAAACCTGAGTGACCGAGTCCGGGTCACCCCACACCATCAGCTTGTCCTCCGGCATCTGAACATCCATATCCAGATTTCGGTCTGTGATCTTTCCCTCCAGGCTGATAATAACCTGAGAGACCACTTCCACCAGATCAAACTGCTCCTGTGCGGTAATACTGTTCTCAGCCAGAGCGTTGAGACGGGAGAGATCCAGCATCCTCCGAACCAGACGGCTGAGCCGACGGGTCTCAGAGACCACGATTTTCAGCGCGTCCTGCTCCTTTTCCGGAGGAATGGTACCGTCCAGGATACCTTCCGCAAAGCCGGAAATGGTAGTCATGGGGGTCTTCAGCTCATGGGACACATTGGCGATAAAGTCAGCGCGCTGGTTTTCCACCTTAGCCAGTGAGTTTGCCATGGAGTTAAAGGCATCGGCCAGCTCTCCGATCTCATCACATCGGTCTTTATAGTTATTGACTCGTACATCAAATTCCCCGCGTCCAAATTTCCGTGCCGCCTCGGCCATCTCGGTAAGAGGACGGGTCTGATGGGCAGAAGTAATGGAGCTGGCGATCACAGCGATTAGAAGCACTACTACGGCGGCAAAGAAGAAGATCGTCGCTGTGGCACGCCACATTTCGGACAGTCCGCTGGTATCTCCAGAAACCAGCACCAAACCTTGGCTGATCTCCAAATCGCCGATCTTTACATTGATGGGCAGGCCGGCAAAATAACGTCCGCTGGAGTACAAACCATTCAGCGTGGTAATCCCGGTGTAGCTGCCCCGCTCCTGGATCTGATCCACAACATTCTGCGGGATCTTCTTCGTGTACAGCTCGCGCTCAGAGGCATAGATAATTTCCCCGTTTGAATCAGCCACGATAATGGAGGAGTCCGACATGGCGGTCAGTGTCTCCACATTGGCCCGGTAAAAATCTTCTCCAGCCTCCTCCAAAATGGTTCCCTGGGTTTTTAAATAGTAGTCCGAGGTAAAATACTCCGAGGTAAACGAGGCAATATACCCCGCATTCCGCTCCAGGCGATCCCGGGTTTCTGAAATAATATACCGATAGGACAGCAGCATAAATGCAGTAGACAGCAAGGTAAAAGACAGGGCCACGATCCCTACCATCATGATGAGCTGCCGCTTATATAAGCTTTTCAAGGGATCACCCCCTTTAAATCAGCTGTTTGCACCGGCGGGAGCCACTTCAAATTTGTAGCCCACGCCCCATACGGTTTTCAGCCGCCACTGATCGCTCACGCCCTCCAGCTTCTCTCTCAGACGCTTGATATGCACATCTACCGTACGGCTGTCGCCAAAGTAGTCAAAGCCCCACACCTCATCCAGCAGCTGGTTGCGGGTAAACACCCGGTTGGGGGCAGAAGCCAGGTGGTACAAAAGCTCCAACTCCTTCGGCGGCGTATCCACCCGCTTGCCATCCACCAGCAGCTCGTAGGAATCCAGGTTGATCACCAGCTTATCAAAGCTGAGCTTCTTGTTCTCCTGTTCCTCCTCCTGGCCGGTGCGGCGCATCACCGCGTGGATGCGGGCCAGAACCTCTTTCATCTCAAAGGGCTTTACAATATAGTCGTCTGCCCCGCTCTCCAGCCCGGTGACTTTATCCTCTGTCTCACCTTTCGCTGTAAGCATAATGACCGGTGTAGCACTCTCCTCCCGGATCTTCTTCAACACGGTCCATCCATCCATCACCGGCAGCATAATATCAAGCAGAACCAAAGCAGGCTGGAAGGAACGGAAATACTCTACGCCCTTGCCTCCGTCTTTGGCTACTTTGGTCTCAAAACCTTCCTTTTCCAGATACAGATGGATCAGCTCAGCAATGTTGCTGTCATCCTCTACGATCAAAACCTTCTGCGCCATAGATAACTTCCTCCGTTTCTATGTGGATTCTCAGTTTAGTCATATTATAGTGGAAAATCCCCCAAGTAAGGTGAATATTTTGTAAATTACTTTTCCCGGCGCTCTACATAGGAATGATCCACTTGAATAACGGCAGAATACTTGGGGGACAGCGCCTCCACGTCCTTCCGCAGCTGTGAGACCACCTGATGATCGGTAAGGCGGAAACCATAGGGTACCATCACGTCAAACAGCACATTGGTATGGTGGGGACCGGCAGTAATACGCAGGTCATGAATGGTGAGACAGGGATCCAGCTGCTGAGCCAGATAGGCTACCTGCTCCCGCAGAGCAGTGGTGCGCCCGTCGTTGACCACCGGGTCCATATGGATGACGGTCTCAATGTGGTGTTTCTCTTTCAACTCCCGCTCGATGTGGTCAATGAGATCGTGCATCTCCAGCAGATCCGCATCGGCAGGAACCTCGGCATGAAAAGACATCATAGCCCGTCCGGGTCCATAATCATGATAGACCAAGTCGTGAATGCCCAGGATATTCTCGTGGGAGAGGACCAGCTGGTCGATATCTGCCGCCAGCTCCGGGTCCATCGGCCGGCCCAGAAGAGGATCCAGTGTATCTTTTGCAGCTTCCCAGCCGGTTTTCAAAATGAACAGGGCCACCAGCAACCCAGCAAAGCCGTCGATCTTCCAATGAAAGAAATGTCCGACTAATGTAGCCAGCAAAACCACACTGGTGGCCGCTGAATCGGAGAGAGAGTCGGCTGCGGTGGCTGCCATCGTCTCTGAGCCGATCTTCTGAGACAACGTGCGGTTAAAGAAGTACATCCATACCTTGACTGCCACAGACACGGCCAGAATGACCACAGCCAGCCAGGAGAAGTCCAGCTCTTCCGGATGGAGCAGCTTCTCCACCGAGGATTTCCCCAGCTCAAATCCCATGAGCAGAATTGCCATAGATACCACCAGGCCGGCCAGATATTCCATGCGGCCATGACCAAAGGGATGCTCCTCATCCGCCTCCTGCCCGGCCAAACGGAACCCTATCAGGGTAATCACAGACGAGGCAGCATCAGACAGGTTATTCAATGCGTCGCCCACGATTGCAATGGAGCCAGTGATCACACCAGCCAGCAGCTTCCCCAGACACAACAGCGTATTGAGCACGATACCCACTCCGCCAGCCCGGGTGCCGCACATCTGACGCACCTCAGGCGACTTAGGATCCCGGCCGTCTAACCAACGCCGAATCAAATACTGGATCAAAAAAGGTTCCCCCTATTCAGGGCGGGCCCAGGCCCGTCAATGTAAAATATTATTATATTATCGCACGCATGCAGGGAGTGCGTCAAGCGCGCTCCGACAGCTTTTTCTTCTTCGTCCGAAATATGGACAGGCCGTTAAGAAAATATTAATTTTGTTTTAAGATGGCCGCACTTTTCCTTCTATGAGAACTTTTGCGCAAAAAAAGATTGTGATCTATCCGGAGTGTTTACAGAAAGTTCACATCCCCGTCATGGTTTTGCCTTAATTATCGGTTATTCTATGAGCGTACCAAGTAATCATAATAATATCTCCCATTTCTCCCTCTCCTTTACAACACACACAGATAACAGGCCCCGGTCAATGACCGGGGCCTGTTGTCGTTTATTTATACTTAGCAATGGGCATGGCAGGGCGAAATTACCAGTATTTGTATAATATTATGCACTTGCAGACGGATTCCCGCCATAGGTGAACGCTACTTTTAAGGAGGAGTACCTATGGCGAGCAATTATACGGAACACTATGGTCTGTGCCAGTGGGAGGAAACGGACCAGGTACTGAGGGAGGAATTCAATCAGGACAATGCGAAAGTGGACACAGCTCTGGAAGCGTTGGACAATCTGGTAACCCAACACGGGGAGCAGTTGTCTGCACAAGAAGCCGCAATCGCTAAGCTTGGAAACTGCACGATTTACTACACCACATACACAGGAACGGGAACGACTACCCCAAAGCAGACGTTTCCGGGGAAGCCCCTAGTGGTTATGGTGGCACGTGCTAGCGAAGGATATAGCTTTATTGCCTGGCGAGGGATGCAGGTGGTATTGCCTCACTATCAGACGGGCGGCACATTAAAGCTGCCTCTTACCTGGGGAGAAAATTCTCTCTCCTGGTCTCATGACAGCAGTGGAGAGCGGGCACTGAATCAGTCGGGAGCATCCTATCAGCTAATTGCACTTTTAGATGTATCAATATAAAAGAACATTCCCCGAGTTTTCCTCGGGGAATGTTCTTTGCTTTAGATGTGGGTTACATCTAGGCTAATCACTTGTAATCAGGAGTGAACAGGGGAGCCTTATCGCCGCAAACCAGCTGATACTGCTGGCCTTCGGTCAGGCCGTCCAGCTTCACAAAGCCCCAGTTCTTACCAGCCTCAACGGTCACAGTGTAAGTGTTCAGGTTCACCTTAGTCCCGCCATTGACCATGTACAGAGTCACGTCATAGGTGGTATCCTTGGAAACCTGGCCGTCGGTGGTAATCTTGATGCCCCAAACGTTAGCCTGAGACTTCATATACTCCAGAGTCTTGATGCCATCAGAGTTGCCACCAACAGTACCGTCGTCAATCTCAACGCCGTCCTTGATGGCGCTGTTCAGAACCACGTACTCAGCGGTACCCTTATCGTTCAGCACGGCGCCGATCTGACCCTTGAAGGTATTCTCCTGAGCCAGGGCCTTGAAGGCAGCGTTGAAGTTGGTGTAAACCTCAACCTCAGTCTCCAGATAGGTCTTACCGTCAGCACTGTACACGTCCTGCACCACGATGATGGGAGCGCCAGCGTTGATGGCCAGGCCATTGTCAGTGGCACCCTTCACATCAATCCACAGAGTGTTGCCAGCGGTATTGGTCTTCAGGCCGGTCTCAGCGGTCACGTCAACCAGATACAGCTTGTAGTTCTCGGTGTACTCGGTAGTAACAGTGTACTCGTCGTTACCGTAGATGAACTCCTCGTCCTTACCATCATAGGTCATGCCGTCATCAAGAACCAGAGCATCCACAACGTAGCCGTCCTTATCGTAGGTCAGCTCCAGCATAGCGCCCTTGCCGGTCACGATGCTGTTGCGGATCTTAGTGATAACGGAGGTGTACTCGGTCTTCACGGTCAGGGTCTTGATCTCGCCGTCCACAACGGCCTCGAAGTCCCAGTAGTAGTATCCGTCATCATCCTTGACGTACTCGCTCATGGCATCCTTATCGATGCCGTAAGCAAAGTTCTTGGTGTTGTTGACGTCCTCACCCAGAACCACGGCACCGATGACATAGCCATCCTCGTCATAGCAGGCGAAGATCACGTTGTCGATGCCATCCTTGCCGCTCAGCTTGATGTCAACATTCTGCACGCCGGTGTAGACATTGTTGACCTCATCGATGATGGGCTGCTGATAATCGTTCTGAGACAGAGTATCAACGGTGATGTAGATGGAATCGTCGTTACCCCAGGCACGGTTGCCGCTATCCTTGTCACCCATGTCGCTGCGCAGCACCACGCTGGAGCTGTTGATGACATCGCGGTCAGTGTACTTGGGCACATTCAGCCACCGATCCACAGGATCCAGGGTGTACACGCCATCCTTGTTCACGGTGTAGGTGAACCAACGGTTGTAGCGGGACATCCAGCCGGCGCCGGCATTAGCGGAAAGCTTGCTGTAACCATCATGGATGTCGTCATCGGTGATGTTGTCGTTGGTCTTGGTCACGTTGACCTCGATCTTCTGCATGGTGCCATCCAGGAAGATCGCGCCAGCCTCAGCGGTCTTGATGCCCAGGTGAGTCATGGGGCGGTCATAGCCAGTCATGAAGACATACTTCAGCTCGCCGGAGACCTTCTCGGTTCCGATGACATAGCCATAGGGATCCAGATAGATGTTATAGGTATTGTCCAGAGCGCTGTTGTTGAAGGTGTCCAGGCACTCCTCGCCGAAGCGGTGGGTGTTAACCTTCTGCTTGCCCATCATAGCATAGTCATACTGGGTACCGTCAGTGACCAGGTAGTTCTGAGCAGAGTACTTGGTCAGCTTGGCATCAGCAATGATCTCGGGCTCACCAATGGTGATGACCTCGTAGTCGTTCTTGCTGGTCTCGGCCACGTTAACCAGAATGATGTCGCCTTCCTTCACGTCAGCAACGGCGGGGATGTCGGCGGCCTTCACAGTGGACTCAACGTTCAGATCAGAGTAAACGTTCAGAGACAGCTCGTCGCGCTTCTCGTTGTAGTCGGCCTCGGCCTTGGCCAGGTAGGTGTTGATGGTGGTGATAACGATATACTCCTTCTCGTTATCCACGAACACCTGGGTCAGAGCGCCGTTGTCGGTGGTCTTGTAGTTGTAATCGTTGGTGCGGATCATGTTGGAAGCCTTAATGACATCATCGGTAGCCTTACCGTCCACATAATAGTTGAACTCGTAGTTCTTGATGATGTTGGAGGTCAGCAGGTTGTAGAGCTCCTTGCCGGTCACACCGGTGGTGTACTCCTGAACCATCAGAGACCAATCCACATAGGTGCCGATCTCCTCACCCTTGTAGCTCCAGGTGAAAGCGGGACGATCGAAATCGTCGGCGTCGGCAGCCTTGCGCAGCTGGCCGTCGTACAGCTCCTCGCCCAGCTGGATGTAGTACTGACCCTGCTGAGAGATGTCGGTCTTGCCGGTGATCAGAGCGTTGTACTTCTTATCGGTACCGGTCTTGGGGGTGTACTCGGCGCGGTAGCCGACAGTCACATCGCCAATCTGGATGCCCTTGTCGCCGGTGAAGTACACGGTCTTGGCCTGCAGGCCGTTCAGAACCATCTGGGCGACCTGACCACGGGTCAGAGCGCTCTCAGCGGTAGCGTTGATCTGATCAAACAGGCTGATCTTGGAAGCCTGGCTGATGGTAGCAACCTGCCAGTCAGAGCCGAAGTCCTCGGCGTTCTGGAAGTAGCCCAGAGCCTTCATGATCATCAGGCTGGCCTGAGCCGCGGTGACCTTCATCTCGCCGCCGAACTGGTTGTTGCCGATACCAGCGATCACGCCCTCAGCAGCACAAGCGGCCACATAGGGAGCGGCCCACTCGGGCACGTCGGTAAAGGGATTGGTACCACGATAATAGTCGTAGTCCAGCTTCAGCAGATGAGCCATGATAACGGCCATCTGGTTACGGGTAACACTTCCGTCGGGATTAAAGTTACCCTTGTTGTCAACGCCAGACATGACGCCGACAGCCTGAAGGACCTCGATGGCTTCCTGATTCTTGTTGGAATCATCGACATCCTTGTAGCCCGCAGCGCTGGAGCCCATGACCAGCATACCAAGAACCATGGTAGAGGACAGGAGCAGGCTGAGAGCACGCTTCAGGTTTCTCATTGGA
>CDTY01025029.1_pt1 | contig 43952 bp, 39 predicted proteins | sample 557731 | NCBI WGS metagenome assembly CDTY01 (sample SAMEA3182101, study PRJEB8094) | gut metagenome | biome: human; feature: gut; material: Stool; isolation source: human stool | place: Canada | collected 2013-02-12
TGCATGGCGCAGGTGCCGGTGGTGCGGCGGGGCAGGATCTTTCCGCGCTCGGAAGTATAGCGGCGCAGCTTGGCAGCGTCCTTGTAGTCGATGCACTCGACCTTGTCCACGCAGAAGGCACAGACCTTGCGGCGCTTGCGGCCGCGGGGAGCCCGGTTTTCACGTTCCATAGCCATGAGAGTAACCTCCTTTTACGACCATATACGGTCTAAGATTTAAAACGGCAGCTCGCCGTCGTCGTCAGAGAGTTCGGCAAACTGGTCGCCGCCCATGGAGGGGGCGCCGTAGCCGGAGGGGGCCGCAGGCGCGGCCGGAGCAGCGGGGGAAGCGTAACCGCCGGAGGCATAGCCGCCGGAGTATCCGCCGCCGGAGGCGTAGCCGGAGCTCTGATAGCCTCCGTCGCCGTCCCGCTTGGAGTCGCCGAAGTAGACGTTATCCGCCACGATCTCGGCGCTGCGGCGCTTGCCGCCGTCTTTATCCGTCCAATCCCGGATCTGCAGCCGGCCCTCTACCACGGCCATGCGGCCCTTGGTGAAATAGCGGCTGACAAACTCGCCGGTCTGGCGCCAGGCTACCACGTCGATGAAGTCGGTGGAGCGCTCGCCAGTGGACTTGTCCTTAAAATCCCGGTCCACCGCAAGGGTGAAGGAGGCCACAGCGGTCCCAGTCTGGGTGTGGCGCAGCTCCGGGTCACGGGTCAGGCGACCCATGATAATGATTCGATTGAGCATTTTCGCTCCCCCTTACTGGTCCTTGCAGACGATGAGGGAACGCATCACGCCGTCGGTGATCCGGAAAATACGGTCCAGCTCGGCGGGGATAGCGGCAGCGGCGTTGAAGGTCATCAGGACGTAGTAGCCCTCCATCAGATCGTTGATGGGATAGGCCAGACGGCGCTTGCCCCACTCGTCGATCTCGGAGACGGTACCGTTAGCCTCCACGACGGCCTTGAACTTCGCAACCAGAGCAGCGATGGCCTCCTCGCTCAGAGCGGGGTCCAGGATATACATCGCCTCGTAGTTCGCAGTGATCTTTGCCATGTTTCTTGCACCTCCTTATGGTCTTGTGGCCCCCGGTCTTCATGCCGGGAGCAAGGATAAGGCCCGCCTTCTCAGGAAGACAGGCCTAATCATTATATCTGATTTTGTGCAGAAGTCAAGGGGTTACCTCTATAATAATTTAAAATTTTTCCACCTTGAGGTCCTCCCGGGGGAGCTTTTCCCAGGAAAAGAGGGGGACGAGCTGCTGGGCGGTGATGGGCGCGGGCTCCGGGATGAGACCGGCCAGATGGGCCAGGCGGCCCAAAAGCTCGGGCGCGGTATACCGGCTCTGGAGCTCCCCCAGCTCCTGGTCCCGGTCCCGCTTGGCCAGCCGCCGCCCGTCGGCGGCCAGCAGCAAAGGCACGTGGCCGTACTCCGGCTCCGGCAGCCCCAGCAGCCGCTGGAGATAGATCTGCCGCGGGGTGGACGAGAGCAGGTCGCTGCCCCGCACCACCTGGGTTACCCCCATTGCGGCGTCGTCCGCTACCACCGCCAGCTGGTAGGCGTACACCCCGTCGGAGCGGCGCAAAATGAAGTCTCCGCAGTCGGTTTTTAAGTCCTCTTTGTATTCTCCATATAGAAAATCGCAAAATGTAATGGGTCCCTGACCCACTTTGACCCGCCAGGCCGGGCGGCGGGTCTGGCTGAGAGCCTCCCGCTCCGCCTCGGTCAGCCGGGAGCAGCGGCCGTCGTAGATGGTCTGCCCGTCGCTGCGGTGAGGTGCCGAGGCGGCCAGGCGCTCAGCCCGGGTGCAGTAGCAGGGGTAGATGAGACCCCGCTCCTCCAGGGCGCGGAAAGCCTGTGCATATACCGCGGTGCGCTCCGACTGGTACACCGGCTCGTTGTCCCAGGTGAGTCCAAGCCACTCCAGATCCCGCATCACCTGGTCGCACCAGGCCCGGGTACACCGGTCCGGGTCCAGGTCCTCCAGCCGCAGCACCATCTCGCCCCCCTGGCTCCGGGCGCTGAGCCAGGCCAGCAGCGCTGACCACAGGTTGCCCAGGTGCATCCGTCCGCTGGGGCTGGGGGCAAAGCGGCCCCGTACTATGTTCTGTTCCATGGTCCGCCCCTCCTCTCCTTGTTGTGCCAAGGATACCACACCCCGCCGTCTCCCTGCAAGGCTCTTGCCAGAAAGCCCCAAGGGCAGGTATAATGGAGGGCGAAAAATTTCCAGAAATTTTTTCGTCTCCACGCAATAAAATGTCCCCGTTCCCCATTTCATAAATGACAGGAGAAATGCGCCATGCTGATGCTATTGGCAGCACTGCAAAGTGAATATGGCGTCCCCGACCCCCAACAGCTGGAAGGGCTGATGGCGGGCCTGGCCGCCGGAGACCGGGAATCTCTGGCTCAGCTGTACCACCGCACCCGGGCGGCGGTATACGGCCTGGCCCTGTCCATTCTGGGCAGCGGACACGACGCGGAGGACGTGACCCAGGACACCTATGTGACCGCCTGGGAAAAGTGCCACCTCTACCGCCCTCAGGGTACCCCCATGGCCTGGCTGCTCACCATCACCAGGAACCTGGCCCGCATGAAGCTGCGGGACCGGGGCCGCACCCAGGACCTTGGAGAGGAGCAGTGGCACGCTATCCCCGCCCAGTCCCCCTCGGTGACCCCCGAGGACCGGGCCGTGCTGGAGGCCGCCCTCAACATCCTCAGCGACCAGGAACGGCAGATCGTGGTGCTCCACGCCGCGGCCGGTCTCAAACACCGGGAGATCGCCAAGCTGCTGGAGCTGCCTTTGCCCACCGTGCTGTCCAAGTATCGCAGAGCCCTGTCAAAACTCAAGACCAAACTGGAAGGAGATGACGCCCCATGACAGACCATGAGTTGGAACGCAGGCTGCGCACCGCCCTGGATCACGCCGCCCCCAACGACCTGGAGGGCGTGCTCTCCCGGTGTGAAACGGGGAAAGGAACTGTGATCGACATGACAAATGCCGTGGAAACGAAGAAGAAAAAGAGACGCTGGGCTCCCCTGGCGGCGGCCGCCTGTCTGGCCTTGGTGCTGGTGGGCGGCGGCGGAGGCTACTACTATTACAGCGCCAACAACGCGGTGGCCTCTCTGGTGTCCCTGGACGTAAACCCCAGCATCCAGCTGGAAGTAAATAAGAACGAAAAGGTCCTCTCCGCCACCCCCATGAACGACGACGGAGCGGAGATTTTGGACGGCATGGACCTGAAAGGCACCCAGGCCGACGTGGCCATGTATGCTATCATCGGCTCCCTCCTGCAGCACGGCTACGTGGATGAGCTGGCCAACTCCATTCTCATCACTGTGGAGGACAACGACCAGGCGCGGGGCGAGAAGCTTCAGCAGGAGCTCACCGCCCAGGCCGACGCCGCCCTGGCCAATGCTCAGGTAAACGGCGCGGTGCTGGCTCAGACCCTCCAGAACAGCGAGGAGCTCAGTCAGAAGGCCCAGGAGTACGGCATTTCCACCGGCAAGGCGGCTCTTATCCAGGCCATCGTGGAGGGCAGCAACAACACCAAGACCTTTGAGGATCTGGTAGGCCTGTCCATCAACGAGCTCAACCTCCTCTACACCGCCCAAGCTCCTCTAGAGGGGCAGGTTTCCGGCAATGAGCCGGAGGGTGTGATCGGCGGCGAAGACGGTTACACCTTTATCGTCACCGAAGGTCCTCCCATTGTGGTCACCGGTTCTGCCAGCCAGAGCGCCTACATCGGCCCAGAGGCCGCCAAAGAGGCCGCTTTGAAACACGCTGGGGTATCTGCCTCCGACGCCACCTTTGTGGAGGCCGAGTACGACTACGACGATGGACGCATGGTCTATGAGGTGGAATTTCACGTGAAGGGCACCGAATACGACTACGAGATCGACGCCCAGACCGGCGAAGTGGTAAAGTACAAGACCGAGCAGAACGGCGCCAACACCGGCGGCTCCTCCGCCAATACCTCCTCCTTCATCGGCGAGAGCGCCGCCAAGGCCGCCGCCCTCAGCCACGCCGGAGTGAGCGAGAGCAGTACTAAATACTGCAACGCCTGGCTGGAGTACGACGACGGCCGCGCCGAGTGCTATGAGGTGGAATTTATGGCGGGCAACACCCGCTATGAGTACAAGATTGCCCTCACCTCCGCTACCGTGCTGGAGAGCGAGCGGGAGAGCTACGGCGGCTCCGGAAGCTCCGGACAATCCACCGGCCAGAGCGGCAGCCAAACCAGCGGCGGCTCCGGCACTTCCTCCACCGACATCGGTGCGGAAAAGGCCAAGTCCATCGCCCTCAATCACGCAGGGGTCAGCGCCAGCCAGACCTCCGAGATGAAGGTGGAGCAGGACTGGGACGACGGCGTTCTGGAGTATGAAGTGGAGTTCAAGGCCGGCGGGGTGGAGTATGAGTACACCATTCACGGCGGAACGGGACAGATTTTGAAGTACGAGTCCGATTGGGATTAAGCAGAAAACCCTGGCTGTCAACGGCAGCCAGGGCTTTTTTATTTGGGAAAAGTTCCGCCCTGCGGGGCGAGGGGACGATGTCCCTTTCTGAGCGATCAGAAAGGGACGAAAGAATCGCCGGGGGACGGCTCCGATGAGCGCCTGCGCGGAGCGGGCGCTCATAGTCACCTTTCCCCCGGTCCCCCAATTACGGGGGACACCCTCCTGGTTTCTTGGCGATAACCTTCCGGCGGGCAAAGACAAGACCGTCTGGTCCTTCTTGCCCCGGGGACACAGGCCCCTACCAGTGTAAAATTTGGTGGATATTGCGCTGGATGAACACCGCCTACGCTGGCAAAGCCGTGGCAGCTGGGCAGTTGTTGGGCGCATTTATACGACCACCGCCGCACCAAACAGGTAGGCAGGCATTAGGCGGTGTGCAATAGAAGCAGCAGCTTACAAATTTTGTTGGCAGAAAGGCCCTGTGGCCTGAGAGTAGGACGGAAACAGGTCTTGATTTTGCCCGCCGGGGTTTACCAAAAACTCGAAGTGACCCGCCCCCGTAAAATGGGGGTCCAGGGGGGTGACGCCTATGAACACCCGCCTTTGGCGAGGTGTTCATCGAAGGAGCCCCCTTGGCGCATCTTTGGTTCCTTTCTGTGCGAGCAGAAAGGAACATCCGTCTCTCAACAAAGGAACCCGCCCCGCAGGGCGGAACCCTGCAAAAAACAGACTACTCCTCTCCCCTGGCCTGCTTTAAAAACTCCGCATCCTTATCATCCAGGGCGTGCAGCCCCGCAAAATCCTCCATGTGGTGGGTAAACTCATGGGCCACAGTGGCAAAGATCTCGTTCTTCCATGTCTCCTCGTCCTCGTCCGCGAGCAGAGCGGCAAAGGAGCCGTAGTAGAGTACGATATACCGCCCCAGCATATCATTGCAGTACTCCCCCATGATGTACATCTCCCCCGGGGGAAACTCCGGGTCGGGCAGGGCCTGCTCCTCCAGCTGGATACCTCCGTCCAGCTCTTCAAAAAACGCGTCCGGGAACTGCTGGGCGATCTCCTCCAGCCAGTCCCCCATGGTCTCGTAGCTGGGCACCATGGCAAACGCCTCCTTTTCTTCCTTTTCCTCAGGATACCAAAAACCATGCTCCCATACAAGGGTCAGAAAACCTTCGAAAAAACTTAAGAATTATTCCATATCAATTTAATCTTTCTGCGGTATGGTATAGAAGACATCCCTTGGACAGAAAAGAGGTTTTCCCTATGCCATCCCGTTCCCGCGAGGCTGCCGCCTCCACAAAGAAAAAGTGTCGCCGTTCCCCCCTGCCCTGGATTCTTCTGGTCCTGGTGGCAGTGGTGGGAGGCTATCGCCTTTATACCGGCTATTTCCCCTTCCAGCCCCGCTACTCCCTGGACGGACAGACTGTCAGCCGCGAGACTCTCTCCCAGCTGCGTGAACTGGCCAAAGAGGAGACCCAGGCCAAGTACATCCTGAAAAATCTGGACGACTACCCCGCAAATCTGCTCTCCCTGCTTGCCCGCAACAGTGAGACTCTGGACTTTGTGGCGGGCTACCCCCAGCACAAGCACGACACCCCCGCCGACACGGTGGGCGAGGTGACCCAGGGCGAATTCCCCCTACTCATGCAGTGGGATATGCGCTGGGGCTACGCCAACTACGGCGATGGTCTGATGGCTCTCAACGGCTGCGGCCCCACCGCCCTGTCCATGGTGATCTGCGGCCTTACCGGGGGCGACACCATCACCCCCTACACCGTGGCCCAGTACGCCGACAGCCAAGGGTTGTATGTGGACGGAGTGGGCACCAGCTGGGATCTGATGCGAACGGGGGCGGAGCACTTCGGTCTCACCGCCAAGGAGCTGCCCCTGGACGAGGGCGCGGTCACCCGCGCTCTGAAAAATGGCCAGCCCATCATTTGCAGCGTCGGCCCCGGCGACTTCACCACCAGCGGCCACTTTATCGTGTTGGTGGGGATGGAGGACGGCAAGATCCGGGTCAACGATCCCAACCGCCACTCCACCAGTTCTCAGCTGTGGGACTATGACACCCTGGCCGGACAGATCAACAATCTGTGGGCCTACTCCCTGGCCTGACCCTTCCCTGCCGGAGCAAAACGGGGTATAATAGAGATGAGAATCCGTGCTTAGATTTGGAACCCCTCCACCCTGTATTCCGTCTAAATGAATAGAGAGGAAACACCGGAAAGGAGTGTACTGCCATGAAACGAACGGTATCCATCTTGCTGGCCTCCGCCCTGCTCTTGTCTCTGGCAAGCTGCGGCCCCAAAGGGGAATCCTCAGACCCAAAGGGCAGTCAGAGCTCGTCCCAAAGCCAGGCCGAGGCCGTCTTTACCACCCTGAAGGAGCCCACCTACCCCGAATTTCCCCAGTTTCCCCAGCAGCCCGAGGACGGCCCTGACGCTGACTGGGACGCCTACTACAACGCCTACGATGAGTATTACAGCGCGGTGATGGAGCTGCGCAGCGGCGGCATCCCCGTGGGCACCCGCTTTGCCCTGAGCGACTTTGCCGCCAAGAGCACTCCCCTGGCTCTGGCAGGCCAGGAGGGGAAAAACGCCGCCTACTCCCCTGCCTCCCTGTGGGCGGCTCTGGCCATGCTGGTACCCTGCGCCCAGGGGGACAGCCAGGCCCAGCTGCTCTCCGCCCTGGGGGTGGCCGGTCAGCGGGAGCTCACCGACCAGGTGGGTCGCCTGTGGAAGGGCCTGTACACCAACGACGGGGTGAGCAGCCTGATTTTGTCCAACTCCGTGTGGCTCAATGACGCCCAGAAGGGGGACTACGTCCAGTCCACCCTGGACACGTTGGGCCGGGACTACTTTGCCGGGGTATACACCACCCCCATGGGCACTGCCGGAGCCGACCAGGCCATCACGGACTGGATTTCCAAGGAGACGGGCGGTCTCATCGGCGGGGATGGGCCGGTGGTGGAGACCACGCCTGACACCCTGCTTCTGCTGGCCTCCTCCCTTTACTACAAGGCAGCCTGGCTGGAGCCTTTTGATGCCTCCCAGACCCAGGCGGGAGACTTCACCACCGCCGCAGGGAATACCGTCTCCGCAGACTTTATGCACGCCTCCAAAGCGGGTAGTTTTCTGAAACGGGATGGCTACCAGGCTGCTGCTCTGGAAACCCAGCTGGGCGAGATGTTCTTCGTCCTGCCCGAGGAAGGCACGGCTCCCGAGACACTGCTCAATGACCCCAACTTCCTGTCCAGCCTCAGCTCCGGAGCCGCCGATGTACAGTACGGCACGGTGGAGTGGTCGGTACCCAAGTTTGACCTGTCCGCCGACCTGGACCTGATGAACACCCTGAAATCTCTGGGCATCACCGACCTGCTGGATAGCGACAAAGCGGATCTCAGCGGTCTCACCGCTCTGGACGCCTATCTGAACCAGGCCCAGCAGATGACCCGGGTGAGTGTGAACGAAGAAGGCGTGGAGGCCGCCGCCGTTACCATATTGGGCATAGGGGCGGGCGCGCCGCCTGATGAAACCTGCGTCATGGAGCTGAATCGCCCCTTCCTGTTTGTCCTGCGCAGCCAGGGTGTGACCCTGTTTGTGGGCGTGGTGAATGAGGTATAACTTCTTTTTCTGATAGAAAACCGCCCCCGTAGGATCGTTCCTGCGGGGACGTTTTTTTGTGTTTGGAGGGTTCCGCCCTGCGGGGCGAGGGGAGGCGATGTTCCTTTCTGAGCGATCAGAAAGGAACCAAAGAATCGCTGGGGGTTGATTCCGGTGAGCGCCCGCTCCGCGAAGGCGCTCACCGGAGCCGTTCCCCGGCGGCGTTTTGGTTCCTTTGCCGCCGCGGGCAAAGGAACCCGCCCCGCAGGGCGGAACCCTGAAATAAAAACGTGGGAGAGACGAAGAATGTCACTCCCACGAAAAACTCTCTTACGGGCGCAGAGGCGAAACGAAGTTTCGCACAAAGTTCTTTGCCAAGCTTTCTTTCAAGAAAGCGGGGGTTATTCGACGGTTTTCAAAGACTCCACCATATCCAGCTTCTTCAGCTTCCGGTGGGCCGCCAGGTTCACCACCAGGGAGAACACGGTAGTCAGCAGCACCGCCCACAGATAGCTGGTGGGCGCCACGGTGCGGCCGAACATCAAAAGGTCAATTTCCACCGTCAGGATCAGCCACTGGTGGAGGAATTTACCCATCACCATGCCCATGGCCACACCAAACACGGTGAGAATCACGTTCTCCCGATAGATGTAGGCGGACAGCTCCCCGTCGTAGAAGCCCAACACCTTCAGAGTAGCCAGCTCCCGCATGCGCTCGGTGATGTTGATGTTGGTCAGGTTATAGAGCACCACAAAGGCCAGGGCCGCGGCACACACGATGATCAGCGCCACCGCATAGTCCACGCTCTCCAGGCTGGTGCCGAAGGTTTTTCTTGTGTCCTCGATGCGGGTGAGCGAGCTGACGCCGTCCAGGGAGACCAGCTTCTGCTCCAGCTCCTGCTCCAGCTCCTGGGCGCCGTCGGCCTGGGTGTCGTAGGAGACCAGCACGGCATTTTCCTCCGGAGTCTGACCGAAGACCTGCTCATAGCAGGCCTGGGACATATAGATGCTGTGCTGGATATAGTGCTCGGTGATGTCAGCCACCCGCACCTCCACCCGGCTGTCTCCGTCCAGGGTGATGGTATCTCCTACCTCCACGTCCAGCAGCAGGGAGAGCTTTTCCGTAAGGATGACCCCATCATTGGGAAGGGTAACGGTGTCATTGTCGGTGCGGTGGCGCAGGTTGACAAACCGCTCCAGCACCTCACTGTTTTCCACCACCTCCAGGGTGGCGTCGGCGGTATAGGCGTCGGTCTCGGCGGTGACGGTCTCGGTGTGTTCCTTCGTCCAGTCCCCTACCAAGTCACTGCCCTCCAGCGCCTTTTCCACCTCGGCCCACTCGCCGGGGGTGATATGCTCCACCAGCCCCAGTTGGGCGGAGTAGCGGTAGATTTCCTCATACTGCTTCTCCATCACCGCAAAGATGGAGTCCCGCAGGCCAAAGGCCGTGACGATAAGGGCGGCGCAGCCGCCGATGCCGATGACGGTCATCCAGAACCGCTTCTGATACCGGAAGAGGTTGCGCAGGGTAATCTTATAGTTGAACGACAACCGCCGCCACAGAGGGGTGATGCGCTCCAGCAGGATGCGCTTGCCCATGGGAGGTGCTTTGGGCCGCATGAGCTGGGCAGGCACGGCGGCCAGGGTATTGAAGCAGGCCCCCAGGGCGGACAGGGTGACGGTCCCCACCGCCGCCAGACAGGCCGTGACCGAGGTGACCGGCTCAATGCCGTAATGGATGGGACCAAAGGTATAGATGATTTTCCAGGAGGTACAGATGATCCAGGGCAGCAGGGTCAGACCCACCGCCAGCCCCACCAGGGAGCCTACCGCACTGGCCAGGAAGCCGTAGCCCACATATTTGATGGCAATGGCACCCTTGGAGTAGCCCAGAGCCTTCATGCCGCCGATGGCCACCCGCTGCTCCTCCACCATGCGGGTCATGGTGGTCAGGCACACCAGAGCCGCCACCAGGAAGAAAATGAGGGGGAAGACGCTGGCCAGATTGCCCATGCGGTCGGCGTCCATGGAGTAGCTGACAAAGCCCATGTTGGTATCCCGGTCCAGCAGGTACCACTCACAGTCGTCCAGATCGTCCAGATCCCGCTGGGCCTGCTCCACCTTTCTCTTGGCGTCGGCGATCTCAGCCTCGGCCTCCGCTTTGCCGTCCAGGTATTCCTGGTAGCCGTCGGCGTACTCGGCCTCGCCGTCATCCAGCTCCTTCTTGGCGTCAGCCAGTTCAGCCAGTCCGTCAGCACGCTCCTGCTCCAGGGTCTTCTTGCCGTCCTGGAGCTCGACGAGGCCGTCCTCGTACTCCTTCTTGCCGTCCTGCCAATCCTTTAAGCCCTGGGCGTAGTCGGCCTCGCCGTCGTCCAGCTTTTTCTTGGCATCTTCCAACTCCAGGCGGCCGTCCTCCAGTTCCGCCCAGCCGTCTTCCAATTCCTTCTTGGCGTCGTCCAGTTCCTTTTTGGCGTCCTCCAGCTGGGCTACGCCGTCCTCGTACTCCTCTTCGCCCTCTTCCAGCTGCTTTTTGGCGCTGTTGAGCTGACGCCGGGCAGAGGCAAGCTCTGCCTCGCCGTCATAGATCTCCTGCCAGCCACCCTGAATGGCCTGGTTTCCGGAGAGGAACACGGAGGTGGACACAGGCACTTTTTGCCCATTTACCGTGGTATAGAGCTGGTCCAGCTGGGATTGCAGCTGCTGGGAGGTGGTATTGGTGAGCCCCGCCGCATCCCGCTGCGCCCGCAGGCTGTCCAGCTGCTGCTTATAGGGAATCACCTGCTCCAATCCGGCCAGTTCGCCCTGTCTTTGAGCCAGCGCCTGCTGCTGCTCGGCAATCTGTCCCTCCAGCGCCGCTTTTTTGGCCTCATAGTCCTCGGCGGCCGGGTCCAGAGCGGCCAATTGGCCCTCCAATGTCTGAATTCCACTCTGGATCGCGCTGATGGCGCTCTCCAGCTGGCTTTTCTGTGCAGTCAGCGTGCTGGTATCCACATTGGCGTAGTCCCCCAGCTGGCTCTCCAGCTTGGCAATGCCGTCCAGCAACTGAATGCCGCTGGACAAATTGTTCCGGGTGGTATTGAGTGCGCCGTCAATGACCGCGCCCTGCTCCCCCGCCATGGCGGAGAGCAGCTCGCTGTTGCTGCCGTAAGTGGGCAGTCCAAGGGCGGGCAGCTGATTGCGGAACTGGGTTAGGCCGTCCTGGAAGGCGGCCTCCTGCTGCTGCAGCTCCCGGCGGCCCGCGTTGAGCTTGGACACGCCGGAATTATACTGCCTGACGCCGTCGTAATACTCGTCCCAGCCGTCGTCCAGCTCCTTTCGGGCGTCCTCCAGCTCGGCCACGCCGTCCTCATATTCCTTAAGGCCGTCCTCGTATTTCCGCTCGCCCTCGTAGTAGTCCTGCAGACCGTCCAGATATTCCTCCCGGCCCTCCTCATAGTCGGCCCAGCCGTCATCCAGCTCTTTTCGGGCGTCTTTGAGCTCGTTTTCGCCGTCCAGCAGCTCCTGCCACGCGTCGGCAAGCTCTTGTTCCCCGTCGGCGATCTCCTGCTCCGCGTCGGCGATTTCCTGGTTAAAGGTGTTTTCGCCGTCCCGGTACTCCGCCCAGCCGTCGTCCAATTCTTTCCGGGCATCGCTCAGCTCCGCCTCGGCATCGGCCAGTTCCCGGGCCACCTCTGCCTCGGCGTCAGAGAGCTCCTGCTTGGCCTTGTCGATCTCCTCCTGGGCCTCGTCCCGGATGGAGTCTCCCCGCAGCTGGGCCCGCTCTTTGGAGAGAGGTTCCAGCTGGTCGGTGCGCTCCTCTACCAATTGCTCGTAGGCATCGCTGTAAGTCATCAGTTGGGAAGCGCCCTCAAACAGGAGGTAGGCGTCAGTATAGGTCTCCATATCAAAGGATTCCATGGGCAGCAGAATAAAATAGCTCACTTTTCCGGTGCCCAACGTGGAGGAGCCTCGCTCCACACCGATGTACAGCGGAGAGTTGGCACTTCCAACTATGGTAAATTCTGTCTGCTTTAAAGCGTCCTTATAATCCCCGGTTCCGGTGTCTAATGTGATCGTATCCCCCACAGAAAGGCCTGTTTCCTGCAAAAATCGGGGCTCTACCAAACATTCTCCGGCCTTTTCCGGGAGTCGGCCCTCCTGCAGGTCGGAGATGTTCAAATTATCTGTAAAGTATAATGCCTTCACAGCAGAATCCTTATCCTCAACCTTCACCGTCGCGTCGATGGTATAGGCCCCCTGGGCCAGTTCCACCCCCTCCTGGCGGCTGAGCACCTCCACGTCCTCCTCCGTCAGCCCCAGAGTGGACACCACCCGCAGGTCCATCAGCCGCTGGGCATCCAGATATTGGTCCACGCTGTTTTTCATGTCGGGCTCGGTGACCCGCAGACCCGCCAGAAAACAGACCGCCAGGGCAGATAGGATCATGATGGAGATAAAGCGGCTGCGGGTATTCTTGATCTCCCGCAGAGTATCGGTGAGCAGGCGGTTGGGGGTGCGCTTTCTTCTGTTTTTCATGCCGCCGCCCCCTTTCTTTGTCTTAAATCGTCCATATTGTTCTAAAAGTGCTCCTTATTGTGCTGATTTTGCCCTGTTTACCACTCGATCTCTTCCACGGGCATGGGGTTTTCGTTGCGCACGATCCGGTCCACCCGGCCGTTTTTCACGTGGATCACCTTGTCGGCCATGGGTGCAATGGCGGTGTTGTGGGTGATGACCACCACCGTCATCCCCTGCTGGCGGCAGGTGTCCTGAAGGAGCTTTAAGATGGCCTTGCCGGTAATGTAGTCCAGAGCGCCGGTGGGCTCGTCGCACAGCAGCAGCTTGGGGTTTTTGGCCAGCGCACGGGCAATGGCCACCCGCTGCTGCTCGCCGCCGGAGAGCTGGGCGGGGAAGTTATTGAGCCGCTCCCCCAGTCCCACGTGGCACAGTACCTCCTGGGCCGGAAGCGGTTCCTTGCAGATCTGGGCGGCCAGCTCCACATTTTCCAGGGCGGTGAGGTTCTGAATCAGGTTATAGAACTGAAAAACAAAGCCGATGTCGTAGCGCCGGTAGGTGGTCAGCTGGCGGGAGTTGCATTTGCTGATCTCCTTGCCGTCCACCAGGATGGTGCCCTCATCGCAGGCGTCCATGCCGCCCAAAATATTCAGCACCGTGGTTTTACCCGCTCCGGAGGGACCCACGATGATGACAAACTCCCCTTTTTCAATGTCAAAGGTGATGTCATCCACCGCCGTGATGGTAACTTCACCCATTTTATACCGCTTGACCACGTGCTCCAGTGAAATATATGCCATACCCGTCCTCCTGTTGATTAAGGAACATGTGTTGATTATTTTTACACTTTATATTATAGTGGTTCCAACGGCAGACGCAAGGGACACATTTGCCCATTCTTGTCTGAAACCCAACAATTTTCCACATTATGTCCGGAAAATGTGGAAAGATTTCGTAAACTTTTCAGGAGGGAGCTATATGATCCAGGACACCCAGGACCGCCGGGTTCGCCGCACCCGGATGCGTCTGCAGCAGGCCATGCTGGAGCTGCTGAAAGAGAAGGACGCCCGCTCCATTACCGTGCGTGAACTGACCCAGCGCGCCGACGTGAACCGGGGCACCTTCTACGCCCACTACAAGGATGTATTTGATCTGCTGGACCAGATGGAGCAGGACCTGTTTCAGCGTTTGACCCAGCTGTTGTCCTCCTATTCCACCCAAGATTTGCAGCGGGGGCTCACCCCCCTGCTCACCGACGTGTTCCGCTTTGTCCGGGACGATCCGGTGCTGCGGCTGGCCTTTTTGGACCAGCGCACCCAGGATTCCTTTTTCCGGCGGCTGGACCAGCTGATTTATAAAAAGTGCCAGGAGGACTGGCAGGGGCTGTTTCTGCCCGTAGACCAGCAGCTGTGGAACTGCTGCCTGGACTTTTTGGTGTCGGGCGCGGTAGGACTGGCCCGGGGCTGGATGGTACGTGGTTTTCAGGAGGAGCCGGAGCAGGTGGCCCAACTGGCCAACCGGCTGATCCTGAACGGCCTTTCCCTGTCTTAAGAGGAAATATTTTTCTGAATCGGTGCCGTTTTCCGCCTTTCGCCCCTTGTCACTTTTGGGGGAAAAGAGTAGAATATTTTTAGTATGTGTATGTTATCCCTGCGGGAAACCATTTGTAAGGAGAGACGAGTTTTGAAACCTTCCAAAGTATGCGCCGCCATGCTGTGCGGCGCCTTTGGGGCGGCGCTTTTTACCACCCCGGCATTGGCTGCCGCGGCCCCCAATGACCTGCGGCACCACTGGGCTCAGACCCAGGTATACACCTTGATGGAACACGGCATCATTGCCGGCTATTCCGACCACACCTTCCGCCCGGACCAGCCGGTCACCCGCCAGGAGGCAGCAGGTCTGGTTTACGGCCTGTTGGAGGAGATGGGCGTGGAACTGGACGACGAGGCGGAGATCCCCGTCTTCGGCGGCACCACGGAGGATATCCCCCAGCAGGTGCTGGAGGACTGGGAGAAGTATCATAGCTCCCTCCAGCGTCCCAGCGAACCGGAGGAGGGGGAGGAAGAAACCACGATCCCCGGTGACGACGTGATGTTCCCCACCTATACCGACCTGGACGACAGCTGGGCCAAAGACAAGATTCTGTGTCTGGAGGCCAACGGCGTGCTGCCTGAGGACGGCACCGGCCTGTTCCGTCCCTTCCAGAACCTGACCCGGGGCGAGGCGGCTCAGATCCTGTACAACAGCATCTGCCGCTGGCCGGAGCTGTTTTCCCTCACCCCTGTGACCGAGTCGCCCGACATTCACGACATGGACGGACGACCCGATGCGGAGGCCGTGCTGTCTCTGGCCCGGCTGGGTGTGGTGTCCGGCCGCGGCGACGGCAGTTACTGCCCCGACGACTCCATCTCCCGGGCGGAGTTCTCGGTACTGCTGCTGAATCTGGCAGGCTATCCTCTGATGACCGACGTAGAGTTTGATCCCCTGCCTGCGTGTACAGTGATCCCCACCCCCTACATCAGCCAGGTATACCCCTCGGCGGCCTGGGTAGGCTGTGAGCCTACCTCCCTGCTTATGGGCCTGAAGGCCAAGGGCTACGCCCAGAACGTGACGCTGGATCAGTTCCTGGCCGACCTGCCTAAGACTTCTTCCAACCCGGCCAAGGGCTTTGTGGGCTTCCCCTACGTCCCCAGCGAGACCCTGCGCACCACCATCTATCCGGCTCCTCTGGCGGAGTACGGCCGGCGGTACGGCAATGTGAAGGACTTTTCCGGCAAGTCCGTAGAGGAATTGCGGGAGGAAGTACTGCTGGGCAACCCGGTGGTCATTTACGTCACCCTGTACTGGAAGCAGCCCTATTACCGCAATTTCAACATTGAGGGCACCACCCAGAGCCTGCTGCGCAACAACCACGCGGTGCTGGTATGCGGCTATGACGCTACCACCCAATACTACTACATTGCCGATCCCTACAACATTGACGACCGTTATCACGACTACTTCTACTGGATCTCTGCCGATGTTCTGGATCCCCTGTATATGGTGCGGCAGCACGCGGTGGCAATTGAATAATCTATTTTCTATGGGAAACGCCCGGGCATGCCCGGGCGTTTCTTTTTGCTTTCCACGGAGAGAATGTTACTTTGCCCACGGCGGCAAAGTAACCAAAACGCCGCCGGGGACGGCTCCGATGAGCGCCTACGCGCAGCGGGCGCTCATAGTCGCCTTTCCCCGGACCCCATTTACGGAGGACGCCCTCTTGAAAGATAGACTCTTGCGTCCGGCGGCTCCGAAAACAAGACCTTGCCTCCTTCTTGCCCCGGGCCTTAGGCCCTATGTGTGCAAAATATGGTGGACAAGTGCGTTGAAATTACGCCGCCTGCCCTGGCAAAACCGTGGTAGTTGGGTCAATTACATAGGGCCGCACAGGCCTATAAATGGGATGTCTTCATCAAGCTTTGTTCCACATAGCGCTGCACCAGCTCTTCCACGGTGCAATGCTCCCAGCGGGCTATGTAGGCCAAGTCATGGGCTGTTCTGTCGTCCAGTTCCACGGTGATTTTATAGCATTCCTCCTGGTTCATACCAACACCTCCTTGCACTATTATACACTAACTAGTGCAAGGTGCAATCACTTGTTTTTTAAAATCAGGTTGGATACACTAGGAGATGCAATCTGATGCAAGGTGGTGGGAAAATGGCGGAAGCGCTGTTGGTAAACCGCACGCGGTTTACTTCGTCTTTAAAAAATGAACTGATGCGGGATTTTAACCGACTGGCGGAAGAAACCAGGATTCCAAAATCCCGTCTGATGGATGAAGCAATTGAAGATTTATTGAAAAAATATGAAAAACGGGTGGCGGAATAATTCGCCACCCGTTTTCCCTTATCGTCATCTTTTATAAAAAAGTGGGAGCGACGCAGAACGTCACTCCCACAAAAATCTCTCTTACGGGCGCAGAGGCGAAACGAAGTTTCGCACAAAGTTCTTTTGCCTACTTTTCTTTCAAGAAAAGTAGGTTATCCGCGGACGGCGCGGGTACGAGCCTCCTTGCGGTCCTCCATTCTGGAGACAATGAGGGTACAGGCGGCGTCGCCGGTGATGTTGACGGTAGTACGGCCCATATCAAAGACACGGTCGATACCAGCCACCAGTGCAATACCCTCGATGGGCAGGCCCACGCTCTGGAGCACCATGGCCAGCATGACCATGCCCGCGCCGGGAACACCGGCGGTGCCAATGGAGGCCAGCGTGGCGGTAAGCACGATGGTGACCATATCACCCAGGGACAGGCTCACACCGTAAGCGGTGGCAATAAACACGGCGCACACGCCCTGATAGATGGCGGTACCGTCCATGTTGATGGTGGCGCCCAGAGGCAGCACGAAGGAGGCTACTTCCCGGCGGGCGCCCAGGCGCTCGGTGCACTCCAGGTTAAAGGGCAGCGCGCCCACAGAGGAGGCCGAGGAGAACGCCATCATCATAGCAGGGGCCATTCCCTTGAAGAAGGCCAGCGGGGACAAGCCGCCCAGCAGCTTCACCGTGGAGGAGTAGACGATCAGCGCATGGAGGATATAGCCCACATAGGCCAGTGCCAGTACCGCCACCAGATCCCGCAGGATCATGGGTCCGTTCTCTGCCACCACAGGGCAGATCAGGCAGGCCACGCCGATGGGAGACAGCTTGATGATGAGGTCCATGATCTTCATGAACACCTCGTTGAAGCTGTCCACCACCTGAGCGGCTACTAACCCCTTCTCCCCGGCCAGCAGGATGCCAAAGCCCAAAAACAGGGAGATCACAATGACCTGAAGCATGGTCGCGTCAGCCAGAGGCTTAATTGCATTGGAGGGGAAGATGTTGACGATCACGGTCATGATGCTCTGTCCCTCGGGAGGGGTGTAGCTGAGGTCGGTGGTATCCAGGACATGGAACAGGCCCATACCAGTGGCTATATTGGCCAGGATCAGAGCCAGCACCACGGCAAAGGCGGTGGTACATATGTAATACACCACAGTCTTTCCGCCGATGGCGCCCACCTTGCTGATATCCTTCATGGAGATCACGCCAGAAGCGATGGAGAACAGCACAATGGGCACAACCACAAATTTTAACAGGTTCAGGAAAATATCGCCCCAGGGCTTGATGTAGTTTTTGGCAACGTCGATCCCCGCCCCATCGGGTACGTTCATCAGGATCAGACCGGCCACCACACCGACTGCCAGACCAATAAAGATCCAAAACGCCAGGGGCAGCTTCTTTTTGCTTGTCATGCAGCTCTCTCCTTCCGCTTCTTCACAAACGCATGTTTTTGTCCCCCGCCTTGCATTTTCGCGGGGCGTCCTCTTACTCTTTCAGTATACACACCTTCCCCGATTTTCTCAACCGTTTTTCCGGCTTTTCCTGAAATTTTTTTCAGATTTCACCCATACCCCCTTTCCTCTGCTTCCCGTTATTTCCAAATGTTTTTTCCAATTTTGCATGTTTTGAATGCCTGTCATGCTTTTCCCGGGAAAAAAGAATTTTTTCCGGTCGACCTGCTTCGCCCTTTTCTATTCCAAAATATGGTAAACTATACTTGTAAATATTTCCCAGCTAGGAGGGGTAGCGATGCAGCTGCTGCGGAAAAAAGGCATGCTGGACAGCACGCGGGTGCTGTTTCTGCCTGTGGACGACATTTTTCCTAATCCGGACCAGCCCCGGCGTGTCTTTGCCCAGGGAGATCTGGAGGAATTGGCCCGGTCTATTCAGGCTCTGGGACTGCTCCAGCCGCTGACGGTACGGCGCACCGAGGGAGGTTGGGAGCTGGTGGCGGGCGAGCGGCGGCTGCGGGCAGCCAAGCTGGCCGGTCTACGGGAGGTCCCCTGTCTCTCTCTGCAAATCGACAGCCAGCGCTCCTCCCTGCTGGCGCTGGTGGAAAACTTACAGCGCAAGGATTTGGATTTCTGGGAGGAATCCTTGGCATTGGACAAGCTCATCTCCACCTACCACCTCTCCCAGGAGGAGGCCGCCCGGCGGATCGGCAAGAGCCAGTCGGCGGTGGCCAACAAGCTGCGGCTGCTGAAGCTCCCCCGCGAGGTGCTGGAGATCCTGCGGGACGGCGGAGCCACCGAGCGCCACGCCCGGGCGCTGTTGTGCCTGGAAGACGCCCAGCTTCAGCTCCAGGCGGCCCAGACCGTGGTGGAGCAGCATCTAACGGTGGCCCAGACGGAGGCTCTGACGGAAACCCTCCTTCTCCCCCCGCCGCCGGACCAGCCCGCCCGCCGTCCCCGGCGTACCTTTGTGGTCAAGGATGTGCGGCTGTTTTTAAATACCGTCCAGCGGGGGCTGACGCTGATGCGCACCGCGGGAGTCAACGCCCAGTGTCAGCGAGAGGACGGCGAGGAAGAGATTTTGCTCACCATCCGCATTCCCCGGTCCCCTGCCCGCGGATGACCTGTGGAGCGGCAGGGATGTTTCACGTGAAACATCCCTGCCGTTTTTTCTTATCCTGCCATTGTTTCACGTGAAACATCGTTGCTTTGCCCAAGAGAAATGCAGGCAAACGGCTTGAAAGTGCGGGCCGCGGTTGTTATAATGGAACTCTGGAATCACACCGCTGCTTACTTATATATAAAGGTAGCCCTGTGATGGCCTCATTTTCCGTCAGGAGGTAGCTGAATGGCCAGAATCATTGCCATTGTCAACCAGAAAGGCGGAGTGGGCAAGACCACTACCACCGTAAACATTACCGCATCCCTGAAAGCTCTGGGCAAACGGGTGCTGCTGTGCGATTTTGATCCCCAGGCCAACGCCACATCGGGCATGGGCGTGGACAAGAACACCGCCTCTCCCAACGTGTACGATGTGCTGATCAATGGAGCGGACCCCAAAAAGTCTGTGGTTTCCACCAAGTACGGCGACGTGATCCCCTCCAACAAGGCCCTGGCAGGGGCAGGCATCGAGATGATCGCCATCCCCGACCGGGAACACCTGCTGAAAAAGGCGCTGGACAGCCTGGCTGAGAACTACGACTACATCTTTATCGACTGTCCCCCCTCCCTGGAGCTGCTCACCGTCAACGCCCTGTGCGCGGCCCACTCTCTCATTGTGCCCGTCCAGTGCGAGTACTACGCCCTGGAAGGCCTGAGCGACCTGCTGTCCACCGTGCGGCTGGTCAAGCGGGGCCTCAATCCCAAGCTGGCCCTGGAGGGCGTGCTGCTGACCATGTTTGACAGCCGCACCAACCTGTCTCTCCAGGTGGCGGAGGAAGTGAAGCGGCACTTCCCCGGTCAGGTGTATGCCACCGTCATTCCCCGGAACGTACGGCTCAGCGAGGCTCCCAGCCACGGCATGCCGGTGACCGACTACGATCCCTACTCCCGGGGCGCGGAGGCCTATCGGTCTCTGGCGGAGGAAATGGCATCCGCAGAGGGCTGACCCCCTCTCCCCTACGGCGGCGCTGCCGCCTATGATCTTTGATCTTTGATTTTGGAAAGCGCTGAACCACAGGTCGTATCCCGTTGGCCCAGCCCTTTCTTACTGGAAAGGAAGGTGTACCATGGCAAAACGAAAGACCGATCTGGGACTGGGTCGGGGACTCAACGCCCTTCTGGGCGACCCGGAGCTGCCTGCTCAGGGAGAGGGCTCCATCTCTTTGCCCATCTCCCAGGTGGAACCAGGTTTGAACCAGCCCCGGAAGCGGTTTGATCCGGAGACGCTCAGCGATTTGGCTGAGTCCATCCGCGTCCACGGCATTATCCAGCCCCTCACGGTACGGCGGCTGGCTTCCGGCTACTATCAGATCATCGCCGGAGAGCGGCGGTGGCGCGCCGCCAAGCAGGCCGGTCTCACCGAGGTGCCCGCCGTCATTATTGAGGCAGACGACCGCAAGGTGATGGAGCTGGGCCTCATTGAGAACCTTCAGCGGGAAGACCTGAACCCGGCAGAAGAAGCGCGGGGCTATCAGGTGCTGATGGAGGAATACGGCCTCACCCAGGAGCAGGTGGCGGAAGAGATGGGCAAATCCCGTCCCGCCATTGCCAACACCCTGCGTCTGCTGGCTCTCCCCGAGGATCTGCTGAAGCTGGTGGAGGAAGGAACTCTGTCTGCCGGCCACGCCCGGGCCATTCTGGGCGCGCCTACCCAGGCCATGCAGCGCCAGGCCGCCAAGCAGGTGATTGCCCACGGCCTGTCCGTGCGCCAGACCGAGAGTCTGGTCAAGGCACTGCAGAAGCAGCCGGCAGAGAAAAAAGCCGCCAACGATGAGATTGCCCTGTACCTTGGAGAACTGGAGAAGTCCCTGTCCAGCAATCTGGGCCGGAAGGTGACCATCTCCCACCACGGCAAAAAAGGCAAGATCCAGTTGGAATACTACAACCCCGAGGACCTGGAGGCCCTACTGAGCCTGCTCAATACCCTCCACGGAGAGGAGCCCAATTCCTATGAAGAATGATGAACGTACCCCCTCCCCTTCTCAGGAGAAGCGGGAATCCGCGCCGGAGAAGCAGGAGCCTAAGAAAGCCCCGGCCTATGTGCCCCCTGCCACCAAGGAGAAACGGCAGAAATCGGTGTTCAAATACATCACCATTCTCTTTGCCGCTGCCTTTGTGCTGATGCTGTTGGCCTTCATGATGGAGCGGCGGCAGAACGAGCAGGTTGTGGACAGTCTGAACCAGTCTGTCTCCGGCCTGCGGGAGTCGCTGAGCAGCATGCAGTCCGCTCAGGACATCTACGACGAGAACATGGAACTCATCGAGCAGATCAATGAGCTTCAGTCGGAGAATGACCGGCTCACCAGCGAAAACCGGGATCTCTCCAACAGCCAGAAGAGCAGCGAGCAGTCTGTGGAGGCGATGGGCTGGTTCTGGCAGATCGACGAGGCCTATGTTCTGGGCAAGTACAGCCTGTGCCGCAGCCTCATTGATCAGATGGGCGAGGAACTGGTTTCCGCGCTGCCCACTGAGGCGGTGACGGACAATGGCCGCTTCTCCCCGGCTGACCGGTATCAGGAGATCTACGACGCGGTGTATTGATTCAGAATTTTTTCCACATTTTTAGTTTCGAATGTGGAAAAGTTTTGCCACACTTTTGAGAAACGGTTGCTTCTTTTTGCTTGTCCAAAAAGAAGCCAAAAAGACACCGGGGGCCGATTCCGGTGAGCACCAAGCCTGCGGCGGTGCTCACAGTCATCTTGCCCCCGGACCCCCAGTTACGGGAGACGCCCTCCTATGAGGTTAATCTGACCTTCCGGCGGGCAAAATTTAGTTCAGTGATACTTTTTGCCCCGGGCCTTAGGCCCTATGTGTGCAAAGTTTAGAACACTCCGCGAGGAAGAAACACCGCCTGCCTGGACAAAACCAGGGTAGCCGATAAGTCAACCAGGCGAGGGAAACGGTGCTTTTACCTCTCCCCTCCCCTACGGGCGAGAGGCGAAACGCAGTTTCGCAGAAAGTTCTTTTGCCTACTTTTCTTTCCAAGAAAAGTAGGTTTCACGTGAAACAATGAAAGACACACCAAAACAACAATATTGGAGGAACAGACCATGCTGGATATCAAGTTTGTCCGGGAAAACCCCGACGTGGTAAAGGAAAACATCAAGAAGAAGTTCCAGGATCAGAAGCTGCCCCTGGTGGACGAGGTGCTGGAGCTGGACAGCCAGAACCGTGCCGCCATTGCCGAGGCTCAGGACCTGCGCACCCAGCGCAACGCCCTCAGCAAGCAGGTGGGCATCCTGATGGGTCAGGCCAAGAAGGACCCCTCCAAGCTCCAGGAGGCTGAGGAGGCCAAGGCCAAGGTCAAGGCCAACGCCGACCGTCTGGCCGAGCTGGAGGCTCTGGAGACGGAACTGGCCCAGAAGATCCGTCACATCATGCTCCAGATCCCCAACATCATTGATCCCTCCGTGCCCATCGGCCCTGACGACTCCGCCAACGTGGAGGTGCAGCGCTTCGGTGAGCCCGTCACCCCCGACTTTGACATCCCCTACCACACCCAGATCATGGAGTCCTTCAACGGCATCGACATGGATGCGGCCGGCCGCGTGTCCGGCAACGGCTTCTACTACCTGATGGGCGACATTGCCCGCCTCCACGAGGGCGTGCTGGCCTATGCCCGGGACTTTATGATTGACAAGGGCTTTACCTTCTGCATTCCCCCCTTCATGATCCACGGCAACGTGGTGGAGGGCGTTATGTCCCAGACTGAGATGGACGCCATGATGTACAAGATCGAGGGCGAGGACCTGTACCTCATCGGCACCTCCGAGCACTCCATGATCGGCAAGTTCATCGACCAGATCCTCACCGAGGACCAGCTGCCCCAGACCCTCACCTCCTACTCCCCCTGCTTCCGCAAGGAGAAGGGCGCCCACGGCATCGAGGAGCGCGGCGTGTACCGAATCCACCAGTTCGAGAAGCAGGAGATGGTGGTCGTCTGTAAGCCTGAGGACTCCATGGACTGGTACGAGAAGATGTGGCGCTACTCTGTGGAGCTGTTCCGCTCCCTGGACATTCCCGTGCGTCAGCTGGAGTGCTGCTCCGGCGACCTGGCCGACCTGAAGGTGAAATCCTGCGACATCGAGGCCTGGTCCCCCCGTCAGCAGAAGTACTTTGAGGTCTGCTCCTGCTCCAACCTGGGCGACGCCCAGGCCCGCCGCCTGAAGATGCGCGTCAAGGGCGAGAAGGGCACCTACCTGCCCCACACCCTGAACAACACCGTGGTGGCTCCTCCCCGTATGCTCATCGCCTTCCTGGAGAACAACCTCCAGGCTGACGGCAGCGTGAAGATCCCCGAGGTCCTGCGCCCCTACATGGGCGGCAAGGAGCTGCTGATCCCCAAGAAATAAGCAGGCGGACCGGAGAAGCTACGGCTCCTCCTCTCCCCTCCCCCGCTGCCTGGTCCCGAAGGGCACGTTCCCTTCCGGCCAGGCAGCGGCCAAATATATAACAAGGAGCTTGTATGTATGTCTCAGGGAACCAGAAAAAAAGAACTCTCCCTGTTGAACCTGCTCTTCTGTATCCTGGTGGTGCTGATCCACTGCCTGAGCCAGCCGGTCTCCGTGCTTGACCGCAGCAGCTGGCAATACGCCCTTGTTCTGTGCGTGCAGCGCCTGGCCTTTGTGTCGGTCCCCGGCTTCTTCTTCCTCAGCGGTCTGAAGCTTACCCTGTTTGCAGACCGGCACCGCAGCCTCATGAAATACTGGCTGGGCCGGGTACGGACCATCCTTCTCCCCTACATCCTGGCGGTGGCCATCTACTACCTCTACTTCTGGACCCACCACTACTTCCCCTTCTCCCTGGCGGATTTCGGGGGATATCTGGTGCGGGGCGATCTGTCCAGCCACTTCTACTTCGTGGTGACCTTGGTGCAGTTCATGGTACTTACTCCGGTGTTTCTCTGGCTGGCCCGGCGGTTTGACCCGGTGGTGCTTCTGCCCTTTGCCCTGGGCCTGACCTGGCTGAGCTCCCTATATCTCCAGGCCATCCTGACCAGTGCTGTCCCCGGCGTAACGTTCCCCTACGGCGACCGGGTATTTGTCTCTTACCTCATTTACTACCTGGCAGGCTGCTGCGCAGGCCAGTCCTATTCCAAGTTCCTGGCTCTGCTGGAACGCAACGCGCCTCTTATCGCTGTCCTGGCTGTTCTCTTTGCAGCGTGGGATGGGGTGGCCAGCTGGCTGGGCTTTTCCGGACGGCGGGAGATTCCCTATCTGGAGCTGGTCCACACCCTGTACATTCTCAGCGCTATTCTGCTGCTGTTTCTGCTGGCTGCCCGGGACCGGGCTCCCCTGTCCCGCCTGTGGGCGGCGGTGGACCGGGCCAGTTACCTCATCTACCTGTACCACTGTCTGGTCATTGTCATCTTCAATGACCAGGTGATCCGTCTGAACCTGTCGTCGGTGGGGACAGAACTGGTGCTGCGGCTGCTGGTAGTCTACCCGGTGACCATTGGCGGCGCCCTGCTGTGGCAGTGGATGATGAGAACGCTGCGTCAGCATCTGACCTCCGGCGGCCGACGTGTCGGCACCCGGTTGTAAAGGGTTACATCCTTTTTGTATTATTTTAACTGTATATTACACCGCTCTCCAGCGGATAGCGGCCTCCCCTCCCCTTCTCCGGGTCATTTTTCCCCCGAAAAACGGCTTCAGAGCAGAATCTGCTCAAAACCCTTGTGCCCCAAGGGTTTTGAGCTTCCCATTTTTGGAGGTCTTTCCGCTGCGGTTTGGAGGTTCTTATGTCAGACGAAAAACGTCCCGGCGAGGATCAGGGCTACACCCCCGCCTCCCCGGTGAAGCGGACCCTGTCCTGGATCGGTCTGAGCTACATGGTGATCATCGTGGCTCTGACCACCTATTACTTTTTTACCGGCACCACGCTGGGCAACCTGGGTCCCCTGCTGACAGTGCCCGGTCTCATCGGCCTGGGCGCGGTGAGCATTGTGAGCTGGCGCTCCACCGGCCGGCCGGGCAAGGTGCCCGCCATTCTTCTTGCCGTAATGTGCTGGGCGCTGGCGCTGGCCACCCTGCCCATCGGCATTGCCGGACTGCTGAGCAACTTTGGAGGTTGACGCTGTGAAGGAGATCATATCTTCCGGCCTGGCGGAGCTGGGCCTTGCCGACCGGGTGCCGGAACACGCCCCGGAACAGCTGGCTGAGTACGGTCGGCTGATGCTGGAGAAAAACCAGGTGATGAATCTCACCGCCATCCGGGAGGAGGACGGGGTTGCCCGGCTGCACATGCTGGACAGCGCCGCCCTGCTCAACTGGGGAGACTTTGAGGGCAAGACGTTGCTTGACGTGGGCACCGGCGCCGGTCTGCCCGGCCTGCCTCTGAAGATCCTGGTCCCCTCCCTCCAGGTCACCCTGCTGGATAGCCTGAACAAGCGGGTGGACTGGCTCAATGAAGTGTGCGCCCAGCTTGGTCTGGAGGGCATCCAGGCCGTCCACGCCCGGGCTGAGGAGCAGGCCCTGGTGAAGGGCTGGCGGGATGGATTCGACGTGGTTACCGCCCGTGCCGTGGCCGAGCTGCGCCTTCTGTGCGAGCTGTGCCTGCCCTTCGTCAAGGTGGGCGGTGTGTTCCTGGCCATGAAGTCGGTAGACAGCCAGGACGAGCTGGATCAGGCCGCCCACTGCATCAAAATGTTAGGCGGCCGGGTGGAGCCTGTGATGGACTACCCTATCCCCGGTACGGGGGTAACCCACCGTCTCATCCCCATCCGCAAGGTGGCTCCCACTCTGAAAGGCTATCCCAGAAGATGGGCTAAAATCCAAAAGAATCCGCTCTGATTTTGGCTTAATTTGGTTTATTGTTGCCTTTTTTCCTTTTGAGTGAAAATTATTTTAATTTGACCATATTTTTTTCAAAAAAATCATTGACGTACCTTAGATTTGTGATAGACTGGAATTGGTGTATAGGAGGAATTTCATGGGAAGCGTAATCGTAGTTACCTCCGGCAAGGGAGGAACTGGAAAAACCTCCATCACCGGCGGCGTGGGCTCCTGCCTGGCCAGGCTGGGCAAGAGCGTGCTGTGCATTGACATGGACATCGGTCTGCGCAATCTGGACATCTCTCTGGGACTCAGCGACCGGGCTCTGATGGACTTTTCCGATGTTGTGTTTGGCCGCTGCTCTCTGGAAAAGGCGGCGGTGAGCCACCCGGATCTGCCCGGCCTGTCTTTGCTGACCGCCCCTATGTCCTTTACCCCTCAATTGACCCAGTGGCAGGTCCAGGAGCTGCTGGATGCGGCTCGGAAGCGGTATGATTATATTATGATCGACTCCCCTGCCGGCCTGGGACCCGGCTTTCAGCTGGCTTCCTGCGGCGCGGACCGGGCCCTGGTGGTATCCACCAACGACGCCTCCTCCCTGCGGGACGCCCAGCGCACCGTGGCTGAGCTGGACCGTCTGGAGCAGATCCATCTGGTCATGAACCGCATCCAACCCAAGCTGCTGCGCCAGCTGCGCACCACCATTGACGACGCCATGGATGCCGCGGGCCTGCCCCTCATCGGCGTGGTCCCCGAGGACCCCAGAGTCATTTTGTCGGCCAATCAGGGCCGTCCCTTGATCCTGGGCGGACGGCAGGGCGCCGCCAACGCCTGTTTAAATATCGCAAAACGAATCCAGGGCCTTCGCGTGCCCATCATGCGTATTCGCTGATTTTTTCCTTTTTATTACGATTACAAGGAGGTAACCGCCACCATGAATATCGCTATCATGTGTCATAACCGCAAGCAGGAGCTGATGGTACAGTTCTGTACCGCTTATTGCGGCATCCTGTCTAAGCATACCGTCTGCGCCACCAATGCCACGGGACGGATGGTGGCGGAGGCCACCGGTCTGCCGGTCAATCTGTTTTTGTCCCATGAGCATGGCGGCATTGAGCAGATCGGCCAGCGCATCATCTACAACGAGATCGACCTGGTCCTCTTCTTCAACTCTCCCCAGGACAACAGCATGGATGAGGACGTCATGTATATCGCCCGTCTGTGCGATCAGCACTCCGTGCCTATGGCCACCAACGTGGCCACCGCGGAGCTGCTCATCCACGGCCTGGCCCGGGGCGATCTGGACTGGCGTATCGTCATGAACCCCAACCGGGTTCCCTTTGCCCTGTAAGGCAGAAAGATTGATTTTTTCCCCTATTTAGGGTATCATAGCACCATATGACCGCCATGACGGCGCAGGAGTAGTCCGGTTACCGCCCGACAGAGAGAAACCCCACGGCTGAAAGGGTTTTAGGGAGATGGCCCGGAGGAAGACGGCGCTACCAGCGGGCTCGGAGACGGGCGCGGTCTCCCCTGCCGCAACACAGGGGCGAAAGGGAACGGGGTCGCCCTGTTCTGAAATTGGGTGGCACCACGAAGCGTTTTCTTAGGCGCTCTCGTCCCAATCCTGGGACGAGAGCGCCTACTTTTCTTGTAAGAAAAGTAGGCAAAAGAACTTTCTGCAAAGCTTCGCTTTGCTTCTGGGGTTCCGCCCTGCGGGGCGGCGGTGATATTTCAATCATTTGCAGGGGCGGCCGTTGTCCCCCTAAGAAAACGTTGTTACTTTGCCCGCGGCGGCAAAGTAACCAAAACGCCGCTGGGGGCCGCTTCCGGTGAGCGCCTGCGCGCAGCGGGCGCTCACAGTCATTGCCCCCAGGCCCCCATTTACGGAGGTGTTTCCCTTTGGATCTTAGGTATTTTCCGGCGGGCAAAATCAAGTTCTGTTCCCGTTCTATTCTCGGCCCACTGAGGCCTGTTGCCATCAAAATTTGAAGGCACTGCCACTCTACCACACACCGCCTGATGCATCCCTACCTGTTGGGTGCGGCGGTGACCGTGGGCGGGCCAGCTGCCACGGTTTTGCCAGAGTAGGCGGTGTCCGTACAGCGCGCACACCTTAAATTTCCGCTTGGTAGGGCCTAAGGCCCGGGGCAAGAAGGACCAAATGGTCTTGTTTTAGGCCGCCGGGAGGATTCTACGATCTGACAGGAGAGCGTCCCCCGTAAATGGGGGTCCGGGGCGACGACGCCTATGAGCGCCCGCTCCGCGCAGGCGCTCATCGAAGGAGTCCCCCGGCGATTCTTTGGTGACTTTCTGATCGCTCAGAAAGTCACATCCCCGTCCTGGTTTTAAAAAATACTTCAAAGAAAGGATTTTGATACCGATGAGTAAAATTCAACCTCGCACCCTGTCCGGCTTCATGGAGCTCCTCCCCGCCCGTCAGGCCCAGTTTGACCGCATGGTAGAGATCCTGCGGGAAACCTATTCTCTCTACGGCTTCACCCCCCTGGACACCCCCCTCATTGAGGCCAGCGAAGTGCTGCTGGCCAAGGGCGGCGGCGAGACCGAGAAGCAGATCTACCGCTTCATGAAGGGCGACACCGACCTGTCTCTGCGCTTTGACCTCACGGTTCCTCTGGCCAAGTACGTGGCCCTCAATTACAGCAAACTTACCTTCCCCTTCCGCCGCTTCCAGATCGGCAAGGTGTACCGTGGCGAGCGCGCCCAGCGCGGCCGTTTCCGTGAGTTCTATCAGGCCGACATTGACGTCATCGGCGACGGGAAGCTGGACATCTCCAACGAGGCGGAGATCCCCGCCATTATCTACCAGGCCTTTACCCGTCTTGGCCTGAAGCGCTTCCAGATCCGGGTCAACAACCGCAAGGTTTTGAACGGTTTCTACGCCATGCTGGGTCTCACTGAGAAGTCCGGCGAAATCATGCGCACGGTGGACAAGCTGGATAAGATCGGTGCCGAGAAGGTCAAGGAGCTGCTCATGGAGGAGGAGATCGGCCTCACCGACGAGCAGGCCGGCGAGATCCTCACCTTCATTGCTATCACCGGCTCCAACGAGGCGGTTCTCTCCGCTCTGGAGGGCTACCGCGGCCGCAACGAGATCTTTGACCAGGGCCTGGACGAGCTGAACACCGTGGTCAAATATCTGGCTGCCTTTGGCGTGCCCCAGACCCACTTCGCCGTGGACCTGACCATCGCCCGCGGTCTGGACTACTACACCGGCACCGTCTACGAGACCACCATGCTGGACCACCCGGAGATCGGTTCCATCTGCTCCGGCGGTCGTTACGATAACCTGGCGGAATATTATACCGATAAACAACTCCCCGGAGTTGGCATTTCCATCGGTTTGACCCGTTTGTTCTTCGTTTTGGAGGATCAGGGCTACCTCAACGATGCACTGAACACCGCTCCCGCTGACGTGCTGATCCTGCCCATGACCGATGACCTCTCCCCCGCTATCGCTCTGGCCACCACCCTGCGCCAGGCCGGCATCCGCACCCAGATCCACGCCGAGCAGAAGAAGTTCAAGCAGAAGATCTCCTATGCCGACAAGCTGTCCATCCCTTACGCCGTGTTCCTGGGCGAGGACGAGATCTCTTCCGGCGTGTGCGCCGTGAAGGACCTCCAGTCCGGCGAGCAGGTAAAGCTCTCTCCCGCCGAGGCGGTCTCCCACATCCAGGCCGGCCTGGACAAGCTCAATCAGGGCAAGCCCATCCTGGACAAAGGGGAGTAACCTCTCCCCTCCCCTGCCAGAGGCAAAACGAAGTTTTGCATAAAGCTTTTTTGCCTACTTTTTTCTCGAAAAAAGTAGGGCCCCTTCCGTTCCCAGGCGTACGAAAGGAGTATAGCCGATGAAAAAGAAGCTCTTGCTTTCTCTTTGTCTGATGGCGATAGCTGTCGTTGCCTTCTGCCTGTGGTACACCCGCCCCCAAACCTTCTGGCAGGCCACGGGCATGGACCGGGACAACATTACCGGCGCATCGGGTTTCGCCATTAAGACCTCTGTCACAGACGGAGTGGCCAGTCAGCAGACCTGGATGCTGAATGACCTGACCCCCGGCCAGGAGGACTATGAGGGCCTGCTGGAGCTGCTGGAGCAACCCTCCTACCGCGCCAGCCTGGAAAACCTTCTGCCGCCCTCCTCCTCCCACCCCGCTGCAAATGTCACTGCTTGGGTTTCCTTTTCGTTTGCGGATGACCTGGTGACGGTACAGGCCGACTATCCCGGCAAGGTGTGGATCTCCTTCACCGGGCGGCACAGCCGTACTCTGGTCTTTTCCGTCTCTCCCAGGGACTTGAACGAGACCTTGGCTGACTTCATTCAACAGCAGGGAGCAGCGGGCAATTCTTAGTGCTTTTTCAAAACAATTTGCTATTTTCTAACTTTCTAATACAAAATGGAGTTGATTTTCATGGATAATTTGCAGAATTTCCACCGCACCAACTACTGCGGCGAGCTGCGCCTGAGCGATGCGGGCAAGACCGTGTCTGTGTGCGGCTGGGTCCAGCGTCAGCGCGACCTGGGCGGCCTGATCTTTGTGGACCTGCGTGACCGCACCGGTCTGGTCCAGCTGTCCTTCGACGACAGCACCGACAAGGCCATCTTCGAGAAGGCCTCCACCCTGCGCTCTGAGTACGTCATCGCCGCCACCGGCCTGGTGCGGGAGCGTGAGAGCAAGACCAACAAGATCCCCACCGGCGACATCGAGATTTACGTCTCTGAGCTGCGTCTGCTGGCCAAGGCCGAGACTCCTCCCTTTGAGATCGTGGAGAACTCCAAGGCCAACGACATGCTGCGCCTGAAGTATCGCTATCTGGACCTGCGCCGTCCCGACATGCAGCACGCTATCGCCACCCGCCACAAGGTAACCAAGATCTGCCGGGACTACTTCGACGAGCAGGGTTTTTTGGAGATCGAGACCCCTATGCTCACCAAGTCCACCCCCGAGGGCGCCCGTGACTATCTGGTTCCCTCCCGTGTCCACCCCGGTAAGTTCTATGCTCTGCCCCAGTCCCCCCAGCAGTACAAGCAGCTGCTGATGCTGTCCGGCTTTGACCGCTATATGCAGATCGCCCGCTGCTTCCGTGACGAGGACCTACGCGCCGACCGTCAGCCTGAGTTCACCCAGATCGACCTGGAGATGTCCTTCGTCAACGAGGACGACGTGATGGGCATCCAGGAGGGCTTCCTGAAGCGGGTCTTCAAGGAGGTCCTGGACGTGGACGTGCAGACCCCCTTCCTGCGCATGCCCTGGCGTGAGGCTATGGACCGTTTCGGCTCCGACAAGCCCGACCTGCGCTTCGGCTTTGAGCTCAAGGACATCAGCGACATCGTGAAGGACTGCGGCTTCGGTGTGTTCTCCGGCGCGGTTCAGGGCGGCGGCTCCGTGCGCCTCATCAACGTCAACGGCCACGCCGCTGACTTCCCCCGCAAGAAGATCGACAAGCTGGGCGAGTTCGTCAAGACCTACAAGGCCAAGGGCCTGGCCTGGACCCGTATGCACGACGGCCAGGTGACCTCCTCCTACCAGAAGTTCCTCACCGAGGAGGAGAACAAGGCCATTCTGGAGCGCGCCGGCGCCAAGGATGGGGACCTCATTCTCATCGTGGGCGACGTGAAGGACGAGGTCGTCTTTGCCGCTCTGGGCGCTCTGCGCTGCGAGTGCGCCAAGCAGCTGGGTCTGCTGGATCCCAAGGACTTCAAGTTCCTGTGGGTTACCGAATTCCCTATGTTCGAGTACAGTGAGGAAGAGGGCCGCTACGTGGCCATGCACCACCCCTTCACCGCTCCCATGGACGAGGACCTGGACAAGCTGGAGACCGACAAGAAGAACTGCCGCGCCAAGGCCTACGACATCGTCCTCAACGGCACCGAGCTGGGCGGCGGCTCCATCCGTATCTCCGTGCCCGAGACTCAGCAGGCCATGTTCCGTGCTCTGGGCTTCAGCGATGAGGACGCTCAGGAGCGCTTCGGCCACCTGATTAACGCCTTCAAGTTCGGCGCGCCTCCTCACGGCGGCCTGGCCTACGGCCTGGATCGTCTGTGCATGCTGATGGCGGGCGCCGAGTCCATCCGCGACGTCATCGCCTTCCCCAAGGTGCAGAACGCCAGCGAGCCCATGACCAACTGCCCCGACTTCGTGGACGACAAGCAGCTGGATGATTTGTCTCTGGCTGTTACCCGCCGCGAGGAAACTTCCGACGAGGAGTAACCGCTTTCTTGAAAGAAAGCTTGGCAAAGACTCTCTGGGAAGCTCCGCTTCCCTCCACCCTTTCACACAGATATTTGGCAGGAGCGACATAGTTTGCCGCTCCTGCCTTTATTTTTTAAAATCGACTTAATTTGCCTTAAAAAATTGACAATATCACAACTTAGTGGTATAGTACGTAAGATATCAGTAAAGAGACTGTAAGAAAGTGTGGAGAGAACCGCCCCGATTTCCGGACGCGTTTGCCTCCGCGCTGTTTTTTAGGAGGAAGCTATGAAAAAAGCACTGATCGTTTTTCTGTGCGTGCTTTTGACCGGCTGTGCCCCGACTTCTGGCACAAGCGCCCAATCCACCGGCTCTCAAAGCACGCCCCAGGATTCCAGCGTCCAGTCCTCCGACAGCTCCAGCCAGGACAGTTCTTCTGGCGCACCGGACGCATCCCAGGATTCGGAGGAGCCCCCCTCACAGCCTGATCCCAGCGTCACTTCCGGTTCCACAGAAAATCAGGACCAGATCATTGAGGAACTGCTCTCCACTATGACTGTGGAGGAAAAGGTGGGCCAGATGTTCTTCGTCCGCTGCCCTGACACAGGTGCGGTCGAGGCGGTATCCCAGTATAAACTGGGCGGATACATTCTCTTTGGTCGTGATTTTAAAGACAAAACCGCCGAGCAGGTTCGCAATGACATCAGCTCCTATCAGAGCGCATCCGGCGTACCTCTGCTCATCGGCACCGATGAGGAGGGCGGCACCGTGGTCCGTGCCAGCTCTAACCCCAATCTTTTCTCCCACCGCGGCCTCTCTCCCCAGGCCCTCTTTGCCGAGGGCGGCATGGACAGCATCATTCAGGATGCCCGTCAGAAGAGTGTGACCCTCCTGGGTCTGGGTGTGAATGTCAATCTGGCTCCGGTGGCTGATGTATCCACCGACCCCAACGACTTTATCTATGACCGCTCCTTTGGCCAGGACGCCCAGGCCACCGCGGAATATGTGTCCAACGTGGTGAAAACTATGGACGCAGAGGGCATTGGTTCCGTCCTCAAGCACTTCCCCGGTTATGGGAATAATGTGGATACCCACACCGGTGTGGCCATTGATGAGCGCCCCTATGAGACCTTCCAGACCAGCGACTTTCTGCCCTTCACTGCCGGTATCCAGGCGGGAGCCGATGCCGTTCTGGTCAGCCACAATGTGATGTCCTGTGTGGACAATCAGCTGCCTGCCTCCCTCTCCCCCGCTGTGCATAACGAACTGCGCAGCACTTTGGGCTTCCAGGGCGTGATCATGACCGACGATCTGGCCATGGATGCGGTAGCTGCCTATGCCGGCGACCAATCTCCCGCCGTCATGGCGGTAAAGGCCGGCAATGATATGATTATCACCACCGACTTCCAGACCCAGATTCCTGAGGTGGTACAGGCCGTCAAAAGCGGCGAGATCGACGAGGCGCAGATCGATCAGTCGGTGACGCGGGTTTTGCAGTGGAAGTATGATTTGGGCCTGCTGGGCAATTGATTAAATAGATAAAACCATCTTACCGGGAACCCGGGGAGATGGTTTTTTTATTGATTCCGCACTGGGGAAATAGGCGATGTGACTTTCTGAGCGATCAGAAAGTCACCAAAGAATCGCCGGGGACCACCTTCGATGAGCGCCTTTGCGCGGCGGGCGCTCATAGGCGGCTTGTCCCCGAACCCCTATTTACGGGAGACGCCCTTCTGTCAGATCGTAGAATCCTCTCGGCGGCCCGAAGACAAGATCTGTGGTCTTTCTTGCCTCGGCCCACTGGGGCCTGCCCAGGCTAAAATTAGCAGCATTCTGCATCGAAATGACACCGCCTACTCCGGCATAACCGTGGCAGCTGGACAGTTGTTGGGAGCGATAGAACGATCACCACCGCACCAAACAGGTAGGCAGGCACCAGGCGGTGTGCGTTAGAATGAAGTAGCTTTAAATTTTGATGGCAAAAGGGCCTAAGGCCCGAGAGTAGAACGGAAACAGGTCTTGATTTTGCCCGCCGGAATTAACTGCCTGGCCAAAGTGGCCCACTCCCGTAATCGGGGTCCAGGGGTGGCGACTAGGAACACCCGCCCTTGGCGAGGTGTTCGTCGGAGCCACACTCCCTGGTGTCTTTTTGGTTCCTTTTTGGACAAGCAAAAAGGAACACCCGTTTCTTTCAAAATAAAACTTATCCACATTCTCCGCAGAAAATGTGGATAAAAAATCCGGGACCTTGTGAAAACAAGGTCCCGGATGTGCTTATGGATGGTTTTTACCGGCCGTTGGGGGCGTAAGCCACCACAGTGCGGCGGTTTGGCTCCACACCAGTGGAGTAAGTTGTGACATTGGGATAGTCCTGCAGAGCGGCGTGGATCACGTGGCGCTCGTAGGCGTTCATGGGCTCCAGGGTCATGTTCTTGCGATACTTGACCACCTTGCCCGCTACCTTCACGGCCAGACGCTGGAGGGACTCCTCCCGCTTGGCCCGGTAGCCCTCGGCGTCGATGTGGATACGCACCCGCTTGGACTGGCCGCGGTTCACAGAGTAGTTGGTCAGCTGCTGGATAGCGTCCAGAGTCTCACCCCGGCGCCCGATGATGGCGCCCAGGCCGTGGCCCTGGAGAATGACCTTATAGCCGGTCTCGCTACGGTAGATGTCAGGGGTAGCCTGCACGTTCAGGTGCTCCATCAGGCCCTCCAGGAACTCCCGGATCTTCATGGCCTTGGGATCATCCTCGGCGGCGGGCTCCAGCTCAGACACAGGGGCGGGGGCGGGCTTCTCCTCCTTGCCGATGATCACCTCGTCCCCAGGCTGCAGGGTGTTTTCCTCCTCCTGCTTGGGGGCGCTCTCAACGGCAGCAGGCGCGGGCTCCGCCTTGGGGGCGGGAGCGGCCTTGGGGGCCTCAACCACAGGCTTGGGCTCCTCAACAGGAGCCTTTACCTCCTCGGCGGCGGGAGTCTCCTCCTCGCCGGGCACCTCATAGCTCACACGGACCTTGGCGGGGTTGCCGCCGAAACCCAGAAAACCGGACTTGGCCCGCTCGATGACCTCCACGGACACGTCGTCCCGGTCCAGACCAAGCTGGAACAGGGCGGCGGCGATGGCGTCCTCTTCGGACCGGCCGGTGGTCTCGATCCACTTACGCATAATCAGACACCCTCCTTCTTGTCATCCTCGTCCTGGGGCTGCTCCTGGACTTCCTCCACCGTCTCAACGGCTTCGGTGACCTCAGCGGTCTCAGGGGCGGCCTCGCTCTGGGGCTGCTCCTGCTCCGGGGCGGGGATCTCGGGGGCGGGCTGCTGGACATTCTGGGCGGTCTCAGTGGCTGCCTGCTTGTCCTCGGGCTGCTCCTTCTTCTTGTTCTTCTTATTCTTGCTTCGGATCTTCTCGTCCTCCGCCGCCTTCTGAGCGGCGATCAGGTCGCTGGGGTCCACATAGGGAGTCACCCCGCCGAAACGGTTGGGGTCGTAAGCACGGCCCCGGGCATAGGCCCGGATACCGATGCGGCTGTCATCCTTGTTGATGGTGGGGCCGGCATCCTCGTCCTTCTTGGCGGTCTTCTTCTTGCCGCGGTTCTTCTTTTCTTCCTCCAGACGGCGCTGGCGCTCCAGACGAGCTTCCTCCTTGCGCCGCTTCTCCTCTTCCTTCTCCTCCAGCTCGCGCTGAGCGGCGGCGGCCTGAGCGGCCTCATAGTCCTTCTTCAGCAGCTTGCCGCAGATGATTTCCTGGAAGATGGAGAAGAAATACTGGGCGATCCAGTAGATGGACAGACCGGCGGGAACGGTAAAGCCGATCCACAGAGACATCAGGGGCATCATGATCATCATGGTGCGGTTGGTCTTGGCGGTAGCCTCGTCCTGAGCCTGATTGCGGCTCATCTGGTTGGTCTTCAGGCTGATCTGCATGGACAGCAGAGACATGACCACAGACACCAGGGGCAGCAGGAACAGGCCCACAGAACCCCAGCTCAGTCCGCCCTCCCAGAACTTCCAGTTGGGAATATCGGCCAGATTGATGCCCAGGAAGTGGAAGTCCAGATTAAACAATCCATTTCCGGCATCACCCAGCGCAGCCTGGACCTGAGCCAGCATACCATCCTTATTCAGGGCCTCAGCCATGGCGATCTGAGGATAGGCACCGGTGTTGGCAATGCCGGTGATCTCCGCGATCTTGGCAATTGCGTCCTTAGGCACATCCATCAGGTAAGTCAGGGGCTCACGGATGATATAGTACAGGGGGATCAAAATGAACAGGGGCAGGAAGGACCACAGGCAGCCGCCCATGGGGTTGACCTTCTCCCGCTCATAGAGCTTCTGGACCTCCATCTGATAGCGCTCCCGGTCCTTGCCGTACTGCTTTTGCAGCTGCTGCATCTTGCCGGAGAGCAGGTTCATCTTGATCATGCTCTTCTTGCCCTTCAGGGACAGGGGGAACAGGATCAGCTTTACCACCAAGGCAAAGAGGATCAGAGCAATGCCGTAGCTGGAAAAGAAGTTGTAAAAGAACAACAGCAGCCAGGCAAAGGGTTTCAGAATAATACCCACAATGGTACCTCCACATATTTAGTTGGTTCCGGCTTATCCTCAGGGTACGGGGTCGTACTCAATGGATTTTTGCCGGTGAAAGGGATTGCACCGCAGAATACGGCGCAATGCCAGCCAGCCCCCCTTCCACGCTCCATACTTTTCCACCGCCTCCAGGGCATAGGCCGAGCAGGTGGGAATAAAGCGGCAGCATGGGGGGCGCAGAGGCGAAATTTCCCGCTGATAAAATCGGATCAACCACAAAAACAGCTTTTTCATTTTGGTTCGAACTTGGCTCCCTCTTGGGGACGCACCAGCTCCAGCTTACGCATCAGCTGAAGAAAGCTGCGCTCTAGATCCCGGTAACGGCCGTAGATCACCCGGGTGCGGGCCACCACCACAATGTCATAGCCCGGCGCAAGCCGAGCTTCATTGGTGCGGTACAGCTCCCGGATTCTCCGGCGGGCACGGTTGCGCTTGACGGCGTTGCCCAGCTTCACTCCTGTCGTGATGCCAAGCCGGCTGATTGGCCGGTTGGTCTTGCGGCAGTAGATGGCAAAATAGGGCGACACCGCGCTGCGGCCCTTGTTGTACAGGCGGCGGAATTCATGATTTTGTTTTAAGGCAATGGTGTGCTTCATAAATTCTACCTTTCCCCCTACTTTTCTCGAGAGAAAAGCAGGCAAAAGAGCTTTTCCGCTTTCTTGAAAGAAAGCTTGGCAAAGAACTTTCTGCGAAACTTTGTTTCGCTTCTGCTGTAAATCCAAAATGGTAGCTTCAATAGGACAAAAAAGCACAAAAAGTCCCGCATATAGGTGTATGCAAGAGAGAAACCAGGTGGGCTTGTCCCTCAAAAATGGAGAGAGCCTGCGCATTTCGGTCTGTCATGTTTCGGGCTGGGCCCGCGGTCGGGTCGACAACTCCTCCGTCTTCGGACAGACCCAGTCCGGCTTAAGCCGTCCTTGGGCTCTGTCCATCCGCTCCGGAGTCTGTCTCCCCTGCGGGCCTGCCCTACACATTTCGCTGTATGCACCGCAGGGGCGGGGGAATCATTCCCACGCCCCTAAATATGCGTTTCTGAATTGTGTCCTTCTGCCATATCGCATAGGGAGATCCGGTGTGCCCAGGCCATACAGCTCAGGCAAAAACGGGATCTGTCCAGCCCACGGATCAGTGGGTCAGACGAGCGCGGCCCTTCGCACGACGGCGAGCCAGAACCTTGCGGCCATTGCGGGTGGCCATACGCTTACGGAAGCCGTGCTCCTTGGAACGCTGGCGCTTCTTGGGCTGATAGGTACGAAGCATGGGGGACACCTCCTCACTTGAATTCAAGCCGGCATCACCGGCCCAACAACAGCCGTTTCCGGCTGCGGTCTGCGTCAAAAGCTGGGCCTGCGGGGGGCACAAAACCATCCCCGGGCATATCCAGTACGGATTATTATAGACGAAAGTTTTTCTCCTTGTCAACTATTTTCTTTTCCTTTTTCCATCTTTTTTCCGTTCCTCCCGAAAAAACACAACATCTTGTGTTCATATTGCTACCTGCCCCATTGCTGGAAAAAATCACCCATACTATTAAAATAAAAAATACCCCGGAAAACCAGGGGGAACGCCTTGCGGCAGGGTGGTTTTTTTGCTATAATGACGATGACGAATTGCGCCCATTTTTTGATTGCGTCCGGAAAACAAACACCAAATGGGTCCCCTGCCCAGTTCGGGCCGGCAGGGACCCCATTTTCTTTTTCCCCGCTTTCTTTCTCAGGGCCAGGCCCTGTATTTCGGAGCTGCCGCTTTCACGCCCTCGGCGCTCTTGTTCAAGGAGGTTTTTCCATGAATCCTGCCGCTGACGTCTGGGCAAAGGTTTTGACCCTCATGCAGCCGGAGATGACCGCCACCACCATCAACACCTGGTTTGACGACGCCACCGCCGTGGCGCTGGAGGACGACCGCTTTGTCCTCTACTCCCCCACCCGGTTCAAGCGGGACATCATTGCCACCCGGTACGTCTCCAAGATCCAAAATGCCCTGCGGGAGCTGTTCTCCGCCGAGATGGACGTGGTGGTCCTTACGGAAGGGGAACTGGACCAATACCAGCAGCCCGCTCAAAAAAATGATTTCTTCCCCGGGACAGAGGAGTACACCTTCGAGCGCTTCGTGGTGGGCTCCTCCAACAAGTTTGCCCACGCCGCCGCCCGCGCCGTGGCCGACAACCCCGGTCAGAGCTACAACCCCCTGTTTATCTACGGCGAATCCGGTCTGGGCAAGACCCACCTGCTTTACGCCATCGCTCATACCATTCATAAGAACCACCCGGAGTACAAGGTGGTCTACATCAAGGGAGACACCTTCACCAATGAGCTCATCCAGGCCATCCGTGAGGGCCGCAACGCGGAGTTCCGGGAGAAGTACCGCGGCGCCGACGTGTTCCTCATGGACGACGTGCAGTTTATCGCCGGCCGTGACTCCACCCAGGAAGAGATGTTCCATACCTTCAACACCCTCTATGAGCTGAAAAAGCAGATCGTCTTCACCTCCGACCGGCCGCCTAAGGAGATGCTGCGCCTGGAGGACCGACTGAAGACCCGCTTCGAGTGGGGCCTGTTGGCTGACATCCAGCCCCCCGACTACGAAACCCGTATGGCCATCATCAAGAACAAAGCGGTACGCATGGGGGTGGAGCTGCCCGAATTCCTGCTCCAGCTCATTGCCGAGAACATCACCGCCAACGTGCGGCAGATCGAGGGCACCGTCAATAAGATCATGGCCTATCAGCAGCTCATGGGCGACTCGGTGGACAAGGACACCGTGGTCCGGGCTGTCAAGGACATGTTTAAGGAGAAGTCGGACATCGTACCCACCGCCGACGTCATCATCGACGAGGTGTGTAAGTTCTATAACATCGAGCCCGCCACCCTCCGTGGCCAGGGCCGTGCCAAGGATATCTCTCTGGCCCGCCAGATCGCCATGTATCAGATCCGCCGCATGACCAACCTCTCTTTGAAGGAGATCGGCAAGGAGTTTGACAACCGGGACCATACCACGGTGCTGCACTCCATTGAGCGGATTGAGGATTTGGTCAAGACTGACCCGGAAAAGGCGGAGATCATTAAGGATATTACTTCCAATATCAATATCCGCTACGAATAACCTACTTTTCTCGAGAGAAAAGCAGGAAAAAGAGCTTTGTCCAAAACGAGTATCCCTTTCTGAGCGATCAGAAAGGGACGAAAGAATCGCCGGGGAACGCCTTCGAGGAACACTTCGCCTGTGGCGGTGTTCCTAGGCGGCTTATCCCCGGACCCCTGTTTACGAGAGCGTGTCCCTTGGGCTGTTTGGTCTTTTCCGGCGTTCCTAAGTTTTGACCGTGCTCCTTTCTATTCTCGGCCCACTGGGGCCTGATGCCATTCAAATTTGAGAGTTCTTATATTCTAACGCACACCGCCTGGTGCCTGCCTACCTGTTTGGTGCGGCGATGATCGAGCGGACAGACCGCTCACGCCCAGCCGCGGACCAGCTGCCACGGTTATACCGGAGTAGGCGGTGTCCGTACAGCGCAGACACTTTTAAATTTCTACCTTGCAGGCCCCAGTGGGCCGAGGCAAGAAGGACCAGCCTGTCCTGATTTTGCCCGCCGGAAGGTTATTGCTAAGAAAACAGGAGGGCGTCCCCCGCAATTGGGGGTCTGGGGGCAATGACTGTGAGCACCGCCGCAGGCAAGGTGCTCACCGGAAGCGGCCCCCAGCGATTCTTTGGTTCCTTTCTGATCGTTCAGAAAGGAACATCGTCTCTCCCCCGCCCCGCTGGGCGGAATACTTTTAGTAGAACTATCTATTCCCAGTGTAATTGAATATTGATTGCATAAGTATTCATTTTATATACGCATATTAGCGAAAATCCCAGGCCGAACTGCATCTTAGTTATCCACACTTAAATGTGGATAACTTGGTGTATATTGTGGAAAACTCCCGTGGGCACCACTACCTGTGGAAAGGGACCAAAATTCTTCCCCACCTCCTGTGGACGCGCTTTCCGTTGCGAGAGTAAGGCTGGAGGCGTTTTTCCACATTTTTTCCCCCTACGGGCTACTATTACGAAAATTAATCCTCTCCTCTCTTTAGAGAGAGCGGGGAGGAGCGACGCGAAGGAGGCAAACCCATGAAATTTTCCTGTGAAAAGGCACTGCTCACAGCGGCTGTATCCATTGCATCAAGAGCGGTTGCAGCGAAAAGCTCCATCCCTGCCATGGAGGGAATCCTGATTGAAGCCGACACTCGACTCCGCCTCACCGGTTATAATTTGGAAACTGGTATCCAGGCCACCGTCCCCGCTGAGATCAAGCAGCCCGGCTCTTTGGTGCTTTCCGCCCGCCTTTTTGGTGAAATTATCCGTAAAATGCCCGATGATGTGGTGGTTTTCACCTCAAAAGATTACATGGTCAACATCAAGTGCGGCATGAGCGAATTCAATATTTTAGGTACCGATCCCGAGGAGTTCCCCGAGCTGCCCACCGTGGACCAGCAGAACTCCATCACTCTGGAGCAGTCCGCTCTGCGCTCCATGATTGCACAGACCCTGTTTGCCGTCAGCGACAACGAGAGCCGCCCTGTCCACACCGGTTCCCTCTTCGAGGTGGACCACAACGATTTGACTGTGGTGTCCGTGGACGGCTTCCGCCTGGCGCTGCGCCGGGAGAAGGCCGATAAAATTGAAGGATCGGAACAGTTTTCTTTCGTGGTGCCCGGCCCTGCCCTGAGTGAAGTAGAGAAGATTTGCTCCGGAGAGGGACCTGTTACGGTAAACCAGGGAGCCCGCCACATTCTGTTCCAGGCCGGAGACACCGTGTTGGTCTGCCGCCGGCTGGAGGGCGAGTTCCTCTCCTACCGCAACGCCATCCCCCGCAACAACCCCATTCAGATTCAGTGCGACACTCGCGCCATTCTCTCCTCCATTGAGCGCGTCTCCTTGATTATCAGTGAGAAGCTCAAGAGCCCGCTGCGCTGCGTGTTTGAAGATGGTATGGTAGATATTACCACAAAGACCGCCATCGGCGACGCCGCCGACCAGTGTCCCATCGATGGAGACGGCCAGGGCCTGGAGATCGGGTTCAACAATAAGTATTTGATGGATGCGCTGAAGGCTGCTCCGGCGGATAAGCTGCGTCTGGAGTTCTCATCCAGTGTGGCTCCCTGTGTCATCCTGCCTGCTGAGGGGGAGGAGACCTTTGTCTACATGGTGCTGCCCGTCCGCCTGAAGGCCAACTAACCTACTTTTCTTGAAAGAAAAGTAGGCAAAAGAACTTTCTGCGAAACTACGTTTCGCCTCTGGGCTGCCGCTCTGCGGGGCGGCTTCCATCCGTGAAAAATTTTGAGATGATAGTTCGGTTTTGAAAATAAGGAGTGACTATGGAAAAAGAGACTGTCCAGATCCGCACGGAGTTCATTAAGCTCCAGGATCTGCTGAAATTTGCCGGAGCCGTGGAGACCGGCGGCGACGCGAAACTGATCATTCAGGAGGGCCGGGTCAAGGTGAACGGGGAGACCTGCACCATGCGGGGCAAGAAAATGCGCCCCGGCGACGTGGCCTGCATTGACGACCAGCTGGAGCTGACCGTCCAATGAAGTTAAACCGGCTGGAGCTGGACTTTTTCCGCAACTATGCCCACGTGGAGGCTACGTTTCACCCCCGGGTGAATCTCATCTACGGGGACAACGCCCAGGGAAAGACCAATCTGCTGGAGGCCATCGCCTACCTCTCCTCTGCCCGGTCCCACCGGGCCCGGTATGACCGGGAGCTCATCATGTTGGATCAGCCCCAAGGCTATATCAAGGGAGAGGTAGACAGCCGGGAGCGCACCTTTATTCTGGAGGCCAAGCTCTGCCGGGGCAAAACCCGGCAGCTCTGGTCCAACGGCCTGCGGCTGAAAACCGCTGGAGAGCTGGCGGGGATTTTGACCACCGTCCTCTTCTGTCCCGAGGATCTCTACCTTATCCGGGAAGGGGCCGCCGCCCGGCGGCGCTTTTTGGACGGAGCCATTTGTCAGCTGCGGCCCAGGTATGCTCAGGCGCTGGCGGAGTATAACCGCCTCTACGAGCACAAGACCCGGATTTTGCGGGATTGGCAGGAAAATCCCTCTCTGCTGGACACGTTGGACGACTTTAACCTCCGTATGGCCCAGTTTGGAGCCCGAATCATCCACTACCGGGCCCACTTTGTCCGGCGGCTGGGGGAACAAGCCCCCGCCATCCACGCCGATTTTTCCGGCGGACGGGAGCAGCTTGGACTGCAGTATGAGACGGTTTCCACCGTTCAGGACCCACTGGGCAGCGTGCAGGACATTTTTGAAAGCCTGATGCGCCACCAGGAGAGCCACCGCCAGGCGGAGCTGGACAGCCGCCAGTGTCTCAGTGGTCCCCACAAGGACGATCTGGTGGTGGAGCTGGACGGACAGAGCGCCAAACAGTTTGGCTCCCAGGGCCAGACCCGGACGGCGGCCTTGTCCCTGAAGCTGGCTCAGCGGGAGATCTTTCAGCAGGAGACCGGCGAGTGGCCGGTGCTGCTGCTGGACGATGTGCTGTCTGAATTGGACGGAAAACGGCAATCCTTTGTATTGAACCGCATCCAGGGCGGCCAGGTGTTCATCACCTGCTGCGAACCGGAAAAGCTGGACGGCCTGGAGCGCGGCAAGAGCTTTCAGATCCAGGGAGGGAGCGTTCTCTCCCAGCGCTTGGTGTAAAGGAGGCGGCGGGATGCCCATTGTCATTGGAATTTTCTTTCTGCTGCCCCTGTTTTTCGGCGCTTTGGCGGAGTATCTGTGCTGTCGCCTGCCCCGGCGCCGGTTTTGGCGGTTTCTGCCGCCGGTGATTGCGGTTGTATTTCTGATTGTGGCCGTGTGTGTCCGGATACAGAATTGGGAGAGCAAAGACGTCTCCCCCCTCACCCAGTTGATTATTTTTCCCGGCGTGCCCGCGGTGGCGCTGCTGCTGGGGGTCTATCTGGGGTGGAGGTTTTGGAAGTATCTTTGGTCGCCCAGAATCATTGATGATTTGAAATGAAAATAGGGTTCCGCCCTGTGGGGCGGGAGAGGGCGAAGTGTTCTTTCCAGCGATGGAAAGAACCAAAGATCGCCGGGGGACGGCTCCGATGAGCGCCTTCGCGCAGCGGGCGCTCATAGTCACCTTTCCCCCAAACCCCCTATTTACGGGAGTGTGTCCCTTTGGGTTTATGTATGTTCCCGGCGGGCAAAATCAAGATCTGTTTCCGTACTACTCTCGGCCCACTGGGGCCTGTTGCCATCAAAATTTGATGGCATTGCCACGCGAACGTACGCCGCCTCCTGCGTCCCTACCTGTTTGGTGCGGCGGTGGTTGGTTAGATCCCCAGCTACTGCCCAGCTGCCACAGCTTTTCTGCACCAGGCGGTG
>CDTY01031165.1_pt1 | contig 43614 bp, 72 predicted proteins | sample 557731 | NCBI WGS metagenome assembly CDTY01 (sample SAMEA3182101, study PRJEB8094) | gut metagenome | biome: human; feature: gut; material: Stool; isolation source: human stool | place: Canada | collected 2013-02-12
GCTGAGACTGGAAATGAAGATGACGCGGTAAGAAATACGGCAAACGAAAAAATCCGAACCTTTTCCCGATGGGAAGAGGTTCGGATTTTTCTTGTGTGGTGGAGGCGATGGGAGTCGAACAACAAAAAATGATTGAATGACGTCAAAAGCATATCTGCAACGCGCCTAAACACTTGCTAAAAAGGCAGTGTGGTTGGTTTGTAACCCATGTATTTTGCTACGTTTACAAAAAAGAGTGTTACCAAAAATGTTACCAGAGTCAGGCCTGCGCCTTTTTGAATGCCGCGGTGGTAGCGGCAGCAAGGTCTTCCCTCTGACCGTCAAGCTCGTGCCGATACACTCCGGCAGTGTCCATGTTCTTGCTATGACCTACAAGCATCTTCAGCTGGCTGTCAGTCAGGACGCTTGATTCAACGCTGACAAAAGTGTGCCGCAGCTCGTAAAGTGAGACTTTCGGCTCAAGCCCGTTTGCTTCCTGATACGATTCCCAGCGGCGATAGAGCGCGTGCTCTGAGGGAATCTGAAACAGCGGCGTATTGTAGTTCAGCAGTATGCCTTGAGCCTTTAGGAGCTGTACCTGCGCCTCATAGGCATCCCGTGCTTCCTTTCCCATGTCAAAAGAGCGGATGGCGTTTTCATTCTTTCCAGTGGTCTGCTCCCGGTGCACGTTGATGCTGCGCCGAAGGTTGACCGTGTTCCCTTTGATGTCTCCGTACCATAGGCCGATTAACTCACCGGGGCGCAGGCCGGTCGCAACTGCAAAGCGGTAGGCGTATATATATTCATCAAACACCCGCTTTCCATAGTAGGTGCGGGTGTCTACGCTAAAGAGAACCTTCAGGGAGGTGGGCTGCAAAATCGTGCGTTTCCCCATCCTGGCATTCTTCGGGATGGACAGGTCGGGGTGGAGCGTCGTGTACTTGTTCCTTCGGCACCACTTGACAAAGGCGGTTTCCGCGGCCCGGATCGTCATAAGCGTCTTTCGGCTCAACGGCTGGTTTGAGATGGGCTTGCGCTGGTTCTTTTTCTGTGAGCGCTTTCGGAACGAAACGTCAATGGCCTTTTGAAGATCGCCCTCGGTTAACTCGTCAATGCGGATATTCCCGCAGGTCGGCAGGATGTAGCATTCTCCGTAACGCTGGCATTGTGTCACATAGGACGTCCCGCAAGTCAGCTTCAGCTCTTCCACCCACTCCGAATAAAGGGCACTGACTTTCTTTTTTCCGTCCCGGATGCTATCATCAAGCCATGCATCCGCTTTTGCGTTTGCTTCACGCTGGCCGGTGCGGCCCGGCGTGCTGCTGTAAAACCGCTTGCGGGTGCCGTTCTTCTGAACCGCGATGCACCAGCGCTTTTCCTTTTCCACCCAAAATGCCGTGTTGACCCGTTTTTTCATAAAATCCACACCTCCATACACAAGGGTACACTGTGCCGCTGCCCTTTGGGCGGCGGCGCTTTTTTCTTTGCTGCGGGGCGGCTTCCGGCTGTTTCTTCCCGCACCACGGACAAAAAGAAGCACCATCCGGGATCTCTTTCCTGCAGCATGGTCTCACGCATTTCATGGCTTACTTCTTTTTCTGCCCGATATATCCGAATGCGCCATTTTCAGCAGCGGCTCTTCCGGCCTTGTAGTTGATCTTCAGGTCGTCAATGGGAGGCTGCGGAGCGTCCGGGCATGGGTCAAGGCCCGCGATCTGCGCATAGGTATACTGGTCTATGATGGTCCCGCACACGCTTGCCCTGTTGTTGAGCGGGCAGTGCAAGTTTGCAGCTATCTCCGATATGACAGCAGGCGGGCTGCTGCCGTGACTGCCTTTCAGTATGAAGAGGAGTAGCCTTTTCGTCAGCGGCGGCAGATTTACCACGAGACGGAGCAACTCCGCGTTTAGCTCATCGTCGGCCTTGCCGTCATCCGGCACTTTGTACAGATCCGGGTGGGTCATCTCCATGAAAACAGATATGGGAGACACCCCGCACGCCGTGCACCAATCCATGATCTCGTCACTGTCCGGGCTGGTGCATCCTTTTTCCCAGCTCTGCACGGTGCGCTCTCCTTTTTCGATGCGCCTTGCGATCTCCGCTTGACTCAATCCCGCAGACACCCGTGCTTTTGCAAGCGCTTTCCCGATTTGGCTCGCCGTAAAATAACTCATACTTTCACCCCCATAATATCGGCGTATTTTTAACAAAAAATGGCGCAGAAAAAATCTGCGCCATTCGACAAATTTTATCCGTATTTTATTTTCCAACGGCGCATGGTAGAATTTGGTTTATAAATCGTAGATGTGCACAAAAGAAAGGAGAAAGCAAAATGGATTTTGAGCAAAGAAACGGTAAAGAAACCGAAATGACCATCATCGATGGAATGCCCGCCAGTATCCTGACCGGCACCGACCGCACCCCTGCACCCTGGGAGGAATGAGTTATGAAAAATCTGTCACACTTTCGCACCCATGCCCGTGCCCTGCTGGCCTGCTATTTGGATATGACCCCGGAGCAGCAGCGCCTTGCTCGCGCTTACATTCAAGATAAGGCCCTGCCGGAGGTGCAAGCCCTGCGTAAGGCAGCCGATACGCCCGGCGGGGCGCTGGCTGCTGATCTGCTGCAAAATTTGCAACAACCTTGCAATCACGAATAACAACGCGCATATTTTGCGCGTATTCAGCGTAAAACGTGCAAAAGTCAGCGTAAATTTTAACGCTTCAACGCAAATGAATAAATTTTTAAATTGTTTTGCGCATTTTTTACGCTTGACGATATACAATCAATGGTTGTATAATGCGGTTGTAAACGGATTTGCAATTTAATATCCATTTGCAGTTGCGCCATATTCAGCTTGGCTTGGCGTAAAGCCATCATATTCTAACTGCTGAATCAAGCCGGAACGAGAGAAAGACATCGAGCTCAAATAGCTTTTTGCGCTTTTTGCGGCCTGCTCATTCCAATCAGCTCCACAATGGTCTGCTGCATAAGTGGCATCTTCAGTGGAATAGCCCTCATACTCAAGCTGCTTAATCAAACCATCATACGAGAATGCAAGAGCATTCAAATAACTGTTTGCAGAACGGAGCGCGTTCTTTTGTCCCATTGTCAAATCTGGCGTGGACGAAACAGACGATTTGACAGACGTGCTTGACCTTGACGCTGATACCGATGATCCGCTTGAGGTTGACGAGGAACCGCCAATCATAGCAATCACAAGGAGAACAACAATTACGGTTAAGCACCCGCACCCTTTCCGTTTTCTTTTTGGACTTTCTTCTTTTCCCTTTGATGAATTGCTGTCAGTTAATGCAGAAATCGCAGTACCACATTCTGGGCAAAATTTTGCATTTCCAACTTCTGAGCCGCAATTTGGACACTTCATATTAAATAAACCTCAACATTTTTACTGGTTGGTTCTGTATGTTACCTCAAGGCCCTGATCAGGATGGTATGTCCATGTTACCGTCACATGGTCAAACACTTCTTTCTGTCGGCCATCCAAAGCGCGAGTTTTTCCCATCTCTTCATAAATCCAGCTGGGAAGACCCAGCACGTTGTTGGTCAACTGAATGTGTTCCAATGCCATATCGTTGAAGAGAATAGAACCGTTTTTCATGTTGAGGGGGTTTGTGTCGATGGTCATATAAGAGCCGTCATCCGGGGCGGATGCAGTGATATCATCATATAGGTCGCTGAACAATTTGAAATTAGGAGTCGTACCGGGTTGATAGAGCACAGGTGCTACATAATTTTCAATCCCGCTTAAAACCTCTTTTCCTTTATCATTCGTTACAACTTCCCATATTGCAGTGAATACAGGAGCGCCATCATCGGCCCGGCGCTGGTAGTTCCCTTTGAAAACTAAATCCTTGTCATTCAAAGCAGCCTGGTAATAATCATACAGGTCCTCTTTTACGGCTGCATATTTCCGATCTCCATTGTTTACAACAGAGAAGCACTTGTAGTTTATTTTTCCGTCACCGGAAGTATAAGTAAAGAAATAGCCAAAGTCCGTGTGTCCAGAGTATTCGACGGTCTGACCGTTTTTGTATTGCACATCATCTGCAAATGCAGACATAGCAAAAGGGAGGGACAAAGCCGCGGTCAATCCAAGCGCAAGAAAGGTTCTTCTTTTCATGGTTCATACCTCACATATACAAAAATAGGCAGCCAACCCGCTGCCGAAAAACTAAGTTATCAAGGAAATTGCCAAAGGAGGAAAATAAAGTGCAAGAAAATAGCACAATGTTTGCAAAATGTGATACAATTGAAGAAAAAGAATCGCACGACAAGCTTGTGCATCTTGCCGTCAGTGAGATTCTTTCGTTATCCGAAAACCAACTTCAAGAAGTCATTCGGAGGTTTTATGCTGTATTGTAGACTGAACATTTTGAAGCAGGACGAGAACGGAAACTGGTACAAGCCCAAAAACCAGCATCGGATCCGTCGCTTTTTTGTTGAGGACATCTTTTACCGCTTTGTCTGGACGATTGAGTGGTTCTTATTTGAAAAGTATTGGTAATACATAATCTGAAATCAGATTCACCAGAACCGGAATCAAAATCAAGGTGACAATACCGCCGACTATTTTCATCGCCCCAGAAAACCGGTTTGCATTTTTCTCTCGCAAATATTGCTTTCCGGCTTCTGTGATTCGTAATCCGGACTGCATAAACCCTGTTGTAGAAGATTCTGCAAAGCCAAGTTCTTCAAGCGCCGTAGCGTCTTGAAACAGCTCTTTTGTCCGCTCAACACCACCGGGATACTCCCGATCGAGGGCTTTCAGCAGTTCAAGTTCTTTTTTATTAAGATGTATGCTCACTCTGGAAGCTCCTTTTTAACTGCCTGAGCAATCCGAACAATTTTCATAATGTTTTCGTCATCCATGCCATCCAGCGCTTCCAGCAGCGCCCGGCGGGCTGGTGACAATTTTTCAAGCTCAATGCCATCTAAGGTGTTGGGCTTTTCTTTTTGCTCTTCTCCGGTGAGCTCTTCGACCGTGACACCGAAGTAAGATGCAACCTTTAATGCTGTGGCATCAGTTGCTCCGCCGCCCTTTTTCCAGCGATTTACTGTCGGCTTTGAAAGCCCCATTTCAAGAGCTGCCGCAGATGGTGTTTTTCCGGCCTTTTCGCACAGCTTCAAATAGTTTTCGTAAAATGCCATAAAATACACCAACTTTTTGTGCAGTATGCCGAAGTTCACAAAGTTTACAGAAAACTATTGAAAGTTACTTTAGTTACTGCTATAATGGCGTTGTCAGTTAAAAACGTTAACAAAACACAAGGCCTCAGCGGGTCGCACCGCCTAAGCTTTTTTACTATGTGTCTGCAACTACATAGTAACACACTTTGTAAACTTTTTCAACTGGTATTTGACACGGCGATAAGAAAAAATCTGCCTGTGGTTGTTTCACAGACAGACTTTTCACCGATTTGTCACCATAACGCACTTGCTCGTGTCTGGAACTGGCTGGCTCAAAAGTTGGGTCAATGAAATCACCTTCCTTTTGAATCAGTTTAACTAGGAGCCTTGAACAGTATAGCGAATCGGTGCGCCGTTGTCAATTATGTTTCAACTTACGTTTTAAAGGAGGTGTGAAGGTGCCTGAAAAATGGACAGGCCGTTTAGTAGGCCGGATGCACAACAACCAGATTACAGTAGACGACGTAGCAAAGCATCTTGGGTTTTCGAGAAGCTACTGCTCACTGATTTTGAACAGCAAGCGCAACCCTCCCGGCATTCGGGAAAAGATGGAAACTGCCGTCAGCGAGATCATCAAGGAAAAGGAGGACAAAACGGCATGAGCGAATTAAGCAATCTCATCCCCATTAGCTACGACAACCCGGAGCGCCCCACGGTGAGCGGCCGGGAGCTGCACGAATTCTTGGAAGTCAACACACCTTATCGCATTTGGTTCCCGCGCATGGTCGAATATGGATTTACCGAGGGTGAAGATTTCAACCCGTACAAAAATGTACGAGTTCAGTTGGAAGGCAACCGAGAGGTGGAACGCACGATTGACGACCACCAACTCACCATCCCAATGGCCAAAGAGATGTGCATGATCCAGCGCAACGAGCGTGGCAAGCAGGCCCGGCAATATTTTCTGGCCATTGAAGCCCAGTGGAACAGCCCGGAAGCGGTAATGCGCCGTGCGGTTCTCATCGCTCAGAGGCAGAACGACCAGCTCAAGGCCGCCAACCGCCAGCTTCTGGCAGAGAACAACGACCTGAAGCCGGATGCAGAGTATGCCCGGGCGGTGTGCGTGGGCAAGAACTGCCGCACCACTACCACCCTTGCCAAGGATTACGGCCTGAGCGCCGAGAAACTCAACAGCATCCTTCACGGCCTGAAGATCCAGTACAAGACCAGCGACGGCCAGTGGGTGCTATACGCCAAGTATTGCGGCAAGGGTTACACCAAAAACCGCAAATCCACGCCGTTCCAGCACAAGAGCACCGGCGAGTGGGACACCAAGAACACCACCGTATGGACGGAAGCGGGTCAGCGTTTTATCTATGAGCAGCTCAAGGCCATTGGCCTGACGCCCAGCATCGACCACAAAGAGAATGTGGAACAAACCACGTTTGAAAGGGGTGCGTAACATGAAATTTACGATGCGAGATAAAATTTGCAAGCTCATCGGCAAGTACAACGAGTTGGAGCAGCAAGCTATGGTTAATGTCGCTGGAGGTGCATTTCGCACTATGCTCGGCAAGATGCCTACCAAAGAAGAGGAAAACGCTTCGGAGAAGGCCAGCATTTACCACTGGATGCAGGAGGATTTGAAGCAGCTACTGGAAGAGGACGAAGCTGCAGCAGCCCAGGAAGATACCCGCAAGACCGCCCCGGCTGGCAAGTGGTGCGCGGACTCAGCGGCACGGGCAGCTGAGAGCGCCGCAAAGGGGGTGCGGAACAATGGGTGAAGCGCTGGCTTGAACAGCGCTGGGATGCAAGACAGCCTTCACGGCTGGCACACATCAAAGAAAAGAGGTCGAAGCATGATGAAAGTCATACAGGGCACCTTCCGGCAGATTCCGTACTGGAAACTTCGGGGCCGGTTCCACAGCTGCGGCTACCGCGATCAGGAAGTCGCTAAGTATATCGGCATTGGCCGGGACACTATGAGCGGCAGGATGCAGGGGCACAATCCGTGGACAAGCGCAGAGATCACAGCAATGTGTGAACTGCTGGACATCCGACAGGATGAGATCGGGGAACTGTTTTTCCCCTCACTTGAGAAAGGAGAATCCGCATGAAGATCAAATCCGGCGTATGGTACAGGCTGGCCGCTGCCAGCGGTGCCGCAAGTCTGCTGTACGGCATGGGAATAGAGGGCAGCGCACAGACGGGCAGCGCCATCTCCGACGGCCAGTTTGCCACGGCCCTGTGCCTGGTGTTGGCAGCGGTGATGTTCCTGCGGCTGGGCTTTGCCGCCCAGGATCGTGAGCAGAACGCCCGCCGTTATGGCCGCATTGACCGTACCCACGCCCGCACCGAGGAGCCGGGTTACCGGCAGAATCGGAGGGGCGCATGAGCATGACTGTATATGCTTACGCCTACCGCAAGAACCCTCGGGGCTGCGATGTCAGGCAGTTCACAGACCCGCTCACGCCGGACGAATACCCCGGGGAGCCCGCCAGCGTTAAGGCCCAGCACTGGGCAGACGAGAACATCCGGCACTACGAGATGATCCAGGTGCGGGACGCTCTGGGAAACCTGCTGTACGCAAGATAGTGCGTTTTGAATTGCACAAACCACAAGATATAGGAGAAATCAGCATGAAAACCAAAATTCTGAAAGTCAAGATCACCTTCCTGGAGCCGGTTCTGGGCACTTGGCCCTCCAACCAGAACGTCGCCCGGGATTTCATTGCCAGCAAGAGCCCGGATGCTGCCACGATCGAGGACGAGGTGGCCGCTCTGGGCGCGGATGCCGTGGCAGATAAGGGCATGACCGTCTTTCCCCGCAACGAGAACGGAGAGCCGGTGCTCTACGACTACCAGATCAAGGGATTTTTCAAGGATTCCTGCGGCATGCTGGCCCGCGTGGGCGGCAAGACAGAAACGGGCAAGAAGCGGGCCGTCAACGAGAGCGGCAAGCTCTCCGCCTACAAGAAGGTCATCGACGGCCTGATCTTCCCGCAGCCCCGCATGATCCCCATCAAGGTCAACGGCAAGATCGGCGACTGCCAGCGCCCCCTGCGTGCCCAGACGGCCCAGGGTGAGCGCGTGAGCCTGGCCAACTCCGAGGAGATCCCGGCAGGCAGCACCTGCGAGTTTGAGATCCTCCTCATGGACGAATCGCTCGAGAATGCGGTTCTGGAGTGGCTGGACTACGGCGTTCTGCGCGGCATCGGCCAGTGGAGAAACAGCGGCAAGGGCCGCTTCACCTTTGACATCATCGACTGAGCAACGGCATTGCATGGATAGGATTTGATCTGCTACGGCAATGATATGATTTGCAAAGGCGCTGGATAGCCTGTAACAGCTTTGCGAAGGCGCGGATATGTGCGCATAACTCGGCAACGGCATTGTGCTGACAAGTTTGCTCAGCAGGGGCACAGGTAGTCACTGCAGTGCAGCGCGGGGCAAAGGCAAGGCTCAGCTGGAAAGCGCAGCGCAACGGCGTAGATAGGCGTAGATCGCTTGGATCAGACTTGCTTCGATAAGCAAAGCAAAGGCAATGCAGGGCCTCGTGTCGAAACGCAAAGGCAAGGCTGGGCGTGGTGTGGGCGGCAAGGCATCGCAAGGGCGTAGCGTGGGCGGCAAGGCATCGCAAGGGCGTAGCGTGGGCGGCAAGGCATCGCAAGGGCGTAGTGTGGGCGGCAAGGCATCGCAAGGGCGTAGTGTGGGCGGCAAGGCATCGCAAGGGCGTAGAGCAGATACGCGCCGCTCTGCTATGCAGCGCAAAGGCATAGCACTTCATGGCTACGGCGATGCGGGGCAAAGAAAAGCTCAGCGAAGGCGCAGAGTTGCGCAGAGATGCGAAGGCATAGATAAGCCAGGCTGACCTTGGCAATGCAAAGGCATGGATGCGCGACGATTCGCTAAGGCATAGATACGAAGAGATGCGCAACGGCGTAGAGCAGATTCGCGCTGAAGAGCAAGGGCAAGGAAATGCAAGTAGAGGCGGCGACGCGCGTAGCAAAGGCAAAGCAAAGTATTCTTGAACGAAAGGAGATTTTACAGTGAGTAAAACAGAGCTGCTGTTCCGGGCCGTGGAAGCACTTTCCACACCGGCGGCAAAGGCGGTGGCCCGTGGGCTGACCTTATGGATCGGATTTAACGTTCTGGTCGTGGTCTTTCTTGTCTGGCGGGCATGGAAAAACGGGAGGTGGCGCAAATGAGCACGGTTCAGATCTATGGGGCGGATATGGTCTTTCTGAACGAGATCCCTTTCCGGTGTGTGCAGGACGCGGAACAGTATGCAGATCAGCTCAAAAAGACCGACCCAGCGCTCACATACCGTGTCATGGACGATTCCGGGCAGCCGGTATCTATGAGGTGATCCTTATGCAGTGTGATGAAAAAAAAGAAATCTGCCTGAATTATGCGGCCAATGTGCCGGAGTGGAAGCTGGCGCTGATTCTGGACGCTCTGGCAAAGCTGGGCGATGCATCCCGGTGCTGCGGCACGATTCAGAAGGCAGTTGCCGGTGGGCAGTCGTATATGAGACTTCACCCGGACAGGGAATACTCGGGTGAGGATCAGGCTGATTATGTGCACATCTGCCAGGAAGCGGCCAGAGCATTGGGCCGCGCAGTCTATGCGGTGGAGATCGTACTGTCACAGTCGGACTGCTTCGGATTGATCAAGGACCTGGCATACGGTGCAGAGACAGCATACAACAGCTCTTACGCTGAACTGGAGAGCATGTGCCGGAAGCACGGATGCAAAGAGGTAGAGTACAAACATGGACAAAATGACCATTTATGAAAGCGCCCGTGGCGTGCCCAAGGAAGCGCGGAAGTCGATCGGCGGCGGCCGCCTGCAGGGTATGACGGACATCAATCCCATGTGGAGGGTCAAGAAGCTGACCGAGCTTTTCGGTCCCGCTGGCATTGGCTGGCGGTTCGATCCGCCCATCTTTGAGGAAAAGCCCGGAGTAAACGGAGAGATCGTGGTGCACTGCTGCACCAATCTTTACATTCGGCAGCTCGATGAGAGCGGGGAAAAGAAAGAATGGAGCGCCCCGATTCCCGGCGTGGGCGGCTCGATGCTGATCTCCACAGAAAAAGGCGGCAAGCGCACGGATGACGATGCCTATAAAAAGGCCTACACGGACGCGCAGAGCGTGGCCTGCAAGGCCCTGGGCATTGGCGCAGATGTTTACTGGGAGAAAGATACGACCAAGTACGACAGGCCCACAGCACCGTCCCCGGCAAAGCCAACCTGCGCCAGCTGTGGGAAGCCCGTGGAAGGGTTCACTTACAAGGGCGAAAAGGTCACTGCCCAGCAGGCAGCTGACCGGAGTAAGAAAAAATACGGGCGTATCCTGTGCATGGAATGCGCCAAAAAGCAGCCGAAAGAAGATGGAGGATTGACGCATGCTTAACATCGTAGCATTGATGGGCCGCCTGACCCATACCCCGGAGCTGAAGACCACCCAGAACGGCACCAGCGTGTGCAGCTTCAGCATTGCGGTTGACCGTACATACACCCAGAAGGGCGAGGATCGCAAGGCCGATTTCATCGATATCGTTGCCTGGCGGCAGACGGCAGAGTTTATCTGCAAGTACTTCCAGAAGGGCAGCATGATCGCCATTGACGGTAGCATTCAGACCCGCTCGTATCAGGACAAGCAGGGCAGCAACCGCACGAAGGTGGAGGTTCTTGCAAACAATGTCAGCTTTTGCGGCCCAAAGGCGGCAGACAAGCCCGCTGTGCGTGATTTCGACCAGCAGACGGAAAGTTATACTTCCGAAGCAAAATCCTCTTACAGCGCCCCGCAGGCGGCACAGAACTTCTCGCAGGGTTCCGCGGATGATTTCGCAGAGATCACAGACGACGGCGATCTCCCGTTCTGACCTCCCAGCTGTGCTATCTGGCTATACGGGCGTGTAAGGAAGGAGGTGCACCGTGGACGATGAAATCAGGCCGAAAGCGTTGATGATTCCATTCGACAAATTTGTGATTTTGGACATTCTTCCGCCTGAGCAGTACAAAAATACCATCACCAAGATGCGGCGGTATGTGGAGCACGGAGAGGAACCGGATGGACTGGAACCTCTGGAACAGATGGCTTTTGAATCGCTTCGCCCGTTCATGGATGAGAATATTAAAACGTATCAACGTTCCGTTTTGTCTCATAGAGAATCCGGCAGTAAAGGCGGCAGACCCAAGAAAACCGAGAAAAACCAAATGGTTATTGCAGAAAACCGAGAGAAACCAAATGGTTTTCCGGAGAAACCGGCAGAAACCAAATGCACACCAAAGTACAAAGGTCAAAGTACAAAGTACAAAGTACAGTCGTCGTCTACTATCGTAGACTCCGACACGCGCGCGGATGCGCGAGACGACTTGACGACGACCATTGTTTTTGAAGAGTTCCGGGGCCGTATCGGAAAGCTGAGCGAAACAGGCAAGAAAGAGCTGCCCGTTTACGTTGAGCGCCTGGGTGCTGACCTTGTGACCGAGATCATCCGCAAGTGCGAGGATCTGGGCGGCCACAGCTGGGCCTATGTCCGCAAGGCACTGGCAGAAGCCGCCCGGCAGGGCTGCACGTCTGTGGAAGAGTACCGTAAGACGAACCCCATCGGGGCGGGGCGAGACAAACTGGTCACACGTCCCCCAGAAGATGCAGCAAAAGCCCCCGATTTCCTCAAAAACGCTGCAAATCGCAGGCCTTTGCGCAAGAAAGGAGAGGCAAAGAGTGCCTAAATATCATGTTGTTGTGCTGTGCAGCAGCCCGGTAGGAGACGCGGCCCTGACCTACCGTCTGACCGCCAGCAGCCAGCAGGCCGCAGAATTTCACGCCTGCCAGATGGCGGGCGACCACTACCCGGAGTACCGGGACATCCATGTCAAGAGAACGGAGGTTTTGACACATGGCTGATGTACGTCTGATTGACGCAAACGCATTCTTGAACGAGCTTGAAACGATAAAATCCTGCCTTTTGGGCGCACCGGTTTCCGGAAAAGATCGTGCCAAAGTTATTGACATGGTCATTGGAACGCTTTCTGCCGCCCCAACGGTACAGCATGAGTGCACCTGCCTGAAATGGCACCCGGCCAGTGAGATCCCGCTGCTGCACCACGAGGTGGACGAGAATAAATGCGAGGGCACTCTTGAGTGCGACGTGAGCGAACAGCTTCTCTTGTACACGGAAGAGGAAGGCTACAAGGTCGGTGTCTACATGAAGGACTGCTACGGCTTTGACGGCTGGTTGAACCCTGACTATGGCGGCACCATTCGCCATGTGGTGGAGTGGCAGTACCCGCAGAAACCATCAAGGGAGAGAAGCGCATGAAAGTGTTAATTGCCTGTGAGGAATCGCAGGAAGTATGCAAAGCGTTCCGGGCTCGTGGGCACGAAGCTTATTCCTGTGACATTCAGGAGCCGTCCGGCGGACACCCTGAGTGGCATATTCTGGGAGATGCTTTGAAGGCTCTTGAAGGGGGGGCGAATCGTGACAATGGACGGCGTAGAGCATGATGTAGGAAAGTGGGACTTGCTCATTGCACACCCGCCTTGCACATATCTGAGCAACGCCGGAGCAAGGCATCTCTGGAAGGGACACCAGCTTCAGGCTGATCGCGTGATGCTCGGAATTCAGGGCCGCGATTTGTTCATGCGGTTTTGGTGGGCAGACGTCCCGAAAATTTGCGTAGAGAATCCTATACCGAGCAGAGTTTTTTGTTTGCCGCCATATACACAGGCCATACAGCCGTATGAGTATGGACACCCCTACAGCAAGAAAACATGCCTTTGGCTGAAGGGACTTCCGACTTTGCTTCCGACCGATATCGTGGAGCCTGAGGCTACATGGTGCCCGTCCGGCTCATATGCACACAAGCACGATGAACGCAGCAAGGGCATGTTTACCGCTAACCGTGCAAAAAATCGAGCAAAAACGTTTCCCGGCATTGCAAAAGCAATGTCAGAACAATGGGGGTGATTGTATGACACAGAAACGGTTTATCAAGCAGCTGATGAGCCGCGGCGTTTCGTATTCGGATGCCTGTGGGCTTGTAGCCTACATGAAAGAGCTTCGCCAGCTGATCGAAAAGCATGAGGACGTTGTGATGCTGGCGGATGCAAACACAATGCAGTTCGTCCCGGCGAAGGTCTACTCCTACGAGGAAACCTTCCAACGGATGCAGGAAGGGAGAGATATCTTTTGCTGAGCGTGAGTATCAGCTGCTCCGTATCCCTCGGTCAGATGGCCGCTTTGAGCTGGTATCCACCTCACTGGTGGAGATCGAGTATTACTGATTGGAGGTGCGAGCGTGAAAGCTGTATTGATGAGTGTCAAGCCTGAATGGTGCGAGAAGATTCTCGGCGGCGAAAAGACCGTAGAAATTCGCAAGACCAGGCCGAAGCTGGAACCTCCCTTCAAGTGCTACATATACTGCACTTTGGCCGGGAGCGACAGCCTATTTATGGATGTCCTCAACCGGGATGTGGCCGCGTGGAACCGTGGCGGCTGGCCAGAAAAAAGGGGATGTGTCATTGGAGAGTTCATTTGCGATGACATCCGACGCATTGGCCCTGAATACTGTGTCGTCAAAGAAGATATCGAATCTGCAATTGCTGGAAGCTGTCTCACAGTACCGCAAGTCAAAGACTATGCCGGATGGAAGTCCGGACTGAGTTATGCAGATTTGAAAGACTTGTATGGCTGGCACATTTCTGATCTCAGGATTTACGACAGGCCCCGGAAGCTCCAGGAGCTCACCGGCTTGCGAAATACCAGGTTTGGCATGGAGCCCGTGGAGATCACCCACCCGCCTCAGAGTTGGGGCTATGTGGAGGATGGCAAATGAAAATTATCCTTTACGGCGACCCCCGCACAAAGAAAAACTCCGCCCGTATCCTCAAGGCCCACGCAAACCGCCGCATTGTGGCCCCCAGCGAGGCATTCATGCAGTATCAGGAAAAGTGCCTGTGGCAGATCAAGCGGCCTTACAACCCCATCACAGCCCGCGTGAACGTGCGGTGTGTGTACTACATGGCCACCCGGCGCAAGGTTGACCTTGCAAACCTCATAGAGGCTACAACCGACATTCTGGTAAAGGCCAGGGTGCTGGCGGACGATAACAGCCAGATCGTGGCCGCCCACGATGGCAGCCGGGTGGAGCTTGATCGGAAGACCCCAAGGGTTGAAATTGAGATTGAAGAAATGGAATGTGCAACATGAAGATCGGATTGGTTGACGTAGACGGGCATAACTTTCCAAACCTTGCATTGATGCGGATTTCGAGCTATCACAAGGCAAAGGGAGATGATGTTGAATGGTGGTGGAGTGATTTTATCCACTATGACATCGTGTACATGAGCAAGATTTTTTCAGACGTGTACAGCCCTGACGTGCCGGAACCCTTGAACGCTGACAAGGTGATTAAAGGCGGCACAGGATACGCAATCCGCACAGTGGACGGCAAAGAAATATTCGATAAATCAAAAGACGTTGATTTGCCGCCTGAAATCGAAAAGTCTTTTCCCGATTACAGCATTTACCCACAGTTCCAGTTTGCAGTCAGCATGACAAGCCGGGGATGCCCAAGAGGATGTTCCTTCTGCCATGTTGCAGCAAAAGAGGGAAGATGTGCCGTAAAAGTGGCGGATGTAAGCGACTTTTGGTGCGGTCAGGACGAAATCAAGGTTTTAGACCCAAACATCACAGCTTGCAAAGATAAGCGTGACCTTATGCAGCAGTACATTGATACCCACGCCAAAATCGACTTCACGCAAGGTCTGGACATTCGCTTGTTGAATCAAGCAGACATTGAGGACATCAACAAGATGCGTATTGGTACGCTACATTTTGCATGGGATAACCCAAATGACGACTTGGAAGGAAAGTTTGAAGACTTTGCAAAAGGATTTCGGCGCAAGTCAAACATTGGCATGGTTTACTGTCTAACGAACTTCAACAGCACATTAGAACAAGACCTGTATCGCATCTACACACTTCGCGATCTGGGCTATGACCCATATGTGATGATTTATAACAAGCCATCTGCACCGAAAGAGATTCGGCGCTTGCAAAGATGGTGCAACAACAAGATTATCTTCAAGTCTGTAAAACGGTTTGAGGACTACATGACGTAAGGGAGGATGATACATGGTGAACACGAGGACGACTGACGCTGACACGCCAAAGCCGGACGGCGGCGTGGACTACCGAACCGTCAAGGCGTGGTTTCAACAGTGCCGCGACCTTGCGGCAGCTATCGAAGTCCAGAAGCAAAAAATACAACGTATCCGGGACGTGGCAGAAAAATGCACCCAGAGCCTGAGCGGGATGCCTGCGGGTGGTGGCAATTGGGACAAGGTTGGCTTTGCTGTAGAGCAGCTGGACACCGAGCGCCGACAGCTTCAGAGGATGGAGACGGACCTGTGCAATCTGCGTGTCGAGGCCACCCGGAGGGCATACTGCCTGATAGCCGAGCCGGAATGCGCCGAAGCGATTTGCGAGCACTATGTCATAGGCAAGTCTCACAAGGAAATTGCAAAAGAAGTCGGCGTGTGCGGGGCAGATGTGGTCTACCGGAGAATCAAACGCGGATGCATGGCCCTGGCTGAGATATGGGACGAGTTTTCTGACGTGCAAAGTGTACAACATGCACAAGAAAACACAGCGTGATTTTGGCAGGGGTCAGCTCTTTTCAAGTCTGTAAGCTTAGATGTAAAATTCTAATAAGCGGTTCAGCGCTAAGCGGTAGCCGCTTGCCACGCAGCCTCCAGAACGGTCCCTTCCTTGTGACAGGTTTTCATGCTTTCCTGTTCTCCTTCACCGTTTTGCGGGCTGCTTCTATGCGAGGTTTGGGAAGCCACATAACGGGGCTAGCAGTTTTGTGGAACGGTTCGACTCCGTAACCTCGCACCGTATGGCGCATGGACTCATCCCCCACAAAGCTGCACGCTTAACCTCCCGTGCCACGAGAGAAAGCTTTGAATCCCTGAGGGTGTGGGTAGACTTCCCGACGGGATGTGCGTCAAACAACAGCCCTGGCGAAGAACCGGGGCTGTTTTATATGGCCGCCTGAGCGCAGTCTGGAGCGCGTGTCAGCTGAGATATTGCTGGCTGGTTCGAGTCCAAGGGCGGTGTTTTATACTCCGGTAGCTCAAGTGGTAGAGCGGCGGTCTCCAAAACCGCATGTTGCAGGTTCGAGTCCTGCCGGGAGTGCTTGCATGATCTGACGAGAGCGGGGAGTGCAATAGCGGGGCATCCAGCCGCGAAAGTTCTGGACGCAGAGGCTTTGCACCCGACAAGCAAAGCCTCTTATTATATGCCGTCATAGCTCAATAGGCAGAGCGCCGCCCATTTAAGGCGGGACAACGGTGGTGACACCACGGGAACATCACTGCACAGCCAACCACTGCGCACATCCATTCCGTGGGTGCCGGTTCGAATCCGGCTGGCGGCACATTCGATATTTTGACCGTTCGGATTTCCGGGCGGTTTTTCTTTTGCATGAGTTTAGAGAGGTGGTGGCGGTGGCCTACAGCAAAAACAAAAGGATAGGCAGACCGCCCGTCTTTGAGAGCAAAGAAGAACTTGAGAAAAAAATCGAAGAGTTCTTCAAAAGCTGCGAAGGGAGCGTCCTAGAAGACGAAACCGGAAAGCCTGTTTTGGACAAATACGGAAACGTGATAAAAATCGACGAACGTCCAGAAACGGTCACCGGTCTAGCTTTGGCGTTGGGATTTAAGTCTCGGCAATCTTTGATTGACTATCAAGGCAAGCCCGAGTTTTCTGACACGATAACGCGCGCGAAGCTTCGATGCGAGAGATACGCCGAAGAACGGCTCTATGATCGTGACGGAAACGGCGGCGCAAGATTCAGCCTGCAAGTTAATTTTGGTTGGAACGATAAGCCGAAAGAAGCGGAGCAGGAAGAGCGTCACGATGATGGTTTGATAAAGGCATTGAATGCTGCCGCAGATGTCAGCCCGCCGGATGACGTGGAGATGCTGCCAGAGGAAGAGGATGACCATGCGGAAAAGTAACGGTTTTCGCTGGAAAGCCCTCAGCCAGCGGCAAAAGATGGTTCTTTGCTGGTGGACACCGCAGAGCGCATACAGCGGCTACAACGGCATCATTGCCGATGGCGCTATTCGCTCGGGCAAGACCTTTGCCATGAGCTTTTCGTTCGTTCAGTGGGCCATGACCTGCTACAGCGGCCAGCAGTTTGCCATGTGTGGCAAGACCATTGCCAGCTTCCGGCGTAACGTGCTGGGGACGCTCAAACAGCAGCTTGCAGCCCGTGGCTACAACGTCAAGGAGCATCGGGCAGAAAACTGCATGACCGTCAGCAAGGGCGGAAGAACCAACGAGTTTTATTTTTTCGGCGGCAAGGACGAGAGCAGTCAGGACCTGATTCAGGGTATCACCCTTGCGGGCGCATTCTTCGACGAGGTGGCCCTGATGCCGCAAAGCTTCGTCAATCAGGCCACAGCCCGTTGCTCTGTCACCGGGTCAAAGTTCTGGTTCAACTGCAACCCGGGCAGCCCACAGCACTGGTTTTATATCGAGTGGGTGCGCAAGTGCCGCTCCCGCAGGATGATGTATCTCCATTTCACGATGGACGACAACCTGTCACTTGCCGAGGACATCAAAGAGCGCTACCGCAGCCAGTACAGCGGCGTTTTCTACCAGCGTTTCATTCTGGGCCTGTGGACGGTGGCCGAGGGCCTTGTCTACGATATGTTCGACCGACAAAAGCATATCATTGACAAGCTGCCGGAGCTGTCACCAAAGGGCGCGTATGTGGCATGCGACTTCGGTACGCAAAACGCAACGGTTTTTTTGCTGTTCCAAATGCAGTCGGACACCGGCACATGGATAGAGACCCGCGAGTATTACTACAGCGGGCGCGAACAGAAACGCCAGAAGACCGTGGGCGAGTATGTTGCAGACCTCAAGCGATGGCTAAACGGCACAAAGCCAGAAAAGGTCATCGTTGACCCGTCTGCACTGCCGCTTATCACAGAGCTAAAGCAAAACGGGCTCCCGATTCAGGCGGCAAACAACGACGTTCTGAGCGGCATTCTGGACGTTCAGACGATGCTCCAAACCGGCAGATTAAAAATATACAGAGAGTGTAAACGCACCATACAGGAGTTTGGCGTTTACGCATGGGATCCGGACAGAGAAGATGTGGTCATCAAGGAAAACGACCACTGTATGGACTCTATCCGGTATTTTGTACGCACGAAGCGCCTTGTCAAGCGGGCCGGAGGATAAAAAGTGGCTACATTTACGTTTCAGACATTCCAGCAGGCCCAGCAGGAAGGGCGGCTCACAGATTTTCTGTGGGATTTCATCCAGCAGCACAAATCTTCCCCGCAGGTGGCGGGCAGGACGGGCGCGCTGGCTGCTGATTTATACGACCGGCAGAAAAACCCGGGCGCAGAGCAGTTCGCCGCATCCTATGCAGAGATGCTAAAGCGGGCTACAAACAACACCCGGGACATCATGAGGCCGGATATGGTCAAAAGCAACCTGTTCCGGCGGCTCAACAAGCAGCGCGCGGCGTACTCGCTGGGCAACGGCGTCACATTCGCCGATGGCACTGACAAGCAAAAGCTGGGCGCAACCTTCGACGAGCGGGTCTTTAAGGCTGGGTATTTTGCCCTCATCCACGGCGAAAGCTTTGGATTTTGGAATTACGACCATCTGGACGTGTTTAAGCTGACCGAGCTTGCCCCGCTCTATGACGAGGACACCGGCACGCTGCGGGCGGCTGTACGGTACTGGCAGCTAAACCCGGACACGGCAACAAAAGTGGTGCTGTACGAAGAAGACGGATACACCGAGTACAAGTCTCAGGCGCGTGGCGCATACCCGCTGCAAGAGGCTGTGGCAAAGCGTGGATACCTCAAGACCACGATTACAACCAACGTGGGCGGCGAAGAGTCTGTCACAGAGGACAATTACGGCGCCCTGCCCATTGTACCGCTGTGGGGCTCAGACCTGCACCAGAGTACGCTTGTTGGACTTAAAGCTTACATCGACAACACAGACCTTGTCATGTCCGGCTTTTGTAACGATTTGCAGGACTGTGCGCAGATTTATTGGCTGTGCGAAAACTTCGGCGGAATGACGCAGGACGAGCTGCAAGGCTTTTTACAGCAACTCAACCTCTACCACGTCGCCAACGCTGACACCAGCGATGGCGGCAAGGTGCAGCCCTACACCACCGAAATCCCCGTAACGGCCCGGAGTACGTTGCTTGACCTGCTGCACAGCCGGTCTTATGAGGACTTTGGCGGGCTGGACGTGCATTGTGTAAGCGCAGATAGCACAAACGACCATCTGGACGCAGCCTATGAACCACTGAATCACAACGCGGATGATTTCGAGGCGCAACTCACGCCCTTTATTCAGCAGATTTGCAAGCTGGCTGGGTTGGGCGACGTGTCCCCGATTTTTACCCGCAGCAAGATCACCAACACAGCTGAGCAGGTCAGCATGGTGATTTCTGAGGCGCCGATCATCGGGCAGGACATGGCCATTGATCTGCTGCCCAACCTGACCCCGGAACAAAAGGAGCAGGCAAAGGCCGCGCTGATGGCGGAGAGCGCAACACGGGAGACCGTGGGCGAGGGGGAGGGAGACGGTGATGAAACGTGATTTCTGACCGTGACCGCATCTCTACCCGCCAGCTGAACCGCCTGCGCCGCCGCATCCTCCGGGTGTACGGCACTGCCCGCCGGGAGATGCAGGAGCAGCTTACCGAGTTTCTGGCAAAGTACAAAGCGCTGGACGAGCGCAAACGGGCACAGCTGGATGCAGGCGAGATTACAGAGGATGATTACCGCATCTGGTTGCAAAATCAGGTCTTTCAGTCCGATTTGATGCACGCCAAGCTTGACGGCATCACCCAGACCTGCACCACAGCCCAAGAGACGGCCTACAAGCTGGCCCGGGACGAGCAATACAACATCTTTTCCTTTGGCGCAAACTGGGCCTTCTACGAGCTGGAACAGGCCGCAGGCGTGACGTTCGGGCTGACCCTGTACAACACCGAAGCGGTCAAGCTCCTGCTGAAGGAGAACCCCCGCATGGTGCCCAACAAGCGCATCAAGAGCGAGAGCAACCGCACCTATGATGCCCGGGTGTTCAATCGCTACGTCATGCAGGGCATTGTGCAGGGCAAGAGCGTCCACGACATCGCCGTGCAGGCCGTCAACGGCATGGCCGACACGGAGATCCACTGGGCCATGAACAACGCCATCACGGCCCTTACCAGCGCCCAGAACGCCGGGGCTTTGCAGCAGATGCACAACGCCCAGGCTTTGGGCATCGAGGTCAAAAAGCGCTGGAACTCTACCCACGACTACCGCACCCGTGAAATGCACCGCCTGCTTGACCAGCAGACAGCAGAGCTTGACGAGCCGTTCAAGGTCATGGGTTACGAAATTCAGCGCCCCGGCGACCCCAACGCAGCGCCGGAGATGGTCTACCACTGCCGCTGTGTGTTGTCCTCTGCCTTGGGCAAGTATCCCCGGCAGAACGCCATGCAGAGGGACAATGTGACCAAAGAGACCGCCCCCGTCATGGATTACACCGAGTGGTATAAATCCAAGGGCGGCAAAGAGAAAGAGCAAATGTGGTGGGCGGAAGAGAGAAAACGCAGAAAGGAGGCTGCAAAGCATGGATGAGAAGAAGCCTTGCAAATTTTGCGAGCGGCTCAAGTGGTGGAAAGAACACGAGCCAAAAGATGATCCTGATTTATATACCACCTACCAAGTAAGCCTCATCACCAAAAAGCACCGGAAACACATGGGCGTGCGCGGCGTTATTACTCACCGGGCCGGGCCGCTGAATTTCTGCCCTGAGTGCGGTCGCATCTTAAAGAAAAAGCGAGAACCGAGGGATGAACCGTGATTCTGCCGATGGAAAACACCGAAAAGATGATTTTTCCGGGCGAAGGGAGGTTCCATATTCCTATCATCAAGCCGGAAACGGACATCCGCATTGACAAGCTGGAATGGATCCCGGTCAATTATGCGCTGACCGCCAAAGAAAAGGCCACAAAAGGCGTGCATTTTTACAAAGACGATTACCAGTTTGAACGATTCTGGAACAACCCTGACAAATACATTCCGCTTTTGCAGCAGTTTGGCGCGGTATGTTCGCCGGATTTTTCGCTTTACAGCGATATGCCGCTTGCGGTGCAGCTTTTCATGCACTACAAAAAGCACTGGCTGGCGGCATACTGGCAGGCGCACGGCATCCACGTCATTCCAACGCTTTGCTGGTGCGGAGAGCAAAGTTATGACTGGTGCTTTGACGGAGAGCCTAGAAACGCCATTGTGAGCATTTCGAGCCACGGCACACAATCTGACCCACACGAAGCAGAGTGCTTTGCCAAACACTGCCGCAAGGCGCTGGAAGTGCTGCAGCCAAGCGGCATTTTGTGGTATGGCAAATGCCCGGCGGAGTTTGACTGGAACGTGACCAAAATCAAGCCATTTCAATACGAAAGGAGGCACTACCGTGAGTAAAAGAGGTTCTGGAAGCTCCGCGAGAGCGGGCGGCGGATTCAAAATTACAAAAAAGGAAAGAGAAACGACCCAAGGATATATAGACCAAGTCATAAAAAAGCGCTGGGATTCTTTGGACAACGTAAAAATCACAAAAACACGCGAAGACCAAATCAATATTTCCTATGATGCAAAAAAGACCAGAGAGCATTACAGAATGGGCAGAATGAATGCCTATTATGACACAATTGAAACTGTTGCACACAGAGAAAATGTGCTCTTTTTTCAAAATGGAAAGCTTGTCCATATTGATACAGGGTCACTTAATCCCAAAAATGTTTCAACTGAACGAGTGATTAAAACTCGCAAAGAGGGCGGAACAACAAGGCGAAAGAAGAAAAAGTGAGCCATGAAATTTGAATACGACATCAAATTCACCGACAACACACCGCAGCTGCATGAGGCGCTGGACTCGTGGGCAGAGCGGGTGCTGACCAACTGGGGCATGAAAGTACAGGACTACGCCCAGATGCTTGTGCCAACCGGCACGGCAGACAGCACGGGCATTGAGGGCTACGTGGGCGGTGCGCTGAAAGCGTCCCTGACCTACGCCGTAGACCTCGCAAAAAAGACCGTGGCCATCGGCAGCAACCTAGCTTATTCTGTGTAAACATACATGCACCTTTATGTGGTAACACATATCGAAAATCGGGCAATATCGGAAAATCCCTCTTGTTCCCAACTCGAAAATGTGATATAATTACATTAGGAGGTTGGAACAATGAAAGACAGAAAGAAAATCAAAGACTTAACAGGAAAAAAGTTCGGTATGCTGACGGTTATCGGCTTGCAAGACACCAATAGCCGGAAAACATACTGGGTTTGTCAGTGCGATTGTGGGAACATAAAAGTCGTTCGCTCTGACAGCTTGCAAAGTGGCGCTATTCGTTCATGCGGCTGCATGAAAAAGGCACAAGAAAAAATCAATCTTACAAAACATCACAGTCACAAAATGAGCGGCACTCGTATATACCATATATGGCGTGGAATGAAAGACCGCTGCTATAATGTTCACAGCCCAAGCTATTATAGATGGGGTGGGCGTGGCATAACGATATGTGATGAATGGAAAGATAACTTTAGTGCTTTTTATTCATGGGCAATGGAGAATGGATATTCTGAAAACCTTACAATAGACAGAATTGACAACAACGGAAATTATGAACCGAGTAATTGCCGTTGGGCCACAATGGAAGAACAAAGTCGAAATAGGCAATCTAATGTTGTAATCCAAATTGGCAACTCAAAAAGAACACTTAAAGAATGGTGCGAAATTTTTGATTTGGAATATGGGACGATATTGGAAAGATACCACAATAACGGCTTTGAAAGTATAGATGACCTGTTTAATTGATGGGCAATTCCGAGATAAGCTGAATCATCATCAGCCATCGTAGAGCGTAGAGGTTGAGCGATAAGAGAGCAATAACACCTCCAAGAGTGCCCGACATCCTGCAAAGGATGATAATGTACGCCGAACTTACAGGATAGCAAACTGTAAGAGGTAAAGGATAAAAAGCCTTTACGATAACATTTTGATGTTGAGCTGGGCACTGGCATCTTTGCCGAGAAGGGCAACGGACGCAAAACGCCGTGGGTCTGGCAGGACTTTAACGGCAAGTGGCACTTTACCCGGGGCATGGCCCCACGCCCGTTCCTCCGCCCGGCGGTGGAGAATCACATTGACGAGCTGCGAGAGATCGCAGTGGAAGAAGCGAACAAGGAGGATTAAACATGAGCATTTACGACTATGACGATGAAGAAACCTATAAAGTCGCCGTAAAAGTGGATAAGGTTCTTAGAGAGCACCTTTCAAAGGAAGAACTGGAAATTGTGAGTGCATATCTTCATACAATGAACAAATTTGCGGAGATTGCAGCCGCAAAAGAAGAAAAGTTTGCAAAAGAAGCGTTGGACGAGCTTTTTGAAAAGGTGGATAAAAAACATGGATAACATTGTTTACACCGCTATGGTTGAAGGACTTACGTTTGAAGACCTCAAAAAACTTCAAGAAATGTTTGAACAGAACAGCAACCCACGCGTTGACCTTTCTCCATATTACCAGCAGGAGACAAAAGAACGGATTCTTTTTGTTGAAATGCAGAAAGCAAGAGAACATCTTCAGGAACTTTGCGATAATGCGTATGGAAAAGGGAATCGCGTTATTATTGTAGATTCTCAGAAATCAAATTAATACTCAGCGGTTGGCGCACAGCGTCAGCCGCTTTTTTATGCCGCTTTCGCACAACTGGCAGTGCTCCTGGCTCATAACCGGGTAGTTGCAGGTTCGACCCCTGCAAGCGGCACCACACCGGCAGCACGTCCGGCAAATAACCTATTGCCAAGCATGGCAGCCCGAGCAAGGGCAGAAAGGACGATCACATGGCACTCGAACGCAAGACTCTCCGGGCGATTCTGGAAGATGAAACGACCGACACCAGCGGCAAGCTCAAGAAAATTCTGGACGTGCTGCATGAGGAAACGGACACCTTGCAGAACCAGCTCGATGAGAAGAACGCAGCCCTCGCCAAAGCCGAAAAGGACCGCGACGCAGCCAGCAGCGGCAAGCAGGCCGCTGAAAAGGCGCTGACCGACTACAAAGCCCAGCAGACCCAGAAGGACACCCACGCAGCCAAGGAAGCCAAGTTCCGGGAGTTGCTGAAGTCTGCCGGGGTGCTGGACAAGTATGCTGATCGGGTCGTGCGGCTGTCTGGCGAGGATATCGACAAGCTGGAGCTGGATGATAAGGGCGAGGTCAAGGACGCCAAGAAGCACACCGACAGCCTGAAAGCTGATTGGAGCGACTTCGTAGGCACTACGACCACCACCGGCGCAAAGGTGGACACACCGCCCACCAACACCGGCTCCAAAATGACCAAAGACCAAATTTTTGCAATCAAGGACGCCGGAGAGCGCCAGGCGGCCATTGCAGCAAATGCCGACCTGTTTACAGGCGGCGGAAAGGACTAACACATGGCAGCAAAGACCAATCTGATCACCACTACCGAGATCACCGTCAACCCTCGGGAAATCGACTTTGTGACACGCTTCCAGCGCAACTGGGAGCACCTGCGGGAGATCATGGGCATCATGCGCCCCATTCGGATGCAGCCCGGCACCGTGCTGAAAAGCAAGTACGCCCAGGGCACCCTGCAGAGCGGCACCGTAGCAGAGGGCGAGGAGATCCCCTACAGCCAGTACACCGTCAAGGAGAAGGACTACGGCAAGATCACAATCGAAAAGTACGCCAAGGCCGTCTCCCTGGAGGCAATCCAGAACTATGGCTATGATGTGGCCGTGCAGAAGACCGATGACGAGTTCCTGTTCGACCTGACCGCAAAGGTCACGGACAAGTTCTACAAGTACCTGAACACCGGCAGCCTGAAGGGCACCCCCAAGACCTTCCAGATGGCTCTGGCCATGGCAAAGGGCAGCGTGGAGAACAAGTTCAAGAATATGCACCGCACCGTCACCGGCGTTGTGGGCTTTGCCAACGTCCTGGACGTGGCGGAGTACCTGGGCACCGCCCCGATCACCATCCAGAACCAGTACGGCTTCCAGTACATCAAGGATTTCATGGGCTACAACACCATCTTCCTGCTGTCTGACGGCGAGATCGCAAAGGGCAAGGTCATTGCCACCCCCGTGGACAACATCGTGATGTACTACGTTGACCCCTCCGACAGCGACTACGCAAAAGCTGGGCTGGTGTACACCACCGCGGGCGAGGCCAGCAACCTGATTGGCTTCCACACCCAGGGCAACTACACCACCGCCGTCTCTGAGAGCTTCGCCATCACCGGCGTGACTCTGTTTGCTGAGTACCTGGACGGCATCTCTGTCCAGACCATTACCCCGGGTGAATCGGTCTAACCTGCAAGGGGGGTGACTTTGCATGACCGTCCCCGAGCTGTGCGTTCACACGCACAATTTTTTTGACCGGGCAGATGACCCCGTTGCCGGGGAGTTTGCCTTTGAGCCGGACACCGTGCCCGCCGGGGTAGTGCCGGGGCAGTATTTCCTCGTGTGCGGATCCATCTTCAATGATGGCGTGCACAAGGCCGGGGACGGCGATCTGACCGCTGAGACATTCACCGGCACGGTGCAGCCCATGCGCGTGCCGCCTGATTTTGTGGCGCTGGCTGAAAAAATCGACGCATACGACAAGGCGATCCCGTCCGGCGGCGTGTATGTGTCCCAGTCCTTTGCCGGGTGGTCCGGCACAATGGCTACAGGCGCGGACGGGCTGCCCGCCGACGGCAAAACCCGCTATAAATCCGAGATCAATCAGTGGAGGAAGATGTGACATGGTCAACGCGTTCACTGCATCCACCGTGATGCAGAGCTTTACCCAAAAATACCGTTTTCAGACCCGCAGCTATGAGCCGGACGGCGTGGGCGGCTTTGTGTCCGGCTGGAAGGACGGCCCCGAGTTTGAGGCCGTGGAGCGCCACGACACTACCGTGGAAGCTCAGGTGGCGGAGCAGGCTGACACCGCCTCCACCTATACCCTGCTGGTCAACACAGGCGTGCCGCTGGCCTTCCCGGACTACATCAAGCGTGTGCGCGACGGCCAGACCTTCCAGATCACCAGCACAGCAGACGAAGCCAAAGCCCCGCCGGAATCCGGCATGGGGCTGCGGGCCGTCAAGTGCAAAAAGGCGGTGCTGCCGTAATGGGACCGTCTGAGAGCATCAACCGGGCACTGAACGCTTTTTTCAACGGATTTGGCATCCCGGGCTATCTGGAAGACAACATCCCGCCCGCCGCTTCCCTGCCCTACCTGACCTACAAGCCCGCCGTCCCCGGCGGCTGGAACGAGGAAGCGTCGTTTCATGGCCGCTTGTGGTATCCAAGCAGCGCAGGGCGTTTACCCATCTTACAGACAGAAGACCAAATTAGCGCAGCCCTTGCAGGCGGTTTGACCGTGCCGTGCGAGGGCGGCGCTATTCTTTTGCGCAAAGGCACCCCGTGGGCCCAGCCGATGGACAACCCGCCCGAGGGCTATTTGTGCGAGTACCTGAATTTTGAGATCACGCAGCTATGCGAGTAAGGAGAATTATGGGAAGAAAATTTACCAAAATTTCCGCAGAAGCATTCAAGTCCATGCAGATCAACGCGGGCCTTGTGCTGAACAAGTTCGACACTGAGGGCCAGACCGCCGTCGCTGATGCCGACATCATCTGCGCAACCACTGGCGGCATCACCGCCACCTGCACCCCCAACATCACCGACCTGGGCGAAGATGTGGACAACTGCCAGAAGAACACCGTGGAGCTCATGGAAATTGAGGACTACGACTGCACGCTGGCCTTCACCGCGCTGAATACCTCCGCAGAGGTCATCCGCATGGCGCTGGGCGCAGCGGACGTGGCCGGGGGCAAGGTAACACCCCGCATGACGTTCAAAACCGACAAGACCACGGGCGACTTCAAAACCATTTGGTTTGTGGGCGACCTCATCGGTGGCGGTTATGTGGCTGTTCGGCTTGACAACGCAATCAGCACGGGCGGCCTGTCTCTCAAGACAACCGACAAGGGCAAGGGCAATGTTTCCGTCACCCTGACGGGCTGTGTCCGCATGGGCGACGAGACCGTCCCAATGGAGTTCTTTGTAAGCGAAGACGCGGCAGCATAAGGAGTGGAACAATGAAAACTCTCAACCAGATGGACGAAACAGAATTTCTGCGCCACTGTTACATGATCGCGGACAAGGTGGCCGCCCTGCTGACCGAGACGCAGGTGATGGAGCTGCGAAAAGTCGGCCCCACCCTCACGGGCAGTGAAACCCCCGATGAGCTCAAGGCCAAAAAAGAAGCCCAGGGCCGCAAGAACATCAAGGCAATGGCAAAAAAGCTGCTGTTCGACAACGCTCAGAACACAGCGGAGCTGCTGCCTTTGCTGTATGAGCTGGAAACGGACAAGGACGGCAACCCTGAAAAGATGACTCCCTTCAAAACCCTGCGCGTCATCACGGAGACCATCAACGACCGGGATGTGCTGGATTTTTTATCCTCGTTGGTGAGGTTGGCTCAGACCGATATCGGCGGCTGATCTCATCCATCCGGCTGGATATGCTGAAAGCCATTGGCAAACCCTACATTGCCCAACATTGCGTCAATGCGATGCAGCAGGAAGCTTACGAGAAGAGCTACCGCGCCTACATCACGGACGCTCTGGCTGGCCTTGTGGGCATGGAGTGTCGGTGGGTGGACACCCTGACCGACTTTAATACTCCCGCCCGGCCCCAGCAGAGCGCAGAGGAAATCAAGGCCCGTATTCTGGCCGGGCTGAACGGAGGTGATACGCCCTGAAACTTTTTGAATTGATGGCCACTCTTGGACTGGACGACAGCGCCTACAGGCAGGGCGTGGAGGAGGCAAAGGCTCAGACCAAAGCCGCCGTATCCACCATGAGTGCGGATTATAATCGGCTGTACAGTGAGGTCATTCACCTTACGGCAGCCTACCAGAAATCACGGAGAGAGACCGGGGAAACCTCCAAAGAAACTAAGGAATTTGCCCGGAAGCTGAAAGAAGCTCAAGCCCAACTCAATACCACGGCACAGGGGCTAAGGACTGCGGAAGGGTACATGAGCAGCTTTGGGGATGCCGCATCGGGGTCCAGCAAGTCTCTGGCCGGTGCTATTGCACAAGGCACGATCATGGCGGGCTTTTTCTCAAAACTCAGCTCTGCCGCTCTTGCCGCTGCGAAAAGTTTAATCCAGAGCGGCATCGAGTACAACGCCCAAATCGAGAGTTACCGCGTGGGCCTGACCAATATGCTGGGCGACGCTCAGGCGGCCAATGAGGCCATGGCGGCCATTCAGGAGGACGCGGCCCGCACGCCGTTCAGTGTGGATTCGCTGACGCAGGCAAACCAGCTGCTGATCAGCGCGGGTGAAAATGCAGGCTACTCCCGCAAGGTCATCATGGCACTGGGCGACGCGGTCTCGGCTACAGGAGGAGGCAACGCGGAGCTTTCCCGCATGGCAGCTAATCTGCAGCAGATCGCCAATGTGGGCAAAGCGTCCGCAATCGACATCAAGCAGTTTGCCTATGCCGGAATCAACGTTTATCAGGTGCTGGCTGACTACACCGGGAAAACGGTGCAGGAAGTCCAGAACATGACCATCAGCTATGACCTGCTGTCTAATGCCCTTATTGCTGCCAGCGAGGAGGGCGGGCGCTATTACAACGCCATGGACACCCAGAGCCAGACCATGAATGGCCGAGTTTCCACCCTGAAAGATAACGTGAGCCAGCTGGCCGGGCTCATGACTGGCGACCTCAGCAGCGGAATCGGTGTGGTAATCTCCAACCTCAACGATATGACCGTGGCGGCCATCGAAGCTTACAAGACGGACGGCTGGAAGGGGCTCGGCGAGGCAATTCTGGAACTGAACAACCCCATCAACTCCGTCATCAAGAAATTTGGCGAGCTTGGCTCTGCCGGAATCGGCGTTCTCGATAAATTGAGCTTCAAGCTCAACAAAGCCCTCGGGAAGAATGCTTACGCGGGGTACGAGAACAGTGACGAAGGATACAAGCAGTACCGCTCTGACAAAAACAGCCAGAGCAACTACGACCGCCGACGGAAGGACGCTAAAAACGGAAAGGGCATCTACAACGAAAGCTGGACGGAACGTCAGGCAAAGGCGGCTGCAGCCGCCGGGAACGGCGGGAGCAGTATCACTGCCTCGGGCGGCACAGGCGGCGGAAAAAGCAAAAAATCTACCGCCAAAGCGGCTGCTGACACCAAAAAGCTGGCGGATACCGTCACCGAAACGTCGAAGCAGATCCTCGCCGGAACGGGCAACATCGTGGGCAACATCCAGCGCGTGGTGGAGACTGCCGACAATACCTACAACGTCTACGACGGCACCACCAAAAAGCTCAAGGGCACCACAAAGGAGACCGTGGAGACCATCACGGACTCTTGGAAAGAAGTGGTGGACGGCACGGAGAAGACCATCAAATCGGTCACAAAGAAAGTGACCGATGCGGCCGGAAAAGTGACCACGACCACGCAAAAGACCTGTGACGATGTGGTTTTGTCCGTGACGGAGCTGCAAAGCCGCATTGACCAGAACCTCAGCAATGCGCAGAAGCAGTGGTCGAACGGCATCTTTGGCCGCCTGCAAAACGCGTTCACCGACCTGAAAAACCGCAACTGGGCCGGGTTGGCTACAGACGTGGCAAATCTCATCTGGGGCGAGGTATCGCAGGATCAGCGGGAGCTTATCTCCAAGTGGGCGGCGGATGCGCTGAGCGTCATCAATGACGCGTACAGTGGGGGCGGCGTAAAAGCGGCCTTCGATACCATCAAATCGCTCTTTACGGACGGCATTGCTGCCAGCGCAACAGAAGCGGGGACAGCGGTGCAAAGCTTTGGCTCCATCCTGTCCAGCTTGAGCGCATCCGGTGGGGCAGGTGCCCAGCTGGCCAACGTCGCCAGCGGGGTATCCAGCATGGCCACCTCTATCATGGGCAGTCTGGGCAATATCGTCTCGCTTGTGGCATCCAACCCTGTGCTGGCTGCCATCCTGGGCGTGGCTGCTGTGGCGGGCGGTATCGGTCTGGCCGCATGGCTGGGCAGCAAGAACGGCGAAAAGGAAAGCACTGACAGCAAGAGCACGACGCTTTCCTACAAGGACATTCAGAACGCTTACTGGTACGGCAGCCAGCGCAGCTTTGCCGGGTACGATTTCCGCACCGACGGCTATGCGTTCGGCGAAAGCCCGGCAAACGGGCGGCTTTCGTCCTACCAGCAGAAAATGCAGCAGTCCGTGGACGCGCTGTACAACGTGGTGCAGCAGTACCTTCCCCAGACGGCAAACACCGTCATCAAGCTGGACGACGGCACGCTGGTGGGCGCACTGGCACCTTCTATTGATGCACAGCTGGGCCATCTGGCCACGCTGGCAGAAAGGGGAAACTAAAATTTGTACAAAATTTTTGCATATCCCTTTGGCAACCCCGCCGACAAGCGCCTGATCTACGCTCCCAATAACCGCAATGCCCTTGTGCTGTCTCCCAAGCTGACCCGAGAGGTCAGCAAGGGCGGCAGCCTTTCTTTTACCATGACGCGCGACCATGAGCAGTATGAGAGCCTGCAAAAGATGTCCACCTGCATCACCGTTGAACAGGACGATAAAGAGATCTGGCGCGGGCGTGTCCTGAGCCATGAGGCAGACTGGTACAACCGGCGCGTCATATACTGCGAGGGCGCTTTGTCTTACTTCAATGACAGCGCAATCACCCCTTTTAACTACGAGGGAAAGCTGGCGCAGTTTTTGCAGCACCTCATCGATGCCCACAACCAGCAGTGCGGCAGCATGGAGATGAAACGCTTCGAGCTGGGCACTGTCACCGCGGCACTGGGTGATCTTGTTGTGCACTATGGAGACCGGGACAGCTACGGTGTGGGCGAAGACTACGGAAGTACCTGGGATATCATCGACAAGATGGTGCTCAAGGTGTACGGCGGCTATGCCTACTGTACCTACAACCCCGCCACGGGCAACAACGTGCTCAACTATTGCGACCAGTCTTTTGAAGCCGACCGTTTGGTCAACCAGACCATTGAGTACGGCGTAAACCTGCTGGATTTCACAGAAAAAACCGATACCAACAGTCTTTTTACCCGTGTGTATCCCATGGGAAGCAAGCACACGGTCGAGGAGACAAAGTGGAAGTGGAAATTTTTGTGGTGGGGTGAAAAGTACACAGAAAGCCATGAAGAGCGCTATGGCATTTCTGGAACGGACGCGGCGACCGTCAGTAAGTATCTGCCAAAAGGGTATTCGTACCGGCTGGACAGCAGTGACGGCGACTGCGGATGGATCCAGAATGATGCAGCGGCCCAGAAGTTTGGCATCGTGTCAGCCCTGGGCGAGTATGACACCGACAGCGACAACGACACCTTTGCTGCAGGCGTGCAGGATCTTCAGAAAAACAGCTTGATGGTGACGAGCTACACCGTCAAGGCTGTGGATCTGCGAGATGCGGGCTATGACAAGGACAGGCTGACTTTTGCCAGCTATGCCCACATTATCAGCAAGCCCCACAGCATCGATGTCATCATGCTGTGCACAAAGCTGGTGGAGCCGCTGGATCAGCCGGACAAAAAGGAGTATACCTTCGGCATGACCCGGCAGACTTTGACCGACCGGCAGGTGGCCAACCTGGGCCGCACCAACCTGCTGGATGAGGATACGGCATCCGCTGAAAAATATCAGCAGAGCACCCTTAACCAGCTTTTCAAGTACCAGAAGTCTAACGACAAAAGAGTGGACGAGGTGGACAAAAAAGCTGGTGAAGCAGCCAAAACGGCTACCAACTTTTTGGAGTTTACCCCGGAAAACGGCCTTATCGTCCGGCATGACCAGCTGCCCAACAAAAGGGTGCAGATCACCAATGACGGCATAAAAGTGCTTTCCGGTTCCAGCATGGTCAATATCAAGTCGGATAGCATTTCCATCACAGACGGCAACGGCAGCTGCACTATCGACTCCGGAAAGATTACCTTCTACGGCATCCGAAACGCCCGTATCTGGGACTTTGGGGACAACAGTTCTTTTGGAGCACAGACAATCCCGCTGGACCTGGCCGATTTTTCTGCTGTGTATCTGACCTATACCAGCAAGAAAGGATCCACATGGTGGGCCAGCGGCGGCACTGCCGGATGTGTGACCATGGTCATCCCGGTCAATGGCGTGGAATACGCCATGACTTACCCGTGGAACACCACTCACATGCGGACGGTGCGGGTTAACTCAGGGGGCATCACTTTCGGACCCGGTCGTGAGCGTACATCGAACTATGTTACGGGCAACAACTACACCCCGGCAGTAGTGCCGACGAATTTCAGCATCGACCTGGAAAGCCCCGGCTCTGACGGGTGGACACAAAATGACTCCCTCTGTATGCCACGAGAACTATACGGTTTTATGTGAGGTGAAGGACAGATGAAAGTACCCGGCTGTAAATTTATGTGCAAAGTGTGCTCCGATGGTCGCATTTACAGCGGCGGATGGGGCGTTGAAGAAGTGATCCCGAACCCTCTCCCAGACAACTTCATGGTCTTCGATGAGTTCCCGGAGGACTGGGAGGATGGCGGCTCGCACTATGTGTGGGACGGAGAAAAGTTGGTATACAGCCCTCTGACCCCGGAGCAGCTGGCCGTGATCCAGAGCGGAGGTGAGCTCAAATGCTGATGGGCGCACAGATCGGAAATGTCCATACCCTCAAAGACCTTGGCCTTTATCTGAAGGTGGGCAGCCCTATGATATCCGGTGCAGAGCCAGAGACAATGCTTGTCAATGTCCCGGGCTCTGACTTTATCCTAGACCTGTCCAGGGCTTTGGATGGGGAAGTGCACTACAAGCAGCGCACGATTAAGATGGAGCTGATCTGCAAGGCACCGAAAAAGCAATGGAGCACCATCCAGAGCGCTCTTGAAAATGCCCTGCAGGGCCGCTGGCTGCGGTGTGTCTTTGATGAGGACAGTGCCTGGTACTGGCAGGGCCTTTGGCGGGTAGACCCCAGTGAGAAAAACCGACATGATATGGCCTTTACCATAGAGGGCACTTGCAATCCGTACAAAAGAAATGTTACCGCGGATGCGGGTGCGGACTGGCTGTGGGACACCTTTGACTTTGAGACCGATACCATCTACGACACACCGACAGGAGTGATTAGCTTATGATTACACTCAACTTTGATGAGGTTTTGAAGCGAATTTATAACGCCAAAAAAGGCGTTGAGGTCCGTTACGGCCTCGGCCAAGGCTTTGAGTACTGCAAGCAATTTGCCGACGAGGCTCAAGGCTATGCCACTAACGCCAAAGCCAGTGCGAACAAAGCCGAGCAGACCGTGGCGGGCATCGAGCAGACCAAAACCGACGCGGTGCAGGCGGTGCAGAATGCCCAGAGCACCGCCACGACCGCCGTGACGACCAAGCAGACCGAGGCCGTACAGGCCGTGGACGATGAGCGCGACGCGGCCTTACAACAGGTGGCCGACTCCACCCGAGCCGCCCAGACCGCCGCCAATGCGGCCGGAAAAGCGGCCACGGCCGCAGGCGGCTATGCCAGCAACGCAGAGTCCTCTGCCACCGCCGCCTCCGGCAGCGCCAGCGCGGCGGCAACGTCGGAGAGCAACGCCGCATCCAGCGCCCAGAGCGCTGGCACCGACGCCGACCGGGCCGAGGCAGCTGCCGCTCTGGCTGGCACCAGGGCGAACACGGACAAAACCCTGAGCATCGAAAACGCCCCTGCCGACGCAAAGGCTACCGGTGATGCTCTGGCGGGCAAAGCAGACTCCGTCGTTGCACATGACCTTTCTATTCCAATTACGGGGTGGCAAACAGACACAGAGGTCGCAGAGTACCCGCATTACATTGATATCACAGCAGATGTTACGTCCACGACTGTGGTATCTGTCAGCATCGACCCTGCAAGCGCAGGCGTAGCCGGTAAAGCTATGCTTGTAAACCCCGAAACTCGAACCGGAGCTATCCGTATCCGTGCACACAACATTCCGACTGCGGAAATTTCCGCCCGGTGGTATCCCATCAAGTATGGTGGTCAGTTCTATGGTGACGGCTCCATCTATTCAAACTTCCTGCTTGCGGCACATCCTGTGGGCAGTATCTATCAGACCATCAGCCCGGAAAACCCGGCTGTGACATTTGGCGGCGGCACGTGGGAAAAGATTGCGCAAGATAGGGTATTAATGGGTGCAAGCGATACGCATCCGGCTGGTACAACGGTAGAAGCAGGGTTGCCGAATATAAAGGCAGCGTTTGGCGGTACGCAAGTCGATGACGTTGGGCCAGCAACAGGCGCAATATATACCGTAACCAATTACAACGTTTTCCAGGAAGGAACTGGGTACAGCAAGATATCGCTGCGCTTTGATGCTTCCCGTTCCAACCCCATCTACGGCGCATCCAATACCGTCCAACCCCCGGCATACTTTACTTACACTTGGCTTCGTACCAACTGAAAGGAGAAACGATGGCACTAGGAGAACTCAAAAATGGCATTGGCCCTGATGCCTATGCTATCTATCAGCAAGTCCTTGCGGCGGTAGTCGAGCGAGACCACCCCGTGGGCAGTCTGTACATCAGCGAAACCCCCACCAGCCCTGCCGAGCTTTACGGCGGCACGTGGGAGCGCATCGAGAATTGCACTATCTGGGGCGCAAGCGATACACATCCGGCTGGGACAAAGCTGGCGGCAGGACTGCCGAATATAACGGGCACCGCGATATTTCGTCCGTACAACAGCCAATATAAAACGGGTGTTCTCTGGGACAGCACAGGGGCTTTTTCTTATAAACAAGATAATACTGAACGTTCTGAGGGCATAGCGGTAAGCGATTTTGCAACGCACAATCAAACTTTTTATTTTGATGCATCCGCTTCCAACCCCATCTACGGCGCTTCCACTACCGTCCAACCCCCGGCATACTGCACGTACATCTGGCGGCGTGTCGCCTGAAAGGAGACCTTATGAAAATCATCGACAGCAACGGCGTAGAAATCGCCACCCCCGACCTGACGAAAGGCTACCTCAAGCAGGAGACCCAGACCATCCACCACGATGCTGTGGCGGGCGTGGAAGAGGTCAGCCACTATGAAACCATCCGTGAATATCCAAACGGGGGAAAAGACGTAAAGAAAGTAGTGGATGTCAAAGCTGTTCCGGCTCAGGATGCCTATGACGAAAAGGTGGAAGTGCAGCGGTATGTGCTGTACACCGCCGAAGAGCTGGCTGCACAGGAAAAGGCCCGCAAGGAAGCAGAGGAAAAGGCACAGCTGCCCACCGCAGAAGAGCGCCTTGCTGCTCTGGAAGCGGCTATGCTCGACCTGCTGGCCGCACAGTAAGGAGGATGTTATGGTTTTGTTCTATGTGATCCAAATCAAATTGCACCGCTTTGACGGCGCTTTTACCATCGACAATGTTCCTGACCGGTACAAAGATGCCGTGATGAAAAAGCTGACGGAGGAGGGTTTTTATGAGGTGGAAAGTGATGCTTGACTTCCTGCGGGATATCTTTTCTGCGCTCTCCCACGCTGCCGGTGACAGCGCCGACAAGGAAGAGCCCGCCCCTGCACCAATCGTGCCCACTGTGGACACCGTGACCGGGTGGGCGGGTGAACCGCCTTACCGGTACATTGACGTGAGCCGTTGGCAGGGAAAAATCAAAATGGAGGGCTGGGCGCAGGTAAAAGCGGCAGGCTACAAAGGCGTGATGCTGCGGGCCGTAGGGAGCCGCAACGGTGTGCTCTACATCGATCACACCTTCGAGGACAACTATGCCAACGCAAAAGCAGCAGGGCTGGACGTGGGCGTGTACTACTACACCAACGCCACCAGTGAGGAGCTGGCAGACCGGGAGCTTGCCGTGCTGCGGAAGGCCCTGGTCGGGAAAGAGATGACCATGCCGGTGGCAGTGGATCTGGAATCGCCGATTCTTGCCGGGATGCCCTATGGAGACCTGTCAAATCTGGCGGCCTATCATCTTGAGCAGATCGAGAAGATGGGGTTCTACGCCCAGCTCTACACCTACACGAGCTACGCCACCGTCCATCTGGACATGACAAGGCTTGCCGGGCGGTGGGATGTATGGTTGGCTGACTACACGGGTAAGGCCCCGAAAGTTAGTTTTAAGTACAATGCCCACCAGCACACCAGCAAGGGCCGCGTGCCGGGCATCTCCGGCAACGTAGACCTCAACGTGACCACCCTCAACTACCCGAAAATCATCCGCAAGAATGGTCTGACCCGTCTCCGGGAGGGCAAATGACCGAAAAAGAAGCTTTGCTATGGGTGCTGGGCATCCTGGGCAGCCTGTGCGCTGCAGCCATCACCATTGACAAGGTGCTGGAAATCATTCACAAGTACATCAAAAAGGCGCAGGAACCGGACAACGTGCAGAACAAGCGGCTGGATGAGATGGACAAGCGCATCGGCACCTTAGAGCAGGGCCAGCTCCAACACACGCAGGCCCTTGCCCGAGATCTGCGCCGCTTTGAAGAAATTGACGAGGTGAGCCGTCTGACCCTCGACGGGGTGCGCAACCTTCTGGATGCGCAGCTGTCCGGCAACAATCGCGAGGGGATGCAGAAGAGCCGCACCGACATCGACAACTATCTTTTGAAAGGAGTTACCAATCATGGAAGCGATTCGTAACCTTTTGACCGCACTTCCCGCACCTGTGGCCCTCGTGCTCATGCTGGGCGGCCTTGCGTTCTATGCACTGGGCTGCATCCGGCTGGGCTATGGTGCCGCTGTCAAGGGCACTGTGCTCGACCTCATTGCAAGGGCAGAGCAGGAGATTCAGGGCACCAAGAGAGGCGCAGAACGTAAGGCGTGGGTGGCGCAGATGCTCCGCACGGCCCTCAGCGCCAGCAAGTGGGGCAGGCTTATCAGCTGGGCCATCACCGATGAGACTATCGGCATCATTATCCAGTTTTTCTTTGACCGCATGAAATCGGCGCTGCAAAAGCAGTAAGGAGGATTATATGATTGTACCTATGTGTGGGATTATTGCCGCTTCTGCAAACGCTATGAATCAAGCCCGCAAGCGTAAAAAGGTGTGCAACCTGAAAGGCGACAATCGAGAGTTTTGCAAAGATTGCCTTCTTGACAAATATGGCGAGTGCATCGAAAAGCGGGCAGATAAGGAGTAAAACCATGAGTAGCACTGCATACGAGCATTTTGTTGACACCAACAAAATGTACGCCGCACAAGAGCAATTTCGTGATATCACGAAAATGGTCTGCGCACGTTTTCGTGGCCTCGCGAAAACATACGAGTTTGCCGTGCTTGGCAATATGGTGCGCAACGCCGGACAGCTGCCGCAGCCTTTCTGGCTCGGTGCTACCTGTGGCGGCGGCTCGTGTAGTGCTGCCCGCTGCGCTGCAAGGGCTTGACCGACAGCAGATGACCGCCGCCATCAAAACCGCACCGCTTGGGAGGGTAGACCGAAAGATAGCTCTTTTGCGGTACGTTGAGCGGCTTCCGCTGCCGGACATTGCAGCACAGACGCATTACAGCCGGACGGCAATAGGCTATCGGCTGAAAAGCATTGCAAAAGTTTTTGAGTAAAGCAAACCCCCGGTGTTCCGTTTGGAGCATCGGGGGTTTTTCTATTTTTTCTCTTTTTTGAGTTCTTCGAGACGGCTTGCAAGCTCTTCTTCCCAACCTTCATGCTGGTCAAGATACTCGCCATAAATCGCCGCTTCCGCCTTTTTCCGGGCGGCAATCGCATCGTCAAGGCTTTCGTACAGGCCGAGATAAATTTGTTTCCTTTTGAAGTTGATATAGGCAAAGTACCGCCCGTTCGGCCTTTTTACAACGCCGTTTACGCCGGTCTTGGAGTTCCGGTTGACCTTTCCGCCCATCCGCGATTTCACAGAGGAGAGGGAAGAGCCATCCACCTGGGTGACGCTGTGGATGACATCGACCTTGTCTTTCATGTCACGGGCACAGTCGGAGCACCGAAGTATAGGGTTAGTACGTGTTATGTTTGAAAGTCTGACTTCAACGATTTTTCCGCACTGCGGGCAGACTGCTTTGCACCACATGGATACGTCTGGCTTTCGAGGGGGTAGGATTTCGATGATCTTCCAGCCGCTCACAGTCTTCCCTTCGTACTTTTCGATAGCGGATTTTTTTGCTTTGGCGGATTTTTGGGCTGCTGCGCTCTTCATTGCATCGCTATGCGAGAAAGCGCAATGCTGACAGCCTGTGCTCATTCCGGACATAAGGCTATGCCGATACACATCTTTTATAGTGCCACACTCACACTGGCATGTAAAATACCCATCTTTTTCCGCACGATGCAAGACAGTCCAACGCCCAAACCGCTTTCCAGTAAGGTCTCCATCTTTTTTTCTCCGCTCGTCCATCTTGAGCTGGGCCTCGCTCCTGGTATGAACGCACCCACAGGACTTGCTTGCCCCTCGGGTCAGGGATTCTCGAAGGACATCTCTTTCTGTGCCGCACTTGCAGCGGCACTTCACATAGCCGCTCTTTTTGGATGCACCTATCACGATCCAGCTCCCAAAAGTATGACCCGTCAAATCTTTTGCTGTCATACTGGAATCCCCCCCTCAGATTAGTCCATAGTGCTCGGCCAGCAGGAAGCGGACGTATGCCGGACAGTCGCGGGTGCCGACACACCAGTTCTGCACCGTGCGCAGCGGGATACCCGCCCGCTTTGCAAAAGAGGTCTGAGACAGGCTAGTGCGGGCTACCAGCTCACGCATAGACAAGTGCGCCAGATCCCAGATGGAAGACAGCTTTTCCTTCTCAGCATCCAGATCAATGCAGCTGTCAGCATCGTCTGGTACGCTCAGAGTGATGTTGTTGACAAAGATTTCCTTCGGCTGCTCTGCGGCCATTGAAAAAAGCTCTGCTTTGGTATACATGATTGACTTCCTTTCTTTCGTGTGATAGGATAGTTGCACACCTCCGTGTGAGGTGTCTTTCACAAAATCCCCCGTTCGGTGTGGCAAGCATCGGGCGGGGGATTTTTTATTTAGTAGATTTCAACGCCCAGTTTTTCAGCAGCGGCTTCTACGACTTCTTCAAACGAGGGGCCGCGATTCGAGTCGTTCCAGTCGTAATCGCCAGCGGATGCAGCTTCCCACTCTTCTTCCATGTCAGCTGCCTTGCACAGCTCGGTGCACAGCTCGTAATCCCAGACATCGGACTTGCGGATGTCAGCGGCGATTTCAATAGCGTTTCTCATAATTTTGTACCTCCATGTTGTTGTGAGTTTGTGTCTTTCACTGTCTTTATTATACACCCAATGAGTGTAAACGTCAAGCACTTTTTGAAAATATTATACTCATTGAGTGCAAATAATTGAGCGCCTACACAGTCCTGTGCCGTGTGGGCGCTTTTCTTTTTTGTCCTTCATTTGACGTTCGTTAAACGCACGTATTTGGAAGAAAAGGTACTATGGACGCAAAGGGAGGGGCGCACCATGTGGCACAAGTTTAACCCGAACCTGCACGGAAACAGCGTTGGAGATTGCACAGTGCGGGCCGTGGCAGCCGCAACGGGCCAAGACTGGGAGAAAGCTTACCTTGGGCTTGCGCTTACTGGCTTTATCATCGGCGATATGCCCAGCGCCAACCGCACATGGGGCGCATACCTCCAAAAACGCGGGTTCAAGCGCAGCATGGTTGAAGCGGATTGCGCCATCTGTTACACCGTGGCGGATTTTGCTCGGGAGTACCCTCGCGGTGTGTATGTGCTGGGCTGCTCCGGCCACGTTCTGACCGTCATCGACGGCGCGTGGTGGGACAGCTGGGACAGTGGCGCAGAATGCCCGATCTACTACTGGTACAAGGAGGAAAACGATGCCGATTTATAACGGATACCCGCAAGTGTTTTACCCGCAACAGCCGCAGGGGCAGCTTGAACAGCTCAGGGCAGCACAGTACCAGCCCCAGCCCGTCATGATGCCGACAATGCAGGGGCAGGCCGCACCGACTGACAGCGGCTTTATCTGGGTGCAAGGCGAAGCAGCGGCCCGGGGCTATCTGGTCGCCAACGGGAGCCGGGTGCTTTTACTGGATGCTGATTCCGATACCTTTTACATCAAAGAAGTGGGGCAGGACGGCAGGCCGTTCCCTCTTCGCATTTACGATTACAAAGAGCGCACCAGCGGCCCCAAAGCGTCGATTGCAGCCACGCAAGCCGCAGGCGGGGAGTATGTCACCCGCAAGGAGTTCGACGAGTTGGCGGCAAAGCTGGCGGCGTTGGAGAAGCAAGAAGCACCAGAGCCGGAAAAGGAGGGCTAAACGATGGGCAGCAGCTTGTTTAATTCGATGGGCCGACAGGCTCAGAACCCTATTGGCGGGCAGTTCCAGCAGTTTATGGGCCAGATGCAGGGAAAGAACCCGCAGGAGATGATAAACCAGATGCTCACCTCCGGCCAGCTCTCACAGCAGCAGCTCAACGCCATTCAGCAGCGGGCGCAGCAGATCGCGCCGATGCTCAACGGCATGAAAAATATGTTTGGATTCTAAAATGCGGCCGCATTTAGAATAAATTTCAAAATCTAACGTAAAGGAGTAAAACTATGTCTCTTTCTTCTGATAGCACGGTTCTGACTATGCCGGTACAGCCCGCCAACGGCTACAGCAACGGCCTCAATGGCTGGGGCGGCGACTGGATGGGCTGGATCGTCCTCTTCCTGATTTTCGGCATGTTCGGCTGGGGCGGCATGGGCGGCTTTGGCTGGGGCGGCGGCATGGGCGGCGCTTCGCCTTATATGACCAGCGCCGTAACACAGGCGGACCTGCAGCGCGGCTTCGACAACCAGAGCGTCATGAACAAGCTGAACGGGCTGGAAAGCGGCCTGTGTGACGGCTTCTATGCCATGAACACCGGGATGCTTCAGGGCTTCAACGGCGTGCAGCAGGGCCTGAACGGTGTCACCAACGCCATGCAGCAGGGCTTCAACGGCACCAACGTTGCGCTGATGCAGGGTCAGAATGCTCTGGCTACACAGCTGGCAGACTGCTGCTGCAAGACCCAGACCGCGATCCAGGGCGTTAACTACAATCTGGCCACTCAGGAGTGCGACACCCGGAACCAGATGCAGCAGGGCTTCTGCGCAACGCAGAACGCCATGAGCAACAACACCCGGGACATCATCGAGAATCAGAACAGCAACACCCGCGCGGTGCTCGACTTCCTGACCAACGATAAGATCGCCACCCTGCAGAGCGAGAACAACGAGCTGCGCCGGGCTGCTTCTCAGGATCGCCAGAGCGCGTTCCTGACCACCGCGATGAACGCGCAGACCAACCAGATCATCGGGACTCTGCAGCAGAAAGCTCCCGTGCCTGCCTATCAGGTGCCCAACCCCAACGCCATTTACTATGGCTGTGGGACTGGCTGCGGCAACTGCGCATAACCGAATCACGGCAACTTTTTCCAAAATGGAAAATGTTCAGCCCCTGAGCTGATTTTGCAAACCAGAGCGCCGGGGCAAAAGTCCCGGCGTTTTTCTATGAAAGGAGTATTTGAATGACCGTAGCAGAGCTGAAACAGCAGTTTGTAGATTATCTGTACAGCATGGATAAGAACAAAATGAGCATGATGGAATTGAACACTTATGTTTTCATTTTGAAAACCCTGCTTGATACGGAAAAAGCAGATCCATCCAATTCTTGGATGGATATCTTAAAAACCGTTTATGCGGTAAATGCGCCTGTTTGTGCAGAAAAGGAGGTTTCGGATAATGGCTGAATTTAGCAACTCCAACACCGTCATCGTGGCGGCGGGTGAAAACCTTCCCCTGACTGAGAACGCGGTGAAAGCCCCTGCCTGCATCATGCACCGTGAGGGCAGCGGCCTTGTGACCCTGCGGGGTCTGACCAATCAATGCAAAGCGCGCTTCAAGGTAAGCTTTGGCGGCAATATCGCCATTCCCACCGGCGGCACTGTTGGACCCATTTCCGTGGCGCTGGCTGTCGGCGGTGAGTCGCTGACCAGTGCGACAGCCATTGTCACCCCGGCGGCAGTCGAAAATTTCTTCAACGTTTTCGTGGCCGCGTTCATCGAGGTGCCGCGCGGCTGCTGCGTGACCGTGGCGGTTAAGAACACCAGTACGCAGGCAGTCAGCATTGCAAACAGCAATTTGATTGTTGAGCGGGTAGCATAAGAAAGGAGATAAAGTCATGCTGGATAAACTGAATCATCTGAAGGATGAGATGTGCGAAGAGCTCATGGAGCTGACCGACAAAAAGAACCGATCCCCGGGTGATGTTGAGATGATCGGCGAGATCGTGGACATCATTCTGGACATCCACCGCATCGAGGACTACTGCGAGGGCGGCGAGTACAGCCGTGCGGGCGAGTGGGAAGCTGACATGCGCGGGACTTTCGGCCATGATGCCGGAAACGGTTATAACCGGGGCAACAGCTATGCCAACCGAGGCCGTCACTATGTGCGCGGGCACTACTCCCGCACGGATGGCCGTGAGCGTATGATCTCTGACATCGAGGACATGATGCAGGAGGCCACCGGTGCAGAGCGTGACGCCTACAAGCGGGCCGCTGACATCTTGCGCAACGCATAAGAAAGGGGGCGGCAGGCATGGACATTGACGAGATCAACACCCACATTCACAAGCTGAAATGCGGTTCGACGGACTGGCAGAGCGTGGAGAAGCTTGCCGCCCTCTGCACTGTGCGGGACGAGCTGGAAGAAGCACACGCACCTGAAACGCAGATCCAGGCACTGCCGCCCGCGACTTATGCGGCGGCGTACTCCACGGCAGCGGAACCGCAAAGCGACTTTGTGGCGGCTGCCAGCTCTGTGCCATTTGGCGGTCTGATGCAGGTGCTTGACGAGCACATGAAAGCAATAAAGATGGTGTACCCGAAAGAGTATGAGCTAGTAATGCGGAAGATTGTCTCTTTGTCTGAGTGATCAACGCCGGTATCACCACCGTGGCCGCGCTGCCCAAAACGGCCATACATAGCACCATCCCCGGGGATCCTGACGGTTCCTCGGGGATGTTTTTGCGTTTATAAAGCTGTTTTTCAGCGGTGTGTTACCAAAAATGTTACCATGATAAAGAAAGAACGTCATTTCTCAACGAAATGACGTTCTTTCTTCATGGTGGAGGCGATGGGAGTCGAACCCATGTCCGAAAAGAGTTCAGCGTAGGTGTCTCCGGGTGCAGGCGATCAACAACATTCCCTCCGCGTCACGCCGGTCGCCAGGCTAACGCATTGGTAGCTTCATGAGTTCCTGCCGGTCCGCAAAGCTTAGGTCCGTTCAGGTGCTGTGTCTAAAGGACGCCCCGGCCCCACACGACACAAGAGTGGGCGGAACGCGCAGCACTCAGGCTGCGAGCAACTGA